>Ga0209395_1000224_pt1 | contig 85436 bp, 71 predicted proteins | sample GOMGulsemesocosm_3_FD_184635 | JGI IMG/M metagenome (GOLD analysis project Ga0209395, IMG submission 184635) | Methane-oxidizing microbial communities from mesocosms in the Gulf of Mexico - GOM9D Gulf of Mexico (SPAdes) (version 2) | ecosystem: Environmental > Aquatic > Marine > Cold seeps...
TTAAAAACCAATCAGTATTCATAAATTAATAAATTAAAAGAGCAGCAAAATACAAAATAGAATTGATAACAATTATTTAATCAATTTTATATATAAATAGTTGTATTTTGCTTTCAATAAAAACAAGAAAGACAGATGTCGAAGAAAAAAAATAAATTTTATAAAAAGAAAGGAAAAATATTAAAAGATTTAACAAGAAATATATTTAAAGTATTAAACGAAAATGCTACGTTATCTTATAACTATAAGCAAATAGCATCGAAAATGAATATTTCCGATACTGATGGAAAAACTCAAATTCTAAAAAAATTAGCAGAATTAACAGCAACTAAAAAAATTAAAGAAACCGACAGAGGGAAGTTTCAAATTAACATTGAACGAAAATACAGTGTTGGTACTTTAGATGTTACTTCTAATGGAAATGCATACTTTATTTCTGATGAGTTTGAAGAGGATATTTTCATTCCTTCTATTAATTTAAATAAAGGATTACACCAAGATACTGTAAAGGTATATACCTATAACAAAAGAGGAGGTAAAAAATTAGAAGCAGATGTTGTTGAAGTTATAGAACGTGCAAAAACTGAATTTGTTGGTGTTTTACAGTTGAATAAAAACTTTGGTTTTGTACTATCTAACAACCAAAAAATGTATGTTGATATTTTTATATCTCAAAACAAGTTAAATGGCGCTGAAGATGGAGATAAAGTAGTAGCTACACTTACAGATTGGCCGCAAAATTCTAAAAATCCTTTTGGAAAAATTACAACAGTATTAGGAAAACCAGGTGATCATAATACAGAAATGCATTCTATTTTATTAGAATATGGTTTGCCATATGAATTTCCGAAAGAAGTTGAAGAAGAAGCAGAAAATTTATCGGTTGAAATTACCAAAGAAGAAATTGCAAAGCGTAGAGATATGCGTGGTGATTTAACCTTTACAATAGATCCAAAAGATGCAAAGGATTTTGATGATGCATTGTCTTTTACAAAACTAGAAAATGGAAATTACGAAATAGGAATTCATATTGCTGATGTTTCTCATTATTTACAAGAAAAAACAATTTTAGATGATGAAGCTTTTGACCGAGCAACATCCGTTTATTTAGTAGATAGGGTAGTACCTATGTTGCCAGAAATGCTATCAAACGGAGTGTGTTCATTACGTCCAAATGAAGAAAAATTAACTTTTTCTGCTGTGTTTGAAATTAATGAAAAAGCACAAGTTATAAACAAATGGTTTGGAAGAACTGTTACCTATTCTGATCAACGTTTTGCTTATGAAGAAGCGCAATCTATTATAGAAAATTGTACGTTATCAGAAATAAAAGAATATACAATGCCGCTAGATATTTCTATAATAGATACAAAATATAATGTATCTAAAGAAATTGTAGAAGCAACATTGAAGTTAGATGAACTAGCTAAAAAAATGCGTAAAAAACGTATGAAAGCTGGAGCAATTTCTTTTGATAGAGTAGAAGTGAAGTTTAATTTAGATGAAAATGCTAACCCTTTGGGAGTCTTTTTTAAAGAATCTAAAGATGCTAATAAATTGATTGAAGAATTTATGTTGTTGGCAAACAGAAAAGTAGCAGAATTTATTGGAACAGAAAAAGGAAGACCGAGTAAAAATACGTTTATTTATAGAACACACGACGAACCTAACGTTGATAAATTAGCTGCTTTACAAGGAATTATTAAAAAGTTTGGATATAGTATTAATACAGAGACAAAAGCATCGACATCTGAATCTTTAAATAGGTTATTAGCGGATGTACACGGTAAGGCAGAATCTAATATGGTTGAGACTTTAGCTATTAGAACCATGAGTAAAGCAGAATATACGACTCAAAATATTGGACATTACGGATTGGCTTTTGATTACTACAGTCATTTTACATCACCAATTAGACGTTATCCTGATGTAATGACACATAGATTACTACAACATTATTTGGATGGCGGAAAAACGCCAAAAGCAGATCTATATGAAGAAAAGTGTAAACATTCTTCGAAAATGGAAGAATTGGCTGCTAAAGCAGAACGATCTTCAATTAAATACATGCAGATTAAATACATGCAAGACCATCAAGATGCTGAATTTGAAGGAGTAATTTCTGGTGTTACCGAATGGGGAATTTATGTAGAGATTTCTGAAAACAAGTGTGAAGGCATGGTGCGTATTCGAGATATTAAAAGTGATTATTATATTTTTGATGAAAAACAATATGCGATCGTTGGACAATCGACTAAGAAAATCTATCAACTAGGAGATATTGTTACTGTTAAAGTAAAGAATACAGATTTAGAACGAAAGCATTTAGATTTTAGATTAATTGAAGATTAATTTATCTTTGTCACAATAAAAAAATAAAAAAGTCTTTATACTAGTATAAAGATATTCGAAATAAAAAAAGTAATGAAAAAATATATAGTAGGAATTTTATTAATATTCTCTATTTCTCTACATAGTCAGACCACAATTACCAAAACATTAGGAGATTATTCTATCTTAAAAGTATATAATGGAATTGAATTAGAATTGATAAAATCAGATAAGCAAGAGGTTGTTATTACTGGAGAAAAATCGGAAAAAGTAAAAGTTAAAAACTCAAATAATACTTTAAAAATTTATTTAAGGTTTCCTGAAACTTTAGCAAATGGAAAAGTAAAAGTTATATTGTATTATTCTAAAAAGATTAATACAATTGATGCTAATGAAGGAGCAACAATTACAGCTAAAAATTTTAAACAATCACAGTTAGAGGTAAAAACTCAAGAAGGAGCGTTGATTAATATGGTAGTTGAAACAAAACACTTAACTGTAAAATCTGTTTCTGCTGGTGTTGTAAAATTAACAGGAACTACAAAAAATCAGAATGTTGAAGTAAGTGATTCTGGTGTCTATCATGGTTATAATTTAAAAGCGACTGATGCTTCAATTATTAGAGCAGCAATAGGAGGTAAAGCTGAGGTAAATGTGGGTGAAACATTGGATGCTAAGATTCGTTTTGGTGGAACAATTTTTTACAAAGGTAAACCAGAAGTGTTAAAAACAAAAAAAGTTTTAGGTGGTACAATAGAAGCTAAGAATTAATTAAAAGCTTTTTGTATCTTTGCTTCAAAATTAGAAATAATGAATTTACATAATATGGTTTTAATGATTGGAATGCCACAAGTAGTAATTATTATTGTGGTTGTTTTATTACTTTTTGGTGGTAGAAAAATTCCAGAATTAATGAAAGGTTTAGGTAGCGGAATTAAAGAGTTTAAAAACGCGGCCAAAGAGGAAGAAGATAAAGATAAAATAGAAGATAAAAAATAAGATACTTTTTTAGTATAAAAAAATAAAAACCGGAGTAGATACTCCGGTTTTTTTATGTAAAGTATTTTTAATTTTTTAGATTGTCCCCCGATATATCTGTATTAGTAAAATTAAAAACACTTTAATTAAAAATGCTACCTTCTACGGCTGAATTAATAATTTATGATTCAAAGATATTAAGAAATAAGTATCAACTTATTTTTTTGTTATGTATAGGCATATTTTGGGATAAACGGGAACATTATTTACCTATTAAATTCTTTAATAATGATTTAGGAAAACTTCTAGATACGGGTATATCAAAAGGAATAATAGTAGATTTTAAAATATACCCTCGTGCATTCCCTTGAATATCATTAATGTGTTTTGTATTAATAATATATGATTTATGACACCGAACTAAGGAGTTATAAAGCGCTAAATCTTTAGAAATATTCGTTAATGTATTTCTTAAAATAGATTCTTTTAATACATTGTTTTTTTTAGTAAAAACGCAAATATAATTACCTTCACTAGTAATATAAATTAAGTCATTAATAAGAACTGATAATTTTTCATTTTCATTTTTTGAACTTAAAATAAGAGCGGTGTTTTTAGTAGTCGGGTTAGAAAAAAAACTCTTTTCTTCTTTTATTTTAGCAACTATTTTTTGTCTCTTTTTTCGTGATATCTTTTCATCAATTATATAAAATAATACCAAAGGAAAGGTACCTACCGCTAAAGCATAATAGATAAAATGGAATAGGCTAGCTGTAGGGATATTTTCATTTTTACTGACTAAACTATATAACCAGCAAAAAAAAGAAATTGCAATGAAACAATTCAGTGTAAAAAATAGATTTTTACCAATATTCCAGCTTTCATCTGTAAAATAAATTTTTAAAATTTTTGGAACGATAAATAAGAATATTAGAACAACTAAAAAGGAAATACAACCTAAGGCAATTGAATATTCTAACGCATCATTAACATGTAAAATAGACAAGTTAAAAGGCCTAAAAACGTATAAAAACAAAAACACAAAAATACCAACGAACACTGCAGTTTTGAGTCTATATGTGTTCGAAAAATTAAAATAATAAGGCCTAGCAAACCACGCTAAGATATCAGCCATAAAAAAATAAAAATTTATTGTGATCCTAGTAGCTGTTACGTTTAATATTTTTCTAAAAAGACCAACAGTTTCATAATATAAACCTACACAAACATAGGTTATCCTCTAAATACCTACTGAGTGTTTAATTTAATTAGTTTCAAAAGGAGTTTGTTGTTGTAGACACAACAAAATCTATTCTTTTTTCTTCGCTTTATTTTCTTTTATGCTTTCACCAATTTGATTTGTAGCAGCAAAACTAGCTACCATATCATTTAACATAGAACTGGCGGCATTTGGGTTATTTGGTAGTAATATTAAGTTACTATTGGTATCAGCTCCAATAGATTGTAACGTGTCATAATGTTGTGTAATTACAATTAATGCAGATGCTTCTTGTGAATTGATGCCTGCTCTATTTAACACTTCTACAGATTCTTCTAATCCACGTGCAATTTCCCTACGTTGATCTGCAATACCCATACCTTGTAAACGTTTACTTTCTGCTTCTGCTTTAGCGCGTTCAACAATTAGTATTCGTTGTGCATCGCCTTCATATTGTGCTGCAGTTTTTTCCCTATCTGCTGCATTAATTCTATTCATTGCAGCTTTTACTTGTGCATCTGGATCTATGTCTGTTACTAACGTTTTGATGATATCATATCCATAGTTAGACATGGCATCGTTTAATTCTGTTTTTACCGCAATTGCAATATCATCTTTCTTGACAAAAACATCATCTAATTTCATTTTTGGTACTTCTGCACGTACTACATCAAATACATATGAAGTGATCTGATCATGTGGGTAATCTAACTTGTAAAAGGCATCGTATACTTTGTCTTTAATTACTTTAAATTGTACAGAAACCTTTAACTTTACAAATACATCGTCTAAGGTTTTGGTTTCTATAATTACATCTAGTTGCTGAATTTTTAAACTAACCCTACCCGCAATTCTATCAAATACGGGAATTTTTAAATGTAATCCAGATTGGCGAATGCTTAGAAATTTTCCAAAACGTTCGATAATTGCGGATGTTTGCTGTTTAACGGTAAAAAAGGAAGCGAATACTATTAAAAATGACAGTACTACTAGAATAATTAAAATTGGATTCATAATAATTTTTTTAAATTTTCTTAAAGATACAAAGAATCGTATCTAATTACAAGACGCTTGTTTTAGTAAATGTTACATAAAATAAAAAAACCTCTGAATAAAGTATTCAGAGGTTTAACTATATTTTTAAAAGAAGTTTATAAACGATCAATAGCATTTTGAAGTCTTTTGATGGTTCCTTCTTTGCCAATCATTTCAATAATATCAAACAAGTGAGGTCCTTTTAAAGCACCTACCAAACTTAAGCGTAATGGTTGCATCACTTTGCCAAAACCAATTTCTTTGGCCGTAATCCATGCTTTAATTACTGTTTCTGTATTTGCTGATGAAAAATCTTCAATGGTAGAAACAACAGTAATTAGTTCAGTCATTAATTCAGAAGTTCCTTCTTTCCAGTTCTTTTTGGATGCTTTTGCATCGTATTCAGCAGGAGCTTGAAAAAAGAAATCAGATAAGTTCCAAAAGTCTGCTACAAAAACAGCACGTTCTTTAATTAATGAAACTACTTTTTGAACATAATCTATCTTTGAAGAAATTCCTTTTTCTGATAGAATCGGCAAGTATAGATCTGTCAATTCAGTATCAGTCTTTGTTTGCATGTATTGTTGATTGAACCAGTTTGTTTTATCTGGACTAAATTTTGCACCGGATTTACTTACTCTCCCTAAATTGAACACTTGCGTTAATTCTTCTAAAGAGAATATCTCTTGTTCTGTTCCTGGATTCCACCCTAATAATGCCAACATATTTATAAAAGCATCAGTAAAATATCCATCTTCTTTATATCCACGTGAAATAGCACCAGTTTGTTCATTTTTATATTCTAAAGGAAACACAGGGAAACCTAATTTATCTCCATCGCGTTTGCTTAACTTCCCTTTACCAACTGGTTTTAAAATCAATGGCAAATGTGCAAATTTTGGAGACACCCAACCAAATGCTTTATATAATAATACATGTAAAGGCATTGAGGGCAACCATTCTTCACCGCGAATAACATGCGTAATTTCCATCAAATGGTCATCTACAATATTTGCTAAATGATAGGTTGGCATTCCATCTGATTTAAACAACACCTTATCATCTAATGTATTTGTATCAATCTTTATTGTTCCACGAATCTCATCATTCATAAGTAATGATTCGTCTTTCGGAGTTTTAAAACGGATTACATATTTATCTCCAGCTTCTAATTTCCTAGCAACATCTTCTTTAGATACTGCTAAAGAATTATTTAATTGGTGTCTATTATGCCAATTGTAAATAAAGGTTTTACCGTTTTCTTCATGATTTTTTCTATGAGTATCTAGCTCTTCTGAAGTATCAAAGGCATAATATGCCCAACCAGATTCAATCAATTGATCTGCATATTGTTTGTATAATTCTTTACGTTCTGATTGACGGTATGGTCCAAATTTTTCGTTCCTTCCTGGACCTTCATCAAAAGGGATGTTACACCAATCTAAAGCATTTATAATGTATTGTTCTGCATTTGCAACATACCGTGTTTGGTCTGTATCCTCTATACGAAGTACAAATGTTCCACCATGTTTTTTAGCAAATAAATAATTAAATAAAGCGGTTCTTACACCACCAATATGCAAAGGCCCTGTTGGACTAGGAGCAAAACGTACTCTAACGTTACTGTTCATTTTTATTCTTTTTTACAAAGTGCAAAGATACTTTAGATTCTAATCATATAAAAAGTTATTTTAATAGCATTTACTAAGGTTTAACACTTTATTCTTAGATAAAGAATAGAAAAAGAGTAACTTTATTAGTTACAATATGAAACCCTATAAAAACATAGAAGAAAAGCTGCATGAGTTTGTTCGTAAGTTTTATACAAACGAATTGATCAAAGGAGGAATCTTATTTCTTTCGTTGGGTTTTTTGTATTTGTTTTTTACATTGTTTTTGGAATATTTTTTATGGTTAGAACCAACAGCTAGAACCTTGCTGTTTTGGATTTTTATTATCGTTGAGTCTTATTTATTATTTCGTTTTATTTTAACGCCAATTTTTAGGTTAGTAGGAATAAAAAGAGGAATTTCTTTTAAAGAATCTTCGAAGATTATAGGGAATCATTTTCCGAAGGTAGGTGATAAATTACTGAATGTATTGCAATTAAAAGAAGCTAATAATCAGTCAGAATTATTGTTGGCGAGCATTGAACAAAAGGCAAAAGAACTGCAACCTATTCAGTTTGCAAAAGCAGTTAATTTTGGCACAAACACAAAATATTTAAAGTATGCGGCAATTCCAGTTATTGTTTGGTTTTTGATTACGGTTACGGGTAATTTTAAAATGTTCGATACCTCTTTTAAAAGAGTATTGAATCATAGAACCGCTTTTGTACCACCTGCGCCATTTTCATTTCATTTATTATCTAAAAACTTAACCGTAATTCAAGGGCAACCTTTTACGATACAGTTCGAAACAAAAGGAACAGTACAACCAACTGATGTACTTGTTTTTTATAACAATCAGAGTTATTATTTGCAGCGAGATAATGACGTGTTTAGTTATACGTTTTCTAAGACCAATAACCCAATTCAATTTTATGTTGAAGCTAGTAATATTGTTTCAGATAGCTATGTTTTGGAGGTTATAAAAACACCGACAATTCAAAACATTTCAGTTGATTTAAAATATCCAAAATATGTACAAAAGAAGGATGAAACAATTAATAATTCTGGTACGCTTTTAATTCCGGAAGGAACAAATGCAATTTGGAATGTAAACACGAGTCAAACTGAAAACGTCGCATTTATTGAAGCTTCAAAAACGAATCAATTTGAGAGACTTGATGACAGGTTATTTTCGTTTCAAAAAACAATCAATTCTTCTATAGAATATCAAATTGCCACTTCTAATATTTCTTTGAGAAATTATGAAAAACTATTTTTTAAAATTGAAGTTATAAAGGATGAGCTTCCGAAAATAGAAGTACTATCAGATATTGATTCTTTATCGAATAATAGGGCACAATTTGCCGGAAAAATATCGGACGATTATGGTTTAACTAAACTAGAAGTTGTCTATTACAATAAAGAAACTCCGAATGATTTTGAAAAGCAGCAAATAGAAATATTGTCAAATGGTAATCAAACTTTTTATTTTGTGTTTCCGGGTGAATTATCGCTTCAAAAAGGAATCAATTACGAGCTTTTTTTTCAGGTGTATGATAATGATGGTGTAAATGGAAGAAAGAAAAGCAAGAGTAAAAAATTTAGTTTTAGAAAGAAATCAGATAAGGAAGTAGAAGAGGACGCGGTATTGCAACAACGGAATCAAATAAAATCAATTGAAAAAACGCTAAAAAAAAGACAAAATCAAAAGAAGAATCTAGAAGAGATTAAACAAAATCTTCAGAATAAAAAGACTATTAATTGGAATGATAAAAAGAAGATTGAAGAGTATATAAAACGACAAGAGCAGTATAAAAAAATGATGCAACGTCAAACTGATAAGTTGCAAGAGCATATAAAAGACCTTCCTAAAGATTCAAAATCTATATTAGTGAAAAAGGAAGAACTTAAAAAACGAATAGAAGAACTTAAGAAACTCGAAAATGAACAAAAGCTTTTAGATGAATTAAAAAAACTTGCCAAAAAACTTAATAAAGAAGATTTACTCAGAAAGGTTAAAAAATTAACTGAACAGAATAAGCAACAAGAACGTAGTTTAGAGAGAGTTTTGGAGTTAACAAAGCGTTTTTATGTTGAGCAAAAAACCATGCAAATTGCTGCTAAATTACAGGACCTTTCGAAAAAACAAGATAGCTTGAGCAAGTATCAAAACTCAAAAAAAGAGCATCAGAAAAATATAAAAAAAGAGTTTAATAAAATTCAGAAAGAAATAAAGGAACTTAAAAAAGACAACAAAGCATTGAAAGAACCAATGCAATTACCCGATACAAAAGTAGAGGAAAAAGAAATAACTAAACAATTACAAAAATCTGAGGATACACAAGGACAACTTAATAAAAGCTCACAAAAAAAGAGTCAACAAAAAGCGGCTAAAAAAATGCAAGAAATGAGTCAGAAAATGCAACAAGCAATGTCTGATGCTGCGGGTGAAATGAAAGAAGCGAACGAAAAATCACTCCGAATTATTTTAGAAAACCTACTAAACTATTCTTTTAAGCAAGAAAATATACTGAATCGATTTTCTAAGATTAGTGTTTCGCATCCAGATTTTGGAAAAGAAATTAAAAACCAGAATACATTAAAAACCTACTTTGAACATATAGATGATAGTTTGTATATGTTGTCTATGCGTTTACCAGAAATATCTGTTAAGATTCAGAAAGACCTCACAAATTCTCATTATAATATCAACCAATCTTTGGAGAATTTTGCAGATAATAAGTTTAATAGTGGTCTTTCTAATCAGCAATATGTAATGACTGCTGTGAATAATTTGGCGGATTTTCTAAGTGATATTTTAGATAATATGCAAAAACCTAAAAACGCTAAACCAGGAAAAGGTAAAAAAGGAGGGAAGTCGTTTAGTTTGCCAGATATTATTCAAAAGCAAGAAGATCTTGTTAAAAAGATGAAAAAAGGAAATAAGAAAGGGCAACAACAAAATGGGAAAAAGAAAGGAGAATCTAAAGGAAATAGACAGTATGAAAATTTAGATGGAGAGCTTTATCAAATATATCAGCAGCAATCACAATTAAGACAAGAGTTGCAAAATGCGCTAAGAAAGAAGAACGGAAAAAGAGACCCAAATGCTAGTAAGGTATTAAAGTCGTTAGAGGAATTGGAAAATGAAATATTGGAAAAAGGATTCAATGCTGCAACGATTCAAAAAATGCAACAACTCAAATACAATCTATTAAAATTAGATAAAGCTGCGTTTAAACAAGACAAAGACACGGAGAGGAAATCAACGACTAACCAACAAAATTTTAGTCAACAAATGGGTAAAGAACTCATAAAAAAACTGTTTTATAATCAAACTGAAATATTAAACAGACAATCATTACCTTTGCAAAAAAATTACAAAAAGAAAGTACAAGAGTATTTTAGTAATGTAAAGGGTAATAAAAAGAATGATTGAATTTAATTACGAGACTAATTTTACTTTAAAAAATGAATCAGAAATTTCTGATTGGATTCAGAATTGTATCCTTAAAGAAGGATTTAAATTAGGAGACATTAATTATGTTTTTTGTGATGATGCGTATTTGCACAAGCTTAATGTTGAGTTTTTGAATCACGATACACTTACAGATATCATTAGTTTTGATAATACAATGGGAAGACTTATTGGTGGAGATATTTTTATTTCAATTGAGAGAGTTAAAGAAAACGCTGTTATTTATAATGTTTCATTTGAGAAGGAGCTACACAGAGTGGTTATTCATGGGGTGTTGCATTATTTGGGGTACAAAGATAAAAATGAAGAAGATCAATTAAAGATGACAAATAAAGAAAATGAATCTTTATTGTTGTTAAATGTTTGATAATCAATTTAATAAAGAAAAGGTTTCACGTGAAACATAGAGTATGAGTTTATTTTCTACAACATATGACGTTATAGTAGTTGGTGGTGGTCACGCGGGAAGCGAAGCGGCAGCAGCAAGTGCAAACATGGGTGTGCATACCTTACTTATTACAATGAGTTTGCAAAATATTGCTCAAATGAGTTGTAATCCTGCTATGGGGGGAATTGCGAAAGGACAAATTGTTCGAGAGATTGATGCCTTAGGGGGGTATAGTGCTATCGTTACAGATAAGACGGCTATACAGTTTAAAATGCTGAACAAATCCAAGGGGCCTGCTATGTGGAGCCCAAGAGCTCAATCTGATAGAATGCGCTTTGCCGAGGAGTGGAGGAACATGTTAGAAAAAACAGATAATTTAGATTTCTATCAAGACTCTGTAAATGGTTTGTTGTTTGATGGTGATAAGATTGTTGGTGTTAAAACAGCTTTGGGTCTGGAGATAAAAGCAAAGTCAGTAATATTAACAGCAGGTACTTTTTTAAATGGACTGATTCATATTGGTGAAAAAACTTTTGGTGGAGGTAGAGCGGGAGAAAGTGCGTCTACAGGAATTACAGAAGATTTGGTGGCTAAAGGATTTGAGTCGGGTAGAATGAAAACAGGAACACCGCCAAGAGTTGATGCGCGTTCTTTGGATTTTTCGAAGATGACTGAACAACCTGGTGATGAAAACCCACAAAAATTTTCATATTCACCCGTTACAAAGCCGTTAACAAAACAACGTTCTTGTTATTTAACGTATACCAATCCCGAGGTTCATGAATTGTTAAAAGAAGGATTTGATAGGTCTCCTATGTTTAATGGAAGGATACAATCTATTGGACCAAGGTATTGTCCATCTGTAGAAGATAAAATTGATCGTTTTGCTTCTAAAGAAAGACATCAAATGTTTATTGAACCTGAAGGATGGAATACTGTAGAGATCTATGTAAATGGTTTTTCTACGTCATTACCAGAAGATATTCAAGATAAAGCAATACGTGCGGTTGAAGGTTTTGAAAATGTAAAGTTTTTGAGATATGGATATGCCATTGAATATGATTATTTTCCACCAACGCAATTGACACACACTTTAGAAACCAAGATGATTAAGGGTTTATATTTTGCAGGACAAATTAATGGAACTACTGGGTATGAAGAGGCCGGTTCACAGGGGTTGATGGCAGGTATAAATGCTGCGTTAAAAATTCAAAAGAAAGCGCCTTTTATCTTGAAAAGAAATGAAGCTTATATCGGGGTTTTGATTGATGATTTAATTACAAAAGGTACAGATGAACCTTATAGAATGTTTACTTCTCGGGCAGAGTATAGAACATTATTAAGACAGGATAATGCAGATTTAAGGTTAACACCAAGGTCTTATGAGATTGGTTTGGCTTCTCAAGACCGTATGGATAGGGTGATTGAAAAGAAAGAAAAAACGGCCTTGTTAATAACGTTTTTAAATACATTTAGTGTAAAGAAAGAGTTGATTAATCCGGTTTTAGAGGGGAAGGGTTTGGCCTTAGTTTCTCAGTCTATGAAGCTGTTTAAAATTGCCACAAGACCTCAATTGAACTTTGATGATTTATTGGTGATTCCAGAATTAAAGGCTTTTATTTCTGAGAACACTATGGAGCCGGATGTTATTGAACAGGCTGAAATTCATTTGAAATATTCGGGTTATATTGAGAAAGAAAAGAACAATGCTGATAAGTTAAATCGATTGGAAAATGTTTCAATTCCGTCTAATTTTGATTATAGTAAGTTACAATCAATATCCTTTGAAGCAAGAGAAAAATTGAATAAGGTTAAGCCAGTTTCTATTTCGCAAGCGAGTAGAATTAGTGGTGTGACACCTAGTGATATTTCTGTCTTATTGGTTTATATGGGAAGATAAATACAAACGTTCCATGTGGAACATAATATTTTTTGCTACAAAAATGAAAAAAGAAAAAGACCTTTATAAAGAGTTGGTCCCTTTAATGAGTTGTATTGATTATACGGTTTCTAAAGAGTCATATGAATTGCTAATGAATCCAATATATCATATGATGGTGACATTACCTGTACCTTCTGATTTGGAAAATTATTACAAAAGCGAAGATTATATTTCACATACAAACGCTAATAAAAGTGTTTTTGATAAACTGTATCAGGCTGTTCGAAAATACACGTTACAGAGAAAATTAGTGCTGATAAATTCTTTTAATACGTCAGATAAAAAACTGTTAGACATTGGTTCTGGAACAGGAGATTTTTTAGCAACATGTAAGAATAAAGGATGGAAAGTTTTTGGGGTAGAACCAAGTAAAGAGGCAAGAACAATTTCTGATAGCAAAGATGTAAAAGCAGTTACTGATTTGTCTTTGTTAAAAGAAGGTAATTTTGATGTGATAACTTTATGGCATGTGTTAGAACATGTTGAAAACCTATTAGAATATATTGAAATATTGAAGTCGAAGTTAAAACCAAAAGGAGTTTTAATAATTGCAGTTCCAAATTATAATAGTTTTGATGCAAATTACTACAAAGAGTATTGGGCCGCTTTTGATGTGCCCAGACACCTTTGGCATTTTTCTCAAGAATCTATTAAAAAAATATTTTCTCAAGTTTATATGAAAGTTGAAAAAACGATCCCTATGAAATTTGATTCTTATTATGTTTCAATGTTAAGTGAAAAATATAAATCAGGAAGAAATAATTTTTTTAAAGCATTCTATATTGGTTTCCTTTCAAATTTAAAAGCAAAATCTACTTCGGAGTATTCATCACTAATATATGTGATTAAAAACAGCTAAAAATCCATTTAAAAAGGCGCTAACTCATCAACCGCCTCGAAAACAAGGGTTTTATAGAGGAGTTTTACTGAGGCTCTTAAAAAGCGTTATTTAAAGCCTTTTAAATAGGTGTTATTTATTTGAAAAAGACAAGTTAATAAATAATATTTATACCACTTATTTACTCAATAGGTAAACTCCAAAAATTGTTGTTGCAAAATATACTGCTAATGTCATCGCTCCAGCATAATCTTTTGCTAATCTCTGACCAATTAATAAAAAGATCAATGTGATTGCACATAATTCTACTCCTAAAAGAGCATATGTTTTAATTCCATCAGTGGCTAATTGATACATTCCAAAAATCATAAATATACTTGCAAAAATTTCAACAATTAAAATTACTGCTAATAATAAAGGAACAGTGTTTTTTAAAGGAGAACTTGAAAAGTGACCTTTAATAAAAGATAAATTTCCATTCCAGTCTGTAATTTTATCAATACCAGATTGTAAAAAGGTTACAATTAAAAATAATAGAATTAATAGTTCAGTGGGGTAATTTTTTAATAGTTCCATATGTGAGTTTGTTATTTAGCAAAACTAATAAAAAGAAAGATGCGAGCAATAAATAATTAACTCGCATCTTATCAAATAACCAAACCAACTTAATAATAAATTTCTTTTTCAATAATTTTTAATTGCTACTTCCCACACAGGGCATCTAACTCTTCTTGACTATTAAGAACAATTGTTTCCCCATTTTTTATAATTGATAAAGGAAATACATATACTGGTCTATCTCCTTTGTCTAAGCTTTGGTGATATGTTTTTAGAGCATCTTGATCTGCAATTTCTTGAGTAGTTCCGTCAGTTAAGGTTACAGATATTGGAAAAACAAATTCAGGCCTTTTTCCTCTTTTAGGTTTTTTAACCAAAGCATCAAATTCTTCTTGTGTATTTACAACAATTGTTTCACCATTTTTTATAACAGAAATAGGAAAATCAAATACAGGTTTAACACCATCTGCCAATGTATCTAGATACGCTTTAAACTCTACTTTGTCTGCAATTTCTTGTGTATTTCCATCTTCTAAAATAATAGATAAAGGAAATACTAAATGAGGCCTTCTTCCTTTTGCAGGCTTGCCCATAACAGCTTTTAATTCGTTTTCATCAGACACTTCTATTGTTGATCCGTTTATTAGCACAGTTAAAGGGAAGACAAATACAGGTTTTACTCCTTCATCTAATGAATCTAAATAGGCTCTTAAAGCTTCTTTATCTGCAATTTCTTGTGGACTACCATCTTCTAACTCAACAGAAATTGGAAAAACAAATTCGGGTCTTTTTCTCCCTTTATTTTGTTTAATCAACTCTTTTAATTGTTTCATATCGTTAATGGTGATAACTTCGCCGTCAATGGTTATATCAAACGGAAAATTTAATCGAAGTCTGTTAGTTGCCTCGGCATAATCTTCCATATCAAAATCGTTATTGATAGTTGTAATTGTTGAGTTATTTGTTATTCCTGTAACGGGGTAATTTACTATTACTGATTCTGTCAGGCTCAATACTTCTTCTTTATTAAGAGCAGTTTCTGTTTCAAATATTTCTAGATCTTCAGAAGTAGATTCTTGACAAGAAATCATAGAACTTATTATTATTGTTAGGGCAATTAATCTTTTTGCGAATACTTTCATGACATATTATTTTTTAATGTTCACTAATAAAACAGTCAATTAAAAGAATACCCTACCAAAAAATGCAAAAAAATAAAATTTTCTTCTATTTTTGAGAATTAATAAGGGTTTCATGTTAGAAAAAAAATCAGTTTGCGAGTCTAGTGTATTTGAAGAACTGTATTCAGAGCACTCTAAATCGCTGTATAATTTTGCTTTTTATAAATCAGGAAACGCTGCACAATCTGAAGATTTGGTTCAAGAAGCGTTTATTAAAATGTGGAACAATTGCGCTAAAATTATATTCGAAAAAGCAAAATCTTTTTTATTTACGGTAACTAACAATCTTTTTTTAAACCAAGTTGCACACAAAAAAGTGGTGCTAAACTATAATTTGATTGGAAAAAAGGAATCTACAAATGAAAGTCCAGAGTTTTTAATGGAAGAAAAAGAGTTCATGAACCTTCTTCAAAATGCCATCGGAGATTTAAAAGAGGGACAAAGAGAAGTGTTCTTATTAAATAGAATAGACAAAAAAACATATAAAGAAATAGCAGAAATGCTTTCTATCTCTGTAAAAGCTGTTGAAAAGAGAATGCATTTAGCATTAAAACAACTTAGAGAAAAGGTAGGAAATATATAACCTAATATAAAAAAGTAGGGTATATGGTAATCAAGCTGTTATACTTACAAAGGAATAAAAAATGAAAAACGAACATACAGACGATACATTTTTATCTCGTTGGTTAAATAATGATTTGACAAACGAAGAGTTAGTTTCCTTTAAGTTAACTACTGAATATAAAGAGTATCAAAAAATAATCGACGCGACACAGAATTTTAATGCACCTAACTTTAATGAAAAGGAAGTATTGCAAAAAATTCATCAACAAACGAAGGCTAAAAAAGTTAAGAAACTCATTCCAAACTGGATGTTTGCAGCAGCAGCGTCAATTGCTTTGTTATTAAGCACTGTGTATTATTTAACAGGAACGAATGAAACATATTCAACATCATTTGGTGAACAATTAGCATTGGTATTACCTGATGGATCAGAAGTATTATTAAACTCAAAATCTTCTATAAGGTATAAGAAAAGTGATTGGTTTAATGGAAATAGAACTTTAGAACTGAATGGTGAAGGATATTTTAAAGTAAAGAAAGGATCTACTTTTAGTGTACATTCAGAGAACCGAAAAGTAAGTGTATTAGGCACACAATTTAACGTAAAAACAAACCCATCATATTATGAAGTGTTGTGCTACGAAGGTAAAGTACGGGTTCAGAATAAAGATGAAACAACAGTTTTAACCAAAGGCTTATCGTATCGGAAAATTGACGTTAAGCCCTCAGAAAAAGGAGTTTTTGAAAGTATAAAACCTAATTGGTTAGATGGAGAAACCAGCTTTAACAACACGCCATTAAAGTATGTATTAGAAGAATTAGAAAAACAATACAACATACAAATTACTTCAGCTAATATTGATGTAAATCTTTTATATACAGGAGCTTTTACGAATAAAAACTTAAATTTAGCATTGCAAACAATTTGTGCCCCGTTATCAGTTCAATTTTCTGTTGATTCTAATAAAGTAGTGCTTTCCAAAAACTAAGGATGCTTAAAAAAAATATTTTTTCTTTCTGTTTTCTTTTTATTATTGCTGTTTCTTTTTCTCAAAATCAATTGAAAAAAGTATCACTAAAAAGGTTGTTGATGTCTATTGAAAGTCAGCATAATGTGAAGTTTTCTTACAATTCGAACCTGATAAAAGAAGTTACTTGTCTTCCTTTAAATAAAGAAAATACCTTAAAAGAAAAACTTGAAACTTTAAGGAAACAGACATTTTTAAATTACAATCAAATTGATGCTAGATATATTGTAATTACTGAAAAAGAAATCACAAAAAACCATACAATAACAGGGGTTTTAATAAATCGTAAAAATGAAGAAGCTGCTGCTTTTTCTTCAGTAATAATAAAAGGAACACTACGCGGAACAACCGCAGATGAAAACGGGAAATTTTCTTTACAGAATGTTTCTTCAAATCAAGAGATTGAAGTTCAGAGTATTGGGTTTATTTCAGTTATTGTTCCTGTATATGACTTTTTCAATCAACCAGATTTAAAAATAGAACTGGATGAAGAAAATGTTGAACTTGATGAAGTATTAATTAGCGATTATATAACACAGGGAATTTCTAAAAAACAAAATGGGTCGATTGAAGTAGCTCCCGAAAAACTAGGTATTTTACCAGGACTAATAGAACCAGATGTTTTATTAAGTTTGCAATTATTACCTGGAATTCAAAGCTCATCAGAAACAGCTTCAGGTATTCAAATTAGAGGGAGTTCTCCAGATCAAAACTTAGTGTTGTTTGATGGTATAAAAATGTTTCAAAGCGGTCATTTTTTTGGTTTAATTTCATCATTTAACCCCTATGTAACGAAGAAAATTAGTTTATTTAGAAATGGAACCAGTCCGAAGTTTGGAGATAGAATTGGTGGGGTTTTAGATATTAGTTCTGGAGATGAAGTTCCTGATTTTGAGGCTGGTTTTGGTGTTAACTTAACACATGCTGATGGGTATATAAAAACACCTTTATTCAATAATAAAGCAGGGTTGGTGTTTTCTGTTAGAAGATCTATTACCGATTGGATAGAAACAATTACCTATAAAAAATTCTCTGAAAGTGTATTCCAAAATACGCGTATTTTGGACGAAGTGTTGAATGAAAAAAATAAGAATTCTAATATTGACAATGATTTTTATTTTCAGGATTATAACTTAAAATTTATTGTCGAAATTTCAAAGAAAAATAAAGTGTCTATTAGTAACTTATATAATAAGAACCGATTAAATTTTTCGTCAGAAAATCAACGGTTTAGAGAAAAAGTAGAAGACAATATTACTTATCAAAACACAGGAACGAGATTCCTATGGAGTCACAAAACGACGTCTAAATTCACTCAAAATATAGATTTTCATACCTCAGAATATACCTTTGACTATTATGGGAAAAGAATACAAACAAGAAACAATACTAACGATAATAGTACCAGAGAGTTTGAAATTAAAAACCATGTAAATGACAAAGGGATCAATTACGACTTCACTTACAATTTAAATAAAAATTTTCAATTTGGTGGAGGGTATCAATTTTCTAAAACAAAGGTTTTATATGTATATGACACTAATTTTACCACACCAAACAACTTATTGTTGAGTACTGAAAACAGTACAAACACAACAAATGCGTTATTTTCCGAATTAAAATATAGTTCGTCAAATTCTTATGTTAGTTTAGGGTTAAGAGCTAATAAATTTGCATCATCAAAAGAATGGTTTTTTGAGCCAAGACTTTTTGCATCTACTAAAATTTCAGCGTCTTTTACCTTAAAAACATCTGGAGAAATAAAAAACCAGGCGGTTAGTCAAATAATTGAATATAGAAATAATGGAATTGGATTGGAAAATAATATTTGGGCAGTCGCAAATAATGAGATTCCGATTTTAAATAGTAAACAAGTGGCTGTTGGTTTTTTATATCAAAGAAATGGCTGGAATTTGGACGTAGATTTTTATATAAAAAAAGTTATAGGTGTTACATTAATGACAGATGATATTGCGAATAGTACACAAACGAGTAGAGTTCCGTTTTATATTTCAGGTGAAAGTGATATTACAGGGCTTGATGTATTATTAAAGAAAAGGTTCGGAAAATATCGTTCTTGGGTTAGTTATTCATATTCGAAAACCACGCAGCGTTTTAAAGAGTTAAATAACGGAAATGAGTTTAATGGGATAAACGGAATACCCCATTCTTTGACTTGGTCGCATACCTATAAATTAAAGCAGTTAGAGTTTTCTTTAGGGTGGAAAATACGTTCTGGAATCCCATATACAGAAGCAAACAGTACGCATTTAGATACAAACAATAACCTTAGAATAACGTATGAATCCGTAAACGGAAAAAGATTGCCCGACTATCAAAAAATAGATTTCTCATCCACCTATAAATTTTATTTTTCTAAAAGGAAAAAAGTAGCTGGTAAGGTTGGGGTATCACTATTAAATGTTTTAAACGCTAAAAATATTTTGGACAGGACTTATGAATTAAAATTTGTAAATTCTCAGGGTAATGTAGAAGAACAAAAACTAGTTAAAGTAGATCGCTTGTCATTGGGATTTACGCCGAATGTAGTCTTTAGACTCTCTTTTTAGTTAGTTTAATGATGCTTCTTTAGTATGTAATAAACGCGTTAACTTTATAGATACATCTAACAAAATTACCTTGGCATTTCCATTTCTTTCAATATGATACATGGCTGTATTTAATTCTTCGCTTATGGCTAAAATGTTACCGCTATGCACAAAGGGAGCAAACTTTTTTAAATCAAACCCAGAAGTTTCGGTTTCTAAAAAAACTATTTTTGCTGAATTGTAATTTAACAACATTGCCTGCCTAAAAAACTGTAAACAGTATTTTAAAAAGCGTTTTTGTGTTTCTCTTCCGCTTTTAGCAATTTCATCACTCCATTCAATTAATTGCTGAATAACGGTGGCATTTCCCTTAGCTTTAAACGCTGTCCTAATCCAGGTAATAAACCATTTCTCAAAAATAATATCACTAGAATCATGATGTAATAGGTGCAATGCTTTATTATAATTTCCTTCTGCTTGATGGGCAATTTTATATGCTGCACTTTCAGAAATTTTTTCATTTGTAATCAAAGCTTGAGCAATATCTTCATCAGGTAAAGCTTGAAAATATATTGCTTGACACCGGGACTTTATGGTGTTAATAATTTGCTCTTCATCTTCAGTACATAAAATAAAGAGCGTCTTTTCTGGTGGTTCTTCAATTAGCTTCAATAACTTGTTTGCTGCAGAAATATTCATTTTTTCTGCCATCCAAATAATCATCACTTTAAAACCACCTTCGTAAGACTTCAATTTTAAAGACTTTACAATGTTTTCTGCTTCATCAACACCAATTAAACCTTGTTTGTTCTCCACACCAATAAACTGCAACCAATTGTATAGACTGCCATAGGGTTGTTCTTTTATAAAAGCTCTCCAATCTTCTAAAAACAAATCGCTTATTGGGTGTTTTTTTACCTTATCATTGGAAGTAACAGGAAATGCAAAATGTAAATCTGGGTGTACCAATTTTTTACACTTTATTTTACAGCTTTCTTCATCCGTGGAAGTTGAACAAAGCAGATATTGTGCATAGGCAATCGCCATTGTTAAAGTACCAAAACCTTCTTTTCCTACAAATAACTGAGCATGTGGAATTCTACCTTTTTCTGTTGCAGATTTAAGGTGATTTTTTATATGATTCTGTCCAATTACATCTTTGAAAAACATGGTACAAATATATAACAATATATTCTCGAAATCGATACCTCTTTTTTTGAGATTCTAATTTTTTGTAACGTCTTTAAATAAGTACATTTGTGAAAAAAAAAGATATAAAATGAAAAGGTTAACCGTATTACTAGTATTAATCATTAGTTTTAACAGTTTAGCACAAAAAAAACAGATAGAAGTAAAAGTGACAAGAAGTGCTATTTTTAAGGAAAGAAGTAAATGGCATTTTAAATCAATTTTAGAGGCAAAGGACAATTCTTTTTTTACAATACGTACTCAGTTAACGGGCTTACTTTCGGCAAAACCAGTATATTTATTCAATAAGTTTGATCACGAATACAATAAAATAAGTTCATATAAATACAAGCCCAAAAAAAACCACTCTCTTGCAGCTGCTGCAGTTACTGAAAAGAGTTTTTATTTTATTGAATATAAAAGAGACAAAAAGAGAAAAAAAATAATCGCTTTTATGAATGTTTCTTCTTTGGATGAGTTTAACTTTGAAAAGAAAGAAATTTTTTCTTTAGATGTCGAAAAATTCCCAGGGTTTTTAGATTCATTTTTTTCTGGAACTAAAATGGACACCAATCTGGATGGAAATTTATCTTTTTCAGAGGATGGGAATTACCTTGTGTTTAATATTGACTCTTATTCAAAGAAACATGAACAACATTCAATTATTGTTTTAGATAAAAACCTAAATGAACTTTGGAGAAAAGATTTTAAGCTTGAGATAGAAGATAATAGATTTGAACTTGAAGGGATTAAAGTCTCTAATTCGGGAGACGTATTTGTTTTAGGTAAGGCATATCCAAAAAGAAAAGCAAAAACAAAAAAGGATAAAAGAGATTATCATTATCAACTTATTAAAATAAACGCTACCACTACCAATAGCTTAGATCTATCTGTAGAAGATCATTTTGTTGGTTCTTTAAACTTAACCTTTACAAATACTAATAAAATTGGTTGTTTGGGTTTTTATTCTGATAGAAGTGACTTTAGGTATAAAGGTATTAGCTCTTTCTTTATTAACCCCGATGATTTGAGTATTGAATCTAAAAATTTCTCTCCTTTTACCAATCAATTTTTGGCTGATAAATACGGAAAAGTAAAAAACAAAGAATTACGTAATGTTGTTTTAAGAGATGTATATTACTCAGACAATGGAGAGGTAACATTTACTGCAGAAGAGTTTTATATTAAGGTTGTATACGCTAATTTTGGACTTTATGGAGCTGGAGTAAGACGAAATATTTATAATTTTGATGATATTATGGTTATTAAAACAGATAACCTAGGAAAGTTAAAATGGGCAAGAAATATTAATAAAAGACAAAGCTCTGGGATTTTTTCCGATCCTTTGTTATCCTTTGCATCAATAATTAATAATTCTGGAGATGTTTTTTTGTTTTTAAACGCCCATAAAAATATGGGGGAAATGTCAGGAAACAGGCTTAAATTTAGACAAGGCTGGCTCTCGGGAGTTACGAAGAAAAATTCTCATATGTACGTTGTTAAATTTGACAATAAAGGTGATTGGAACTTTAAAACAATACAAGAAAATAAAAATGCATCGACCATAATTAATAGCAGGTTCATGCAAGTTTTGGACGAATCTAAATTAGTTTTTTATGGAAGCCATAAAAATAACAAACAATTTATAACGCTTACTTTTTAAGATATGAAAACACTAAACGATATTAATTTTAATAGTAAAAAAGCACTAATACGAGTAGATTTTAATGTGCCTTTAAACAATGAGCTTAAAGTTACTGATGCCACAAGAATTGAAGCGGCAAAAGCAACAATTATTAAAGTGTTAGAAGATGGTGGTTCTGCAATATTAATGTCACACTTAGGAAGACCAAAAGGAATTGAAGATAAATATTCTTTGCGCCATATTGCAGCTAAAGTTACTGAAGTACTTGGTATACAAGTAAAATTTGTAGAAGATTGTATTGGTGAAAAAGCAGAAAAAGCAGCAGCAGTACTAGAACCAGGAGAAGTTTTATTACTAGAAAACCTACGATTTTACTCAGAAGAAAAGGAAGGAGATAAAAGCTTTGCAGAACAATTATCTAAACTAGGAGATGTGTATGTAAACGATGCTTTTGGAACCGCACATAGAGCGCATGCTTCTACGGCTGTTATTGCTGAATTTTTCAAAAAAGATAAATGTTTTGGGCACTTGTTAGCAAAAGAAATAGAAAGTATCAATAAAGTATTAAATGATAGTCAAAAACCAGTCACCGCTATTTTGGGAGGCGCAAAGGTCTCTTCAAAAATTGGAGTCATTGAAAACATTTTGGACAAAGTTGACAATATCATTATTGGCGGAGGTATGACCTTTACTTTTGTAAAAGCATTAGGAGGAAACATAGGAAACTCTCTAGTAGAAGACGATAAATTAGAATTGGCATTAGCAATTATAGCGAAAGCAAAAGAAAAAAAAGTAAAAATACATTTACCTGTTGATGCACTTATTGCTGATGACTTTAAGAATGATGCAAATACGAAAGAAGTAGATACAGATGCAATTCCTGATGGTTGGATGGGGCTAGATTCTGGTTCTAAAACAGCTAAAAATTTTGCGAAGGTAATTGCAGAATCGAAAACAATTTTATGGAATGGACCTTTGGGAGTCTTTGAAATGGAAAGCTTCTCTAAAGGAACTATTGAGCTAGGAAATGCCATTGCAGCTGCAACGGCGAAAGGAGCATTTTCTTTAGTAGGTGGAGGAGATTCGGTTGCTGCGGTGAAACAATTCGGCTTTGCAGATAAGGTAAGTTATGTTTCAACTGGTGGTGGAGCCATGTTAGAAATGTTAGAAGGAAAAACATTGCCAGGAATAGAGGCTATTTTAAAATAATCAACCATTATGAAGTATACTACGTTACCAAACTCAGACATTAAGATTTCTAAAATTTGTTTAGGAACCATGACCTGGGGAAATCAAAATACGGAGGCAGAAGGACATGAACAAATGGATTTTGCGTTAGATCAAGGAGTAAACTTCTTTGATACAGCAGAACTATATTCGGTTCCTGCAACACCTGAAACTTATGGAGCAACAGAAAAAATAATTGGTTCTTGGTTTAAAAAAACGGGAAACAGAGATAAAGTAGTACTGGCTACTAAAATTGCTGGGGGAGGAGATTATACAGCACATATTCGTAAAGATGGATTTAGTAAAAGAGGACTTACTGAAGCTTTAGAAGGAAGTTTAAAACGTTTACAAACAGATTATATAGATTTATATCAGTTGCACTGGCCAGAAAGAGGAGTAAACTGTTTTGGTGTTCGTGAGTACCCTTTTAAAACAGCTACAAAAGAAGCAGAAAATCACTTAGAGATTTTAGAAACGTTGAATGGTTTTGTACAACAAGGAAAAATAAAACAAGTTGGGTTGTCTAATGAATCACCTTGGGGAACTATGCAATATTTGCAAACAGCAAAAGATCATAACTTACCGAGAATGTCAACAATTCAGAATTCATATTCATTAATTCATAGAGCGTATGAATATGGGATGTCAGAAGTTTCTTTGAGGGAAAATATTGGTTTATTGGTTTATTCTCCATTAGCTTTTGGAATACTTTCAGGAAAATATATTGGAGGAAAAACACCAGACGGAGCTCGTGTAACACTGTTTCCTAAATTTGATAGATATTCAAGTGCACAATCAGAGGTTGCCGTGAAAAAATACCAAGACATCGCAACTAAAAATGGATTAACACTGGCACAATTATCATTGGCTTTTGTAAATCAACTACCGTTTGTCACTAGTAATATTATTGGAGCAACAAACTTAACTCAGTTAAAAGAAAATATTGAAAGTATCAATATTGACTTATCAGATGATGTCTTAAAAGAAATAGAAAAGGTTCATAGCATTATTCCGAACCCAGCACCATAAATAAAAAAAGCCTCGAATATTTCGAGGCTTTTTTTATGAGTTAATATCCAATTTTTTTTCGAACTCTTTTTAGAACTCCCTTTGCTACTTTTCTTGCTTTTTCAGCTCCAATGGCTAATGCAGCATCAATTTCATTGAAGTTATTCATGTAATGATTGTATTTGGCCCTTTCATCAGAAAACGTTGTGATGATCAATTCATACAATGCCTGTTTTGCATGTCCATACCCATAATTTCCACCTTCATAATTTGCTCGCATTGCTGCAATTTGTTCATCAGAAGCCATTAATTTATACAATGCAAATACGTTATCTGTATCTGGGTTTTTAGGCTCTTCGAGAGGAGTACTATCTGTTTGAATTCCCATAACCTGTTTTCTTAACTTTTTATCGGCTAAGAAAATATTGATAAAGTTGTTTCGAGACTTACTCATTTTTTCACCATCTGTTCCAGGAACTAATTTTGTGTCTTCGTTGATCTTAGCTTCAGGCGGAATTAAAGTTTCTCCAACAACATTGTTAAAGCGGTTTGCAACATCTCTGGTCATTTCTAAATGTTGTAATTGATCTTTTCCAACCGGAACGATTTCGGCATCATACAATAAAATATCTGCAGCCATTAACATTGGGTAGGTAAATAACCCGCTATTTACATCTGATAAACGATCTGATTTGTCTTTAAAACTGTGTGCTAAAGTTAAACGTTGGTATGGAAAAAAACAACTTAAATACCAACTAAGTTCAGCTACTTGCGGAATATCACTTTGTCTATAAAATACAGAAGAATTTATATCTAAACCACAAGCAAGCCAAGTAGCTGCTGTACTGTACGTGTTTTCTCTTAATTCTTTACCATCTTTAATCTGTGTTAAAGAATGCATATCCGCAATAAATAAGAAAGCTTCATTAGTCGGGTCATTTGCCATTTGAATTGCTGGTATAATTGCTCCTAATAAGTTTCCTAAATGTGGTGTTCCTGTACTTTGTACTCCTGTAAGTATTCTAGACATTAAAATGTGTTTAATCGCTGGCCAATAGCCCAATTTAGTTTAACTCCCTGACGCAAACGTCGAAATAAAAAGGGAATTTTATTTAATACCTCGCACCTTTTCGGTGAGGTTATTTATTCTTTAAATCTAAAACAAAAATACAGTTTTAATACCGAATACCTAATAAGAATATAAATTACTACATTTGGCAACTATGGAGTTTTTTAAAAATATTTTACGTATAATTTGGCGTGTATGGTTTTATCTATTATTTGCAGCGATGCTTTTAATAATGTTTCCTTTTTTATTAATATTTGCTATTAAAGAGAAGCATTACCCCATCTTTTGGAGGTTTGTAAGAATCTTGTCTAAAGTTTTGATTTACGGGACAGGTTTTAGAATAGATAAAAAGATAGAACAAAAAATAGATAGAAATAAAAGTTATATGTTTTGCCCAAATCATTCTTCACTATTAGACCCGTTTATTTTGGCAGTAATGTCAAAAAACCCAATTGTTTTTATAGGTAAAAAAGAATTGGTTAAGATTCCTGTTTTTGGTTTTTTTTATAAAAAAACAGTTATTATGGTTGATAGAAGTAGCGCAAAAAGTAAAAGACGTGTGTATCAGATGGCTAAAAAAAGATTGCAAAACGGAACGAGTATGGGGATTTTCCCAGAAGGATTAGTCCCATCTGAAGACGTTGTTTTAAGTCCGTTTAAAAAAGGAGCTTTTAATTTAGCCATTGAATATAAAATTCCAATTGTACCAACAACATATTACGATTGTAAACGTTTATTTTCTTGGAACTTTTTTAAAGGAAGCCCTGGCGTTTTTCGAGTTAAACAACATGCATTTATAGAAACGAAAGGAATGAATGTTAAAGATGATATGAAAAAAATATTGAATCAAACGTTTGATGTCATTTATAGCGAACTTTCAAATGATGCTAAATATATGAAAGACACCAATAGATTAAAATGAGTGAATTAAATCATCGGTACAGCGAAAAAGAAGAGAGGCTAAATGTTATTACGCATGCTTTTGGCTTGGTGATGGGAATACTTGCGTTGCCTTTTTTGATCCTTAAATCATTGTCTTTTGATGGTTTTTGGAAGCCTGCAAGTATTTTAATTTATGGAGTAAGTATTATTGTTTTATATGCGGCATCTACGGTGTATCATTCTGCAAAAACACCAAGTCTAAGAAGAAGATTAAATATTTTTGATCATGCGGCAATTTATGTACTAATCGCAGGAACTTATACACCTTTTACTTTGATTACCCTGGAAGGAAAAACAGGCTGGATCATTTTTGGATTGACCTGGTTTTTTGCGTTGACAGGAATTATTTTGAAACTGTTCTTTACAGGAAAGTTTGATAAACTTTCTACCATAATGTATGTTTTAATGGGGTGGCAAATTGTCTTTGCAATTAACCCTTTATTAGAGAATTTATCAACTGAAGGATTATTTTGGTTGTTTTCAGGAGGCGTTTTTTATACTGTTGGAGCGATTTTGTATTCTATAAAAAAAATCCCATACAATCACGCAATCTTTCATGTGTTTGTATTACTGGGAAGTCTTTCTCATTTTATTTCTGTTTATTTTTACTGCTAATCCAAAAGTAAATAGAGACTTCATCAGATTGTCTTTTTTTTAACAAACAAAAAATAATAAGCGTTAAATCATCTATTTACCAAAGAAGGTTAAATAATCTTCATTAAAAAGTTAAATAACTTGTGTTATTTTTATCAAAACACAAAAAACTTTAATCTATATTAAATTAATAGGGTAAAAAATAAAATAAATGTAATTATTTGCTAATCAGTAAAAAACGAATTATATTTGTACTCTTAAATGGCTATACAATTTTATTATTGTGAAAGCGTTTAAGGTAAATAAATCTTATTTAGGGGGTAGGTTTATTAAATTTCCTCGAGCTTTTTGTTCGAGGTTTTTTTATGTCCATAATTGAAATGGGGTATTGCTTAAAGAAGAATTATAATATTTTACTTCTCCAGTTACTTCTTTATCTATCCATGAAGGTTTTGAAAAGTTTTCGTTTTCTGAGTTCAATTCTACTTCTGCAACAATAAGACCAAAATTCGCTCCTAAAAAGACATCGACTTCAAAAATGTGTGGATCACTTTTAACATAAAAACGGTATTTCTCAATGATCGTTTTTTCTGCAAGCAAAAGTAAATCTTGAGCTTCTTTTACAGAAATTTCTTTTTCCCATTCAAACCGAATTGTTCCTGCCAAATTAGATTTTCCTTTAACTGTTATAAACGCGTTGTCATCAATAATCCGGACTCGCACAGTTCTTTCTTTATTTGAGTTCAAAAACCCTTGTTTTATATAACTTTTTTTAAAAGCCTCCTCTTTAAAAGATTCGTTTTTTATTAAAAATTTACGTTCAATTTCAAGACTCATATATTAGACATTGTTTTTTGTACTAATGTATTGTTTTTTATCGTTATTGTTACAAGAATTAAATATCTTTGATTCATTAATTTAACTTTTTTATGAGAAAAAACTATTGGTTTTTATGCTTCTTTATTCCATTATTTACATTTTCACAAACAGATTTTAGTACGAAGTGGGAAGATTTTTACTCGTACAATAATGTAAAAGATTTTGTAACTACTAATGGAGTAATTTATGCATTATCTGATAACGCAATTTTCACCTATAATTTAAATACTTTAGAAACAGAAAAACTTTCTTCTGTAAATGGTTTTTCTGGAGAAACTACCGCTGCAATACATTTTAATATTTCTAACAAAAGATTAATTATTGGCTATGAAACAGGATTGATTGAGGTGTTAAAGGAAGATAACTCTATTCATATTTCAGCAGATATTGTGAATTTTAATCAATCGGGAGAAAAGCGAATTAACCACATTTCTGAGTATAACAATGCTTTATATATTTCTACCCCATTTGCAATTGTTGTGTACAACATTGATAAGTTAGAATTTGGAGATACGTATTTTATTGGTGCCGCTTCATCATCAGTAAAAATTAACCAAACACTAATAGTAAATAATCAAATTTATGCAGCAACAGAAAATGGTATTTACAAAGCAAGTTTAGCGAATCCGAATCTAATTGATTCTAATAATTGGGAGTTGATATTTAGTGGTGATTTTTCTAAAATTGTAAGTTTTAATGATGAGATTTATGCCTCAATTGATACAGAGTTATATAAGATAAGTGGTCTAAATTTAATGCTTGAAAAGCGGCTATCAGCAACGATTAAAAGTCTAAAAAGCGATAGTCAGTATTTAATTGCTGCAACAGAAACAGAAGCTTATGTTTATGATACAACGTTCATAGAAGTATTTAAAAGTGTTACTTCTGTTGATTATAACTACCGATTAAACTCAGCGATAATTCAGAATAACTTGCTGTATTTGAATACCAAAGAATATGGAATACTTCGTACCCCTTTATCAGGTCAAAATTTCACAGAAATTCATCCCAACGGGCCACTTTCTAACAGTGTGTTTTCTATAGCTTCATTAAATAAAAACATTTGGTTTGTTTATGGGGGGTATACTTCTGCTTATGTGCCATCAGGAAATTTAAAAGGTTTTAGTCACTATAACGGAACAGCTTGGTTAAACACACCTTTTACTTCAGCATTTCCAGTACTTGATTTAGTGCATGTAACGATAGATCCTCAACATGATAACAGGGTCTTAATAAGCTCTTTTGCACAAACATCTTCGGGTAATTATCTTTCAGGAGGAGGTTTGTTAGAAGTTGTTGATGATCAAATAACTTCTTTTTACACTTCTCAAAATAGCCCATTAGAAGATTTTTTCCCATCGGACCCTAATGCAATCACAACAAGAGTTAATGGGACGGTATTTGATAATCAGGGTAATTTGTGGGTAACAGATGCATTGGGGGTCAATAAGCTTAAAAAAATGTTACCTAGTGGTTCCTGGCAAAGTTTTGATTTAAGAAGCCTGCAAACAAACTCAGCACAAGAAGTAAATACAATTCAAATTGATAAAACAAATAGCTTATGGATTGGAACAAGAAGAAATGGTGTGTATGTTTATAACCAAAACGGAGATCGAAAAAGAGCGTTAACAACAGCGCCAACTAAAGGGAGTTTACCACATGCAAATGTTAGAACTGTTGCTATAGATACTAACAATAGAGTTTGGATAGGAACTCAATCAGGTTTGGTAATTTATACGAATGCAAGTGGACTTTTTGATGCTGCAATTTACGATACGGAACCAATTATTATTTTAGACGATGGGATTCCTAAAAAACTATTAGGAAACCAAACAATCAATACAATTGCAATTGACGGAGCAGATAATAAATGGTTTGGAACTGATAATGGAGGTGTATTATATACAAATCCAAATGGGCAAAAGACATTGGCTAGTTTTAATAAAGATAACTCGCCTTTACCATCTAATAAAATATTAAAAATAAGCGTTGATACTTCTACCGGGAAGGTATTCTTTGCCACAGATAAAGGAGTGGTTGCTTATAAAAGCAATGTAGCTCGTTTTGGAGAAGAATTAGATGAGGTTTACGCTTACCCTAACCCTGCACTTAGCAACCATCAAACAATAACAATTGATGGTAAAAATGGAAAACACTTGCCCAAAGGAACCAATGTGAAAATTTTAGATGTTGCTGGAAATCTAGTGTATGAAACAAATGTTGTTGAAGGTCAACAATTACAAGGAGGTAAAGTAGTATGGAACAAAACTAATTTAGCGGGTAAAAAAGTTGCTTCGGGCGTCTATGTTGTTTTGCTTTCAAATGATGATGCAACAGAAACCAGTTCAACTAAAATAGCAATTATCAATTAATGGCCATCGTAAACACAAAAGCAATTGTTCTAAGCTCATTAAAATATGGAGATACTAGTTTAATTGTAAGCTGTTTTACATTGCATGAAGGGGTGAAATCTTATTTGATAAGAGGGGTGTTAAAAGCTAAAAAAGGAAAAATTAAAGCGGCATATTTTCAGCCATTAACGCAAATAAACATAGAAGCAAACCACAATAATAAAGGAAATTTAAATAGTTTAAAAGAGGTACACGTAATCAATCCATACAAGAATATTTATAGTAATATATTTAAGCAAACTATTGTGCTTTTTTTGTCAGAAATATTAAGTAGTTCTATACAAGAAGAAGAAGAGAATATTCCGTTATTTTCCTTTATAGAAACTTCGTTGATTTGGTTGGATACACATGATAACATTTCTAATTTTCATTTGTTGTTTGTGTTAAACTTATCTAAATATTTAGGGTTTTATCCTGATGTTTCAGGTATTGAAAACCAGTATTTTAATCTAGTAGATGGAGGTTTTACTACCGGAACACTAGAGAAAGAAGTGATTTATGGGGATGATTTATATCAGTTTAAAAAACTGTTAGGCACAAATTTTGATACTATAGACGAAGTAAAATTTAGCAAAAGAGAAAGACAGCAAGTATTAAGTATAATAATTCGTTATTTTGAATTACATTTGGACGGATTTAGGAACCCTAAATCACTAGGGGTTTTAGAAACAGTATTTAGTTAATGAAGAGAGTATTAGCGCTATTTATAGCTGTATATAGTATAACAGGTTTCGGGCAAACAATTACCGTTATAGATGATGAAAAAGGATTCCCGGTAAAAGGAGCAGCAATCTATAATAAAAACTTGAGCATTTCTATTATCACAAATGATGATGGAAAAGCAGATATATCGGCCTTTTTAGATACTGATATTATCATTATTTCTCATGTTTCTTATACAAATTACATTACTTCTAAAGAAGGTTTAAAAACCAACAGATATAGAATTTCTTTACTTAAAAAAACGGCTCATTTAGATGAGGTTGTATTATCTGTTTTTAGGAATAAAGAAAATTCTAAACGTATTGCGCAGCAAACAGTGGCGCTAACAAAAGAAGATATTTTTAAGGAATCTCCACAAACAACAGCAGATTTATTGGCATCTGTACCTGGAATTAAAGTTCAGAAATCCCAGTTTGGAGGAGGAAGTCCGGTTTTAAGAGGGATGGAATCTAATCGAGTTTTATTGGTTGTAGACGGCGTTCGAATGAACAATGCAATTTATAGAAAAGGTCATTTACAAAATTCAATTACAATTTCACCGTCGCAGTTAGAAAGAACAGAAATTGTGTTTGGCCCTTCTTCAGTAATTTATGGTTCTGACGCTTTAGGTGGCGTGATTCATTATTATACAAAAACACCAAAAACGGCAGAGCAAGAAACGATAAAAAGTGGTTTTTTCTCTAGATTTGGAACCGTTAATCAAGAAGTAACAACAAATGTTTCTACTGAACTACGTTTTAAAAAATGGGCAGCTTATACAAGTGTTTCGTATAGTTCTTTTGGAGATCTACAAATGGGGAAAAACCGCTCTCATGGATTTTCAGATTGGGGATTAGTTTCTAATTATTCTGAAAACATAGGTGCTAATTATGTAGCAAATCAAACGGTAAATTCCGACCCAACAATTCAGAGGAATACAGGGTATAATCAAACAGATGTACTCCAGAAATTTTACATTCCGTTATCTAAAAAGACAGATTTAAATATCAATTTACAATATTCAAAATCTTCAAACATTCCACGATTTGACAAATTATCAGAATTAAAATCAGGGATGTTAAAATTTGCAGAATGGTATTATGGTCCTCAACAACGATTTTTAGCAGCTACACAATTATCAATTAGCCCAGAAAAAAAATGGCTTCATAAAGGGGTTTTTACAATTGCTTATCAAAACATTAAAGAATCAAGAATTCAAAGAAAGTTTGGAAGCTTAGAGCGGTTATATAGAAATGAAGAGGTAGATGTTTTTAGTATTAATGGTGATTTTACAGTACCATTAACTAATGATAAGAATAGAAATTTATCCTATGGTTTTGAAGTTACTTATAATGATGTTTCTTCTACTCCAGAAGGAAAAATTATCTCAATTTCTAACAATAAAGTAACCGGTTTTGATGGTGAATTTAATGTGCAGTCTCGTTTTCCTGATGGAGGAAGTAGTTATATGAGCACAGCCATTTATACTGATTACAGACAAGATTTAAACGCTAAATCTACGTTGAACACTGGAATTAGATTGACAAATACGAATTTGAAGGCTTTATGGTTAGATCAATCATTTATCACGTTAGAACAAGATCAAATTGACTTAAAAAACTCAGCATTAACCCTTACATTGGGGTATGTATATAAGCCTACTATAAATTGGAAAATAAACAGTGTTATCTCTTCTGGGTTTAGGTCTCCAAATTTAGATGATGTAGGTAAGGTTAGAGAGAAGAATGGTAAAGTAACATTGCCAAATATAGATTTAAAACCAGAATACGCTTATAGTGGAGAAATAGGCGTTCAAAAGTTTTTTAATGAAAGAACTTTTAGTCTTGGGTTTAATATGTATTACACGTTGTTGCTTGATTATATTACAAGAGAAGCAAATGGATCCACAATTATTTACGATGGTGAATTGGGGGATGTAGTAAAAAATATAAATAGAACGAAAGCGTATATAAAAGGGTTTACTGCTAATTATTTTGGTAGATTAAATCAAAATTGGAAAACATCTGGATTTATTACCTATACCAAAGGAAATACGATTGATACTGAAGAACCAATGTCGTCAATTCCGCCATTATTTGGAAGGTTTGAGGTCAGCTTTCGTAAAAACAAAATAGAACTAACTGCAAGCTATAGATTCAACGCTAAGAAGGATATTTCAAGTTATAATATTTCTGAGGGAATAGATAACCACGTTCAAACTCCAATTGTAGATGCAAATGCAACAGAGGATGTTGATAAATATTATGGAACACCAAGTTGGACTACTTTTGGCTTAAATGGTAGATATACCGTGAATGAATGTTTTACCGTTCAAGGTAGTGTTACTAATCTTTTTGATGAGCATTATAAAGAGTTTGCTTCTGGAATTTCTGCTCCTGGGAGAAATTTTTCAGTAGCAATTCAAGCTAATTTCTAAACTTTTTTTCTATTACCTTCTTCGTCAAAATTTTGAGAAATACTTTGTTCTGTTTTTAGAATTGTTGCACCTAAAGTAAAAAGTAAAATTAGCATTGGTTGCCATGTAACTTTACCAGAACCAATAGTTTCTAAGACCATGGCAGCTATAAAACCAAGTAAAGAATATTTGATAAATGACTTGTTAAACTGTTTGTTAGCAAATGCCCAAATGTCATCATTTAGCATCGATTTTTTAGTCCTGTAACCGTAAAATTTATTTATCTTTTTAGGAGGGAAAATAGAAAAGACAAGACTAAAGAAAAGTAAAAGTCCGTTAATTGATACTACGTAAATATATGGGTTCATATTTTATTTATTTATAGGTCTCATTAATCCTTCTTGAGCCACAGAAGCAATTAATTCACCGGTTCTAGAATAGATATTTCCTCTTGCAAAACCTCTTGCTCCAAATGCATTTGGAGATTCGGTTTTATATAACATCCAATCATCTAAGTCAAACTCTCTAAAAAACCACATAGAATGATCTAAACTTGCCATTTGTGTATTTCCAAAATTGGCTGTACTAGCATTTGGATATAACGTAGAATTTAAAATATTATAGTCAGAAATATATGTTAGAATTTGTTGTTTCAAAGCTAAACTAAATCCAGAAGTATTCCCTTTTACTTTAAACCAAACATCAGAAAAAGGAGGTAAATCTTTTTGATCTATAGGGTTTACAATAAATGTAGGTTTAAATTCTATGGGTCTTTCAATCTCTAAAAAATGTTTCATTTTTTTAGGAAGGAAGTCCCCAAATTGTAATAGCATATCATCCCAACTTAACAATTCTTCAGGTTGTTTAATTGTGCTTTCAAATTTTATTTGATGCTCATGTCCTTTTTCTTTTTTGTGAAAAGACGCCGCTAAAATAAAGATGGTTTTTTCTCCTTGTTTTGCGGTAACCCTTCGTGTAGAAAAACTTCCACCATCTCTCATAACTGTTACCAAATACCGAATAGGAAGTTCTAAATTACCTGCTTCTAAAAAGTAAGCATGTAAAGAGTGTAACACCCTATTATTAGCAATACTTTTATCAGCTGCACTTAAGGCTTGTCCTAAAACTTGACCACCAAAAACATTAGGACTACCAATGGTTTTACTAATTCCAATAAATTCGTTTTCAGTTTTTTGTTCTAGGTTAAGAACTTTAATTAAACCCTCAATAGATTTCATGTAACAAGAAAATTTTCAACAAAGATAAACAGATTTAGTTGGTAAAACTTTTAGTTTTAAAAGGTTTTTTCTGTACAAATGGTTTTGGCTCGATATAACTTAAAAATGGTTTGATAAACTTATTTGTAATCGACTTTTTATGTCTTATATAACAGGTTAACTCTTGTGGTATGGCACCAATAGAACTTTTAATTTCACTAGCTGTCCTCCCAAAATTAATAACTTTTAATTTTTTAGCAATTGCAATTTCTACATAGTCATATAACATTCTCTGGTAAATAGCGAACGCTCTATTTAATTCATAATCTATACCAACAAAATGAGCATCTAAAGAATGGGTGTTTATAATACCAGACATGAATCCAACAATTTTATTTTGGTACCAATAGGTTTTTAAAACGTATGCATCTCCAAATTTGTTTTTTAGAGATATATAGGTCTCTAAGTTAAAATCACCCAAGTTAAAATCTGCTTTTTCGGATACTTTTTTATACAATTTAGTTATTTCGGGTAGAATGATTTTAATATTTTCTATAGATGCTTCTTTAACAATTAAATTAGAACTTAGTTTTAAAGCGCGCTTTGCTTTTACTCTAAACTTCGTTTTCATTGTGTCTAAATAATCCTGGAAGGAATTCCAATCTTGATCTAATTGCAAAACCATATTAGGCTCTACGTTAAAAGAATAATAATTTAAATCATGTAGTTCGTCAGTAATAGTAAGAGATTCTTTTATAAAATCTTTAATTAAATAGATAGAAAGATCTTTTGTAAGCGACTTATTAGAGTTTATTAAATGAGATATTGCTTTCGCCAAATCTTTAATTATTTTTTGCTTGTTTTGATTTTCTGAAATAAATATACCATGTTCTCCACTCACAAAAATATTTCCACAAACCAATAGTTTAATTGGTTTTAGTTTTGGAAAGATGCCAATACTTCTTCCAAAACATTTTAATTGATCAAATTTTTTAGTGAAAGAATTTTCTATTCCATCTAATTGAAAATCTACTATTTGAATACTAGCAAATGCAATGGCTTTTTTTTCTTTATCCAATAAAACGATATAATTAAAGAGAATTTGAAGGTTGTTTTTTTCTAAGGAGATCAAATATTTTGGATTAAAATATACATTTGATGCACATTGTAATTCCTCCCAAATAGTCTTAGGAATATCGTCTACAGAAGAAAAATAAAGATTGGTACTTGTGTTTTTACAAAGATTCAATTGGTCAAAAAATTTGTGTGTTTTGAAAAATACAAAAAAAGAAATGTAACCAAGAATTCCATTAGAACAATCTTTTGTTAATTTTAGTTATTTCCTAAGGATAAAACGTACTTTTAAGTTCTAAAATGAAAGAATGTTATCAGATTTTAATTTCAACTATAAGCACCTTTTTGAAGAGGAATTGCGAACCGAAATTCTATCAATTGGCGTATATAGAAAAGTAAATGAAGGAGTAGAATTAATTGATATTGGCAACGAAATTAAATTTATGCCTTTGGTAATTAGCGGTGCAATTAAAATTTTACGGGAAGATGATAATGGAGATGAATTAGCGCTATATTTTATTGAACAAGGTGATACCTGTGCAATGACAATTACCTGTTGTTTAGGGAGTACAAAAAGTAAAATTAGAGCAATTGCAGAAACAGAAACAGAACTGTTAATGATTCCAATTCAAAAAATTGGAGATTGGATGAACAAATACAAAACATGGCAAAACTTTATTCTGCAAAGTTATCATGAACGCATGCAAGAACTACTGGAAGCAATTGACACGATTGCTTTTTTAAACATGGACGAGCGATTATTAAAATATTTAAAAGGCAAAGCAATTGTTAATAAAAGCGAATTGATACAAGTTACTCATAAAGAAATAGCAAATGATTTACATACTTCAAGGGTTGTTATTTCTCGATTATTAAAAGCATTAGAGAAAAAAGGAAGAATAGAACTACGTAGAAACCAAATTCATTTATTAGAAATATAAAAGAGTCAACTTGATAAATATCATATTTTATATCCAAGATTCTTTATAGTTTTACTTAAAAATAGAAAGATATGTTTGGACTTAATTTACCATTAGTTTCTTGGACCAATGGAACCATTATGATTGGTATTTTTGCGTTGGTTTGTATTGGTTTAGTGGTTGCATTATTATTGCTTATTAATAGCGGATCTAAAAAATCAGATAAAGTAGCGTAGTTTATTTTTATTTATTCTAAATAAAAGCTTATTTTTGCAGTCTAATTGAGGTTATGATAATTTTTTATACTGAAAAGACTAAAATAAAACCATTGGTTTCTGTATCTATTTGTGAGAACACTTGTTCTTCAAACTGTATTAAGCCAAAAAACACGTGTTGCAATAAGTACAAAAAAAAGGGCATCAACTGTAAGCGATGCCCAAATATTTTATTCCAAAAAGCTTCTTAGGTTACTTAAAAGCGTTTAATCCTGTAATATCTAACCCTGTTATCAATAAATGAATATCGTGTGTTCCTTCGTAAGTAATTACACTTTCTAGGTTCATAGAATGACGCATAATTGAATACTCCCCAGAAATTCCCATCCCGCCTAACATTTGTCTAGCTTCTCTGGCAATCGTTATGGCCATGTCTACATTGTTTCTTTTTGCCATTGATATTTGAGCAGAGGTTGCTCTATCTTCGTTACGCAATACCCCCAAACGCCAAGTTAATAATTGCGCTTTGGTAATTTCGGTAATCATTTCAGCTAATTTCTTTTGTTGTAATTGAAATTGACCAATTGGTTTTCCAAACTGCATACGTTCTTTAGAATACCTTAAAGCGGTGTCATAACAGTCCATTGCGGCACCAATAGCGCCCCAAGCAATACCGTAACGAGCCGAATCTAAACAACCTAACGGCGCTCCTAATCCAGATTTGTTTGGTAATAAATTTTCTTTAGGAACTTTTACATTATCAAAAATCAATTCACCAGTTGATGAAGCACGTAAAGACCATTTGTTGTGTGTTTCTGGAGTAGAAAAACCTTCCATTCCACGTTCAACAAGTAACCCATGTATTCTACCAGTTTCATCTTTAGCCCAAACCACAGCAACTTGTGCAAAAGGAGCATTAGAAATCCACATTTTTGCTCCGTTTAAAAGATAATGATCTCCCATATCTTTAAATTTGGTTTCCATTCCACTTGGGTTTGACCCATGGTTTGGTTCTGTTAATCCAAAACATCCAATCCATTCACCAGAAGCTAATTTTGGTAAATATTTTAGACGTTGTTCTTCAGTACCGTATTTCCAAATAGGATACATTACCAAAGATGATTGTACAGAAGCTGTTGATCTTACACCAGAGTCTCCACGTTCAATTTCTTGCATAATTAATCCATAAGAAATTTGATCCAATCCAGCACCTCCATATTCTTCTGGAATATAAGGACCAAAGGCACCAATTTCTGCTAAACCATTTATAATTTGATGCGGAAACTCTGCTTTTTGAGCATATTCTTCAATAATTGGAGAAACTTCTCTTTTTACCCATTCTCTAGATGCATCTCTAACTAATTTATGTTCTTCAGTTAGTAAATCATCTAATTGATAATAATCTGGAGCTTGAAATAAATCTGGTTTCATTTTAATGTATTTGATTAATGTTTCAAATGTAAATATTCCATCTGAAATAGTCGTTGAATCTGTATTTTATTTAATCGTTTAAAAATTGTGCTAATAATCTATGAAAATGATGAACACCTTGTTCTCGTGTTGGAGAAAATCTGCCAGCTTTGTAGAAAGAAGATTTTACACCTTTTTGCACACTTTCAACAACAAATTCATCTTCTCTTTGTACTTTATCTATATCGCCAGCTGCCCCTTTATTTAGCTTTGTTGGATCATATACATAAGAAATAAAAGAGACTTTTGTTCTATTCAAATCCAAAGGTTTTACAATGTTTACAGACAAGCCCCAAGGATAAAAATTAAACATCATGTTGGGAAAAACCCAATAATAATATGCCGCAACATTTTTACCGTAATCAATATGTCCTTCTGGTAAATTGAAAACATCGGTCGCATCATCTGTATATCCAATTTGCAAGTTGCAATGCTCATACACTTCCGTTTTATAACTGCCATAATCTAGTACTGAATTCAACTCTGGATGTACAAAAGGAACATGAAAACCCTCTAAATAATTGTCGCAATACAATGCCCAATTTGCATGTACTAAATACTCTTTTGATAAAGAGGTGTCTAAAGAAAATTCTTCCAGTGGTAAAAAACCTACACGTTCATTCATCTTGCCAATTACTTGCTGAAAATCAAATGCCGGGTTTAAACCAGCGAATAAAAATTTACCCCATTTTCTTATTGGAAATTTATGAAGATTATCACAAGGTCTAGGAAAGTCCTCCGTTTGTTCAAACTCTGGCATGTGCTCAAAATCACCATTTAAGTTAAACCTTCTTCCATGATAAAAACAGGTTAGTTTTCTCGACTTCCCAGAGTTTAACGCAACTAAATTTCCTCTATGTGTGCACACATTTGTTAAACAATTGATTTCATTTTCTTTATTTTTTGTCAATACCAAAGGTTCGGTTAAATATCCATCTAATAATACAAATGGATGAACAGATTGCGGAAAAGGAACTACATCTTCATCCCCAATCCATTGCCAAGAATTTAAAAAAACTTTTTCTTTTGTGGCTTCAAAAATAACCCTGTCTTTATAAAAAGTAGCTGGTAATGTCTCAGATTTTTTGATGTCAGAATGGATATTAAACCTCATAATCAATTAGTTAATTTTTGTATCTTTCAAGAATTATTTCTAAAAATACACAATTATTATGAGTTCTAAACAGAAAAAAATTGGATTGATAACAACAACATCTTTGGTTGTTGGGAATATGATTGGCGCAGGAATTTTTTTGTTACCGGCCTCTTTAGGTGAATTTGGAAGTATTAGTTTATTGGGATGGTTATTTACGGCAACAGGCGCAATAATATTGGCGAAAATATTTAGTAATTTCAGTAAAATAATTGTTAATAAAAGTGGTGGACCATATACATATTCAAGAGAAGGTTTTGGAGATTTTATTGGTTTTTTGGTTGCTTGGGGATATTGGATTTCTGTTTGGATAAGTAATGCGGCAATTGCAATTGCAATAATTGGTGCACTGAGTTTTTTCTTCCCAGTTTTAGAAAGTAATTCACTTTTAGCGGTTACAGTTGGATTGAGCATGATTTGGTTTTTTACATGGATTAATTCCAAAGGAGTAAAAACGTCTGGAAAAGTACAAGTTGTAACTACCATCTTAAAATTAGCACCATTAATCTTGATAATTATAATCGGAGCATTCTTTTTTAGTTTGGATAATTTTCCGAAATTTAATTTAACAGGAGAAAGTAATTTGGCAACATTTCCTGTTGTTGCCGCATTAACTTTGTATGCTTTTTTGGGAATTGAGAGCGCAAGTATTCCCGCTGAGAATGTTGAGGACCCAGAGAAAATAATTCCAAAAGCAACCATGTTAGGAACGATAATAACTACGTGTATTTATATTTTTGGAACCATTGTTTTATTTGGGGTTTTGCCTGTAGATGTACTGCAAAATTCTCCAGCACCTTTTGCAGAAGCAGGAAAAATTATTGGAGGTGAATATGCGGGGTATTTTGTTGCTGCCGGCGCTGCGATTTCTGGAATTGGAGCTTTAAACGGGTGGATTTTAATTGTTGCTCAAGTTCCTATGGCAGCAGCAAAAGATAAAATGTTTCCTCGGATATTCAAAAAAGAAAACAAAAATGGGGCACCAGTTTTAGGGTTGGTTATTGGAAGTCTATTAAGCTCTTTTGTGATGCTTTTAAACTTTACTGATGGATTAGTAGAACAATTTACCTTTATTGTAAACCTAACTGTTTTAACATGTTTAGTTCCATATTTATTTGTTTCTGCTGCATATATAATTATTCTTATTGAACGAAAAGTACATGTAAATAGCATTTTTAAAACCTTTACACTTGGTTTATTAGGGTTTATATATTCTGTTTGGGCAATTTATGGTTCTGGTGCCGATGTAGTCTTTTATGGATTTTTATTATTATTGTTTGGAATTCCGTTTTATGCATTGATGCAATGGAATAAATCAAAAAGAAAATGAACAAAATAACACACCATTCAGAATATTTAAAATTAGCTTCAGTATATATTAAACCCGCAAAAGAGGCGTTTGAATCAGACAACTCATTAGAGCATCAATGGTCGGCATTAAATTATGTTTCTAAACCCGATTTTAACTTAGCTCTAAATGAATATGAAAAGTTTGAATCGATTTTTAAAGAAAACGATATTGATGTTCATCATTTTTCTTTTAATAAAAAGGTGAAAATAGATTCTATTTATTGCAGAGATGCATCTATAGCAACAGACTTTGGTGTGATTATTTGCAATATGGGAAAAGCGGGTAGAGTTCATGAGCCCAAAGCACAATTAGAAGAATACCAGAAACAAAACATCAGTGTTTTAGGAATGATTGAGTCTCCAGGAACTTTAGAAGGCGGTGATGTCGCTTGGTTAGATGAAAAAACGTTGGCAGTTGGACATACTTATAGAACGAATGATGAAGGAATTAAGCAATTAAAAAATTTATTAGAGCCAAAAGGAATACAAATAGTAGTTGCCGATTTACCACATTATAAAGGGACAAAAGATGTGTTTCATTTAATGTCAATATTAAGTCCAGTTGATAGAGATTTAGTAGTTGTATATTCGCCATTAATGCCAATCAGGTTCAGAAACGAATTATTAGAAAGGGGGTTTAATTTAATAGAAGTTCCAGAAAATGAATTTGAGTCAATGGGGTGTAATGTTTTGGCAATATCACCAAGAAATTGTGTGATGGTTGATGGAAACCCAACGACAAAAAAACGACTTGAAAATGCCGGTTGTAAAGTAACTACCTATTCAGGAGAAGAGATTAGTGTAAAAGGAGGTGGAGGTCCAACTTGTTTAACCCGACCATTGGCAAGAATCGAGTAGATTTTTCTTATAAAGCAAGTCTAATTATGTAAGTTTGTATTAATGAAACAAACTTTAGGGAAACAAGAACGTTTAAAAAGCAAAACTTTAATTGGGAAATTATACAAAGAAGGAAATTCTGTAAAAAGTTTTCCTTTACGAATGGTATATATTCAGGCAGAGCACGGCTCAAGTTATCCGGCCCAAGTTGGTGTTTCTGTACCAAAGAGAAACTTTAAAAAAGCAGTAAGTAGAAATCGCATCAAACGGCTACTTAGAGAAACGTATAGAAAACAGAAACAACTTGTTTACAATTCAATCGATAAGCCGTATGTGTTCATGATTTCTTATATTGGAAAAGAAGAGTTTAGTTATGAAGAAATAGCCGTTAAAATGGAAAAACTTTTAAACGCATTCATTGAAAAAATAAATACATGAAAATGAAAAAAAGCATTAAAAAGAGGTCGATTCTTATACTTGTTGTAGGAATCATTTTTATTTCGTTTTCTTTCCAATCTAAATTTTTTGAGGTTGCAAAGCAACTAGAAATCTACACAACATTATTCAAAGAATTGAATATGTATTATGTAAATGAAATAAATCCAGCAGAGCTAACCACACGTGCATTAAAAAACACATTAAAAGACTTAGATCCGTATACAAATTATTATAACGAACAAGATGTTGAAGCAGCAAAAATAAGAAGAGAAGGAGAATACGGAGGAATTGGAGCCTCCATAAATTACACAAATGAATCACCAGTAATTGTAAGTGTTTATAAAGGTTATGCTGCAGATAAAGCTGGTTTAAGAGCTGGAGATGTTATTATAAAAGTCGACAATCAACCTTTAAAAGAATTAGAAAGAGAAGCCGTTTCTGGTTTGTTGTTAGGAATTCCAGGTAGTGTTATTTCTATTGAAATAAATAGACAAGGAAGTGCTAAGCAATTCAACTTAAAAAGAGAAAAAATAGAAGTCAATCCAGTACCGTTTTATAAAAAAATAGATGCCGAAACGGGATATATTGTATTAACGAGGTTCAATGCTAAAGCGTCGTCAGAAATTAAAAAAGCCTTTGAAGCGCTAAAAGAACAGGGGATTACAAATTTGATTTTAGATTTAAGATCAAATCCTGGTGGATTATTGAGTGAAGCTGTAAATATTTCTAACTTTTTTTTACCTAAAGGAAAAGTAATTACCACTACAAAGGCCAAAGTTAAAAAATGGAGCAATATATACTTATCTAGAAATGAACCTCTAGATTTAGACATACCGATTGTTGTATTGATTAATGGAAGCTCGGCCTCAGCCTCAGAAATTGTTACTGGAGCATTGCAAGATTATGATAGAGCTGTTGTGATGGGAAAACGTTCTTTTGGAAAAGGATTGGTACAACGGTATAGAACCTTAAGCTACGGAACGCAATTGAAAGTAACAATCTCAAAATACTATACACCCAGTGGCAGATGTATTCAAGAATTGGACTATGCGAATAGAGACATTAAAACAGGAAAAGTTCCGAAATTTTCAGAAAGTGGAATTAATGAGTTTACAACTCAAAATGGAAGAAAAGTTTTTGATGGTGGTGGAATTATTCCTGATATAACAACAGAAATAGAAGCCCTTACAGAAGAAACAAAAGCGCTTATAAGGTCAAAAGCACTTTTTAATTTTGCGATCAATTACAGAAATAATAACGAAACCATAAAACCTGCTGAAGACTTTAGGTTTTCAGATGCTGATTTTAAACAATTTCAAAACTTTTTAAAAACAGAATCATCTTTTTTAACAAAACAAGAAGCTTCTTTTATAAAGGCATATAAAACATTAAGTACAGCTCAAAATAAAAAGGTAAAAAAAGACTATTTGAGTGTGTTAAATACACTAAAAAGTGAAAAAATAAAATCCTTAATTGTCAATAAAGAGTTTATTAAAAATGAAATAAAACAGCTTATTTTAGATCAATATTATTATCAAAAAGGAGTTTATCAGAACAAATTAACATCTGATACAACAGTGCTAGAAGCTTTGAAATTATTGAAAAATATAAAGAAGTATTCTCAGGTTTTATCCAATAAATAGTAAGATATTAAAATTAGTATCTTTGAATTACTTAAAAAAGAGAGATTAATATATGAAAGAAAGAACGAGAGCACAAGAGTCTACAGGAGCTATAGAAAGATTATACATTTCTATGCGTCATTTATTTAGTAGAGGATTTTATAAGCCAATGGGAGTTTCTGGAGAAACGTTAAGGAAGTCATTACTACAATTGAGACCAGAAATTTATGGTTCAATAGCAGAGGAGAAAGTAGAGCTGAATGGATTAATTTATATTATTGAGCGTTTACCTGAAGGAATAGAAGAATGCCAATTCATTAATTTAACTGCTGATGAAGGGTATAAAAACTCTCATTTTGAAACTATTATTCCTCCAAAAAGAAGAAGAAATTGTTATCGGATTGATAAAGATCAAATGAACATTGAGATTACTCGTGGAAGATCTGAAATCTATGATATTTTAACCCATCTTACCTTTTTGTTTATTGAATCTCATAAAATTAAAGACAAAGTTTTAATAAACAGGGGAACTGATTGTACCAGAGAATGGAGTACTTTGAAAGAGATTGTTTTGTATGATAAATCAATTACAAAAGAAGAAAGGGAAGTAACAATTGCTCATTTAGGAACTATTTTAGGACGCACATATCAAGAAGTTTGTGATATTTATAATACGTTTTCGACTGAAAAAAATCCGGATAGATTTTTTCAATTAATTTATTGGCTTGGACAGTTAGCGATCAATGAAACGTTAGAAAATAAAAAAAGAGTAGTGACTTTTAGTTCCGTTTTAAACGAACAAATAGGACAGCATATTTATGGCGAGATTTGGGCAAATAACATCAAAAAAATATTGAAAGAGAATAGTTTGTTAGAAAGGCCAATTCATATTATTAGTGCAAATATGCACAGTGTTATGAATTCAATTTATGCTACTGGAGCAATACCAAACGAAACCAAGAAGCATGATGGGTTCAAGTTATTTGAATTATTAAGTAACAGTGGTAGTAAAGAGCTACAGGTAAAGGTTAAAAATTTCGCTTCTAAAAACGGGTTGATTTATATCAAAGATACTTCTGGAACAAACATTAATGTTCAAGTAATAGATACAGCAAAAATAGATTTTGATGCGACTCCTTATATCAAAAAGAATTCTGAAGATGAAAAGCCAGTACTAATTGTGATGGATTATGCTTTTGGTGAACAGGCCTATGAGACGATGGATGAACTGTTAAAACCCTATAAGGATAATGAAGAATCAACGCATTTAAATGTGAAGTCAGTTTCAATTATGGGTAAAGCCGGAATTTTAGAAGGAGGAAAAGGAGATATTATGATTCCATCTTCACATATATTTGAAGGTACAGCCGATAATTACCCATTTAAGAACGAATTGTCTAGAGAAGATCTAGAAGGGTTTGGCGTGCAGTCTTTTGATGGATCAATGATTTCTGTTTTAGGTACATCTCTTCAAAATAAAGATGTTTTAACCTTTTTCCATGATTCTACTTGGAATGTAATTGGACTAGAAATGGAAGGAGCACATTATCAAAAAGCAATACAGGCAGCATCTAAAATTAGAGGAAATATTTCTAAAGATGTAAAAGTACGTTATGCATATTATGCATCAGATAATCCATTAGAAACTGGAGCTACATTGGCTTCAGGTGGTTTAGGAATGTCTGGAGTAACACCGACATATGCAATTACTCAAAGAATATTAGAGCAAATATTTTAATTCAAGTAAAAGGTAACTATGACGAAAGAATCACAACCTAAAGAAGAAGAAATAGAATTAGGTTCATTATTTATTATTATCGGAAAAGGGTTTTCTAACCTATTTCGTTTTATTGGAAAGATCTTGAAAGAAATTTTTCATTTCTTTATTTTAATATTATTGTTTATAAAAGGGAATTTAATAAAATTAGTAATTGCCACAGTTATAGGGGCAGTTGCTGGGCTCTTTTTAGAATTTAAAAAAGAGGCAACTTATGGTGCTGATTTACAAGTTCAACCTAATTTTAAAAGTTCGCGTCAATTGTATAATAATGTCAATTATTATAACGATTTGGTAAAACAAAAGGATACTGCTTCATTAGCAAAAGTGTTTAAAATCAGCAAAAATGAAGCTGCAACTTTGAAGAATTTTGAAATTTACCCAATAAAAAACGGAAATGATTTATTGACTTCTTATGATGATCTTATTTTGTCTGTAGATACGCTTACGGCAAAAAGTTATTCATTTGTCAACTTTAAAAACACCTTTACAGATTTTGATTATAAAATTCACAATATTCATGTAATTGCAACTAAGAATAATGTCTTTTCTAAATTAGATGAAGTAATAATTTCTTCTATTGTAGATAATAAGTTCTTTAATAAAGTAAAGAAACTTACGAATGAAAACTTAAATCGAACAGATTCTTTACTACGAGAAAACTTAAGTCAAATTGATTCTTTAAGAAGAGTGTATATGACTGTTTTAATTGAAGAGTCTAAAAAACAAAACTCAGGTACTAATATAGATTTAGGAGGCGTTAATAAAACAACAAAAGAGTTAGAGTTATTCGAGACAAACAGGAAAATTAATAAAGATTTAAGAGATATCGTAGAAGATAGGTCTGAGAAATCGGAAGTTTTAAATGTTATTTCAAATTTTCAGCCAACAGGGTATGAGATAAAAGGAATTGATAAAAATTATGGGTTTTTAGGAGTTGGTTTAGCGTTAACCTTAATGATCTTATTTCTTTTATTTAAGCAGTTAAATAATTATTTAAATAATTATAAAAAATAATTGATGAATACAGTTTTAATTACTGGTGGCGCAGGGTTTATTGGCGCCAACTTTATTCCTTATTTTTTAGAAGTAAACCCGAACTCAATAGTTGTTAATGTAGATGCATTAACCTATGCTGGTGATGTTGAAAATTTAAATGAAATTAATTCTCATGACAGATATATATTTGAAAAAGGAAATATTTGCGACCGTAAATTTATCCAAGAGATCTTTGAAAAACATAGGATTTCTGGTGTCATACATTTTGCAGCAGAATCTCATGTAGACAATTCGATTAAAAATCCAGATGCATTTATTCAAACCAATATTAATGGTACATTTAATGTGCTAGATATTGCTAAAAAATATTGGATGGAAGGGCCAAATAAATACAAAGAGGATTTCGAAAACGCTCGATTTCACCATATATCTACGGATGAGGTTTTTGGAACTTTAGGAGAAACGGGTTTGTTTACAGAAGAAACTTCGTATGCTCCAAACAGCCCATATAGCGCTTCAAAGGCAGCTTCTGACTTTTTAGTGAGGAGTTATTACCATACCTTTGGGATGAATGTGATAACGACAAATTGCTCTAATAATTACGGACCAAAACAACATGATGAAAAACTAATTCCTACCATTATTAGAAAAGCCTTATCAGGAGAGGATATTCCAATTTATGGAGATGGTCAAAACATAAGAGACTGGTTGTATGTTATAGATCATTGTAAAGGAATTGAACTCGTATATCATAAAGGAAAAGAAGGAGAAACGTACAATATTGGAGGAAAAAACGAAAGAAATAATTTGTATATAGCCAATATAATTTGTGAAATTTTAGACGGCACTTCTCCAAAAGAAACTTCTTATAAAGAACAAATTACGTTTGTAAAAGATAGGCCAGGACACGATTTTAGATATGCAATTGACGCTTCAAAAATTGAAAACCAATTAGATTGGAATGCAGAAGAGAACTTTGAAACAGGCATTCATAAAACCATTCGATGGTACCTAAATAAATACAAAAACTAATGAAAGGAATTATACTAGCAGGAGGATCAGGGTCACGTTTACACCCACTTACTTTGGCAGTTAGTAAACAATTAATGCCAGTGTATGATAAACCTATGATTTATTATCCACTATCAACGTTAATGCTAGCAGGTATTAGAGAAATATTAATTATCTCGACACCGCAAGATCTACCGCTATTTGAGCGATTATTAGGAGATGGAAAAAAATATGGTTGTAGTTTTAATTATACAATTCAAGAAAATCCAAATGGATTGGCAGAAGCTTTTATTTTAGCAGAAGATTTTATAGGTGATGATAAAGTGGCTTTGATATTGGGAGATAATATTTTTTATGGTTCAGGATTATCACAGCTACTTCAAGAAAATAGTAACCCAGATGGAGGAATTGTGTATGCCTATCATGTAAACGACCCAGAAAGATATGGTGTTGTAGATTTTGATGACGCAGGAAATGTGAAATCGATAGAAGAAAAACCAGTAGTACCTAAATCAAATTATGCTGTTCCAGGGATCTATTTTTATGATAATGATGTTGTAGAAATCGCTAAGAATATAAAACCAAGTAAAAGAGGAGAGCTTGAAATAACGGATGTGAATAAAGAATATTTAAGTAGAGGGAAATTAAAAGTTAGTATTTTAAGTCGAGGAACAGCTTGGCTAGATACAGGTACATTTGATTCACTAATGCAAGCATCGCAATTTGTTCAAGTAATTGAAGAAAGACAAGGCTTAAAAGTTGGTTCTATTGAAGAAGCAGCATACAGAAGTGGTTTTATAACAAAAGCAGCATTATTAGAACTAATTCAACCCCTTTTAAAAAGTGGTTATGGAAAACATCTAGAAGGAATTTAATGAAAGTTACAGAAACAAAATTAAAAGGTTGTTTTATTATAGAACCAACTATTTTTGGAGATGAAAGAGGGTATTTCTTTGAAAGTTTTAATAAAGAAAAGTTTAAAAAATTAACAGGAAAAGAAATTGAATTTGTTCAAGATAACGAAGCTTATTCAAATAGAGGAGTCTTACGTGGATTGCATTTTCAAATAGGGGAATTTGCCCAAGCGAAGCTGGTTCGTGTGGTAAAAGGAAAAGTGTTGGATGTTGTTGTAGATCTAAGACCAAACTCAAAAACATATGGAAAAACTGTTTCATGTATTCTGTCAGAAGAAAATAAAAAACAACTCTTTGTTCCTAGAGGTTTTGCACATGGCTATGCCGTTATAGAAGATAATACAGTGTTGGTTTATAAATGTGATAATTATTATCAACCGACATCAGAAGGTGGTATTATTTATAATGATGCAACACTAAATATTGATTGGATGTTGTCAGAAGATGAAATTATATTATCAAATAAAGATAAATTATTACAATCTATAAAAGAACTTAGATAAAAACTGCTTTAATACAGGTAAAGCAAATTAAGAAGGTTTTTGTTTATAGGTTTTAAGAGGTGTTAAATTTTAATACAAGTAATAACTAGTAGACTCCATGAAAAGTAGTATAAGACCTTTTTTAAATTACATGATTTAAGTTGAGAGTATTCGGTTAATTTAGATATAGGAATTCACAAATTTGTTGAGTAGTATTTAAAGAAATACAAAAACTAATAAAATTATATGATCCCTAAAATAATACATTCGGTTTGGGTTGGAACAGGTAAAAAGCCGAAATTGATTAAAAAGTGTGAAAAATCTTGGAGAAAGCTTTGCGCTAATTATGAGTTTATAGAATGGAGTGAGACTAATTTTGATATAGAAAAAGCCCCTTTATTTGTAAAAGAGGCTTATAAAATGAAAAAATGGGCTTTTGTTTCTGATTATATAAGGTTATGGGCGTTGTATAATTATGGAGGGATTTATTTAGATTCTGATATGGAGCTACTAAAGAACCTTAATGATTTATTAGATAACAAGAGTTTTTCTGGTTTCGAAGATGATTACTCAATACAAAGTAGTATTATAGGTAGTGAAAAAAATAATACTCTTATTAAGGAATTACTAGAATATTATAATGATAAAAAATTTATAAAAGAAAACGGGTTAAACACTACAACTAATGTTCAAATAATTTCCCAAATATTGTCTCAAAAAGGACTAATTAGAAATAATAAAGAGCAGTTAATTAATAATAATTTAAGAATTTATCCAAGCAGTTATTTTTGTCCCAAAAATTTTAAGACAGGGGAAATATTAATAAAGGATAACTCTTATGGAATTCATCATTTCAATATGTCATGGTTGAGTTTTCAAAAAAAAACATCTATTCGATTAGGTAGAATATATAAAAGATACTTTTTAAAAACACATGTTTAAAAATATTGCTAAAATTTTATCCTCTCATATAATAGTCAAATCTTTAGGGCTTGTAAATGTTGGAATTGTACTAATTTTTATATCTGTAACGGATTTTGGAGATTATAGTTATTTAATTTTGTTACTACACATGGTTGCTGTAATCATTGACCCTTTCCTTTCTTCTTATTTGGTTGATTTTAAGACATTTAATTATAAAAGGTATAATTTTGGAATTCTTTTTCTTTCAATAATATTATCTCCAGTATTTTATTTTTCGATTAAACAATTGCGGCCAGAATTAACATTGGAGCTTTTCTTATTATTCAGTTTAACATTTATTCTTTCAACAGGGTTAAAATCTTTTTTAAATGTTAAAGAAAGGTATTTACAATATGGATTGGTTGATGTTTGTAGACAACTGAGTGTTTTTTTATCTACAATAGTATTTTTTTATGTACTTGAAAATAGAAATTATATACAGTTATTGGAGCTCAATTATTTAATCGCTTTTATTACAATAATAATGTTGTTTTTATTCTTGATAAAGAGAGAAGAAATTCAATTTGATTATAGTCTACCCACATTAAAAAAGTTAATTTTTGAATCGAAGTTTTTTATATTATATGTTGCAATCATCCCCTTCATTTCATTTATAGATTCTTTTTTTGTAGAAAAACACTTGTCAAAAGAAGATTTAGGCTTGTATTCATTTTCTCTAAAAATATATAATGTTTCCTTAATGTTAGTCGTTCCAATTTTTACGGTATTAAATATTAAACAGATTGAGGTTGCAAAAGAAAAAAATTATTATTCTTTTTTTAAGAAAAATATTAAAAAAACGATATTTTTTGCCACTGTACTTTTGGGGATATCTATTATTGCAAATTGGATTATTACAGCATATTTATTTACAAATTATAAAGAGTCATTTATAGATACTATTATTTTACTGTTTGCAGCATATATTAGTTACATTTCTATGCCTTTTTCTTTTTTGTTGGCATATAGAAAGTATAAATGGTTATTAACCTTAGCTGTAATAGCTATTTTAATTAATGTTTTTGTAAATTATTTCTTTATTGCAAAATATGGAACAATTATAGCAGCGATATCTACTTTTTTAGCGCAAACTATTATTAATTTAGGTGCAGCTGTGTTGTCTTATTATTTAATTGATGATGAAAAAGAAAAATGAAACTAACAATTAAACATAGTTATAAGTCCCTTTTTTTACTTGGACTATTTTTTCTTCCTTTTAATTCTTCTGAAGGCATTTCTTTTTTAGGAGAGTATAAAAGAGACGCTGCAATTGTATTCTTTCTTTTATCTTTTGTTTTATTCTTTATAGATAGTCTTTTTAAAGGAAAAATGAAATTTCCTCAACGGAGTTTATTCATTCAGTTTTTGATACTTTTTATTGGTTGGGTATTCATTTCAATAGTTTTCAATAGTGCATCAATATACCAGAATTACATTAAAGGAACTTCAGGATTTAATAGGTTTATCAGACAGTTAATCTCTTTGATTATAGCTTTAATGCTATTTATTACATCTTATAATATTATTATTTTATATTCTGTTAAGAGGATGTTTTTAGCAATTAGAAGCGTGTTGTTTTATTCTTTTATACTCGTTGTTTTTTATGGTTTGATAGAAGTATTAATCGTTTATTTTAATGTACATCAATTAATACCTTTTATACTTTTATTTGACTACCTGCCCTTTATTGATGTCTTTTTAGATTTTAAAGGGGTAAGAATATCGTCGATTACTTATGAACCTCCTTTTTTAGCAATTTATTTAATTACTGTTGCCGGATGGATGTTTAGTTATATTATTACCTCAAAAGGTGTAAAAAAGTACCTACCCGCATTGCTGATATTTGGGTTAACTTTTTTCTCTGGATCAAGAACAGCTTTAGTTGTTGTGTTAATTCAATTTATACTATTTGTAGCAGTAGTTTTTTCAATAAGCAATAGATTAAGAAAAATAATTAATAGATTCTTAATACTAACCAGTTTTTTAGTAGTCATTATGTTTGTTTTCAATCGAAAACAAGTATCACAAGCTATAGAAACTAAAATAGAATCTTTAAATTTTAAAGAAAACTTAACAACTAATATTTCTAATAGATCCCGATTAGGGATACAATATACATCACTATTAATTTTTTTAGAGAATCCTATTTTTGGTGTAGGTTTTGGACAACAAGCGTATCACGCAAGAAAGAAATACCCAAAATGGGCAACTGCTAATAATTATGAGTTTAGACTTTTTTATTTAAATGATAAAGTAAAATCATTTCCTCCTGGGTATAATATATATACAAGACTTTTGGCAGAAACCGGAATTGTAGGTTTTGGTGTATTTACAACATTATTGCTATTAATTATTTATCAAAGTATAGTAAGTATAAAAAGAAGGGGCAACAAAGAAAAAATAGTGTCAATTGTTTTATTGGTTTCGTTTATTGGGTTTATAATAAACTGGTTACAATTTGATAGTTTTAGAATGTATGGTTTTTGGATTTGCTTATCATTTTTAATTGCTCAATTAAATGAAAAAAGAATTCATGAATAGCGTAATTGTATTAATACCTCATTATAATAATATCGAAGGATTGCTCAAGTCAGTCTCTTCAATAGGAGAAAATGAAAATGTTGATGTTTTAATTGTTGACGATGGTAGTTTCGATAAAATTGAAGAAGATAGAGTTTACAAAAGTTTTAAAGCAAACGGCTTTCTTTTTATAAATCATTTGGAATTGAACTTGGGCATAGAACATGCCCTAAATATAGGGTTGGAAATTATTTTAGAGAAAGGGTATAAGTTTACAGCAAGGTTAGATTGTGGCGATACCTGTGTTTTTAATAGATTTAAGATACAAGAAACATTTTTGGAAATAAATAAGGAGATTGTTTTGGTAGGCTCTGATGTTAATTTTACAGATAAACAAGGAAGGGTTTTATATAGTCTAAAAACACCAGCTAATGATGCTGATATTAAGAGAAAAATGTTCATAAATGCCATGCATATCCACCCAACGATTATGTTTCGAAATAAAATTTTAAAATCTATTGGTTTATATCCCATTGATTTTAAAGCGGCAGAAGATTTTGCTTTTTTCTTTAAAATAATCCAAGAATATAAAGTAGCAAATATAAATAGTATCTTGGTTAATTGTGAGTTAAATCCAGACGGTATTTCATTTATTCAAAGAAAAATTCAAGCAAAAAATAGAATAAAAATAATTTTAAAGTATTTTTATATTGGAATTTACCCTATTTATGGGTTAATTAGAAGTGTTATTTTATATATTTTACCTTTAAAAGTATTAATTTTTATGAAAAGGGTTTTTAAATGAAATTGGTAGTATTTAACAAAGAAACAACTATTTTTGATGTATTATTTGCCTTACTAGTATTTACTATTCCCATCTCTTTTGCGTTACCTAATGTTTTTTTAGCACTTGCTTTCGTCGCTTTTCTTGTTAAGAAAAATAAAGAAAAAATAAATACATATGTTAAACTAGTACTGCTATTTGCGGGGTTTTTCATTTTAAAAGCACTTTTAAATAAAGAATTATTAGAAAACTTTTTCATGTATAAGCATGTAATCGTATTTGTCGTAATTAGTCTTTTGACTTTTAATATTAAAAACATAAACCTTGTGAAGAAAGGTTTTGTTTTAGGTACCTTATCTGCTGTACTTTTTACCATTTCACAAATCATAATTTATTATATAAATTATGATTCTATTCCTCTGGGGAATACAGCAGAAGCAGGAGAGTTATTAATTGTTCACAGACCCTATTTTGGATTTATTTGTTTTTTGGGTGTAATGTGTAGTACGCAATTAATTCAGACAGCTAAAAGCCTAAAGGAGACTATTTTTTATAAAATAGTAATAACTCTTTTCATTGTTTTTGTTTATCTGATAGTTGCTAGGTTAGCTTTGGGCTTAGTAATTATTTATTTATTCATTACCCTTTTGCAACGCGATAATTTATCTAAGAAAAAACTACTTCCATTAATAGGGGTGTTTATAAGCTTGCTATTATTGTTAGTGATAAACAATAAAAACATAAAGAAAAGATTACATATAGAGAATACGCTTAGTAAAACGGTAAAAATTATTTCAAATCAAGAGCCAAGAGTTGTTATTTGGAGTTGTTTTTTTGAGGCGATAAAGAAACCAAACTTTAATTATTTTACAGGTTATAATGATGTTAAAAACATACAACTTATTTTAAATGACTGCTATAAAAACTCCATAAAAAATGTGTCTAAAAAGGAATATTATTTAAAAACTAAATTCAATACTCACAATCAATTTTTTGATTTTTTCTTGCAAGGTGGAGCTATTGGGCTAACTTTATTCCTAACGATTTTGGGTTTTTCTTTTTATGCATGTAGATTTAATTTTACTTCGCTATTTGTCTTCATTGGTTTCATGCTTTTTTTAATTGTTGAAAATTTATTCCATAGGCAAATAGGTGTATATTTAATTGGTATCTTTATTCCTTTGTTTTTGAAAAGAAAGGGTGAACAAAATTATGGTGATTAAAAAAAAAATTCTTGTTATTGACTGGCTCGACACTTATGGTGGTTCAGAAAAAGTTGTGAAATATTTACATGAATTATATGATTTTGACAAAGTGTATACTTTAGTTAATGTGATGTCAGATAGTAATTTAGGTGAGATTTTTTCTCAAAAAAAAATAGAAATAAAAACATCTTTTTTGCAAATCTTAGGAAAACATTTTAGATATGGTTTACCATTATTTCCAATGGCCTTAAAGAAAATTTATATTACAGAAGAAAATGCATTAATCATAAGCGTTTCTCATTCTGTAGTTAAAGGAATTAAATTCCCTAAAAGCAGTCGGCATTTCTCGTACTTGGTTGCGAGAAATTTAAAATATGTTTGGGAAGAAAAACCACTTTACTTTACGGGTTTTAAAAAAATATTTTCCTTCATTGTTCCTTCATTAAGGAAATATGATATAAAAATGTCTAAAAGACCAACAAAAATAATTTCTGTTTCTAATTTTGTTTCTGATTGGGCAACTGAAAAATATCAAAGAAAAATTACAACCATTAATCCACCAGTTAATATTAAGGATTTTGATTATCAAGAAGAAAAAGAAGAATTTTATGTGTCTGTAGGGCGTTTAGAACCTTATAAAAGATTTGATATATTAATTGACGTCTTTAATAAAAACGGAAAAGAGTTAATTATCATTGGAGATGGTACACTAAAAAAAGAACTAGAAAGGAAAGCCCAAAAAAACATAAAATTTACAGGGTATTTATTCCCTAGAGAATCGAAAGAATACCTAAAGAAAGCAAAAGCTTTTGTCTTTTGCGGGAAAGAAGATTTTGGAATTGCCTTACTTGAACCACAAGTTTGTGGAACACCAGTAATAACATACGGTTCAGGTGGAGCTTTAGATAGTGTTGTTGAAAAGAAAACAGGAATGTTCTTCCAAGATCAAACAGTAGAGTCTTTATCAAAAAAAATCACTGAATTTGAAGCGTTAAAATTCATTAATAAAGATATAAGAAAGCATGCTGAAATTTTTTCAATTGAAAATTTTAAAAAGGAATTTAAGTTTTATTTGGATCAAGAAATAAACAAGAAATAAGTTTGGGAAAGAAATATTCAATATATATAAAACCGCTAGTAATCTTTATAGATTTATTAATAATTTGGGGTATAACATATTTTTTTTCTGACAAAGAATACTTAAACCTTACATTTCTAACGTATATCTTAATTTTATGGCTCTTAATTGCATTTTACACCAGGTATTATAACGTTTATAGATATACACATGTTTTAAAAATAGTTGCATTAATAGCATCTCAGTTTTTTGTGTTTATCCTTTCTTTTTTCGCCTATTTTACAATTTTTAGAGAAGGAGTTGTTGTAAACAGACAGTTAGAGGTAGTAATATCAATTATTGCTTTTATTATCATGTCAAAATTGCTATTCTTCTTGTTATTAAGAAGTTATCGATTAGCTGGGAAAAATTACAGAAATGTAATCGTTTTTGGAGAAAATTCGGCATCAAAAAACATCGCTAAAATATTTAATAAAAGATCGGACTTAGGCTATAGATATTTTGGTTTTTTTACGGATAACAATAATAATTCAGATAAGTATTTAGGAACCTTTGAAGAAGGTTTGGAATATATAATTAGTGCAAAAGTGGACGAAATATATTGTGAAGTTTCTACACTAACAGAAAACCAGCTAAATAAGATTCGAGTCTTTTCAAATAAAAATAAAAAAGAATTAAGGTTAATTCCAGAGAGTAAGGCAATATATAGTAAAAATTACATTCTTGAATACTATGGTACCGTACCTGTTCTTAAACCTCAAAAACTACCATTCGAAAAATTTGAAACCCATTTAATTAAAAGAATTTTTGATATTATATTTTCTTTATTTATTTGTCTTATTGTATTTTGGTGGTTGTTACCAATTGTATTTGTTTTGGTAAAGTTAGATTCAAAAGGCCCTTTGTTTTTTAAACAAAAAAGAGATGGAATTAATGGAAATCAGTTTTACTGTTATAAATTTAGATCAATGAAAATTAACATTGATGCCGATAGAAAACAAGCAATTAAAAACGATGAAAGAATTACTAAGTTTGGAGCCTTTTTAAGAAGAACAAGTTTAGATGAATTACCACAGTTTTTTAATGTATTAAAAGGAGAGATGAGTGTTGTTGGACCAAGGCCACATATTAACGTTCAAACAGAAAAATACTTAAAAGAAATTGATAATTATATTATAAGAAACTCCGTAAAACCAGGCATTACTGGCCTAGCACAAATAAGTGGTTATAGAGGAGAGGTAATAAAAAAATCAGACATTAAAAATAGAGTGAAATTTGATGTTTTTTACATAGAAAACTGGTCTTTTCCTCTAGATGTTAAAATTATTTTTCAAACTTTTTTTCAAATCTTAGCCGGCCAAGACAAAGCATATTAAATGAGAAAAAAAATTCAATTATCTGCTTCTATTGTTCTTTATAAAGAGAATATTAATGAGTTATCCGATACCGTCCATAGCTTTCTTAAAACACCATTTACCAAAAAGTTATTTCTTATCGATAATACTCCTGATAAAAAATTTCAACATGTTTTTAATCAACCTGAAATAGAATATATCGGATTGGGTAAAAACATTGGATTTGGAGCTGGACATAATAAAGTTTTATCAAAAATTTTTAACCTATCTAACTACCATTTGATATTGAATCCTGATGTGACTTTTGAGAAAAACACAATCCCAAATTTAGTGTTCGAATTAGAAAAAGACAAATCGCTAGCTATGATTGCACCGAAGGTTTTATTTCCGAATAGAGAGCACCAACATTCTTGTAGAAGGTACCCAACGATGTTAGAATTATCAGCGAGAAGGTTTAAACTTTTATCTTGGTTTAACTACAAGGTGATTGATAATGGAATCTATAAAGACAAAGACATAACAAAACCGTTTTTTGCAGAGTATTTAACAGGGTGTTTTCAGTTATATAAGACCAAAGATTTAGTTGCAATTAAAGGGTTTGACGAACGTTATTTTTTATATATGGAAGATGTAGATATATGCAGAAAAATAGATCTTTATGGTAAAAAGAAACTCTATTACCCAAAGGAAGAGATCATACATGTATTAAAAAAAGGTTCAGAAAAAAGCATTAAATTATTTTATAGGCATACACTTTCTATTTTTCAGTATTTTAAAAAATGGAATAAATAATGGAATTTATTTTTCAGTAGAAAAAAGAATATTACAACGTATATTTGCACCCTTAACAACAACACAACACACAACAATGAATATTCTTATTTTAGGTTCTGGAGGAAGAGAACACGCATTTGCATTAAAACTGTCTGAAAGCAAGAAAGTTAATCAACTATTTGTAGCTCCTGGAAATGCGGGGACTTCACAAATAGCAACCAATGTAAACATAAATCCAACAGATTTTAAAGCGGTAAAAGAAACGGTTTTAAAAAACAATATAAAAATGGTTGTAGTTGGGCCTGAAGCCCCATTGGTTGATGGAGTTCATGACTTTTTCTTAGCAGATACTGAGTTGAAGGATATTCCCGTAATTGGACCTAAAAAAGACGGAGCATTGTTAGAAGGAAGTAAAGATTTTTCTAAAATATTCATGGAAAAACACAACATTCCAACAGCGCGGTACCAATCATTCACAAAAGATAATTTATCTGATGGCTTTAATTTTTTAGAGACGTTAAATCCTCCATATGTTTTAAAGGCCGATGGGTTGGCTGCTGGAAAAGGAGTATTGATTTTAGACTCCTTAGAAGAAGCTAAAATAGAATTAGAAGAGATGGTGTCTAACCAAAAATTTGGAGACGCATCATCTACAGTTGTGATAGAAGAATTTCTAGACGGTATTGAGTTATCAGTTTTTGTTTTAACTGATGGGAAAAGTTATAAGATTTTACCATCTGCAAAAGATTATAAACGTATTGGAGAAGGAGATAAAGGATTAAATACAGGTGGAATGGGAGCCATATCTCCAGTGCCATTTGCAACAGAAGAATTTTTGCAAAAAGTAGAAGAACGTGTGGTGATTCCTACAGTTAATGGATTGCAAAAAGATGGAATTGATTACCGTGGATTTATCTTTATAGGGTTGATGAATGTTGATGGAAACCCACAAGTTATAGAATATAATGTTAGAATGGGAGATCCAGAAACAGAAGCTGTACTTCCAAGAATTGAATCAGATTTGTTTGACTTGTTTGAGGGTGTTGGAAGCCAAACATTGCATGAAAAATCTTTTTCTATTAATCCAAAGATAGCGACAACAGTAATGTTGGTTTCTGGCGGATACCCAGAAGCCTATGAAAAAGGAAAAGAAATGACAGGAATAGATGCGGTTACGGATTCAATTGTGTTTCATGCTGGAACTACCACCAAAGATGAAAAAATTGTAACCAGTGGAGGTAGAGTGATGGCAATTACTTCATTTGGAGAAACCATTGAAGAAGCGTTGAAAACAACCTATGCTTCCATAGATAAGATTCATTTTGACAACATGAACTTTAGAAAAGATATCGGGTTTGATTTAATATAGAATAGTTAACTTGTCATTCCCGCAGAAGCGGGAATCTTGGATCATAGATTTCTTCTTTTTTATTTAGAATGACACACAAAAAAATAATAGTAGCACCACTAAACTGGGGATTAGGTCATGCCTCACGATGTGTTCCAATTATTCAGTTCTTACTTAAAAATAAGTATGTCCCGATTATTGCTTCTGATGGCAAAGCACTCGTTTTTTTACAGAAAGAATTTCCTGAATTAGAAAGTATAAAGCTGCCTTCTTATGGAATTTCTTATGCAAAGAACTTAAAGATTAGTTTAGTCTTACAAATCCCTAAAATTGCAAAGGCAATAAGAAAAGAGCGAAAGGATATTCAGAAGTATCTTTCCAAAAACACCGATGTTGTAGGGGTTATTTCTGACAATAGATTTGGCGTTAGAAGCAATTCAATTCCTTCAGTGTACCTCACACACCAAATAAATGTTTTCTCTGGTCTTACAACGGTTATTTCAAGTGTAACCCACCAAAAAATCATTAGGAAGTTTGATGAATGTTGGATTCCTGACACGAAAGACAACCAATTGTCGGGTTTGTTATCTCAAACCAGAAATCAAAAAATAAATAGAAAGCACATTGGAGTTTTAAGTAGGTTTAAAAAGGAGAGCTTACCAAAGGTAAATGACGTTTTGGTAATCCTCTCTGGAATTGAATCTCAACGGAAATCATTGGAAGAAAGAATTCTAGTAGCGTTCAAAAACTATAACGGAAAAGTTGTTTTAGTGCAAGGTATAATGGAAAATGAGCAGCGGGTAAAAATTCAAAACGGAATTAAAATTTACAATTATTTATTATCATCCGATTTAGAAAAAGAAATCAACCAGTCTGAATTGGTTATTTGTAGATCAGGCTATTCATCCATAATGGACTTAGCGGTATTACATAAAAATGTGTTCTTTATACCAACCCCAAATCAACCTGAGCAACAATACTTAGCGACTTATTTAAAAGAACAAAATATTGCTCCGTTTTGTAAAGAAGAAGATTTTAATTTAGAACAATTAACCCAAGTAGAAAACTATAAAGGGTTGGTTGCATCTAATAAGCAATTAGAGGTTGAATTACTTCGCCTTTTCAAGGGTGAATGAAAATTCAGAACCTTCACCATAAGTGCTTTTAAGTAAAATATTTTCGTTGTGAGCTTCAATGATGTGCTTTACAATTGACAAGCCTAAACCAGAACCACCTTGGTCTCTAGACCTGCTTTGATCAACTCTATAAAAACGTTCAAACAAACGAGATAAATGTTCTTGTTTTACACCCTCTCCGTTGTCAGAAACCTTAATAATAAACTTATTTTCGTTGTAATTATCAACTCCAACCGTGGTAATTCCACCAATTTTCCCATATTTAATAGAGTTAACAACAAGGTTGATTAATACCTGCTCTATACGTTCAACATCACCAGTTACAAAAATTGGAAATTCATAAATTCGATCAAAAACTAAGGTGATATTTCGTTTCTTAGCCCTCATTTCAAATAAATCAAAGACATTTTGAACTAACTCCAAAATATTAAAAGGTTGCATGTTCATTTTTAAACCATCCGTTTCTAATTTAGCAATCATGTCTAAATCTTTAACTATGGCAACCAATCTTTCAACCCCTTTATTTGCTCTATCTAAGTATTTCTCTAAGATGTCTTTATCATATAAAGCCCCTTCAATTAAAGTTAATAAATAGCCTTGAACAGTAAATAACGGTGTTTTTAACTCATGCGCTACATTCCCTAGAAAATCGCGTCTAAAAGAATCTCTTTCAGTTAAGTTTTGAATTTCAATTCGTTTTCCTTCGGCAAATTTCTGCACACTTTTAGAAAGGGTTTCCATATCTGTAGTAACAGATTGCCTTTGCAAATCTTCAATTTCTAAAAGAGAAACATCATCATATATTTTTCGAACTCTTCGATAAATAAAATATTCAACTCTGTATTGAATTACAAAAAAGAAAACAACAAATAGCAATACAACAGAAACCAAGGTTATTGCCATCCCAAATTTCTCAAAAAAGAAATAGGTAATTAACGCAATTACAGCAGTCAATATTGTTAAGTATAATGCCGAGATAAAGGCAAAAGAATAGGTTTTTTTAAATTTCACAAAAAGTATTATTTATCACTGTCTTCTAAAACAAACTTGTACCCAACTCCTTTAATTGTTTTAAAGAAATCGTCTCCAATTTTTTCTCTTAGTTTTCGAATATGCACATCAATAGTTCTGCCTCCTACAACAACTTCATTCCCCCAAACTGAATCTAAAATAGTTTCGCGTTTAAAAACTTTTCCAGGTCTAGACGTTAATAAAGAGAACAATTCAAATTCTTTTTTGGGTAATATAATTTTTCGATCACCTTTAAAGACTACGTATTCATCTCTATTAATTACGATATCTCCAATTCGTGTTGACGTATCTTGTTCTTCAGTATTTTTTAAACGCCTTAGTAAAGATTTTACTTTACTAACTAAGACTTTTGGTTTTACGGGTTTGGTTATATAATCGTCAGCACCAGCATCAAAACCAGCAACTTGAGAATAATCTTCACCTCGAGCAGTTAAAAAAGAAATAATTACGTTTTCTAAGGTGTTTATTTTTCTAATTTTTTCACAAGCTTCAATTCCATCCATTTCTGGCATCATTATATCTAATAAGATTAAATGAGGAACTACTTTTTTAGCTGTTTTAACACCCTCTGCACCATTTTGAGCTGTAAATACTTGATATCCTTCATTTTTTAAATTGTATCCAACAATTTCTAAGATATCTGGCTCATCGTCAACTAATAAAATTTTTATATCACTTTTTTTCATGACTATATTTTGTCTTGTTTTATTCAAAAGTATGCATAAATATTGTAAAAATATGATTCCTTAACAATGATTTAAAGACTTAACGATGAATTAACCTTCTATTAATAGAAGGTTAATTTCAGTCTAACATTAGCTTTACAAAACCAAAGGACATTTGCACTTTAATATAACAGTTATATACTATTAGAGTAGCAAAATGAAAAAAATAATTATCGCATTTGTATTAGTAGGTCAATTGGTTTCTGCACAGAGTAAAGGGACCGTAAAAGGAACGTTAACCGATGGAGAAGTTAATAATGAACCATTACCATTTGCAAATGTTTTTATAAAAGGAACAACAATTGGTGGGACATCAGATTTTGATGGAAATTATACCTTATCACTGAACGAAGGAAACCATGTATTGGTTTTTAGTTTTATTGGATATCAAACAGTTGAAAAAAACATCGTTGTTAAGGCCAATGAAATACTTACTATAAACCAAAAATTAAGTGCTAAAGAAGGGGTAACGTTGGATGAAGTTCAAATTCAAGCTACAATTAACAGAACAAAAGTTTCTGCCTTATTATTAGAGCAAAAGCAAGCCATTTCTATTAAAACCTCAATTGGAGCACAAGAATTAGAGAATAAAGGAATTTCAGATTTAGCAACAGCAGTTACCAAGGCAACCGGGGTTTCTAAAGAAGAAGGATCTAACACTATTTTTGTAAGAGGTTTGGGAGATCGATACAACGCTACAACATTAAACGGATTGCCGTTGCCCTCAAACAATCCATCTAGAAAAAACATTTCGTTAGCTATTTTCTCTACTGATATTGTTCAGAAAATTGATGTCAACAAAATTTACAATGGAACAATTTATGGAGATTTCGCAGGTGCAAATGTAAATATTGTTTCTAAAGAACATATTGGGAAGCCTTCAATAGAATTGGGAATTGGTTCGGGAACAAATTCAAACTTATCGAGCGGTTTTTATGTGCAAGATGGCCCTAGTTTTGCTGGTTTTTACACGAATACCTATCCAACAAATGTATTAAATGGCTATGGTTTTACAACGAGCTTGGATAATGTTTCTAAAAGCCCTATTGCATCAAATGTGTCTGTAAAGGGAGGAAGGAAATTTCAAATAGGAGAAGAAGGAAACTTAAATGTATTTGGAACAATTTCTTTTTCTAATGAATTTAAATTCAAGGAAGGCGTAAATAGAGGAGGCGTAAATGCTCAAGGCTTAGCATATACAGATTATAATTTTAAATCGTATGATTATAATACCAATACAACAGGGATGTTAAACATCGCTTATAAGGTACATGAAAACAACAGCTATAAATTAAGTTCATTATTTATCAATTCATCAAATCAAAGCTTAGACGAATATAATGGAATCATCAATGTTTTTGACAATGCAAGTGAGGGTGGTGGTTTTGTGAAAAGAGCAACTTTTGATAAAACATCTTTAGTAATCAATCAAATTTTAGGGAATCATAAGTTTGGAGATAGAACAGCATTAAATTGGGGTGTTGCATACAACCATGTAAACAATGTTATTCCAGATAGAAGACAAAACATGTTGGTTCCAAAAGACACTAACAAACCGAATGGTGTTAAAACAGTTTCAGATTTAGCCGCTTCAGACAACCATCGTTTTTTCCAAGAATTGTTAGAAGATGAATTTGCAGCTAATATTACAGGAAGCTATTTTTTTACAAAGGACAAAGAAGATGAGTACAAAGGGAAACTGACATTTGGGTATAGTAGTAGATTTAAAAAAGTAGATTTTAAAGCAACACAATTTAACTTTAGAATTAATAGAGCAATCACTCAGCCAGTTGTAAATAAGAATAATTTAGATGCCTATTTTAAACAAGAGAATCTGGTAAATAACTTTTTTAAAGTAGAAACTTTTAGAGGCGATGCAACAACACCAAATGCTTTAGATCCACAAACATATTTCGGAAATCAATATATCAACGGAGGGTTTTCGGAGGTACAATATAAAGTTACACCTAAATTTGCCTTAGTTGTAGGGGTAAGATTTGAACATATTTATCAGGATATTTCCTGGAAAACATCCTTGGATCCTGATGGAGATAAAAATGCTTTTACAAAATTTGAGTTTTTACCAAATGCCTCGTTAAAATATGAGCTGACCGATCAACAAAACCTAAAGTTTGCAGTAAGTAAATCTTATACATTGCCTCAATATAAAGAAAGAGCACCCTTCCAATTTGAAGAAATTACGCAGATAAAATTTGGAAACCCAGATTTAGATGTTTCGACAAATTATAATGTAGATGTTAGATGGGAATATTTTCCAAAGAGTGGAGAAATAGTTTCATTTACAGGATTTGGGAAAATTATTCAAAACCCAATTAACGAGGTGGTTGTTGCATCTGCAACAAATGATATTTCTTATGTAAATACAGGGAAACAAGCAAAAATTTTTGGAGCTGAATTTGAAGTAAGAAAAGAACTTTTTTCAAGAGAATTGGAAAAAGGAGAAGTTATTTTAAAAAGTAAATTATCTGCGGGGTTTAACGCTTCATTTATGTATTCAAATCAAGATTTTGACAGGTTTAAAGTAATTGAAGAAACAAAATTAAATGTAAACTTTACAAATAAAGAAGGAAAATTAACAGGAGCATCAGACTTAATATTAAATGCAGATGTTACCTACGTTAAAGACTTTTCTAAAAGCGCAAACATGTTAGGAACATTAACATACAATTATTTTTCGGATAGAATTTATGCAATTGGATCTGCGGGAAAAGGAGATATCATTGATAAAGGAATAGGAAGTTTAGATGTTATTTTAAAAACTCAAATTTCTAAGAAAATCAAATTAGGCCTATCCTTAAAAAACTTATTAAACCCAGCCGTTAAGAGAGTCCAAGATATTCAGAATGTAGAAGTATTGTCTTTTAAAAAAGGGATCAATGCAAGTTTCTCTTTAAGCTATAAATTAGACTAAATCGTTCTTAACATAAGGATAACAAAATATCGAACATGCTTAACAGTCTTTTAAACTTCTGGTAAAGCAGGTATTAAACAAGAGTCATTTCTTTGTGATAGAAATAATTTAAAACACAAAATGAAAAAAAGATTAGTATCGTTAGTAGCAATTGCAGCAATTGCTTTTACAAGTTGTACCGTTTCTAATGACGAACCAGACAATGGTTTTCAAATTGATCCAACAAACTTTAAAGGAAACATTATTCAAGGTACGGTTACGTTAAATGCAAGTGTCGCATATAATTTAACTGGAGGATTAATTGTGCAAGAAGGAGCTAAATTAGTAATTCCAGCAGGAACAGTGATAAAGGCATCTGGAGGAACTAGCTCTTATATAGCAGTTGCACAAGGAGCGCAACTATTTATTGATGGTACCGCTGCAAACCCTGTAGTAATGACCTCTTCAAAATCAACTCCGGCACCAGCAGACTGGGGTGGTTTAGTAATTTGTGGAAAAGCACCAACAAACAAAGGAGCTACTGCAACGGCAGAGGTCTCTGATTTAACCTATGGAGGTTCAGTAACGAATGATAACTCGGGTTCTATTAGGTATTTAAGAGTTGAGTATACAGGGGCAACATTTAATGGCTCTAAAGAGTTTAATGGGGTTTCTTTATTCGGTGTGGGTTCTGGAACAACGTTCGAATATGTTCAGTCTTATAATGGAGGTGATGATGGAATTGAGTTTTTCGGAGGAACAGTTTCAGGGAAATATTTAGTATCTACAGGATCTGGAGATGATTCAATTGACTTTGCAGACGGGTGGTCTGGGACAGGACAATATTGGTACATTAATAAAGGAACAAAAGCAGGAATTGAAGGGTCTAATAATGGAGATGATGGAAATGCATCACCAACAACAACTGCAATATTAAAAGATATTTCAATTGTAGGTCCTGGATCTGAAGGAGCTTTATATATCAAAGAAGGTGGCGGAAACTGGACTGCTTCAAATATTTATGCTGCAGATTTTGACTTAGGAATAAAAATTAAATCATCTGATACCGCAGCAAATGCAAATGTAAAAAATGGAAATATTGTAATTACAAACATTCAGTTTGATACTGTAACTACAAGAGATCAATATAGCGGAACCGAAACCTACTTCACAGAGGGAAGTAATGTAGGAGCTGGTAATGGTAAATTAGCACCAACTTGGGCAGCAGGTTGGACAGTAGGATTGTAAATTAGTGAATTGGTTAGTGAAATTAAGCAGGCTTCGGCCTGTTTTTTTTGTTTATAACCAATAGGTTGCATTGTTAAAATTGCGGTGTAACGTTGAAAACAAATAATTATTTTATATATTTAAACATTATTCGTGTGTATGAGAAAACTTTACATTTTAATTTTTGTTTTTTGCACTTGTTTCGTTTCGTTGTCTAATGGGCAATCTAGCAAAATAAAAGCAAATAATATTGTCAAGTTTTCTGCTTTTCCAAATCCAGTAAGTCAAGGGAAGTTAACCATAACCACGTTTAATACGAAAGAAAAAGAAGTAACCATATATAATGTTTTAGGAAAAAGAGTTTTTACTCATAAATTTTCTGCAAATAAGAAACTATTAGATGTGTCACATATTAATGCTGGAATTTATATTATGAAAATAATTGAAGGAGACAAAGTGGCTACTAAAAAATTAATAATCAAATAATTTACAAAGCTCTCAACTTTTAAAGCTCCGATTTTTTCGGAGCTTTTTTTATTTTAGTAACTTCACTGTAAAATTTACTGCTATGAATTTACACATTAACCTAGAGAACATCTTGTTTCTAGATATAGAAACGGTACCTGAGAACCAAAATTGGAACGAAGTCCCAGCAAATACACAAAAGCTTTTTGAGCAAAAAACGGCCTATCAGCGTCAAGAGGAAACAACTGTTGAAGCGTTTTATGAACGGGCAGGAATTTGGGCTGAATTTGGCAAAATAGTTTGTATTTCTGTTGGGTATTTTACAGCTGACAAAACAGAAAAGCAATTAAGAGTTAAATCTTTTTATGGGGATGATGAAGCGGTATTATTGCAAGAATTTAAAGAGCTGTTAGACACACATTTTAATAAAAGGGAACAGGTTTTATGTGCGCATAATGGAAAAGAATTTGATTTTCCATATATCGCAAGAAGAATGATTATACATCAAATTGAGTTGCCAAAAAAATTAAACCTATTTGGAAAAAAACCATGGGAAATCCCACATTTAGATACGATGGAATTGTGGAAGTTTGGAGATTATAAACACTATTCTTCTCTAAAGTTATTGACATCAATCTTGGGAATTCCTTCTCCAAAAGATGATATTGACGGTAGTGAGGTTGCTAGCGTATATTATAAAGAAAAAAACCTAGAAAGGATTGTTTTGTACTGCGAAAAAGACACCGTTGCAATTGCACAATTAGTCCTTCGTTTTAACAACGAAAGTTTATTAGAAGACCATCAAATAGTGAAAGCGTAACTTATCAACCTTCTAGCTTCATTGAGAGCTCGAACCAACGCTCTTCTTTTTGATCTAAATCAGCGATTATTTTTTGTAATTCTATAGAGGAATCATTGATGTTTTCTGGAGAAATTTCACCACTAGAAAATTGAGCTTCAATGCGCTCTTTTTTCTTTTGAAGTTTTGCAATGTCAGATTCTAGCGCCCCAAATTCTCTGTTTTCATTAAAGCTTAATTTTCCTTTAGTAGCAGCTTTTACACGTGTATCTTCTTTTTTAGTTTGTTTTGGTGCTGATTCTTTAGGTTTAGAATCTTCATATGCTCTAAAATCAGAGTAATTTCCAGGGAAATTCTCAACAATTCCATCACCTCTAAAAACAAAAAGAGAATCCATTATTTTATCCATAAAATACCTGTCATGAGAAACAACTAATAAATTTCCAGGGAAATCTAATAAGAAATTTTCTAATACATTTAAGGTAACAACGTCTAAATCATTGGTCGGTTCATCCAAGATTAAAAAATTAGGGTTCTGAATTAAAACAGCACATAAATACAATCGTTTTTGTTCACCACCACTTAATTTTTCGACATAATCATATTGCTTTTTTCGATCGAATAAAAAACGTTCTAATAGTTGCCCTGCAGTAATTTTTCTTCCGTTATTTAATGGAATGTATTCTCCAAACTCTTTAATAACCTCAATTACTTTTTGACCTTCTTTTATGACTATTCCACTTTGTGTATAGTACCCATATTTTACAGTTTCACCTAGAATAACTTTCCCAGCATCTACAGGGATTTTTTCGGTAATAATATTTAAAAAAGAAGATTTACCGGTCCCGTTTTTACCGATGATACCAATACGCTCTCCACGTTTAAAAACATATTCAAACCCATCTAAAATTAGGGTATCATCAAAAGATTTTTTGACCTTATGTAGCTCAAGAATTTTACTTCCTAAGCGCGTCATATTTATTTCTAATTGAACTTCGTGATCTTGTCTTCTTTTGTGTGCCTTCTCTTTGATTTCGTAAAAATCTTCGATTCTAGATTTTGATTTTGTCGTTCGTGCTTTTGGCTGACGACGCATCCAATCTAGTTCTTTATTATAAAGGTTTTTTGCTTTGTCAACAGTGATTTGTTCTATGGCAATACGCTCTTCTTTTTTCTCTAAATAATACGAATAATTTCCTTTGTAACGGTATAATTTTCCGTGATCTAATTCTATAATTTCATTACAAACACGTTCTAAAAAATAACGATCATGTGTAACCATAAAAAGAGTGATCTTTTCTTTTGAAAAGTAATTCTCTAACCATTCAATCATTTCTAAATCTAAATGATTGGTTGGTTCATCTAAAATCAACAAATCTGGTTTGTTGATTAAAACAGTAGCTAAAGCCAAACGCTTTTTTTGCCCTCCAGAAAGTTCAGAAACCTTTTGGTCTAAGTCGTTAAACTTTAGTTTTGATAAAATTTGTTTGTACTGCGTTTCAAAGTCCCAAGCATTGTGTTGCTCCATAAGCTCAAAAGCAATTTGGTATGCATCGGCATTTTCAGGGTTATTCAGCGCTTCATTGTATTTTGCAATCACCTGAAGTGATTTATTTTCAGAAGAAAATACGGTCTCTTCAATAGATAAAGTTGGGTCTAAATTATCATTTTGTGCTAAATAAGAAATTTGAATTCCTTTTCTGCTAACAACTTGTCCAGAATCAGGGACATCTAAGCCAGCAATGATGTTTAAAATAGAGGTTTTACCACTACCATTTTTTGCAACAAATGCTACTTTTTGCTCTTTATTAATTCCGAATGAAATATCCTCAAAAAGGACTTTTTCGCCATAGGCTTTTGAGATATTCTCTACTGATAAGTAATTCACTTCTTAAATTTTGAGCAAAGTAACTAAAAAAACCCGAGCTAATGCCCGGGTTTTAAATTTAAACATCTAATTAATATTTGATAAATCGTTCTATAAAAGTTTCTTCATCATCTGAGAGTTCTATAAAATAGGTACCTTTTTCTAAAAAGCGAATATCTATAGTGTTTTTATGTATAACCCCTTTTGAAACAACTTGTCCAAGTATATTAATAATACGATATTCTGGTTTTAAATTATAGCTTGGATTCATATTAAGTACATTACTTGCAGGTGTTGGATACACTATTGCATCTCCTATATTTGCACCTGTTGAACGCTGAGAAACACTATTGTTTCTATAGAGCTCAACAGTATTGTTAGCGTTGCTTGAGCTTGCTGCCATACCAGTAATGGTTACTTGATCGATATAAATTTGATCATTGTTTCCTGAAGCATCATTTTGAAACCTAAATCCGGCGTTAACAGCAAAGTTATATTGAGATGCATCTAAAACAATAGTTGCTTGGTAATAGGTATTATTATTGATTCCTGATCCACTTACCCAAGTACCTACTGTTGTCCAAGAACTTCCGTTATAAAAACGAAGCCAAAAATCTTCATTTGTTTCCATGCTATATACATAGAAGTAAAAGTTTACTTCTACTTGTGCATATGGAGATGTATCTATATTAGATAAAGTCATTGCAGAACCTGTTCCAGAATTGTCTCTTAATCGGATAGAATAACTACCTTCATATGAACGAGATCCAGAATATCGATAACTATCACTACCGCCATCTGCCCAGCCATCCCAGCCAGATTCAAAATAACTTTGATTTAAAATTGTATTGCTAATCGAACAAGGAGAACATGAAGAGCCTCCACAGTCTATACCTGTTTCATCACCATTCTGAATACCATCAGAACACGTTGGTAATGCGAGTGTTGTTATATTAATTAGGTTACTTGCACCAGAGACATTACCGGCAGCATCTTTTGCTTTTACGCTAAATGTGTATGAAGTATTTGCGGTTAAGCTCGTTACTTGATATGTTGTTCCACTAGTTACAGTTGCAATTACTGACGCTCCTTGATATACATCATATCCTGTAACACCAATATTATCAGTAGCAGCATTCCAAGATAAATCTGTTGTGGTTTCGGTAGTACTACTTCCACTTAAACTAGTTGGGTTGCTTGGCACTTCTGTATCAGGACCAGCTGCAGCGATTACAATTGTATAGTCTTCAACTTCTCCATAAGTAAATGATTGACAAGAAGTAGGTGTGGCATTATAGCTCATAGAAACGCGCATTCTTGTTGCTGTTTCTGTAGCACTAGCAGGAATTGTAAAAGTACCACTCACGGGAGTTGTCTGTGTTGCAGATTGAGAAAATACTTGTTCGCCAGCGTCCGTAAAGTCACCATCTTTATTGTAATCTATCCATACAGAATACCCTTCAGAATAGGTAGTCCCTGTCCAAGTAGGTGTTACTGTAATTGTATATTGATTTCCTTTCGTGACTATTGTAGAGAGGTTTGTGAAATCAGAATAAAACTGTCCTCCAGAGGCATTGTCAATTGTGTTTAATTGCACTCTTCCAATGTATTCATCATTAATATTTGAACTTTGAGATGCACAATATGTAACTTGTACTGCATCGGTAGTTACATTAACAATAGCGCTTTCTGCAGAAACATTACCTGCTGCATCTTTCGCTTTTACACTAAATACATACGCTGTATTTGATGTTAATCCAGTTACTTGATACGTTGTATTTGCTGTATTACCAATTACTGTTGCTCCTTGATATACATCATATGAAGTTACCGCTACGTTATCGGTTGAAGCATTCCAAGACAAATTAACACTCGTGTCTGTAATAGTAGCACTTGCTAACCCCGTTGGAGTAGTAGGTGCTTCTGTATCTGGAGCACTAGTTGATGCATTTACAGTAGTGCTTTGTGATGAACTATTGCCGACAGCGTCCTTTGCAATAATATAAAAACTATAGCTTGTATTTGCAGTTAATCCTGTCGCTTGATAATTTGTATTTGTGGTTGTTGCTTGGAAAGTACCATTTTGATAGACATCATACCCAGCAACTCCAACATTGTCTGTAGAAGCGGTCCAAGATAAATCTATGGTTGTTTCAGTTTGGTTTGATGCTGTTAAACTACTTGGTGCAGTAGGAGCTTCTGTATCTGGAATTGATGTTGATGTAAAGGTTCCAGTAAATACCCCACGACCATAAGTAGAAGCGATAATTTTATTATTAGTATCATCTCCACTTACTGCCCAATAATCTAACGATGTAACACTTACATCACTCATACCATTGTATGATTGTGACCAAGTTGGACTTGCATCATTAAAATTACTTGTAGCCCATACCCCTAATTGAGTTGCAAGAATTGCCTCATTCGCATTTAAGGGATTTAACAAGAAATCTCTAACTGGAATATCTGGAAGGTTTCCTTCTTTGTTTGCCCAACTGGCCCCACCATTTGATGATGCCCAAACACTGGTTACTCCATAATTATGAATAGTAACAACTAGGTCATCGGTAGTTTCCCCAAATCTTACAGAAGAAACAGAACCCACAAAAGGAGTTGTAATGGTTGACCATGTTGCAGATGAATTTCCGACACTAGTTAATTTGACAAGACCACCATTAGCCATTCCAACATACCAGGTGTTGCTTGCAAAATCAGAAGCAATAAATGCGGTTGGTTTTCCTGTTAAAGCGGCGTTGGTTAAAGTTCCGTTGCTGTTTGCAGCAACATTTACACTACGTATCGAATAGCTTGTTCCAGAAGAATTATTACTTAGCAAACGGTTTGCATTACTATCATAACCCATTTGATTTACGAAATCTCCTGTGTTTTGACTGTTTACCAATGAGGTTGCTCCGCCATCAATTCTACCTTGTCCATTCCAAGGTAAATTGAAACGGTAAATAACATTGTAAACATAGGTTGCAATCATATACTGCCCATCTTTGTCAACAAAAGTATAGAAACCATCACCATCACTTAATTCTTCAGAACTATTTACATTTGCTACAGCATTTCTAAAAGCTTGAGTTCCATTATCTTGTGCGCCAGCAGAAAAGATACCTGAAGTGTCTCCTGTTCCATCTGGTCCTATCCCAGCTTTTACAAATTGAGTTACATTGTATCCATTATTACGAACACTGATTGTGTTTCCCGCATTTCCAGAGTAATAGATTCCTCCATCGTTTCCAAACAACATAGCTGAAGATGAATTATTTCCAAATGCAATAGAATGTTGATCTGCGTGTACTTCTTGATGGCCAAAACCTCCATACCAGTGAGATAGTTGAGACCATGAAGAACCGCCATTTGTTGTTTTAAATAAATCGATACCACCTACATAAACAATATCATCGTTTGAAGGATCTGCCTCAATCACTAAATCATAAAAGGCTTGACCACGACAAAAATCATTCGAAGAGATTCCGGTATCTGCATCATTAGGTAAGCTTTTAGAAGAAATAGTTGTAAAGCCATTGGTTGTTTCATAGATATGAACAGGAGAACTACTTCCTTGTGTTAATGCATAGATTTTGTTCGCGTTTGTTGCAGATGGTTCTAATTCAACTCTGTTAGAATCGGTTAATGGAGAGGCAGCTGCTTCGGTCCAAGTAGATCCATTTGTACTACTAAATACCCTTCCGCCTCCTTCACCAAGTGCAGAACCAATGGTTCCCATCCAAACTTTATTATCGGCGCCAACTTCTAAATCATTAGGAATGTAATAATAGGTTGCTCCGCCAAAAGTATGTTGCATATTTGAAGATTCAATTCTGCTCCAAGTTGTACCTCCATTTGTTGAATGGTATAAACCTGCGGATTGCAACCCTAACCAATTTGCTGGATTTGAAGCATCTCCATAAGTATGTGCACCAACAGCAACAAATAGCTCCGTTGAAGTACCATTATCCCATGCCAATACATCGTTTACATAGTAGATACCATTTAAAAATAAGTTTGTAGCACTATATGAAAAAGTTGCTGGGCCAGAAGGAGGAATTGTGAGCGCAGACCAATTAGTTCCACCATCAGTGGTTAGATATACTCCATTACCAACAACATCACCAGCGGTGTATTGTTCTCCGGTACCAACATACCAAATATTTGAATTTCTTGGGTCTACAGTAATTGACGTAACAGATAAATTCCCTGGAACGTTTTGAACTCGAGCCCATGTTGAGTTGCTATTCGTAATGTTTGTGTTTTTCCATAATCCTCCACTTACACCACCGGCGTAAACAGTATTGTTACTTGCATCATTTGGGTCATACATAATAACCCTAGTACGTCCACCTACATTATTAGGACCTCTTTCTTCCCAAGAATTTCCGGTGTCTCCAGGGTTTTTTTGTAAGCGTCTATTTTTGTGTAGTTTCTCTCTTAGAATAGTGATGTTCCCATCATCTAATTTTCCTGTAGATGGGTTGATAGTCAACTCCCACATTTGTTCATAGTATTTGTTTGGAGGTAGGCCATTTAACTTTCTCGTTTTTTTATCCCAAGTAAGCGTTTTCTTAAAAGGACTTTCTTTTAAGAATTCACTATGTTTTTTTCGTTGATTTTCAAGAGTAGATGTTTCTCTTGAATACGAATAAACAAGTAGTCCAATTAGTAATAAGGAGAATGATAAACCTCCCACTAATACGCGTAGTTTTTTCTTCATGACTCGTAAAGTTTTTAATTAGTTAATTTTTAATTTGTTAACAAAAGTTAAATAATTGCTTTTTTCTTTAAAAAACACTTAATATTTTATTGATAACCTAACAAAACTATGTTTTTTATAGGTTTGTGTCAATCCCTGAAAATGGGGTATTTTTTCTAACGGTTTTCCGTGAGACAACATTTCTCTTTAATATTTGTTTTTATCTCGTGTACCCTACCAATCCTATAGATTACTTGTTTGTAACTTTTTGATAAAAGGAATTTAATTCAAATAACAAAATATTAAAAGATTCATAAAAAAGAGAAAAGAGGATGATGAAGGTATCATTTTTAAGAAGTTAGATCTTATATTCTAGGTTTTTAAAGTGTAAAGTTTATAGAAAGATTTAGAATAGAACAGTAAAAAAAATCTTTAATGTTATATTGCAATAATTATATTGGAATAGTATGCAAATGAGGTTACAAATTTTAACGTTTCTATTAGTAGGTTTTCTCTTCAGTTCTACTTCAGTATTTTCTCAAGACACTATTCCTAAAACGTCTAATTTAAAAGAAGAGAATTTTTTAAAATTTCAAGATCACTTTTTCAAAGCACTGGCACAAAAGTCTATTTATAATTATCGAATTGCTATTCAGAATTTAGAAAAATGCAATCAATTAAAACCTAAAGATATTTCTGTACTGTTTGAATTGTCTAAGAATTATTTAATGCTTAAGAAGTTTTTTGAAGCTGAAGAATTTGCAAAACAAGCATTGGTAATTGAACCTGATAACTACTGGGTTTTAGAACATTTATCAAAGTTATATATTGCATCAAGAAACATAAAAAAGGCAATTCCTATTCACGAAAAAATAGCCAAACAAAATCTAAAAGAAAGAGAGAAACTCGTGTATTTGTATTATCAAAATAATGAATTAGGGAAAGCTACAAGGCTCTTTTCAGTTTTAGAAAAACAAGGTCAATTAACGCGTGGTTTACAAAATTTTAAAAAGAGGTTTTTAAAAACAGTAGCGGTAACGGAAATTTCTGAAGACCCTAAGAGTTTAAAAGATTTGATAAAAGAATTTGAAACCAATAAAAGTTTTGAAACGCTTCATAAAATACTAACTTTGTCGGCCAATACAAATACCAATGTTTTATTGTCTTATAGCCAAATTGGATTGGAACTGTATCCAGCGCAAGCAATAGTGTACTTAATGAATGCAAAAGCACTAAACCAAAAAAACAATTTTAAAAAAGCAATAGAACAATTAACCAATGGGATTGATTTTGTGATTGATAACAATAAGTTAGAAGCAGATTTTTATGATGAAATTGCTAAAAGTTTTCTTGGGTTAGGGAATAAGAAGAAAGCAATAAAATATAAAAATAAAGCGTTAGCATTACGTAAAAAATAAGAGTTTAATGAAGTTTTTCAGATTCGTTTTAATAGGGTTGATGGTATTTACATCTTGTAAAACCAAAAAAAGAATACTTGGTAGCAGTCCTATTGCTATTAAAAAGATGTCTGCTAGGAAAGTTTCTAAAAAGCACCTTGCTGCTTCTTTTGATAAAAGAACGATTGATGCAAGGCTAAAAGTTGCTTATAAAAGTGATAAGGATAAGTATAACTTTAATGTAAAATTGAGAATAGATAAAGACAAAGTGATTTGGATAAACGTTGTCTATAAAAGTGTCGTTTTGGTTGCTAGAGCAAAAATCACTCCAAGTTCTGTTCGTTATTACGAGAAAATCAATAAAACGTATTTCGAAGGAGGTTTTGATGTATTGGAAGCGATGTTAGGAGCACAAGTAAATTTTAAACAATTACAAAACATGTTGTTAGGGGAGGCTGTTTTTGACTTAAAAGCGCAAAAATACAGTGCTGTGGTCGATAATGATGCCCATTTATTAGTTCCTGTTAAGCAACAAGTACTGTTTGATATTTTATTTTGGGTTAATCCTGTTCATTTTAAATTAGACATGCAAACATTAAATAGCACGCAAAAAAACCAAGAATTAAAAGTTGGTTATAAGCGTTATTCAAATTTCAATGGAGTGCTTTTTCCTAAGAGAATTGAGATTAGAGCAAAAGAAAATGCTAAGTTTACCAATATTGATATCGATTATAAATCAGTAGTTTTTAATAAAAAGATCTCTATTCCTTTTAAAGTGCCAAGAGGGTATAAACAAGTTGTACTGTAATGAAGTTTTCTAAAGTGTTTTTTTTCTTATGTATAGCTGCTACGTTTTTAAATGTTGGAAATTCTCAAGCGCAAACTAGAAAACAACTAGAAGCAGAAAGGAAGAAAATAAAACAAGAAATCGTAAAGGTAAATAGGTTGCTATTTGCTACCCAAAAGAAAGGGAAAAATGCATTAGAAGATCTAAAAGATATCAACCAAAAAATTACAACAAGAACAAGTTATATCAATTTAATTCAGAAAGAATCTTCGTTGCTTTCTTCAGAAATTAATCAGAATCAAAAAGTAGTTACGAAGCTTCATAAAAAGCTAGAAAGATTAAAAAAGGATTATGCTGAGATGATTTTTAAATCATATAAAAGCAAGTCTAAACAAAGTCAGTTGTTATTTTTAATGTCTTCTCAAAACTTTCAGCAAGCATATAAACGCTTGCAGTATATGAAGCAATATACCAAGTTTAGAAAAAAGCAAGGAGAGGAAATTGACATACAATCGCGCCTTATTGTGCAATTTAATGATTCTCTTTTGTTTAAAAAACAGGAGAAAGATACCTTGATACAAGTAGAAGAATCAGAAAAGTTACAGATAGAGTCGGATAAAAAGGACAAAGAGAAATTAGTTTCTCAAATTAATAAAAGAGCCAGTAAATATAAAAGAGAGATTCGAGCAAAACAAAAAGCACAAAGAATAATAGCAAATAAAATTGATGCGGTTATTAAAGCTGCAATTGCAAAATCAAACAGAAATAAATCAAATAAAAGCGCAAAAGGGTTTGCTTTAACACCAGCGGCGAAAGCATTGGCAAAAAGATTTGAACAAAATAAAGGAAAACTCCCGTGGCCAGTGTCAAATGGATTGGTTATTAGAAGGTATGGTACCCAGCCACATCCAACGTTTGGAGGAATTACAATTACAAGTTCTGGATTGCATATTGGAACAAATAAAGGGGCGTATGCAAAAAGTGTTTTTAATGGTGAGGTATTAGCAGTTCAGTTGCATTCTGGAGGAAAAAAAGCAGTCTTAGTACAACATGGAAATTATATTACCACCTATAATAATTTAGAAACCTTATCGGTTAAAACAGGAGATACGGTTACTACAGGACAAACAATTGGTAAAATTTTCACCAATAAAGTCACTGGGAAAACAACCTTAATTTTTGTGTTGCATAAAGAAACCCAAAGACAAAACCCTAAATATTGGCTATTAAAAAGATAGCTAGCTTTTCATGATTTTTTTAAGTACATTTTTCTTGGTAATTACTGCCGAAGTCAACACACCTGAAAATAACGCAGCAGCAACCCCAGCAGAAACAATATCTTGTCCTGTTAAATAGAAGTTTTTAATCGGTGTTCTTGGTTGTAAAAAACGTTGCCTAAATCTTTTTGGTGTATGATCAAGCCCGTAAATCTCTCCTTTTTCGTAATTCACAAAATGTTGCGTTGTTAATGGTGTTGAAAGCTCGTAGCAGTCAATTTTTCCTTTAACCTGTGGTATTTGTTTGTATAGTTCTTCCAGTAAACGTTTCGAAATTTTTTCTTTTAATGCAGTATATTCATCACCGCGTTTCATCCATTTAGTACCATTCCAATTTTCGAAAATATCATAGGGTAAAAGCGTTATGATATCGATGGTACTTTTGCCTGGATATCTGTTTGGCCAATCTGGATCTTTTGCTGATGGAAACGAAACGTAAACAACAGGAAAAGGACTGTCTATGTCTTTTAAATAACGAGCGACACAGGAATCATGATCTAAATCCTCTGGATAGATCCAAAGATTTGTTTTAGGGAGCTCTAATTCGTTTGGAGACCCATTTAATCCAATATATAAACAGGCATGTGAAACTGAGGGAGTCACTTTTTCTAATTGTTTATTAAATTGATGTTTTATAACAGAACTTGATGGTAGTAGTTTTTTGTAGGTGGTAAGTACGCCCGCACCACTAATAATATTTCTCGCTTTAACTATTTTTCCATCAGCCATTTTTACACCAACAGCTTTATTGTTTTCAATGATAACTTGGTCTACTTCTGCACTAATTAAAATGGTTCCACCAGCTTGTTCTATAACTTTATCTGCTGTTTTAGAAATTTGAGAAGATCCACCAATAGGGAAGCTTGCACCACCAAAATAATGTCTAGCAACAGCTGCGTGCATGGTAAAGCTACTTTGCTTTGGAGGCAATCCATAATCTCCATATTGCCCAGAGAGTACTTTTATTAACTCTTGATTTTTTGTGATAGAACTTAAAACCTGGTAGGTAGTTTTGTCAGAAAATTTTAAAAAAGGCTTTCGCATACTGTTTCCAAAAAAGGCGCTGACAAATTTTGGAACCACCTTTTCCATGTAAAAACGTTGACTTGCTTTTGTTGCTTCAAAGACCAAGCTCACATAAGTATCAATTGCTTCTTTTTCGTCCGGAAAATATTCGCATAATTTCTCTTTAAAGTTGGTTGTGCCCTTTACAAAATCATAGCTTTTTTCTCCAATGATAATTTTATCATAGACCGCTCCCATATCTGCCCATTTTAACTGGGCATCAGTAATATAATCAAATACTTTTTTTACGACAGAAGTAGGTCTTTGAACATCACCTATGTAATGTATTCCAACATCCCATTCATATCCTTTTCTTTTAAAAACATGTGTAAATCCACCAGCGGTATAGTGTTTTTCTAAGACAAGAACTTTTTGTCCTTCTTTTGCTAATATGGCCGCGGTCGTTAAACTTCCCATTCCAGAGCCAATAATTATAGCATCGTAAGAGTTGGCTAATGTTGGGTTTTTCTTGTAAGATTGGATCATGAATAAAAATTAAGAGGATATTGGTCTAGCAATATACAATCTTAATTTTTTAGAATGATAAAGTAAAAACAGTGTTGTTAACTGAATAAAGCCTTTAATTCTGTAGCATCATCGGGATTCATTTTTCCAGATAAAATCAAGCTTAATTGTTTTCTTCGTAAAGCACCATCAAAACGTTCTTTTTCTAACGGAGTTTCAGGAACAATTTGCGCAACAGGAATTGGACTACCAGTTTCGTCTACTGCTACAAATGTGTAGATTCCTTCATTTGCTCTTGTTCTTAGTCCAGATTCTCTGTCTTCTATCCAAACATCTACATACACCTCCATAGATGATTTAAAAGCCCTAGAAACCTTCGCTTCTACAGTTACAACACTACCAACGGGTACTGCTTTTGCAAAAGAAACATGATTTACAGATGCGGTAACTACAATTCTTCTAGAATGACGACGTGCCGCAATACTACAAGCTCGATCCATTCTTGCGAGTAATTCACCACCAAATAAATTATTTAAAGGATTTGTTTCAGCAGGTAAAACTAAATCGGTTAAAACAGTTACGGATTCTTTTGGAGTTTTTGGGCTCATCAGAAAAAAGATTTTAAATTTTCCGCAAAGATAAGCAATAACAGGTTAATGTTATTGAAGTATTCGTATTAAAAAGGAAATTTTAGTGTAATTTCTTTATTAATAGCCAAGCGTCTTCAGAAATGTTGTATCTAATATTTGCTAAATTTTTATACGCTTCAACTCTCGTTTCATGACTCGAATAAATAACCTGAGTTAGGCCCCATTTATTTTTCCCGATAATTTCTGCTTTAAAACCTTTGGCTTTTAGTTGCTTCAACTTTTTCTCAGCATTTTCATGGAATTCAAAAGCACCAGCAACGATATGAAAGTTTTTAGGTGTCTCTTTAGAAACGTTTAATTGAATTGTTGGTAATGGGTTGTCTATTACAAAAGTTGCCGATTGAATTTTCTTTTCAACAGCTTGTTGCTGTTTGGCATATTGCTCTTGTAATTGATTTGTTTGATATCCATTCCAGCCAATAATTCCAACTGTAAAAACAATAGCAGCCGCAGCAGCATATTTAATAAAACCCGAGGACTTTTTTTGAACAACAACTACAGGTGCTAATTTTTCAACCTGAGTTTTATATTCTAAACGTTTTATAGCAGGAGAGCTTAAAGAAGTCATTCCAAATGTTTCTGTTAAGTAATTTGTAACAGTATTTGGCTCAAATGTAATTTGTTGCTCACTATTTAAAGATAAACTACCAACTTTACCAATACTTACAGATTCAGTTTGTAATTGAACAGTCCAACTTTTTACAACAGCAGCAATTTTTTGGTTTGCTTTTTCAAAAGAAATGTCTTCTGAAGCAGCCATATAATTAGCCAGTAACCCGTCGTTATTTTTGAGATGTGAATTGAAAGTGATTTGTTTTGTCGGTGGATAAAAACTGTGTGAAAAATGATTCACTTTTGCCGAAATAGCATTGGTTACAAATCCTCCAAAATCAGGGACAATTACGCAATCGTATCTGTATAATAAATCGTTGATGTAGTTGGTTAAAGTCATAATAACAAAGTTAGTAATTTTTTTAAAAAAATTAGAAAGAACTCATAAACTTATCAACAAAAATTTATTGTATATTGAGTATCAAATTGTTATGTATTGAAAAAGGAGAAATTACTTGCTGTTCTGCGTTTGCAGAAAACAAAAACGGTGGGAGATATTTTGGCAAAAAAACTAATTGCTGCTACTGGAGATGTCTCTCAAATTTTTGAAGAAAAAACAGCTAATTTGTTAAAAATTAACGGAATCGGAACACTAGCGACAAAAGGGTTGTTTGATAAAGAAACCAAGAAACTTGCCGAAAACGAATTAGAGTATATCACTAAGTATAACATTGCGACTTCTTATTTTTTAGAGGATACCTACCCGAAAAACCTGCAACAGTGCATTGATTCCCCAATTTTAATTTTCAAAGATGGAAATATCAATCTTAATAATAATCGAATTATTAGCATTGTTGGTACACGGAATATGACTTCTTATGGTCGTGACTTTTGTAAGGAATTAATTCAAGGATTAAAAGAGTACAATCCAATTGTTGTAAGTGGATTTGCATACGGAGTTGATATTTGTGCCCATAAAGAAGCGATCAAAAATGAATTGCAAACGATTGCAGTTTTGGCACATGGATTGGATCAAATTTATCCGAAAATTCATAAGAGATATGTGCAACAAGTAAATGAAAATGGAGGTTTTATTACGGAATTTTGGCATGATGAAAACCCACTCAGAGAAAATTTTTTAAAACGAAATCGAATTGTAGCTGGTATTTCACAGGCATCAATTATTATAGAATCTGCCGATAAAGGAGGTTCATTGGTTACTGCAGATATTGCTAACTCGTATAATAGAGATGTATATGCGGTTCCAGGAAGAACTACCGATTTGTTTAGTAAAGGGTGCAATCAACTGGTAAAAATGAACAAAGCGGCACTGTTAACTTCTGCAGATGATATTGCTAAAATGCTTAATTGGGACTTATCTCAGTCGAAACACTCGAAACCAAAACAACAGCAATTATTTATTGAGTTGAATGATCTCGAACAAAAAACCTATGATTATTTATTCAAAAATGGAAAGCAAGCCATAGATGTTATCTCTCTGGAATGTGCAATTCCGATTTATAAATTGGCACCCATGTTGTTGCAATTAGAAATGAAAGGCGTATTAAAACCATTGCCAGGAAAGTTATTTGAAGTGCTATAGATTATCCGTCACTTATAAAAGGGAATCCAAAAGGAATAACCAAAAACACGAAGTAAATAGATGCATGTATTTTGAAAATCTTTAGGATGTTTATGAAGGGGTAGATGGGTATGATGCTATTTTAAATGATTTGTATGGATTCCCGCTTTCGCTAGCATGACAAGTAGAGTATCATCTTTTATCACTATTTTTGGTTGAAATAAACCTGCAAGATGTCTAGTGAAGAAAAGTTAATGTCCAAAAAAAAACCAGCATTTCCGGTAAACGAAAAGCTGAACGACTATTTGGTAGAACATAGTAGAACCATTAAGATTCCGGTTTTTTATGATGATTTATTACGTTTTCAAGGCTCTGTAGTAGTCTATGATAAGAATGATGAAGATACATTGTGGGTGCGTACTTATTATGCAGAACATGAACGTGTAGAAATAGATTTAAGTTTAAAGAAAATCTATACAATATTACATTCCAACGGAAATGAAGACACTATTAAATACCTAAGTGTAGATGCGGTAGATTATTGTACGTTTGGAAACTCGAAGCCCTTTAGAATAAAAATTAGAAATGTATTGAATGATAATTACATCTATTTTTATGTTAAAAAAACAGATGCCTCTCGGGTGTATGGATTGGAATTGGAGCATATTTTATCTCCAGATCATTTAAACTTTTTGGTGTATAAGAATACCTTGATAGAAGAACACATTACAGGAATTCCTGGAGATGTATTTATTAAAGAAATGTTACCTAATTGTACAGAACCAGAAAAAGCCCAAATAGCAAAAGAGTTTGTGAAATTTAATGAGCGTTGTATGATTCGTTTGTTGGGAGATATGCGTTCTTATAATTATGTGATTGTGCCTACCCACGATTTTGACCATGTTGTGTATAAAATTCGAGCCATAGATTTTGATCAACAATCTTTTGAAGGAAAATTAAAAGTGTACAACCTTCAATATTTTAAAGAGAATTACAAAATGGTAGATATGGTGATTAGAAAATTACTACCGACATCAATTGAGCAATATAAAGTTGAAGAACGATCCATTATAGCAAAACGAATGATTAGTTCTTATGATAGAATTACAGACTTAATAGATTGCATGAAAAACGATGTCATTTCTTTTGATAAAAATATTGATAGACTAAGAAATGAAGTGTACAATTTCACCAATGATATCGCTTTTAAAAAATGTACAAACATGGGAGAAATTTTAGAGGCCATCTTAGTTTTTGTCAAACGTAATTATTTAGATACCAGTATGGATTAGGGCTTCTTCTTTGATCTCACACTCTCAATAATCACAGTAGATAAAATCAATAAACCGCCAAAGAAGGTCTTTAGTGTTGGAATTTCACTTAAGAAAAAGAAGGCTAAAATTATTCCGAATATGGGTTGAATACTACTTATAATACTTGCAGTAGAAACTGAAAAATAATTAAACTTTTGAACCATTAGTGTATGTCCAATTGCAGTAGTTAGAAGTGCTAGTAGCAGTAGGTAAGGGTATTGAGTTGCGATGTTTGAAGTGTCCATTAAAAACAATGTTGGAGTCAATAAAATGGTAATCAGTAGCACTTGGTAAAACATTAACATGGTGCCGTTGTACTTTGCAACATGTTGTTTCATTATTAATATTCGTAACGAATAACAAAGTGCAGAAATCAACCCCAATCCAATTCCTTGAACATGGGAGCTTTCTAAATTAAATTCGGGAGCTAAAATGTAGATCCCGAGCAAAACAATAATCCCTAAAACAATGTGCAGTGGATTGAATTTTGTTTTTATAAAAACGGGTTCTAACAACGCTGTAATTACCGGAAAGGTGTATAAAGACAACATACCAAGCGCAACGTTAGATAGTTTTAATGCATAGAAATAGGTAATCCAATGTGCTGCCATGAAAATGGCACCCAAAATAAAACTAGCAATATCTTTTTTAGAGGTAATTTTAAGATTGATGTGTTTGTATTTACAGTACACAAATAGAAAAACCATGGCCAAAGAAGAACGCCACCATACAATTACTGGTGGAGGCATTTCGATATATTTTCCTAAAACACCAGAAGTACTTATAAAAAGTGTGGCCAATAATAATTCGAAAATATGTTTTAGGTGTGAATTTTTCATTTTTCTAGTTTCTTTTTTGAGTTCATTTTTCTAGCAATCACTAAAGATAGACTATAGATCAAACTTGGTAGCACAATCCAAACGAATTCACTTTTTAATACCCTGAGTCCTCTTTCGCTAAAAAAGCGTTCTATTCCGATTGGAGAAACACGAATAGGTCTCCAAGGAAAAAAATAACGGGTATCTTCAAAAGGAGAAAAGAAAGCAACCCCTAATCCGCCAGTTGTCATAGCGTCTAATATTCCGTGTGAAGCCGTACACAGCGTAAAAAACAAAATATAGGCGATTCCTTTTTTGCTTTTTAGGTGTTTTGAATAAAAAATCAACGTAATTATAACCCCTAAAAGTAGTGCGAAAAGCAAGGAATGTGAGAAGCCTCTATGTCCCCAAAAACTACTGTATTTAATATCAAAACTAAAGCCAATAACATCTGCATCTGGTACCATAGCACAGCCGATTCCTAGTAGCCAAAATTTCCAACTAATGATCGATTTAGAAAAACTTTTTCCAATTGCTATGGCTGTTATTGCATGCCCAAAAATAGATGCCATATTATATTTTTTTCAAAATTGACAATGCTTTCGAAACAGAATCAATGTGGATAAAGGTGATTAATAAGCGCAATCCGTTTTTAGTTTCCTTTTCTTTCATTACACAGTTTTTACTGTTTTGTTGCACATGCTTTAGCATATTCGTAAAGTTTTCTGTTTGATAAAAAGGACTTTGCTGATCGGATACAAAATACCCTATCATTCGTTTTTTCTTCAGAATAATTTTTTCCAAACCAAGTTTTTTTGCCAGCCATTTAATACGAACACTGTCCAATAAATCGACTACCTGAATTGGAAGTTCACCAAAACGATCCATCAGCCGCGTTTCAAATTGAATCAATTCTGCTTCTTGGGTTAAGCTAGCCAACTCATTGTATAGATTCAACCTCTCTGTAATAGAATTCACATAATCGTCTGGAAATAATATTTCAAAATCCGTATCAATTTGCACCTCTTTTACAAATTCTTTTGGTGTAGAAGTATCCGAAGGGAAGAGTTCTTTAAATTCATTTTCCTTCAATTCATCAATCGCTTCACTTAGTATTTTTTGATAGGTATCAAATCCGATATCATTGATAAATCCACTTTGCTCACCTCCTAATAAATCTCCTGCACCACGAATTTCTAAATCTTTCATGGCAATGTTTAATCCACTTCCTAAATCAGAAAATAATACCAAGGCTTCAATACGTTTTCTGGCGTCGTCTGTCATCATGTGATATGGAGGTGTCACAAAATAACAGAATGCTTTTTTGTTAGATCGACCAACACGTCCGCGCATCTGATGTAAGTTAGATAGCCCGAAATTATT
>Ga0209395_1000225_pt1 | contig 85193 bp, 78 predicted proteins | sample GOMGulsemesocosm_3_FD_184635 | JGI IMG/M metagenome (GOLD analysis project Ga0209395, IMG submission 184635) | Methane-oxidizing microbial communities from mesocosms in the Gulf of Mexico - GOM9D Gulf of Mexico (SPAdes) (version 2) | ecosystem: Environmental > Aquatic > Marine > Cold seeps...
AAGAAGTGTTTCTATAAGTAACTCAGCTAGAAAAGTAAATTTGAAATCCATCCAATTAAAAGAAGATGCAACCGCATTAGAGGAAGTTATTGTACAGGGAGAAAAATCTGAAGTGACGTTAAAACTTGGAAAGAAAGTATTTAATGTAGGTAAAGATTTGAGTTCACAAAATGGTGCTGCTACAGATGTTTTAGGAAATGTACCTTCTGTGAATGTAAGCCCAACAGGCGTTGTTAGCCTAAGGGGAAACAACAATGTTCAAATACTTATTAATGGACGTAGATCTGCTTTAACACAGTCTCAGGCTTTAGAACAAATATCTGCAGATATTATTCATAGTGTAGAAGTAATTACCAACCCATCAGCGAAATATGATGCATCAGGTGCGGCGGGTATTATCAATATTATTTTAAAGAAAAATAGAAAATCGGGGATGAATGGTCAAGTACGATTGGTATCAGGTATTCCAGATGATTATAGGGCTTATGGTAACATTAACTACAAAACCAATAAGTTCAATTTTTTTACAAATTTTGGAACGCGTTATACTGATTATGAAGGAACGTATACAAAGCAACAAGTAACAACTACCAATGGTATTACAACCGATTTAAATCAAGATGAAGATGAAAACAGACATGATGATGGTAAAATGTATTATGTTGGAACAGATTATTCATTTAATGATAAAAATACCATTACAGTTGCGTATTATAGAAATGAAACTGAAGATACCGATGTTACGTATTTAAACTATGATTTTTCAAATTCTGGAACAAAAACACAGTCATTGTTTACTACTGGGAACTCTAAAGAGATAAGAGATTACAATCAAATTGAAGCAAATTACACAAAGTTGTTTGAAACGAAAGGAAGACGCTTTACCATGGACTTTCAATATGATTTTTGGAATAGTGAGAAAAAATGGAAGTTACAAACAGATGAAACATTTCCTACAGCAACATCAATTTCTACGATTCAAACAAGAGGAACTGGAGAAACAAATGATGTCGCTTTTCAAATGGATTATAAAACCCCAATAAGTACATTAGCAAATTTTGAAACTGGAGCGAAATTTGAAAGTAGAGATATTTCGAATTATTTTTTAGCAGAAGAATTTGTAAATGGAAATTTTGAAACGATTGACAATATTGACAACACGCTAAAATATAAAGAGAAAATAACTTCTGCTTATGTTCAATTAAACGGAAAAAAAGATAAAGTAAGTTACCAAGTTGGATTGCGTTTAGAAAACACAGATGTTACTATTAATGCATCAAATAACTCTCTAGATACAGACAATACGTATACAAACGTATTTCCTTCTGCAACTGTTGGCTATGAATTTAAAGAAAATTTAAGTGGACAATTGAGTTATAGTAAACGAATTAATAGACCTTCATTATGGTTCTTAAATCCATTTTATGAACTAAAAGATTTTACGGCTCGCTTTACAGGAAATCCAAGTTTAAAACCAACGTATACAGATGCTTTTGAGGTTTCGTTTATTTACAATATTAATAAATTAAGATTGAGCCCTTCTGTATATTATCAAAATTCGAAAGATGTAGTTCAGTTTGAAACAAAAAAAGATGGAAATGGCGTGTTTATTCAATCTCCAATTAACTTGGATGAAGAAAAGCGCTATGGAGTTGAGTTATCAGCATCATTAAGTCCATTAAAGTGGTTACGTTTTAACAGTGATTTTAATTTGTATTCTTACAAGCAAAATGGAATAATTGATGGTAAAGATGCAGCATTTTCTGACAATACATGGTTTGTGAATTTTACTACAAACATAAAAGTATCTAAGAGTACAAGAATGCAAACTAGTTTATATTATCAAGGAGAACGTAGCAATGCCCAAATTACAACAGAACCAATTACAAACTTAAATTTCGGAATTAGTAAGAGCATTTTAAAGAACAAAGGAAGTCTTATTTTTAACGCCTCAAATATTTTAAATACACGGACAGATATACAAGAAATTGTTGGAGATACTTATAAGATTAACCAAGAAAGAAGTAGAAATGCACAGCGTTTTTCATTGAGCTTTGTATATAAATTCAACCAAAAACCTTCTGATAAAAATAGAAGAGCCAACAGAAGTAATAGAAATTAAACTTTAATATTTGAATTGATACAGCCTGTTAAAAACATTTTTTGACAGGCTTTATCCTTTTAAAAACTGATTAACATTCATTTTATAGGTTTTACTAATGGGAATTTTATACGTATCAATATGAATTAAATTGCCTTCTATTAAATTGATATGTTGAATTGCAACAATGAATGATTTATGTACTTGTACAAAATCATCTTTTGACAGCACAGCATTAAAATGACTTAAAGTTTGTTGTGTAATAATTGTTTTGTCTTCTAAATACACTTTTACATAATTACCAAATGCTTCTAAATAAAAAATGTCACTTAATTTTACTTGGTAATGTTTTTTAGAATCTTTTAAAAAGAGACGCTCATGCTGTTTGTCTTCTTTTCGTATCGATTGTACAATTGGTTGCTGTTTGATTGAATTTACTTTGTTAACAGCAGTTAAAAACCGGTCAAAACTAAAAGGTTTTAATAAGTAATCTGTTATGTTAAAGGCATAACCTTCAATAGCAAATTCAGAATACGCAGAACATACAATTATATGTGGTGGTTTTGCGAGTGTTTTTAAAAAATCAAAACCAGAAAGTTTGGGCATGTTAATATCTAGAAAAATTAAATCTACATGGGTAGTGTTTAAAAAACTGATGGCTTCAAATGCATTGTAGCAGTTCTTTAAAAGCCTTAAGTTCGTTAGGTTGTTAGCAAACTCTTCAATGTTATTATGAGCTGCAACTTCGTCATCAACAATGATGTATTTTATCATGCTAAATTAATTTTTAGAGAAGTACAATATACATTTTTATCTTTTGAAAGGTTAAAGGTGTATTTGTTTTTATAGAGTAATTCTAACCTGTTTTTTAGATTATCAATTCCTATACCTGGTGTGTTTTCAGTAGCTGTATCATCAAAATTGTTCTTAATTTCGAAATAGATTTCGTTTTCGCTTTGAGAAAAATTGATCTGTACAAAAGCATTATCAGTTAAAATTTCTACACCATGTTTAAACGCATTTTCTAAAAGAATAATAAAAAGTAAAGGTGCAATTTGTGTACAATCATTTTCTATATGATCGTTAAATTGAATGTCGATGTTTTTATGATATCTAGATACATTTAAATCAATATAATTTTTCAAATAAGTAATTTCATCTTTTAAAGAAACAGTATTTTTTTTCCCTTCATACACCGTAAATCGAATCATGTCAGATAACTTTAACACATACTCTTGCGCTTTATCTGGATCCTTTTTAATTAATGAATACAGATTGTTTAACGAATTAAAAAAGAAATGAGGATTGATTTGTTCTTTCAGTAATATTAATTCAGCCGTTGTTTTTTCGCCCTTTAAATCCTTTATTTTTTTTATATGATTATAAATCGATGAGAAGATTATATAAAAAATTTCTATCGCTAATAATACTCTTGAACTTTGAAAAATAAAGCCTTTTCCACCATCTTTAGTATAATTAATTGTAGTTATTAATATAGGGATACTTATTCCGTAGAATATGTATTTATATAAAACTGGAATTTTAGATGGGGTTTCTTTTTCTTGTTCAAAAAGGAAATAGAGAATAGAAAAGAGTATAACACCACCCAAAGAAAGTGATAAGAAAATGAAAAGCTCGCTTTTTGCATCTTTAAAGAGTACCATCAAAATGATGATTCCTACTGATAATAATCCACTTCTATTAAAGAGTTTTTTTGTTGTCATCATAATTATTTATTGGTTTAAAAGTACGAAGCTATTGGGTTTGTATCTACTGCACACCTTTATTTGATAACGATGCCGTTTTAGTATGTATAACGACCATTATTATGGATGAGATGCACTTACAAGGAAAACCAATCCTGTTATCAATGAAATGAATCCTCTTGTCAAATATAATTTATCTGCCTAAACTTAGACGGTAGGTTTGCATCAAAATATAAAAAGAATATTTAAAATGAAACAATTAATTACAATTATGAAACAGCTTATTACTATCGGAATTTTATTATTTTCTATGATAACATCTCAAGGACAAACACAAAAAGAATTTATTTCAACATTAAATATAGAAATTCCTAAAGCATTAGAACAGCATAAAGTACCGGGTTTAGCTATAGCTATTATAGAAAATGGAAAAGTTATTGTAAAAAAAGGGTTTGGATACGCTAATGTGGATTTACAAAATAAAGTGACTGTTAAAGATGGTTTTAATATAGGGTCCATCTCTAAAATGTTTACTGCTTGGGGGGTTATGAAATTAGTAGAAACTGGAAAAGTAAACTTAGATGTACCAATTTCTACCTATCTAAAAAGTTGGAAGTTACCAGGCTCAAATTTTGACAACTCTAAAGTTACTGTAAGAAATGTATTAAATCATTCAGCCGGATTAACAGTACACGGTTATAATGGTTACAACAGCAAGAAAGAAGTACCAACCTTGATTAACTCATTAAATGGAACAAAAAATGCAACTGAGAAAGTAACTTTATTTGCTGAGCCAAACACCAAATGGAAATATTCTGGAGGAGGGTATTCAATATTACAATTGTTAATAGAAGATGTAAGTGGAATGTCTTTCGAAAAGTTTATGAAAAGAAATATTTTTAAGCCTTTAAAAATGAAGCGTACGAGTTTTACAATTGACAAAAAAATCATCAGAAATTCTGCAAAAGCTTATGATGAAAAAGGAAAGATGATTCCTTTAAGACTATTTGCTGCTAAAGCAGCAGCGGGATTACATACCACTTTAGAAGATATGATTTTATTTGCTCAAGCGTCTATAAGCAATAACAAAGTAGTAAGTAAAAAAAGTTTCGAACTCATGACAAAAGCAACAAAAGTTTCTAGAGGAGACTATGGTTTTGGCTATATGATTATGAATAGGTTTGGAGACTTTACCTTAACAGGTCATGGAGGCTCTAATGAAGGATGGCATTCTGGATTTATGCTAGATTTAAGATCAAAGTCTGGTTTTATTATTTTAACGAACGGTTCTAACGGAAGAAAAATACTATTTAGAAGTTTGCAAAGTTGGGCTAAATGGCATGGTCAAAATTTAAAGAATTAACAAAGCTATAACGCTTGTGAAAAATTGATTATAGTACATTCGTTAAAAATAGATTACAATGAAAACCAAGGTATTCGTACTAATAGCTTTCGCATTTTTAGCAACAAGTACAACAGCACAAAACAAGGCCCATAAAGATTCATTAAACAGTATTATTAAACGGTATTACGATTTAAATATAAAAGTATTTAAAGCAGATTCTAAACCTGGTGATGTAGAGAAAATATTCAATTTATTTACGGATGATTTTACCTATGTTCATCCCAAATATGGAGGGGTGTACTCGCGAGATGTTTTATACCAAGGCTACTTACGAAATCAAAAAAAAGGTAGGTATGATGGTGATGTAATCTCAATAAAAATAGTCAATAGAATTGCAGGATTAAATAGCGTTGTTGTTTCAAGAAGATATAAAACCAAGAAAGAAGGAGAAGGCGAAGCTAAAATGACCTTATTTGAATTTAAGAAAGGAAAGATTTCTAAAATTTTTGAATATTGGTAGGATTCATAAAAAGGATTTAACAAACCTGTAGCATTTAGTTACAGGTTTTCTTTTTTTTAACAAGAATTATAAAAGGATAATTCTTAGATTTACGATTATAAAATAAATAGTGCAAACAACAACCATTATATATATATCAATCGCATTACTTGCTAGTAGTGTACTTTCTTGGTTGTTATATTTTTATAAGCAAAAAGAACCTCGCACTATAGATTTTGTACTATTTGGGTTAAGAACTGTAAGTATCTTCTTATTGTTGTTACTGCTGATAAACCCAACCATTGAAAGAAAAGTTATCACTAATGAAAAGCCAATACTGGCAGTTTTAATAGATAATTCATTGTCGATAAAGCACTTTAAAAAAGAACAAGTAGTTACTACAGTTGCGAATAATTTTAAGTCTAACAGGGCATTGTCAGATAAATTTAATGTGCAGTTATATCAATTTGGAAATTCACTAGATGTGTTAGATTCACTTCGTTTTTTAGAAAATCAAACAAACATTTACAAAGCTATCAATGGAGTAGAAGGACTGCAGAAAAGTGTCATTGCTCCTGTGGTATTAATTTCAGATGGAAATCAAACAACAGGAAATCTTTACCCATATATTGCAACTAAAAAGAATGTATTTCCAATTGTGATTGGCGATACCTTGGCGCAAACTGATATTAGTATATCGCAACTAAATGTGAACAAATACAGTTATTTAAAAAACAAGTTTCCCGTAGAGATTACGGTATTATATGAAGGGACTAAGTCAGTGTCAAGCCAATTGGTTATTGAATATAAAGGAAAGCCTATCTATAGAAAGAACCTTGTTTTTAATGCCGATAAAAAGGTGCAAACAATTACGACCACGATACCAGCAGTAAATGAAGGAATTCAATATTACAAAGCGTCGGTGGAACCAATTTCAGAAGAAAAGAATGTAGAAAATAATACCAAGACATTTTCTGTAGAAGTGTTGCATGAGCAAACAAAAATTTTATTGCTTACATCGGTTTTACATCCAGATGTAGGTCTTTTTAAAAAAGCAATCGAGACCAACAAACAACGATCTGTTACCATTCAGCACATAAAAGATTTTTCTGGAAATATGGCTGCATATCAATTGGTGCTATTGTATCAACCGAGCATCGACTTTCAACCAGTGTTTGAAAAGATTCAAAAAGAAAAAAACAACTACTTTGTAATTACTGGTACGAATACCAATTGGAATTTCTTAAATGAAATGCAACCAAATTACTATAAAAACAATAGCAATCAAACGGAAGATTATGGGGCTATTTTTAACAATGGATTTTTAACTTTTGGACAGAAAAATATTAGTTTCGAATCATTTTCTCCAGTAAAAGATGTCTTTGGTAAGATTACTCTTAAAACCAAATTTGATGCATTGCTGTATCAAAATATATCAGGAATAGATACACAAACACCTTTATTAGCAACCTTTGAAAACGGGAATCAAAAAAGTGCCGTGCTTTTTGGAGAAGGAATTTGGAAGTGGAGAGCAAGCGCTTATAAAAATACCAATTCATTTCAAGATTTTGATGCTTTTTTAGGAAACCTTGTACAGTATTTGGCATCAACCAAAAAACGAGATCGTCTGCGATTAACCTACAAAAAAATAAACACAGCAAATACGCCAATTTCAATTGCTGCATTTTATGTAGATAAGAATTATCAATTTGATGCGAGAGCTGTTTTAACAGTAAACCTATTAAATACAGAGACGAATGTACGTCAGAATATTCCATTTTCTCTACAAAACAATTCGTTTGAAGCAATTTTAGAAGCGCTACCATCTGGGAATTATCAATTTGATGTAACGGTAGCTAATCAGGCTGTTAAAAGATCTGGACAGTTTAAAATAACCAACTATCAAATAGAAGAGCAGTTTACCATAGCCAATCAAGCGGCGTTAAACCTGTTAGCAAACAATACCGAAGGAAAGGTGTATTTTGAAACAACTACTACTGAATTGATGCAGGATTTAATTGCTGATAAACGTTATGTAACTATTCAAAAAAGTAATACAATACAACAGTTTTTAATTGAATGGAAGCTGTTTTTATTGTTGGCTGTCTTCTTTTTTTCGATTGAATGGTTTATTAGAAAATACATCGGTAAAATATAACTAGCATGTTTGAGCATTTTTTTCAATGTCCGTATTGTTGGGAGGAGATTTCCATGCTATTAGATAGTAGTGTAGCCAAACAGAGCTATGTTGAAGATTGTGAAGTATGCTGCAATCCAATGCAAGTTACTCCAAGTTTCGATGCTGAACAATTGATAGGATTTGAAGTTAATAATATGGATTAATAGCATTGTATTTTCTTATTGTAAAATTTAGAATAGCAATTGTAAGTGCTAGTAATACTTGAGTAATTACACGAAATTTGTAGCCAATTTAAAATATAAAATATGAGATTTCATACTAGAAAATGGGTAAAACCAGAAGATTTAAATCCAAATGGAACTTTATTTGGAGGGCGTTTGTTACAGTGGATAGATGAAGAATTGGGAATTTACGCAATTATACAATTAGAAATTCCGAGAACTGTTACCAAATTTATGTCAGAAATAGATTTTATAAGTTCTGCCAAACAAGGAGATATTATAGAAATAGGGATGGAAGCAGTAGCTTTTGGAAACTCGTCAATAACATTGAAATGTGCAGTTCGAAATAAGTTGACTCATAAGACCATTATAGAGATTGATAAAATAGTAATGGTTTCTTTAGATGATAATGGAGCTCCGTTAAAACATGGAAAAACAGAAGTAGAATATGTTAAAAATAGATTAAAGAATTAAATTATTCCTAAAAACGTTATACTTTTGTATTCTTAAAAAGAAACTTTGAAGCAATTCGGTATTTTCATATTTGTTTTATTAATGCTTGTTCCGCCGGTTCAAGCCCATGCAGATGCTGTGATTTTTGGTAATACACTCGAGAATCATGCACAAGAAGAATTAGATATTGAGCACCAAGAAGAGCATCATCAAAATGATTCTGAAGAACATAAAAACACCGAACACCATCATCATTGTACCTCTTTAGGTTTTTCTAGTGCATTGATTTCTCCATTAATTTCTTACTTTAATTTAATAGGAGCAACACAAGAGAAAAAACCAATTCATTTTTATCAAAAATCTTTTAGCGATAACTTTTTAGATACGCTGATTGAACCTCCTCAAGTTTAATTTGTTCATACCATACATAGGTTAAGTCTAATTCTTAAGTGAATTGGAAGAAAATTGGGTTGCTTTTTTTTGGGCTGCCTGATTTATTGTATCACATATAAACAAATTAAAATGTTAGATAGCATTATAAAATTTTCAATTAAAAGTAAATTGATTATTGGTGTATTTATGTTTGGTTTAATTGGTTGGGGAATCTATTCGATTCAACAGTTACCAATTGATGCAGTGCCAGACATCACAAATAATCAGGTGCAAATTATTACCGCTGCACCCTCTCAATCTGCACAAGATATAGAACGATTGGTTACATTCCCTATAGAAATAACCATGGCAAGCATTCCCAATATTGAAGAAGTACGTTCTTTTTCGCGATTTGGATTAAGTGTTGTGACCGTTGTTTTTAAAGACAATGTAGATGTTTATTGGGCCCGACAGCAGATAAACGAGCGCCTATCAGAAGCAAAAAATCAAATTCCAGATGGGGTTGGAACACCCACAATGGCACCGTTAACTTCTGGTTTGGGTGAAATTTATCAATACACGATTTATGCCGAAAAAGGCTATGAGCAAGAATTTCCAGCGATGGAGTTACGCTCTATCCAAGATTGGATTGTACGTCGCCAATTATTAGGAATTGAAGGGATTGCAGATGTCAGTAGTTTTGGAGGATTTTTAAAACAATATGAAGTGGCCATTTTACCAGATAAGCTATTGTCTTTACATGTTGATATCAAGGATGTTTTTGAAGCTTTGGCTAAAAACAATCAAAATACGGGAGGCGCATATATCGATAAAAACCCACAAGCTTATTTTATTCGTAGCCAAGGATTGATAGAGAAATTAGAGGATATTCAAAATATAGTTGTAAAAAACACCAATAATGGTACCCCTATATTGATAAAAGATATAGGAAAAGTACAATTTGGTAGCGCTGTTCGTTATGGAGCAATGACCCGAAATGGAGAAGGAGAAGTTGTAGGAGCTATTGTAATGATGCTAAAAGGAGCAAATTCTTCTAAGGTGATTAAAAACGTAAAAGAACGGATTGCTCAAATTAAAGAAAGTCTACCTAAAGGTGTTCAAATAAGACCATTTTTGGACAGAACAAAACTAGTTGATAAAGCAATTAGCACAGTTTCAACAAATTTAATTGAAGGCGCACTGATTGTGGTATTTATCTTGGTTTTATTCTTAGGGAATTTCAGAGCAGGATTAATTGTAGCTTCTGTAATTCCGCTAGCCATGTTGTTTGCCATTATTTTGATGAACCTTTTTGGGGTTTCTGGAAACTTGATGAGTTTAGGAGCCATAGATTTCGGAATTATAGTTGATGGTTCTGTAATTGTTGTAGAAGCAACGTTGCATTACTTAGGCTTGAAAAAAGCAGGGATAAAATTATCCCAAAATCAAATGGATGAGGAAGTCCATGCTGCTGCTTCTAAAATTAGAGTTAGCGCGGCATTTGGAGAAATTATTATTCTAATTGTATACCTACCAATTTTGGCCTTAGTAGGCATAGAAGGGAAGATGTTTAGACCAATGGCCATAGCAGTTAGTTTTGCTATTTTAGGGGCGTTTATTTTGTCTTTAACTTATGTACCAATGATGTGTGCATTGTTTTTGAATAAAAAGACAAAACAAAGAAGAACCCTTTCAGATAAAATTATAACTGCAATTCAACGTATATATACGCCAGTTTTAGCATTTGTACTGGCAAATAAGAAAAAAGTAATTGCAGGAGCAATTGTCATCTTTTTGTCAAGTTTGTATACATTTTCTACTATGGGATCTGAATTTATTCCATCCTTAGATGAGGGCGACTTTGCCGTTGAAACACGGGTTTCTACTGGTAGTTCTGTTACCCATACTGTGGATGCTGTAAATAGGGCTTCTAAAATTCTATTAAGAGAGTTTCCGAATGAGGTAAAAGAAATTGTAGGAAAGATTGGTTCTTCAGAAATTCCAACAGATCCAATGCCTATTGAAGCTGCCGATCTAATGATTATTCTAAAGGACAAAGAAAATTGGATGGTGACGGATGCTAAAAATGAGCTGGCAGATTTAATGCAGAAAACCTTAGATGAACAAATGGTGGGGGTTACTTTCGGGTTTCAACAACCAATTCAAATGCGTTTTAATGAATTAATGACTGGAGCCAGGCAAGATGTGGTATTGAAAGTATATGGAGAAGATTTAGACCAACTTGTAAAATACGGCAATCAGATTGCTACTGTTATTCCTACTATAAAAGGTGCAGAAGATTTGTATGTAGAGAAAATGACTGGATTGAAACAAATTGTAATTGACTATAACCGCAGTCAATTGGCCTATTATGGATTAAATATTGCTGAGGTAAACACCATTGTAAATACAGCTTTTGCAGGCCAGGTAGCTGGCGCTGTTTATGAAGGAGAAAAACGGTTTGATTTGGTGGTTAGGTTGGCAGCAGAAAATAGGGGAAGTATTACCGATATTAAAAACTTGTATATCACGGCACCTAATGGAGCACAAATTCCGTTGGCTAATTTGGCAGAGGTAAGTTTTAAAACGGGCCCAAATCAAATTCAGAGAGACGATGCCAAGAGAAGGATTACTATTGGGTTTAATGTTAGGGGAAGAGATGTTGCTAGTATTGTAAACGAGTTGAAAGAAAAGGTAGCGGCGAAAATTAATTTTGAAGCAGGCTATTATATCACCTATGGCGGAACTTTTAAAAATTTAGAAGAGGCGAGAAATAGACTTTCAATTGCAGTTCCTGTTGCCTTATTATTGATTTTCCTGTTATTATATATGACGTTTAAATCGATAAAACAAAGTGTATTGATCTTTACCGCCATTCCGATGTCCGCAATCGGTGGAATCTTTGCACTATGGATTAGAGATATGCCTTTCTCAATTTCGGCAGGAATAGGATTTATAGCATTATTTGGTGTTGCCGTTTTAAACGGAATTGTATTGATTGCTGAATTCAATAGGCTACAAAAAGAAGGCATGACTAACTTAATAGCCATTGTTAAAAAAGGAACCTCCGTAAGGTTACGTCCTGTTATTTTAACCGGGTTGGTTGCTTCTCTTGGATTCTTACCCATGGCGCTTTCTGGCTCTGCTGGAGCAGAAGTACAAAAACCATTGGCAACCGTGGTGATTGGAGGCTTGGTTTCGGCAACGCTATTAACATTATTAATATTACCTGTATTATATGTGTTATTTGAATCTTTTAAAACCATCAAGCTCTCTGCTTCCAAATCGACTGCAATTGTGGTGCTTTTGTTAAGTACAACAATAGTAAATGCACAAGAATCAATTCAGAAGTTATCAGAAAAAGAGGTTGTTGAAATGGCTATTAAGAGTTCAGTCTCCATAAAAAAATCAACAACCAATAGTATTAAAAGCAAGCTGAGCATTGCTGAAGCGATTGATTTAAATCCACTGTCGATTCGTTTTCAAGAGGTAGGTGTTTCGAGTGGTATTTCTGAAAAAGAATGGTCTGTTAGTCAAAATTTTGGATCTATTTTGTCTCATATTCAACTTCGTAAATTGGCAATTGCAAAGAACGATCTAGCCAAGGCTTCAATGAAAATTTCAATAAAGGAAACCATTCAGCAAGTAAAAAGTATGTATCAGCAATGGCATTATTTATATGCACGTATTTCTTTACTAGAAGAACAGCAGTTAAATAGCAATCAAATTAAAAAGATTGCTAAAAAGTTGCATCAATCTGGAGAAATTGGTGGTTTGGAAAGTGATTTGACTGCCTTACAGTCTTTAGGAATTCAATCACAAAAAAGTGAAATCTATGCACAATTTTTAAAGATAGAGAATGCATTGAAGAAGGTGCTCCAAATTAGAACAGCTATTGAGCCTTCCACAAAATTACCTCAGAAAAAGGAAGTGATTTTGAAAGATGATGTTTTAGCCACGTCATTTTTAACAGCAATTAAGAGAAGTAATCTAGTAGCAGAAAAGAATGTTTCTGTAGCCAAAGCAACTTATTTTCCTGAATTAACAGCTGGCTTGGTTAATAGAAAGACAGGTACTGCTTTGGGGTTTACGGGGTTTAACATTGGAATCAATATTCCGATTTCAATTTGGTCAAAAAATGCCAACGTTCGGAAGCAGCAAATTATAAAGGAAGCAATTGCTTTTGAAAACACTTCTAAAAGCACTGCCTTGAAAAACAACTTTATCAGTTTAGCTAAACAAATTACCTATTTAGATACAGCATTAGAAAATGTTGAAAAGACAAAAAATAAAGCTTCGAAATTTTTGAAGAAAATAAAAATGGCCTATCAATTAGGAGAAATTGATGCCTATCAATACAATCAAAGTTTTAATGCATATTTTCAAGTAATGCAAAACTATTTATCACTTATAAACAATTACAATCAGACGGTAATTGCGTATGAATTTTACACAAAAGAATAATACAATGAAAAAAATTATATATTTATTAGCAGCTGTTGTAGTTATCAGTTGCAATTCAAAAACAGAAAAAAAGGCAACTACACACGAAGTGGTAAATGAAACACATGCAGAAAATGAAATTCATTTAACCAAGGCTCAATTAGAAGCTACAAGCATTAAAGTTGAAGCAATTAAAAAAAGAAATATTAGAAACAGCATTGCTGTTACTGGAACAATTGAAGTGCCACCACAAAGCAAAGCAACAATCTATGCGCCAATGGAAGCATTTGTGCATAAAACAGATTTACTACCTGGAGATAAAGTAGAGAAAGGGCAGGTTGTTGCTGTTTTAAAGCACCCTAATTTTATTCAGTTGCAATATGACTTTTTAAAGGCAGTTAATAACAATACCGTTGCTAAAGCAGATTTTGAACGAAAACAGGTGTTATTTCAAAATGATATTGCATCTGAAAAATCGTTTCAAGCTGCACAAGGAAAATACAAATCCGCTAAAAGCCTAGTCGCAAATTATGTTTCTCAGTTAACCATGGCCGGATTACAGGCAGACACCGTTTTGAATAACGGCATTCAGCAATACATTTATGTAAAAACACCCATTGAAGGGTACGTGGTGGAGAGCGCATTAAATCAAGGAAAGTTCTTAGCAACAAATTCAGAAATGATGGAAATTATAGATACCGATCATATGCATGCTGAATTGAATGTTTTTGGTACGGATATTACGAAGATTAAAAAAGGAGATGATTTTACATTTCAGCCATCTGGTGTTGCGCTAAACTACAAAGGCTATATAAAGTTAATTAGTCAAAAAGTTGATAGTAAAACCAAAACGGTGAATGTACATGGACATTTTGAGGATGCGAAAAATGTGTTAAAATCGGGCATGTTTATCAATGCGAAAATATTAATAGGAGGAAGAGAAACATATGCCGTACCAGAAGATGCCATTATAGAAGTTGAAGGTGAGCAGTTTGTTTTTTTCGCAGAAAGTGATGCAGCATTTATCCCTATTGAAGTGACAACAGGAATTACAGATGATGGATTTACGGAGTTAAAAACCATTGAAGGAAATAACTTCAACATCGCTATTGTTACAAAAGGAGCACACTTTTTAAAAGGAAAACTACTGCAAATGGTAGGAGGCATGGAAGGTCATGCACATTAATAGTGTTGGGAGAGCGGTTATTATTTAATCGCTCTTCATTTTATGTTTCTTGCATCTTTTCATTATTTTTAATGTCTACTTAGAAACAAATGGATATGGGACATCAGCATAATCACGCACACAATCATGCCACTGACAATATAAAAGTGGCTTTCTTTTTAAACTTATCTTTTACTATAGTAGAATTTATAGGGGGTTTTTACACCAATAGTTTGGCAATTATGTCTGATGCCGTACATGATTTAGGAGATAGTTTAAGTTTAGGGATGTCTTGGTATTTTCAAAAATTATCAAATAAAAAAGCAAACAAATATTTCTCTTATGGCTATGGTCGTTTCTCTTTATTAGGCGCTATTATTAATTCTGTTGTATTACTATTGGGGTCGATTTTTATCATAAAGGAGGCAATCCCTAGAATTATTACTCCAGAAGTTTCTGATGCAAAAGGAATGATGTGGTTTGCCATTCTAGGAATTATTGTAAATGGTGCCGCAGTTTTAAAATTAAAAAAAGGAACTTCCATAAATGAACGCGTAGTTTCATTACACTTATTAGAAGATGTATTGGGTTGGGTTGCTGTATTCATCGCAAGTATTGTGATGCAATTCTGGGAACTCCCTATTTTAGACCCTATTTTATCAGTATTAATTGCGGGCTATATTTTATTTAATGTTTTTAGAAATATAAAAGAATCGTTTAAAATAATCTTACAAGCAGTTCCAAATCAATTAATTTCAAATGACATAGCGGGAGTGCTATTGGCATTTGATGAAATTGAAAATGTACATGATTGTCATCTTTGGACATTGGATGGCACTGTACATATTGCAACTATCCATATTTCAGTTCATGAATCAATTGTAAGCTGGGAAAAAGCGAAATTATTAAAACTAAAGATTCGTAAAATACTGAGAGATCAGTTCCAAATAGGGCATATTACCTTAGAATTAGAAGCATCTTTAGAAGATTGTACATATAAAGATTGTAATTAAACAGTCTTTATTGTAAATTTGAAATAACTAAAAATAAAATAAAATGAGTAATCAACAATTAGATATTAAATTCCCAAAAGGTGGAATTTTCTTTATTGTAATTGCAGTGTTAGCAATTATATTAGTTTCTAAATCTGCTGTAACCATCGGTTCTGGAGAAAGAGGAGTTTTGTATAAAATGTTTGGAGGAGTTGTAACTGATCAGCCGCCATTGAATGAAGGGTTTAACCTAGTAATGCCATGGAATAAGGTCTTTAAATACAATGTAAGACAACAAGAGTTATTTGAGAAAAAAATGGCTGTATTGTCTTCTAATGGGCTAGAGATTAGATTGGATGCTTCTGTATTATACCAAGCTACAACACAAACAGTTGCATTGTTACACCAAACCAGAGGAGAGAATTACTTGCAAAGTGTTATTATTCCAGCAATTCGTTCTGCAACGAGAAGTGTTGTTGGTAGGTACACCCCAGAGCAACTATATTCAACAAAAAGAGATGCTATTCAAACAGAAATTTTTGAAGAGACTAAAAAGATTTTAGGACCACAATACATTCAATTGAATTCAGTGTTGGTAAGAGATGTAACATTACCACCAACCATTAAAGAAGCAATAGAGCGTAAGTTAAAACAAGAACAAGAATCGTTAGAATACGAATTTAGATTGGTTACAGCTCAGAAAGAAGCGCAAAAGCAAATTATTGAGGCAAAAGGTAAAGCAGATGCAAATAAGATTTTAAGTGCTTCTTTAACAGATAAAATTCTACAAGATAAAGGGATTGAAGCTACTATTAAGTTAGCAGAATCTCCAAATAGCAAAGTTGTGGTAATTGGCTCTGGAAAAGATGGATTGCCAATTATCTTAGGGAATCAATAGTAAATTGTTTTTTTGATACTAATTACCTAATTATTTTATGAAATTTTAAGTAGATAGTTTTAAAAAATATAAATGTAAAAATCAGTCTTTAAAGGCTGATTTTTTTTGTTTCTTAAATATCTGTTAAATGCTATAACTAAGTGTAACTAATCAGTTTTGTTGTCGTCTTATAAGTGTAAATAAATTTGAAAAAAAAGTTTAAAAAAATATATTATGACAGCAGTAAATAATTTAAAAGAAGAAAAAAAGAATAACCAAGTAGGAAGTTTTCATTCTAAGAGAGTTTCTTGGAATAGCAAAAGAAAATATGGATATAGATACGTAACATCTGTATTCTAGGTAAAAAAAATAGTTAGTTTTTAATAGTTGATAAAAGGGTTGCAATTTTAAAATTGCAACCCTTTTTGATATGCGTACTTTCGAGATAGTAAAACTTTTTGTACGCTTTTAATTATATGTTAATTGCGACATAGGTTTTGTAGCCGATAAAAACGGTTTTTACTTAAATTTTGGATACGATTACCCATGTTTTTATTCTCAAAACGGTTAAATAGCTCTTTTTTTATAAGTAAAAAACGAATTATTAAATCTCTTAAGGACTTAAGAAATTATTGCTTTTTTGATATTAATTATATGATTATTCTATGGATATATAATCAGATTGAACAAAGTAGTAAGGAGTTAAAATACAGTATATTAAGCCTGGTGGTTTTAGTTTCTTAAATATCTGTTAAAAAGGGTAGCTAACTGTAACTAATCTCTTTTACTGGCGTCTTATAAGTGTAATTAAATAGTAAAAAAAAAGTTTAAAAAAATATATTATGACAACAGTAAATAATTTAAAAGAAGAAAAAAAGAATAACCAAGTAGGAAGTTTTCATTCTAAGAGAGTTTCTTGGAACAGCAAAAGAAAATATGGATATAGATACGTAACATCTGTATTCTAAATAAAGAAATTAGTTAGTTTTTAATAGTTGATAAAAGGGTTGCAATTTTAAAATTGCAACCCTTTTTGATGTTAGTTCTTTCTGGTTGGTAATACATCTCTTTCTATCTTACCTTTTTTGACTGCTTTGTAATTTTCATAGCAATCTAAAACTGCTTCAATCATTTGTAAATCACTTGCTTTTTTAATAAAGTAGTCTGAATAATTACAATCAACAAGCAGCTTTCTTAACTCTTGTTTGTCCATTTGCAAATACTCCATCATGACCTCTCTGTCAAATTTACCACTTAACATTTTGCGCAAACTATCTTCTTTCTTCAATTTTTGAAGCTTTCTTAGCTGTTTTGGCTTTTTCCCAAATAGATTGTATAAAAAATCGACTGGTTGAAATAATGCGGCTATAGGCGAATTTAGGTTTTGAGATACTGGTTTCCCAACTTCATAAGTTTGTGGCAACCCGTTAATATGAATTCTTGTAAATCGATCTTTTGGCACTTGTTTTACATCAATTTCTAACACACCAATAAGAGTGGTAGATCTAATTACAACCTCTTTTATCTCATTTGCCTTTTCATGTAAAGAAATAATTAGCTCATTTCCTTTTAATAAATCATTTGTTACTTTTAGCTTGATTGACTCAAAACCTAAGTAAGAAATAAGTATCGTGTCGTTGGCCTGAGTGGGAATTTGAAAATGTCCTTTTTCATTTGTAATGGTACCTACAACAGAAGTTAAATTTAAAATATGAGCTGCGCTCAATACTTTATTATTCTGTGCATTAATAATTTGACCTTTTAATTTTGTATTTGTCTGAGCGAAACTTAAAAAAGAAATTCCAACAAATAAAATAAGTAATATTTTTTTCTGCATTTGACAAAAATACTAATTAATGTATCTTGAGTAGTTAATTTTCTGTGAAATAAACATTTTCAGAAAAATAAATGTTGACAAAAGCCCAATACTATTAAAATTAATTTTTTATAATCGAACGCAAAATATTATTATTGGGATATACATTAACAAATAATCAATAATTATAAATGTTTCTTTTTAGTGACCTCTTATTATACGGCGAGATTTACTTTATGTTTCATTTATATATTCAAATGTAAAAGAATAAAGGATTTCAAAAATGGAAGTTTAGATAAGAATTGTTTTTGTGGTGACGAATGGGCTTTGTCTGTCTGTAAGTGGTTGTAATACAGTGGGTAGGGTTTTCGTAGAATTGTTGGTTTTTTAAGTAGCCAAGTACATTGTTTTATTCTAAAGTAGTTTTGCTGTTTTAATTACATGCTAGACTGCTTATAGATATCCATGTAAATACTATTGAATTAGGAAAATGGTATGCTATTTCACGTTAACAATAGTTGCTTTTGAAGAAGCTATAGTATGCTTTTTTTAACCATCATAAAAAGCGAATAACAAGGAATACTATGAAAATTAAATTTTGAGCGTACGGTTAATTTTTTTTAGTATGCATATAGTGGCTAGTAATCAATAAATAAATGTTTCTTTTTAGTGACCCCTTTTTATATGGTGAGATTTACTTTATGTTTCATTTATACATTCAAATATAAAAGAATAAAGCATTTCAAAAATGGGAGTTTAGTTAAGAACCATTTTTGTATCGATGAATGAACTTTTTTGGTCTATAATTGGTTACTGGATCCATTGTAGATGTATCCATGCAAAGGCGATAGAATTAGGAAAATATTTGCTGTTTCGAATTCCCAATAGCTACTTTCGAATAACCAATGTCGTATGATGTTCTTTCATAAAATAAAGAACTTACAAACCCCAATACTATTAAAATTAATTTTGAGCGTACGGTATAAAATTTTATTGGGATATACAGTAACAAGTAATCAATAAGTATAAATGTTTCTTTTTAGTGACCTCTTATTATACGGCGAGATTTACTTTATGTTTCATTTATATATTCAAATGTAAAAGAATAAAGGATTTCTAAAATGGATGTTTAGATAAGAATTGTTTTTGTATCGATGAATGAACTTTGTTTGGCTGTAATTGGTTGTAGTACAGGTTGTTGAGGCGCCCATGTAAATGCGTTAGATATAAGGAATAGGTATCTTGCTTGCGCGTCATCAATACTATTGTTTTTAGCAGTCTTCGGGTACTGGCACTTCAATTGCAAAATATATAACAAACAAAACCCAATAATATTAGAACTATTTTTTTAAAAAACAGTTGAAATTTTTACTGGGATTTATGGCATCAAATAATTAATGTTTATAAATGTTTCTTTTTAGTGACCTCCGAATATATACAGTGAGATTTACTTTATGTTTCATTTATACAGTCAAATGTAAAAGAATAAAGTAGGGATAATAGAGAGGATTAGATAAGCGTTGTTTTTATGTCGATGAAAGGACAACGTAATTCTATAATAGGTTGTATACGAGTTGTTTCTAGTTTAATTCTAATTTCATCATTACATCTGTTTGTATGTCTTCACCCAGTACAAAGTTGTGAGAACCAAATACAATAAAACCATTCTTTTCGTAAAACTTTATGGCATTGAAATTTTCTTCCCAAACACCTAACCATATTTTGTTGAGGTTTTTTTCTTCGGCCAAGTGTTTTGCTTTATCAAAAAGGAGTTTGCCTATTTTTTGACCATGATAGGCAGATCGAACATAAATCCGTTCAATTTCAAACGAATTGGGTAAAAGATTCTCTGTTTGTGCATCTCCAATATTTACTTTTAAATAACCCACAACCCCATGATCATCTTCAGCAAAATAAAATGCCGAATTGGGGTTGTTTAATTCTGCTTGTAATTTGTGGAAACTGAAACTCTCTTCTAAGTATTTTTCCATGTCTGATACTAAATTATCAGATGCAAAAGTTTCATGGAAGGTGTCTTTTCCAATTTTTTGAAGTTCTTGTAAATCAGTTTGATCTATTTTTCTAATACTAAACATATCTATTTAAGGATTGGGGGTTAAACTATAATAGTTGTTATATTTTCACCTAAAGATAGTAAAAAAAATAGAATAGAAAAAAAACAAATAGATAGAAGTAGGTTGATAGTGAGGTGTTTATAGTGTATTGGGCAAGGTAAGTAGAAATGATTGTTGGTGAACTGGTTTTACAAAAAAGAATTGTGCACCCAATAATTATAGAGAACATCTTGTAAGAATTTTACCGTCATGTACATAGATACCAAAGCACCTATGCTTACTAAGAACAATATTGAACTATAGAATAAATCGGTATTTCTTTTGTTAATAATCATACCCTAAAATACATGTAAATAGACGCATTTATACGGCATAAAAGATTAACTATAACTTTTAGTCGATGAGCTGTTGCTTAGGAGCGTTCAAAGGAAATTTATATTTGTCAAATTTTCTTTACATATGTAAATGCCGGGATGCAAATAATTATTGAATTTTGGATTAATAGTAAGTGATATCAATGACAGCATTAATATAAGTATATATAATGATGTTTATTGATTCCAAAACGAGTAGTGTATGAACCGTATTTTAGGATTTTTTTTTATAGCAGTTTTCTCCATTTTCTTCGGAAGCCAAATTACTGAAGGTTGCTTATTAGTGCCTTATTGGAAAACCTTACCTGCAGCTGAATTTTATGAATACTATTCGCGGGCTGGATTAACAATAGGAAGATATTATACAACCCTTACTGTTGTTGCAGCATTGATTCCTATAGGTATTAGTGGCTACTGTTTTCATAAGAAATCTGCCGCGCTAAGCTATGCTCTTTTGGCCTCTTTTTTCACTTTTTTAGGCATAGCATTATTTTATGGCTATTTTAAAGATATAAATCAACAATTTTTGGAAGGTTCTTTACAGGATGCTCAATTAAAAACGGAACTACAAATTTGGGGATATTGGCATTGGACCAGAGTGGTGTTAGAATTACTAGCATTAATTTTCTTAGTCTTAACTTTTAATATTTTAATAAAAAAAAAGAATTGAGTTATACTATTTAACAATTTGAAACATACTATAAAAATGAAATATGCATACCTACTTTTGATATTGACAGTAAGCACTTCTACCAATGGGCAAACTATTATTGGACAATGGGAAACTTATGATGACAAAACCAACGAAAAAAAAGCTATCATTGAAGTGTATCAAACAAATAACCGCTATTTCGCTAAAATAGTTAAAAGTTTTATTGGTGAAAAAAATGCCATTTGTGAAACGTGTAGAGGCACTAAAAAAGACAGGCCAATAATTGGGTTAGTTATTATAGAAAACATCAAAAAAGATGGAAATGAGTTTATTGGAGGTACTATCTTAGATCCAGAGAATGGAAAAACATACAAATGTTACTTACAGTTGGTGAAGGCTAATACATTGAAAGTGAGAGGGTATTTGGGGTTTTCTCTTTTTGGCAGAACTCAATATTGGATACGGAGAAAATAAAACGGCATGGAGTGCTTCGTTTGCGCTCTTTTACACTTTTTTGTTCTTGATTGAAATCAATATTCAACGTGTAGATTTTTTGTTGGATTTGGTACAATTATTTTTAAAAAAAACCAACGAACATCTGTCAAATAATATATTTCACAGTATTATGAAAAAGGTGTAGTACCCTTGACATTATCTGTCACCATAGCAGTATAAATTTACGACCTAATAAACGCTCACTAAAACATGCAAAAGGGGTGTTTTTTACACGTAACCATATTTATACATAAAGCTAAAACTATGAACCATCAACCTATTGACGAATTTAACATCATCGGAATTTCCATAAGAACAACGAATCAAAAAGGACAAGCTTCCAAGGACATTGAAACCATCTGGAGTAGATTTTGGAATGAAAAAATTCAAGAACTAATTCCGAACAAACTACATGAGAATATCTATGCCGTATACACAGATTATGAAACCGATTTTAGTGGACCATACACCACAATTATTGGATTGCCTGTGAGTTCGTTAGCTATTATCCCTAAAGGATTTGTTGGAATAACAGTTAAAAAGGCAGTATATCGAAAGTTTGTTTCGAAAGGAAAAATGCCAGATGCTGTTGTGAATACTTGGATGGAAATATGGGAAAACAATAAACTGAACCAAGCACGAACATATAAAGTTGATTTCACCATACACGGAGAAAAATATTTTGATGGAGATGCTGCAGAAGTAGAAACTTTTATCTCTGTAAATGAATAAAGGTCATACCTCTAACAACTAGCATCATTAAGTACTATATTTAGGCAAAAATAAAAAGTAACAAGCATTTAATCAATAATTAAAATAAAAAGAATAAAGAGATGAAATATACTCCCGAAGCTGGATTTCCCTATTACTTTGACTTTGTAAAGAACATAAGCTGTCAATCTGTTTTCTCGCCGTCATCTACCATTACATTTTTAAATTCCATTAGTGAAGAAAAAGCGGTGTATCGGTATGCACCCACAAAATGGAGTATTAAACAAGTTCTAGGACACCTAACAGATCATGAAAGAATAATGATGTTTCGCGCCTTTTTAATGAGTCGAAATGAATCCATAGAATTATGGGGCTATGATCAAAATGTTTTAATAGAGCACAGTCGTTTTGACGCGTTAACCCTGAAAGAATTAATAACTGACTTTGTCAATGTGAGAAAAGCATCTGTAAGCTTTATTGAAGGATTGTCAGAAAAACAATTTAACATAAAGGGCATGGCTGGAAACTATGAAGTTACGCTTGAAGAATTTCTAAAGTCTATCATTGGTCACGAAAAACACCACCTAAATATTCTAAAAGAACGCTATTTTTAAATAACAAATGACAGTAAAAATAATAATAACAATCTTTGCCATTGCAAATGGAATATTTATGACCATGGAAGGTTTTCATGTTTTGATGAAAGGCAAATACCTTGGGCCAGAAAAACCAGGGCCTTGGGCGCAAATTTTTTATAAGTTGAAAATCAATGTTTTTAAATTAGGTCCGCTATTTATCATTTTAGGTTTGAGTTGGTTAACATTGGGTTACGGCTTGTGGACAGCTCAAAACTGGACATTTATTTTTGGACTTGTCATAGCAGTTTTAACACTTTGGTATGTAAAAGTAGGAACATTTATTTCAGTTGTAACAATCGTTTTTTTGCTGCTATTTAAACAACAATTGGGAGTGTTATGACTAAAATAATATTAACATCGCCACTTTATAAGAAACTTGGAATTACAGAAGGGATTGAAATTATGGTATTAAATCAACCGAAAAAATACACTGATTTTTTTTCCGAATTTCCATCTATGGTTCTAATACATGAATCAGCAAAGGGGCAACAATTTGGATTTATTCACATATTTGTTAGCAGTAATATAGAGCTGGAGAGTTTGTATAAGACAGCCAAGGAAAACTTGAAAAAGAACGGCGTATTATGGATTAGTTGGCCGAAAAAAGCATCTAAGCTATCTACTGAACTCGATAAGTTTAAGATTATGAAATACGGACTTGAAAATGGATTGGTTGACACAAAAGTTGCATCAATTGATGAAAATTGGAGTGGACATAAATTTGTTTATAGAATAAGTGATCGATAAAATAAATAGGTATTTAATTACAATTTAGTGATTTTTCACCCTGTCGAGGAACGCTTTCTTATATGTTTTACTGATGGTGATTTCTTCAGTATGTATCAATAAACTATCGCTTGATATCGTATCAATGTGGGGTATTGATACCACATAAGATTTATGTACTCTAATAAAATCTGAACAATTCAAGAGATTTAATATCGCTTTAAACGACATAAGCGTTAGTGTTTTTTCTGATGCGGTATATATGGTCAAATAATCAGCCATTCCTTTCACATACAAAATATCGCTTTTGATTATTTTTTTATACTGTGTACCGCTCTTTATAAAAACATAAGGTTTTTCATCAATGAGCTCCTCCAAAACTTCTGATTGAACTTTTAGTACAGTTTTTAAAAATTGCTGAAACGAGAAAGGCTTTAATAAGTACCCCGAAACATCATATTGATAGCCATCTATCGCGTACTCTCTATATGCCGAAACAATGATAACTTTTGCCTTTGTATTTGTAACATCAAGGAATTCTAAGCCATTTAGTTTTTTCATTTGAATGTCGAGAAAAACAATTTGTGCCGCATCAAGAACCGAATTATTTATGGCCTCCAATCCATTTTCAAAAGTAGCTATAAGGTTTAAAAAGACTACTTTCTCAATAAAACGAATAAGTTTATCTCTAGCCAATGGCTCGTCTTCAATAATAACACAGGGAATTAATTTAAACATAGATTTCTAAATTTACACGATACAGGTTGTTTTCTTGACATATATCTAACTGATATTTATTGTTATACAACAAACGTAAGCGTTCAATACTAGTTTTTAAACCAATACCAGATGTACTGTCTTTGTTTGTATCGTTTTTGTGATAAGAATTAATACACTGAAACGATATTTTAGTACCTGAAACTGATAATGCTATTTCAATGACCGCATTAGCCTCTTCAGAGGTATAATGTTTAAAAGCATTTTCTATAAAAGGAATAAAGAGCATCGGTGCAATTTTAAGGTTGCTCAGTGCAGGAGTAAAAAAAGTTTCCTTTATTATACTTGGATTCTGAAAACGTAATTTGTGCAATTGAATAAATTTCTTGATTTGAATGATTTCATCAGATAGTAAAACAAATTCATTGTTAGAATCATAAATTGCATAGCTTAAAATATCTGACAATTGGACCAACGATTCAGAGGCTTTGTCTTGATTTGTATAAATTAGAGAATCTATGTTGTTTAAGGTATTGAATAAAAAGTGTGGATTTAGTTTGCTTTGAAGAAGTCCGATTCTACTTTCTAATTGCTGCTTTTCCAATTGTTGAATTTTATTTTTTTGCTCGTATTGAATGAAAAAAAATTTAAACAGAGCGCCTGCTATTAAAGCAAATAAAATAAAAGGGATAAAGTAGATGCTATAGCCAAAATAGGTAGGCATTCCTGTAGAAACAACAACTAGGAGAAGTAGCACAATAAAGCTTATTAACCTCTTGTTTTTTAGAATAATATGCAGACCAAAATAACTGAGATAGAAAAAAACAGGCAATAGTGGCATCACAAGATATTTGGCACTTTTAACAAAGGCACCATATTCAGAGAATGTTAAAAAATAGGTCATCAGTGGTTTTAATAAAACCACTGATGCTATAAGTATCCATAATAAAAAATGGACTACTAATTTTGTCTGTTTATTCATTCAATAATTTTTGCAAGGCATTTTTGCTGTTTTCTAAAATATCTTCTTGCAATTTATGAGGATTTTTTTGAATTACTTCTATTGCTTTTTTATAATACACTATTGCTTTATCGGTATTGCCTGTTTTTACATATGCTTCGGCCATGCTATCAAACATATTTCCTACTTTATTAAATACTTTTGAATTGACTTCAAATATTTTTAAGGCATTTTCTTTATGTTTAAGTTTATCGAAATAATAATAAGCTACTTCATTCATGATACGCGCAAAACCAGCTTGTTTTTCAAAACTCCATTGGTTTATTTTATGCGCGTTGTTATGCATAAGCCGTAATGCTTTTCCTAGCTGTCCAGTTTTATACAATTCTTGAGGCGTTTTAAATTGATTATCCTTGGTTAGGGAGATGCTTTCGGTACCCACAACGAATTTTATATGCTTAGAATTATTCTCTCTAAAACGTATAGACACGGAGTTGCTCTCTGATTGTAAGGTCGTTTTATTAGATACGAATAGGGGAGAGCTCCAATTATTCTTAGCCCCAGTGATTAGTGTAAAGGTATTGTCTGGTTTGCGTACAATTTTCACCGATTGAAACAAATTTACAGGATAGGTACCGGCCAGTGAGCTTGGTAATTTCAGATTCTTTTCTCTTGGTGCTGCTTGTCGTTTTTTAGGCTGCCTTTTTTCCTTGTTTGTTTTTGCAGCAAGTACCCCTTTTAAAAGTTTCATAACATTGGGCATTCCCACTCTTTTTAGATGGAAACTTAGGGTATTGTTATCTTCTAGAACTAGCTGTTGAAAATCAACCCGATGTACAAAAACCAAATCGGCTTCTGGAACAACAATTATGGCTTGAGTGCCATTTCCAAAGGCACCATAGGCTTCATAATTATCAAGTGCCTTGCTTTTTTTATCCATAACAGCCCACATATATCCCCATCCATAATTCATACGCTCATCTGAATGCCGAGTTGCTGTTTGTTGAATCCAATCTTTTGACATTATTTGTTGTGTATCCCACGTACCATTGTTGATGTATAGTTGCCCTATACGCGCCATATCTCTTGCAGATAAATTGATGCTAAAGCCAGCATGATTACTTAATGAAGGCGCTGGTTGCTCTGTGAAGTCTGTCGTATTATAATCTTCAAATTGCAATTTATTCACAAAATAATCTTCAAAGGAAGACTTAAACGTCTTTCCCGTTTCTTGTTCTAAAATAGTTCGAGAAACATGGGCGTCCCAATTGTTATAAAAATAATGAGCACCAGGTTTATGTGTATTTCTCTTTGGACGTTTTTTTCTTTGTCCAGGAGTCGTTTGTCCTGTAGGATGATAAATACCAGATCTGTATTTTAGTAAGTCTATAAATTTGGCACTTTTTTCAGTATCCGATAATTTTCCGATATCATCAATATGAAGGTCTTTTAAGCTGCTATTAAGATCTAATTCTCCTCGGTCATTATGTATGCCAATAATTCCAGATAACAAACTCTTTCTGATAGATCTTATGTCCATGCTACGTTTTGTGTCTCCCCAGTCTAAAAGCACCGTTCCTTTATAGATAACCATTAATGCAGATGAACCTATTTTATCATATTCTTTCTTTAGGGAGGCTAACTTTTTTTTATTCCACCCCACATCTTCTACGTTTTCATAATAATTCCAGGTGTTTGAAGGGGTATACGTACTGATTGAAACTTCTTTCTTTATCCCTACCGTTGCCAATACATCTTGCTTTGTGATGTTGTTTTGACCACAAGCGATAAAGCTTATTGATACCATAAATAGTGCTATTGATTTCATTTGATATTTGTTAAAATTTTCAGTAAAACTATGGGATATCTATCCTTTATATGAATGGAATCTATGAGGTAACAAAAAAAATCTATCATGGGTGCCTTTTTATAGATTAGCTTATTAAACAGCAGGGGACTTATTTATTTTTGGTGGGTATAGAAATGAGAGAAACGTTTACATATAAAGAAATAAATAGTAAACTTTTGTTCAAACAAGTATATACAGAATGATTTACTTTTGTGTTTTCACCAGACAACAATGAACTGTTAGTTAAACAAGGTGATTATGAAGCCATAGATAAGAAAGAATAACTGTAAGACATCCTTAATAGATAATCCAAGAAGAACAGAAAAATATAATGGAAATACAACGTATAGACCCAAAAGAAGCAGAAAACCTTATCATAGAATTAGATGAATATCAACGTAAGTTATATCCTCCTGACAGTTGTCATTTGGACAGTATTGAAACACTTCAAAATGAAAACGCCTATTTTTTTGGAGCTATTGAGAACGAAGAAATTGTCGCTATTGGTTCTGTGAAAATTTTTCAAGACTATGGTGAGTTAAAAAGAATTTATGTACCTCCTACACAAAGAAGAAAAGGGTTAGCAAAGAAAATAATTGACAAATTGGAAACGCTATTGATTTCGAAAAACATCTTTTTATCAAGATTAGAAACAGGACCATATTCAAAAGATGCTATTGAATTATATAAAAAACTAGGGTATTCTATTTGCGAAAAATTTGGCTCTTATAATGAGGACGTTTTGAGTACTTTTATGGAGAAAAAATTGAATGTGAATGCTGAAAATTGAAAATAATTAATTTATAGATGTTGGTTACGTATTTTTACTTGATTCTAAAATCAGGGGTATAAGCCCTGTTATTCAGGTTGTTGAGTTTTTATATTTGTCTTGTAATATAAATCTTAAATATATAATTATGTCATCAGTAAAAGAACAAACACAGTTGGTTGGAGCATTTTCAACATTTGCATGTAACATAGATGCACAAGCAAAAGAAGCTTTTAACCAAGCATTAAATGGTTTATTAGGAGTAGATTATACACCTGTAGCAGTTTCTAGTCAAATCGTAGCAGGAACAAACTATAGATTTTTCTGTAATGCTAAAGTGGTAAATCCATATTCGGCAAATGGTAGCGCAATGGTAAACATCTATATGCCACTAACTGGAGAAGCACATATAACTTCGATTCAGCGAATTGATTAAATTTTAACAGAAATCTTACTGTAAAAAGCACTGCTATTGTAGTGCTTTTTTTATGGGTATACTACAACTTTTTATGTTGTAGTCAATTTTTAACATAAGAAGGTAACTGAAATACAAGATCGAAAAACAAGCAAATTTTAATATGTTGTTTGAATTTGTTACATTGGATGATTAATAGACTGAAGCTTATAGAGATATGTTTGTTTTGTAACGCCGAAGCCGTAGATTTAAATTTATGAATTGTACTGAAGTAGTTGCTTTGCTCGAAAAAAATCAGAATGCTCGGGGAATTCGTAAGTGGAATGAAAGAAAACCACATTCTAAAAGACTCAAAAGCTATGGTATTGGTCTTACAGTACTTCGAAAATTAGCCAAACAGGTTGGTAAAGATCATGTTTTGGCCCTTGAACTTTGGAAAAGTGACTGCTACGATGTAAAAATAATAGCCATCCTTATTGATGATCCCAAACAGGTTACACGAGCTCAAATAGAATTACAAGTAGCGGAGTTGCATCAAGGACATCTTGCGCATGTGTTTTCTGCTTGTGGTGCACCGTTGGCAAAAACATCTTTTGTAGTTGAACTGGCATGTGATTGGATACATCATAAAGACGACCTACGAAGACGTTGTGGTTATGGCTTGCTATATGAAATATCAAAATCAAAGAAAAAAAATGCCCCAGGTGATGCTTTTTTCTTGGAAATAATTGCGCACATCGCTGCACATTTTGATGCAGAAAATAACTTGTTACAAGGAGCAATGGGAGGTGCCCTTTTAGGCATGGGTAAACGCAGTGTAAAATTAAATGCTGCTGCATTGAAACTTGCAAAGACTATTGGCCCGATACAGATTGAATCTGACAATAGCACCTGTGAACCATTTGATGTTGCTAAGCACCTTACAAGCGATTATATTAAGAAAAAACTAGGTGTTTAAAAAGTAATAGAATTTTGGAATTACTAGAAATATCTGATCAAACGAAGCGATAAGGATAGGAAATAATAACCTTTAAAAAAAATAAACAACCAACCAAACTTTTACCATGGATGTACTAAATAAACTATTGGAAATTGACCCTAATTATATAATGATCGGGTTGATAGCCTTCTTTTTTTCTCTTGAACAACTATTGAAATCGCCATTTAATTTTAAAAAAAGAATAAATCACCTCTTTCAGAATGTTCTATTTCAATTTATTTTAATTGGACTGAATATCTTTTTTGTTACTTTTCAGGTTTTTAGTATAGAGTGGTTAAATAGTCATCAAATAGGCCTTTTATTCCTAGTTGAAGTACCAATATGGGCAAAACTAGTAATTTCTGTGGCGTTGTATGATATTACAGCATATTGGATTCATAGAGGAACACATAAAATTCCGTTGTTATGGAGATTTCATAGAGTGCATCACAGTGATACTTCTATGGATTCTTCTACCGTTTTTCGGTTTCACCCAATAGAATTAATTCTTGTGTTTGGTATTGGAAACATCCTAACTGCTGCCGTGTTTGGTACTGACGTTTTTACCATGGCCTTGTACTATTTTGTGTTGTACTTATTCTTTTTTATTGAACATGCTAATCTGAACTATCCAAAATGGTTAAACACAACCTTCGGGTTACTTTTTGTAATGCCAGATTTTCATAGAGTGCATCATCAACAAGATCAATTTTATACAGATGCTAACTATGCAGACATATTTATTCTTTGGGACCGAATTTTTGGAACTTTTAAAACAATGCCAATGGCAAAAATGAAATTTGGTTTGGTTGAATTTAAAGAACCAAAGAAACAAACATTTCTATATTTGATAAAAAGTCCATTTTTGAATATCAACAGGACTTCATCTAACGAAAAAAAATAGCGGAAGGCTCATCAAAGTACAAGGCTAAAAGATTATGACAAAGTATTTTTTAAAAGGATACCAACGCTAGTATTTCAATCATAATTAAAAAAACACAAAAGTAGAGACAACCTTTGTCGTAAAAAAGTAGTCTATATACTAACATAATAAAAGGTAGCATTATGAAAATTGTATGTAAGTTGAATTTTTTTGTGATTGTGGTTTTCTTAAACGTGTTCCTAATACCTGCTCAAGTTAGCAAAGTATTTAATGGGGTTAAATTGAACGATCCCCTAGTCGTTGTCCAGAAAAAAATACGTTTGATATCTGGTAGCATAAGGATACACCAAACCTCGACACCAAATTTCCCCTTGTCTAAGAATAAAGAAGAGCATTTAATTGCAACTGAAGTGGTGCTTGAAAATGGAACGATAGATCAAGTGGTTTTTACTTTCTCTGATGATAAACTTAGCTATATACAAGCCAAAGGAAACGTTGTTAAAGGGATTAGTTCAGACATTAAAAGTAAGCCAAGAGCCTATTTGAATTATCAAGTATATTTAGAAGAACTACTATTTATACATCAAAAAATGGATGTTGCTTGGTTTCTTACTTCCGCGGGACTTCATACAAATTTATTTACTTGGGACAACCCATATCTCACACCAAATAACAAATCAAAAGTACACTACAATCCATCTGTTAAAATTCCTGATTTTATTAAAATGGGGGAGGATATAGCTAATTTAATGCCCTTGTTAAAAAAAAACAGCAACTATATTTATAAAGAAAATCTTGGTGAAAAGCAAGGTATTATCAAAACTCAAATAAACTGCTTTGGCGTTGAGTTTGCAGGTTTTCCAAGAAAATTTGAAGCTCGTTTTGAAAATAATAAACTAACTAAGGTGTGGATATTAACTGCGAAAGGAGAAGAAGTTAGGATTCGAGAAAAATTGATTAAAGAATATGGAAAGGCCTTATTTATCAACGATAAGTGGGAGGTGTTTAATAATTGGACCGTGCTTTTAAGAAAAGATAAGCCAGAGATTTTATTATTGACTAAATCATTAGGAGCGATGTATAAACAGCAATACACAAAATAAAAGGAGACATTTAAAGGATTCACTTATAAGGGAAATTTGCTTACTTTTGAGGTCTTAAATAATCAATTCAGACATTTGTTTGCGAAAAAATGCATATCTTGATTAAATTATTAAGAGATAAGATTAGGAACCCAAAGAAAAAGGAGTATTCTTGAAGCGAATTCGATGAAAAAAATTGCAATTTTAATTCCATATTTTGGAGAATTTCCAGAATGGGCAGACTTCTTTTTTGAAACCCTAAAAAGGAATAGCTCAATTGATTTCATCTTTTATACCGATTGTGATTCAAAAAAATATAAAGCAAGCAATATAACATTTGTAAAAATATCTTTTGAAGAATATGTATCCAAAGCCAATCAATATTTAGATTTTAATTTTCAACCTAATAATGCCTATAAATTATGTGATTTACGTCCACTTTTTGGGGTGATCCATAAGAGAGATTTTAAAAATTACGATTTTTATGGTTGGACAGATATGGATCTGATCTTTGGGGATATTAGAAGTTTTTATACAAATGACATTTTGAAAAGTTATGATGTGCTTTCAACACATAGCGTTAGAATATCTGGACACTTGGCGTTGTTTAAAAATACGAAACGAAACCGGAATATGTATCACCGAATTTATAATTGGGAAAATAGATTAAAGCATCCTGATTTAATTGGTATAGATGAACATGGGATGATGAATGCCTATTCCATGACAATTTTTGATCGTTTAAATAAAAAATTTAAAGTCGAATTTGATAACCTTTTTATTAGAATTATAAAGAAAATAAAAAAAAGAAAGTTATATCTAAAAGAGCAATATACAACGCCTTTTACACCAATTCCTTGGCTTGATAATTCTATCAATTCAAGTCAACCTGGTGATTGGTTTTATAAAGATGGAAATATAACCAACTCAAGAGATGGAGAAAGAAGTTTTATGTACCTCCATTTTATGAATTTTAAAAATAGCCGTTGGCGGCATGACAAGACAAAAGCTCCTTGGGAAGGAGTGGAGAAAATTTGTTTTGCAGAAAAAAAAGATATGAATACCGGAATCCAAATTAACCATGATGGAATATATCCATTAGTTAATTCTTAAAAATGCCTTTTTTTTAGAAAAAAACACCAAAGATTTATAATTCAGACCAACTTATGCTATGTAGGTGGAACTGTTTAGTAAAAGTCTCGATGGATTTTGTGCTATCCTGTATATTTGTTTAATGGTTTTAAGGTTTAAAAAAAGGATACCATTACAATACAACTTTATGAAATTTGTTGAATAAGAGATGAACATTCAAAAGGAGCTTTTAAAGAGAGCAATATGTCGTTTAATAAACGGTAAACAGTGTGGTAACGATAACTTCCTTATCGCCGTTTAAAGGAATAGATAACAGCTGCTTTTGTTCTTTAACCTTAAAATTAAATGGGGGTGCTAAAAGATCTATTCCACTTTGTTTTTTTAATCTAATTCCTTGGCCAGAAATGATGTCTTTATTGGAAATAAAAGCTGCTTTAGGAACATGTTCTGTTAGAATTACATATTTATATTGGCGTAACTTCTTAATAATATGTTGTATTTCAAAATTTGATAAATGTTGTAATACTTGTCTCACTATGGCACAATCTCCAGACGGTAAATTATCTATAGCGATGTCTAGACAATGAAACGCTAACTTCTCTTGGATGAAATGTTGTTTATTAAACGCTATGAGCGCTGTTACTATATCTATCGCAATGTAATTTTTAGCATGTGCCACCAGTTGTTTTCCAATGTTAAAATCTCCACAACCTAAATCACATACGGTAATCGGATTTTTAAATGAATTTAAAAACTCTACGACAACGGCTATATAAGGGCGAACTATTTCAGGATGATGGGAGCCATCACCAGAGTAAAAATTGGATGTATTGTTTCCCCAAAGATTCATGGAATATACCTGTTCCATGGCCTTTTTTGTGGGCCAAGCCTTGGTTACTTTTTTAGATTCATTTTTTTTCTTCATCAAAATAAGCGATATACTACAAATACATTGCAGATTAATGTGTAATTAGTGCTTCTAGTTTACATAATACTGTTGTAGTTTTCCTTTAAATATAAAGTCTTATCCTTTTGAGTCCATAATACTGGCTAAATAGCTAGCATCTTTAGAAACACCCCCTAAAGTTGCAGATCCTCGTGTGTACATCCAAGGCAAACCAATAAAATACAAACCAGTGATATTACTAACCCCTCTATAGTTCTTCGGATAACTATTCTCATCTAATTCAAGACCTTCTATCCATGTGAAATTTGGACGATATCCTGTGGCCCAAATAATATTTTTAATGCTAGTAATGCTGTTGTTTTCAAAAATAACAGTGTCTTTTAAAGCATCTTTTGTTCTTCCAATAGAAATAACGTTTTTTCTAGAAAGAATCTCTTTCACATCGGTACCAATAATTGGTTGCGGAAAAGAACTAATTTTTTTACCAATCCAACTATACTTATGATAGCTTAAAAAACCAATTAATGTAAACCACCACCAAAGTGTTTTGCCTAAAAATTGCTGCGGAATTGAATTCACTTTTGTAACACCAGAAAAGTACACGGTTCTAGATGGGTCTTTTGAAATTTCATCCAAAATTTGATATCCAGAATCACCACCACCTACCACCAATGCATCACCTTCTTGCAACTGGTCAACTCCTTTGTAGTAATTGCTATGCATTTGAAGAACAGTACTAGAAATCTTTGTATGACAAGGTGGTGTATAGGGAATGTGAAATGGACCCGTAGCAATAACTACATTTTTAGCTTCAATTTCACCATTTTTATGTGTAACAAAAAAACCTTTTTCTGTTTTGCGTACTCCAGTAACCAATGTATTTAACTGCACAGGAATCTGAAACGTCTCAACATATGACTTAAAATAATTGGCCACTTCTATTTTGGTTGGATAATGTCCTTTTTGAGCATTAAATTTTAAGCCAGGTAAATGATTGTATTCGGTAGGGGTAAATAGTTTTAAAGAATCCCATCTATTGAGCCACGAAGCTCCAACTTCATTTTCTCCATCAACAACAATAAACTTTTTACCCATTGTTTTCAAATGGTATGCCATAGATAAACCTGCCTGTGCACCTCCAATAACTACATAATCTAACATCATTTCCTTCTTTTAGTTCTAGATTACAAAGATAGACACAAAGGAATGCTGAAAGCGAATAAAAAACGCCAAATCCAATTTTTAAATATTCACCTTAAATATGTACCTTTCCTGCGGATTGTGCGTTGCTTTGAAAAGCATTGCACAAAGAACTCTAATTCAAAGACCATGGTATTTAACGAAATTTGGAACCTCCATAAAAATCACTTACTAAATTTTATCAAAACAAAAATTGATGATGTATCTATGGCCGATGATATATTACAAGAAGTTGGCATCAAACTTCACAATAATTTACGTCGAAAAACAGCAATAAAAAACTATAAACATTGGCTTTTTCAAGTAACTAGAAACACTGTTTCTGATTATTATAGAAAAGCAAATACAGTGACTGCATCAGGATTAAATGAATTAGAATTTTTGGATGACACAAGAGGTTCTTGTGTATGCGACTTGTCTGGATTTGTAATTCAGAATTATTTACCAGAAAAATATGGAAAGCCTCTTTATCTGAGTGAAATAGAGAAGAAATCACAGCAAGAGATTGCCGATTTATTAGCGTTGAGTTTAACAGCAACCAAATCAAGAATTGGTAGAGCTAGAAAAAAACTAAAAGAATTAATTACAGATTGTGTTGATGTGCAACACAATGATGCTGGCCAAATAACGGAGTTTTACCTTAAAAACACTTGTGAACTTCCTGTGGAATTAAAAAATGAAATGGAAAGAATGAATTTAGTGCTATAACTTTGCATCTTTTTACTGCTTTTGAACGACTACAGAAGAAAGTAAACAAATGAAACAAAAAATTACCACATCAGTAGTTGTACCGTTATTATTAATCCTGGCAGTGATCTTTAGTTATCTAACCATAAAAAACAATTGGAATTTTGAGATTGCCTCCTATTTCATTTTTGTATTAGTAAGTATTTACATCTTAATTTTTGAAAAGATAATTCCCTTAAAACAAGCGTGGAAACCACAAAAAGATACCCTTTGGACAGACCTTAAGCATTTTATTTTTTCAGTTGCAATTGTTGATTCTTTAGGGAAAGCAGTGGCATTGTTTGTAGTATTTTATTTGCAAGAACATTATTTTGAATCCTTTAAAATTTGGAGAGAACTTCCCTTAGTTTTAGTCTATATTATTGCAAATGTAATTGGTGAATTTCTCCCATATTTATATCATTTAATCAGCCATCAAGGAAAAGAAAACTCTTATGTGAGCCTGTTTTTATGGAGAATTCATGCGATTCATCATTTACCAACAAGCTTAAATTGGTTTAAAACTAATTGGGTACATCCAATAAATATGTTTCTAAATACGATTCTTAAAATGACACCAATTTTGTTTTTAGGATTTAGTAAAGAAATTATTTTTTTGGTGGGTGTTACCCATGTGGTGGTCGCCTATATCTCGCATGCAAACATTAGCACAAAGAAAAGTGTGTTGGATTATTTGATTGTTACGCCACAGATTCATCATTTTCATCATAGCATAAAAATGGAAGAAGCCAAAAACTTTGGAAATACCATTCCGTTTTGGGATTTAATCTTTGGTACCTATTACAATAGAAAGGGAATTGTTGAAAAGGTTGGCGTTGTTACAAATACGAAGTCTAAGTACCCGAATCACAAGAAATATAGGCAGCAGCTTTCCTTTCCAATTACGTCCTTAAACGGATGTTGTAACCAGTAATATTTAAGTTATCAGAAGCGAAAAATGGTTTTTAAATCAAGAGAATAATAACACTTTGTGGATAACTGCAACTAAGAAATGCCGTTTTGTAACATAATGCAGTACACATCGTCTTTTTTTTATAACTAAATTAGCTACATGATAACAACTACAAATAAGATTGAAACAACACAAGCGTGGAAAACAATCGGAATTTATTTAATTCTTTTAACGGTCTTAAGCTCCATTGCATATTATGCGATTTTAAAGTTGAATCCAACAAGTATGTATGTGGGAGCTTTGATGATATCTCCGGCAATTGCTGCCTTTATTACCTTAAAAATAAGAAAACGACCGATATTAAGTTTGCCTTGGCGCTTAACAGCATTGAAATACTTTAAACTCGCCTATATAACGCCCGTTTTATATATTTCTATAGCCTATGTTTTGATATGGGCTTTGGGTTTTGGTGAGCTGATTAATACAGACAGAATTTTACGTTGGGCCACAGAATTAGGATTGGATCCCAGCAACCAAACGCTAGTTATTGTAGTGATGGTATTTTTATTGTTAACTGTTGGAGTCATTAAAAACTTAGGATCTACCTTAGGTGAAGAAATTGGTTGGCGTGGTTTTTTAATTTTTGAATTAAGAAAAGTGATGTCTTTTAAAGCAGTGGCACTTGTAAGTGGAATTATTTGGGCTGTTTGGCATTTCCCTATCATCAATCTAATGTATGGTGGTGGAGAGTATCTATTAGTACACATGGGCGCATTTACAATTATGATTCTCGGTATCTCAGTGATTTTAGCCTACTTTACCTTTAAATCGAACAGTTTATGGCCGGCAGCAATTTATCATTCTATTCATAATATTTACATACAGAAAATATGTACGCCTTTGACCGTTTCTAATGATACCACAACATTTTGGATTGATGAATATGGATTTATGATTCCGATTGTTACTACGCTTTTTGCGATTTATTTTTGGAGAAAATCCAGTAAAGAAAATTTATAAAATACAAACAGCAACAATCAGATTGTAGGAAATAAAAAAATGATTGATTTTTGTTTTATGGAAGACCAGTATCACTTTGATGTTATTGCAAAAGCAATCTCTTTTATTAAAAAGGAACATATGAAGCAACCTTCATTAGAAGAAATTGCAGCCCATGTACACCTTAGTAAATTTCATTTTCAAAGAGTCTTTAAAAGATGGGTTGGCATTAGCCCAAAAGAGTATTTGCAATTTATCACCTTAGAAAAAGCCAAAGAATCTTTACGAAAAGGGCAATCTACCTTTGAAACATCCTATGATCTTGGCTTGTCTGGCAATAGTAGGTTGCACGATTTATTTGTAAAAATAGCCGCCTGTACTCCTGGGGAATTTAAAAGAAGAGGGAAGAACCTGCACATTCACATTGCGGAGATTCAAACACCATTTGGCCTGGCAACAGTGGCAGAAACAGAAAGAGGCATTTGTAGCTTTTCTTTTGATACTTTCACTGCAAACCGCCTTAAATCTGAATATACTCAAGCGAGCTTTACCAATGGTTTGTTAAAAAACGGAAAAGCATTACAAGCCTATTTTACCACTTGGAAAGTACCCACAGCGCCAATTGGTTTGGACATTATAGGCACCCCATTTCAAATTCAGGTCTGGAAGGCCTTATTACAGATTCCGTCGTCAAATGTAGTAGCATATCAAAACATTGCAGATACCATTCAGAATCCGAAAGCTGTTAGAGCAGTGGGAACAGCCATAGGTAAAAATCCAATTGCCTACTTAATTCCCTGCCATAGAGTGATAAAAAGCAACGGTGATATGGGGAGTTATAGATGGACCCCTGAACGTAAAATTGCCATGAATAGTTATGAAGCTATAAAACTATAGAAAAAGCAAGTATCAGATTGTTGGTGCCTGGTAAAATATTGAAATTTGCCTGAACCTAAAAACAAGCCATTATGAATACTAATTTTAAAATTTCTGCAATTTCCAATACCTACAAGCCATTATTTGAACTGACATCTGAAGAACTGGCAGAAAAGAACATAGTTAAAATGGTAGTGGATACAAACCCAGGGTTTCCTTGTAGAGTAAGCTTAGAAGATGCAGAAATAGGAGAAGAGGTATTGTTACTTTCATTAGAGTATCATAAAACAACTTCACCATACAGAGCAACCGGTCCCGTTTTTATTAGAAAGAATGCAATTAAGGCAGATTTGGCTGTGAATGAAATTCCAAAGATGCTATTTCAAAGGCAGCAAACATTGAGAGTATACGATTCAAACGGAATGATGATCGCCGCAAAATCACCAAGTGCCAAAGAGACTAGAAAGGAAATAGAAGCGCTTTTAATGAACTCAAAAGCAAGCTATATTCAAATACATAATACCAATCCTGGCTGTTACAATTGTGTGGTGAATCGGGTGGTGTAAAATCAATTTCTCATGGTTAGATCGATTGATTGAATCGAATGTAACTCGCAAGGTATTAGTTTATTATGTGTGTTTGTGATGCTGATGTCGATTAGTTTTTGTAACTTAAGTAGATGAAATGGCCAAAGAAATACAAAGATTATTACGATTACTATAGAAATCGAGAGCCGTTTCCAGCGTCTACAGGGATCTGTTTTGTAGCTATTTGTGCGATTGCTTATCTCGTATATACTTGGTTGTTTTAAAATTAGTTGAAGTTTCAAAGTTTCAGAGTAATAAAGCCAAATAGAGGCAATAGGCAAAAGCAACGTCCTGCTAATATTTTTAATCCAACAGCCATAAATTTCATTTCGATGGAGTTCTGTAGAAATGACGAGGGATCTCCATGAGTAAATAGCGAGTTCATTTTTTGAGTTATCTCAATCGTTTTACCAAACTCAATAGGGAATGACAGTTTTGATTTTAGATAACAGAATGATGAATAAGTTTTAAAAGCGTTCTAGATACAATTTCAAATCCGTTGCACGATATTGAATCGTTCGAACTGACAGTAATGCTTTTTGTGTGGAAGCATCTAGTGTATCCAGTTGGCAAATTATCAATTATAAAATTATTTTTTTTTGAGAAGTTTAATAAACGCTATCGTTTATTAAAGAAAATTATATACATTTGTTTTATTAAACGATAACGTCTAAAAAAATGCCAAAAATTATAGCAAAAAAACAAGATTGGATACTTCTAGGGTATAAATTATTTTCTGAAAATGGAATGAGCGGAATAGTAGTAGAAAAAATGGCGTTGATGCTTAAGGTAAATAAATCCAGCTTTTATTGGCATTTTAAAACAAAAAATGAATTTTTAACAGAAATAATTTCATTTTGGGTGGCTACAGATACAAACAACATCATCACAATGGTAGAAAGCAAACCATCGGGTAAAGAAAAAATGAATGGATTAATAGCATTAGCTTTTAAGAAAGAACCATACTTGGATTTTATTTTTTTTCTCAAAAGATATGCGCGTAAAGACAAGAAAATTCAAACACTAATCGATACAATAGATGGCCAGCGTATTGCGTATACCAAGAGTATATTAATTGAAATGGGATTTACAGAAAGTGAAGCCAGTATAAAGTCAACGTTGTTTTATAAGTATTTAATAGGCTATAACGAAATGATTCGTTACAAAAAACAACCCAAAAATTATTTAACTGAAGTAAAAATAGAACTAAATCAATTTATTAAATATTAATTATGACCAAAAAAAATAAATTTTGGATTATTGCCGGAACTTTAAACCTGTTAACATTCTTTCTACATCTAATTGGTGGACAGGTAGACCTTGTAAATCCAATGGTTGAATCCACTGTACCCCTTGAGAAAAGTTCTCAATTAATTGGCGCTTGGCATATGGTGACTATAATTCTTTTTGCGACATCTTATGTGTTATTATCAGCTGGGTTTGGAAAAAAATACGCCACAAATACCGCAATGATAAAATCAATAGGATACCTAAACTTATCCTTCTGTTTTCCATTTGTCATTGCAGGATTTTATTATGGTTTGTTAGTACCGCAATGGGTATTTTTTCTTCCAATGGGAATACTTACAATGGTTGGAATACATAAAGCCACAAAGAATGCTTAAAATAGGAGGAATACTAAATATTGTCATTGCATTGGCTCACCTTATTGGGTTAGTTTGGGCAGAACAAATGTTTGATAAAACAGGTGCTGGAGCAGGAATGCGAGAACTTGCTGAAATGCATTATATGGTTCCGTATCTCTTAACGGTATTTGTTGCCATTATATTTGCAGCTTTCGGGATATATGGACTATTAGCTAATAGTAAAACAAGAAAATTACCATTTTTGAAAGTTGGAGTTTTTACTGTGGCTTTTATATACCTTTTCCGCGCAATTGGTGAGCAATCATACAATATTATTCAAGGAACAACTACAACTTCAGAAACGATACAATCTGTTGTTGCCTTAGCTATTGGCTTGCTGTATTTATTAGGTGGATTGCAAAAATGGAAGTTAAAAAGGGCGTAACTTTTCGACAATGCTCAGGACAGACTAAGAATTCTCAAGTTAGTATTTGGTAGCTGGTATCTGGGCATTTTGGCTTAGTCACCAACAACCAGAAACTAGCAACCATCGTTGTCATTTCGACAGAACGACGAAGAAGTGACGAGAAATCTCATGTTCTTATCTAGTATCTAGTAGTTTTACTTAAATCACAACGAATGAACAATCAATTTGAATAAACCATGAACCGGTACATGAGTGTTCGATACAATTTCAATGCTGGTACACTTCATTAAGTAAAGGGGGATATCTAGTTTGGGTAATAAAGAACGATGAGATTCGTGTATTAAAAATCAAACATTGCTCACATTGAAATACCAACGGATGTTATATCTGGTTTGTATTTACTAAATTAGGTGCTTAAATAGCCAATATTCCAATGTAAAAGCAGTATAGGGAATTGGCAAATAAAAAAGAAAAATGACAATAAATTTAAACATGGCTGTCTTAATAGATGGCGATAATATCCCTTCTGCACATGTAAAAGAAATGATGGAAGAAATAGCCAAATATGGAAATCCTACAATCAAAAGAATTTATGGCGATTGGACGAGGCCAGGATTGTCAAAATGGAAAAACCTGTTGCTAGAAAATGCGATAACCCCAATTCAACAATATGGTTATACTACTGGTAAAAACGCCACAGACTCAGCCATGATTATTGATGCAATGGATATTTTGTATAGTGGTAAAGTCAATGGATTTTGTCTTGTTTCAAGTGATAGTGATTTTACACGATTGGCAACTAGATTACGGGAAGCAGGTATGCAAGTAATTGGTATTGGTGAAAAAAAGACTCCGAATCCGTTCATTGTAGCCTGTGACAAGTTTATATATATCGAAATCTTAAAAAAGCAAACGGAGGAAAAAATTGAAAATAAGGAAGTTCCTGAATCAGCCGTAGACAGTATCACAAAAAAGGAAATAAAGCTGATTTATGCCACAATTAACGATGCTTCAGATGAGGAAGGATGGGCATTTCTTGGAGATGTTGGAAGTTTATTACAGAAAAAGCAACCTAATTTTGACTCCAGAAATTATGGTTTTGAGAAACTAACGCCCTTAATAAAATCAATAGGTAATTTTGAAATTGAACGGCGAGAGAACCCAAAAGGCAGGAATAAATTAATCTTTGTAAAGAATAAAGAAAAGCATATAAAGAGAGCCAAAAGGAAATAGCCAACATCTCGATACAAATTTGTATTATTACATTTCACAAATCCACCCGATGTGACAGTTCATGCGTTATTTCGACATCATGAAGTATGTGTAACCTTTCGATGATGCTTAAGACAGGCTAAGAAATCTCATGAATAGAAGTTACAGAGTTACAAAGGTTCAAAGTTACTAAGGTTCAACGTTTGAAGTAACGATGTTTGAAAGTCAAGTAATCGTCATTAAATATTTTTCAGAATAAAAATCCCAAAACTAGATTTTTTGTTTCGTATGTCATCTTGAGCGTAGTCGAAAGGTCATCAATGGAAAAATGAAAAGAAAGGAAAAAAAAATCACAAACTATAAACGATCTACCAATAAAAAAGTTGTCGATACAATTTCAATTCAATTCAATTCGCTTCGCTTCAATGAAACCACTCGAACTGACAGCAGTGGTTTTCGATTTACTTTAATCATGCTAAAAAAAACTTAAAAAATTGCCTATATTTAGAAAAAGAAAAATTGCAACATGAAACAAAAACTGAAAAGAATTCTAAACAAGTATGCTTGGGGTTTAATATGGGTTGGTGTATATATAGCAATGAGTATAAATTACGAAAAAGGGTATTTTAAACAGGATGTTGATACATTTCAAAATACCATTAAAGAATACAACTTATACCTAACTATTTTTGCAGTAATACTTATAATTGCTATTACTGTTTTGCGTAGTAGATCTAAGAAATTAGTAGTTTATCGGCTAAAGAAAAAATTAGTTTATATAGGTCTATTAGCTTTGTGTGTGTATGTTAACATTGATGCTATATTAACAAACATAGCTTTGGTAGTCAACAAACAACTAAAAGTATCGGAGACTTCTAGAACTACTAAAATTGCTTATTTTGATAATAAAGACAAGGTACTTGTGCTTTTAGAAGGAGATTTTGATAAAATAAGCATGGATTCAATTACATATGTAGCTATTAAAAATAACGACGAAGTAAACTTACAATTTGATGTTGGTTATTTGGGTATCGCTTACAATGCAAGATTTGAAGAATAAATTTGACGTTTAGCTACTTTTAGACCTTGTTCAAAATGAACAATAATAATTGAAACCACTCGAACTGAAAGCAGTGGTATATATTTAGTAGTATAAAGAAAACAAAAAAGCACAACCAGTTGGTTGTGCTTTTATATTTTATAAAGTATAAAATCTTACTTAGTCCATGCTGCAATAGACGTTTCATTCATTTTTACGAATCCAGCATTTCCAGCTTTTTTAGAAGCTGCTAAAGATTTTTTAGCCAATTTAAGAGCACCTTTTTTATCACCAGCTTTATAATAAATTAAAGACTGTTGTCTTAACTGCCAAAATGCAGGCGTTTTCACCATTTTCAATGCTTTGTCTATCCATTGTTTTGCTTTTGAAATATCTTTACCAGAAGCATAGTAATAACTAGCAGCGGCATAGTAATCTCTAGTTCCAGGACCTTTTAAGGCATTGTCAATAGAAGCCAAAACAGCTTTTTCTGTATCAACAGTAAAAGGAATTGCTACATAAGTGTTTTCCCATAGAATACCTAATACAGCAGAGCTACTTGTTACATCATCAAAAGTGAATGTAAAAGACTGAATGCTCATTGGCAATTGTTGCGTTTTTACTTTCAATCTAGCAACCACTTTAGTTTCGTCCAATTCTCTTGGAGCACCACCTGCGTTATATTCAGTATAAAAGATTACTTCCCACTCATTTGCATTTGGAATGGTAAAGAATGTATATGTTCCTGCTTTTACAGAAGATCCTCCAATAGTAATAGCACTATCAAATGTAATTTTATTTCTCATGTTCGCTCCAGTTCTCCAAAGTTTTCCAAAAGGAACCAATTCTCCAAAAATAGTACGTCCACGCATTGCAGGGCGAGAATATTCTATTTTAACAGTCGTCAATCCTACAACTTGTTCAAGCTTTGCAGCTGGACTAGGAGCGGGGGTTTGTACTTGCGCATTTACAGAATAGCTTAATGTAAAGGCAATGGCAATTAATAGTAGTTTTTTCATGATTGATTGTTTAATATTGGTTTATTTATAAGTGTTGTAAAATTAACGCTTTCAATTTCTATGGATGTTAAAAAAGCCTTAAAGAAAACGCATTGTTTTCTTAAAATTATTAAAAAAGTTACAAAGTGAGTTATTGTAACCTTGCTAATAGTGCTGTTTTGTATTGTAATCCTATAGGGATTTGATATGTTCCAATGGTAATAAAATCGGTATGATAAGAAGTTATTGCATTGATATTTACAAGATACGACTTTTGTACTTGAATAAAATTTTCTGATAATGTTGCCAAGGCTTCACCCATACTTTGTCTGGCCATAATCTTGGTATTTGCCACATAATAATACAGGTAGTTGCCATCTTTTTGTAAGTGTGTAATTGCCGAAAGTTGCAATTGATGTGTTTCCAATCCACTTTTTACAAATATACTTGTTGGGCTATTGTGTAAGGATGCAACTATTGGAGTGGACTTTTGCTCTAAGAGTTTGGTAATTGATTTTGAAAAACGTTCTAAGCTTATTGGTTTTAGTAAATAATCTATTGTACGTACATCATAGCTTTCAACAGCATGTTCTGAATAGGCTGTGGTAAACACAATAGCCGTTTCTTTGGGCAACATTTTAGACAAAGAGAGACCACTTAAATGTGGCATGTTGATGTCTAAAAAAACAACGTCTACGGTATTTGTATGTAAGAACTCTAAGACTTTAAGTCCATTTCTAAACGTACCCACCAATTCAAAATTCGAAAAGTGTTTCAAATATGAAGTCAGCAACCCCAATGCTTTGGGTTCGTCATCTACTAAGATTACTTTCATGTATATAGGGTTAAGGTTACGGTATAGTGGTCTTTACTGCTTTTAATATCTAGTTGATGCAAAGATGGATAGGCAAGTCGTAAACGTTCTCTAGTGGCCTGTAAGCCATAGCCTCCAATTTGTTGATTTTTTAATGAAGGATGCACAGAATTTTTTATGGTAAACAACAAATTATTTGGTTTAGAAAGATCTATTAGAATATGTATAAAGGAAGGGACTTCTGGCTGTACCCCATGTTTAAAGGCATTCTCTACAAAACACAACAACATACTCATTTCAATCAATTGCGAGTCATTTTGTCCAACGACTTCCAATTTAAAATCAATCTCATCCTCTTCAAACCGAAGTAAGTGCAAGGAAGCAAAGTCTTGAATGAATTGAATTTCTTTTGCTATTGATACTTTTGCTTGTTCATTTTCATAGACTACGTATCGCAACAAGCTAGAAAGGGTATCAATACTTTTTGCCAATTTCGGACTGTGCTCTTGATCTACCATTGCCAATAGATTATTCATAGTATTGAATAGAAAATGCGGATGTAATTGAGCACGGAGCAAATTTAATTCGGCCTGCTTGTTTACCACTTCTAACTGCTTTCTGTCTTTTTCGGCTTGCATCCATGCATAAATAAACCCGTAGGCAATAGCGATAATGATATAAAAGATAAAGATGCCATACCACAAGGATGGAAACCATAGAATATGAATGTGTTCAGGAAAAATAAAATATACCACTGTTAAATAGAGACTATAAAATACGCTTATAAGTAATAGAGATTGCCAAGCCAACATCACTAAGTTTTTTTGCCTTGCATGTTTTTTAGTCAAGAAAATTTGTAGATAAAAATACCATGCAAAAAAAGGTTGGCCAATACTGAAAAACCAAATCAATTCGTCACTTCTCGATATTGAGTCACTTACAACACCTTCATCGATATTCACCATATGTTCAGTAATAGAAAAAGAAGCAATAATAAGCCAGGATGTACACACCCAAAAGAGAAGATGCAGGCAATAAAAGACCCATTTGTTTTTCATAAAGCGAAGATAGGGTTTAAAATAGCATCGCTAAAAAGATTGGTATAAAACACCTAATTTATGTGATGAAATAGCTTTGTACCTAAATAATCGACTTTACCACTTTTTATATGGTGTTGGTAACTTCATGGCAACGAATAGTGAAAATTATTTTTTATTTGTTCACCAATTTATAAAGAAGAACTTATGAAAATTACCATTGTAAAGACAGCAATTTGCATCCTATGTATTCAAATACTAGGTGCCTGTTCTCAAAATACCGAAGACCCGACGATTGCTAAAATTAAAACCTACCTAGAACAAAGTGAACAAAATGGCCTATCTGGAGCTTTATTAATTGCAAAAGAAGGGAAGGTATTATTAAATAAAGGTTTCGGTTATGCAGACAAATTGAAAAAAAATAAAAACACACCGACCACCGTTTTTGATGTAGGATCTGTAACAAAACAATTTACAGCAGCAGCGATTTTAAAATTAGAAGAACAAGGCAAATTAAAAGTAGAAGATTTGATTAGTAACTATTTTAAAAATGTTCCCAAAGACAAGCAACAGATTAGTATTCATCAGTTATTAACCCATACTGCTGGATTTGTGCATGACGTTGGTGCGTCTGATTTTGATCAAATTCCTACCAAAGAATATTTTAACCTTGTTATGGATTCAAAATTATTGTTTGAGTCAGGAAAAAAGCATAAATATACCAATGTTGGCTATAGTATTTTAGCACGGATTATTGAGTTGGCTTCAGGGAAGTCTTATGAAACGTATATACACCAAAACTTATTTAAACCATCTGGCATGTATTATACAGGGTATTTAATTCCGAATTGGAGCAATGTGAGTATTGCCAATGGATATACTTATAATGTTATTGACACTGGAAACTCTATAGATAAACACAAAAAAAATGGAGGTGTTTCGTGGTGTTTAAAAGGGAATGGCGGAATTCAATCTACCCAAGAAGATATGTATAAATGGTACCAAGCTTTGAGTTCTAATAATGTATTATCAAAAGCATCTGTTGCCAAATTAACAAGGCCATATGTTTTAGAATATGAAGGAGAAACGAGTTACTATGCCTATGGATGGGCGATTTTTAACACCTCCAGAAAGACAAAAATGATAGCACATGATGGTAGTGACGGAACTTTCTTTTACGATTTTAGATGGTTTCCAGAAGAAAAAATAACGGTACTGTATGCCACCAATGCGTTGACAAATAATATTCAAGAAGTTGCTTGGGAAGTTGATAAAATGTTGTTTGATAAAACCTATACCCCCAGAAAAGTAAAAATTGACATTTTAACAAAATTGTTACAATTCACAGAAAACTATACAGGTAGTTTAAACAAATTGGGTGGAGAAATAAAAGAGAAATTCATAAAAGACTTGGTGCATCCTTATTATTTAAATAGAATGTGTGGCATGCATATGAGAAATAACCAACTAGAAAAAGCCGTAGTTTTTGGACGATTAAATGTAGTGTTATTCCCTACAAATGCCAATAATTGGGATACCTTGGGGGAAGTGTATTATAAAAAAGGAGAACCTAAGAAAGCGTTGGAGTACTATGAAAAAGCACTGAGTTTAGAACCAGAAATGGAAACGGCAAAAATGTGGGTAGCAAAATTAAAGGCCTAGAAATATTGGCTAACATAGAAATGAAGGGAAACGACTTTGGTTATTTCCCTTTTTCTTGTTGTAATAATGCCCTGTTTAAACTGCGTATTGTAATGCCCATATAATTGGCAATATCATTTTTAGAAAGTACCTGTTCAAAATTGGGGAAAATTTCGTGCATTCTATTAATATTTTCTTCGATAGAATAAGATTGTTGAAAAGAGTGCCTTGGTGCTTTGTATCCAATTTTTTTAGCCATAGATTTTAGTATGAGTTTATTAAAAATGGGGTCATTTTCTAATAAATCATTATAATGCTTGTGAGAGATTTTATATACTATCACATTAGAAATTGTGGCAATAGAACAAAAGCTTAAATTGCCACTAAACACTTCCAATTCTCCAAACTCCATCCCTTTTCCAAGAAATTCTTGAATAAAGTCTTTTCCATTCTCATCCGATAGGTAACACTTTGTAATTCCACTTTTGATAATGAATAATGAATGATACCGCTTGTCTTGTTTTAAAATAACTTCTTTAGACTTGTATTTTTCTTGTACAAAATAATTGGGGTGTCTATTCTTTATAGTTTCAATATAGGTTAAGAAATTAGGATCTGTTCGAATCATTTTTTTTAGTTGGGACAATTGTCCTTTTTTATGAAAGGAGATAGCTAGTCCTTTGCAGTGTAAAATTATACAATAAATTAGAAGTGTACGTACAATGAATAGATTATTACAGCAAATTAAATTTATCAAAGAGATTGATAAACTAAAATACATTCAACGAAAAACACGGTTATTTAACAGTGATCGTCATGAAAATGATGCAGAGCATAGTTGGCATTTGGCAATGATGGCATTGGTAATGGCAGAGCATAGCAATGTGAAAATTGACGTATTAAAAGTTTTGAAAATGGTGTTGATTCATGATATTGTAGAAATTGATTCTGGAGATGTTTTTATTTTTGATACCACAAAAAGCCATGACAATTCAGAAGAAGAATTGAAGGCAGCCAAAAGAATTTTCGGAATATTACCAGAAGAACAAGCAAGAGAATTAACTGAAATATGGTTAGAATTTGAAAACGGAATAAGTAATGAAGCAAAGTTTGCAAAAGCCATGGATCGTTTTGAGCCCATCTTGCAAAATGCTTCTAATAATGGTGGTACATGGAGAGAGTACAAAGTGGCTAAAGAAAAAGTTATAGAGAAAACAACCCCCATAATTTTAGGATCTAAGGATATTTGGGAGTATTCACGCATTGAGATTGAAACAATTTTTAAAACGTTTTCATTCCATGATAACTAATAAAAAAATATACACAAGACAGTTTGTTCTTATTTGTATGAGTTCCTTGGTTTTTTCAGCTAGTTACAACATGTTAATTCCAGAGTTACCGAGTTATTTAAGCAATTTAGGAGGTGCTGAATACAAGGGCTTAATTATTTCCTTGTTTACATTAACAGCTGGTTTTTCACGTCCTTTTAGTGGGAAATTAACAGATACTATAGGCCGAAAACCAGTGTTGATTGTTGGTACAATTGTATGTGTTGTTTCTGGATTGTTTTATCCAATTTTAACAAGTGTTTCTGGCTTTTTATTTTTACGGTTATTACATGGGTTCTCTACAGGGTTCAGTCCAACGGCCATTGCGGCCTATGTTTCAGACATTATTCCCACATACAAATTAGGAGAAGCAATGGGAATTCAAGGTTTGTGTTTTAGCGTTGGATTGGCTTTAGGTCCTGCTTTAGGAAGTTATATAAAACGCTATGGAGACTATGATCTATTATTTTACAGTTCTTCACTCATGGCTTTACTCTCATTTATTTTAATAATTAGCGTAAAAGAAACGGTTCAAAAGAAACAACAATTTAAACTGCGAATACTTAAAATATCAAGATCAGATATTATGGCCAAAGAAGCACTACCTGCAGCATTGATAACTTTTATTTCTTATTTGGGTTTTGGGGTTGTTTTAACCTTAATTCCAGATTGGAGTGATCATGTTGGATTTATAAATAAAGGGAGCTTCTTTATTGCATTTACAGTAGCTTCAGTTTTTGTGCGCATCATTGCTGGGAAATTATCAGATCGGTACGGTAGAGAAATTGTACTTAAAATAGGACTATTAATATTGATCGTTGCGCTTTTTTCAGTAGGCTTTCTTGATTCGAAAAATGGACTACTTTTTGGGGCCCTAATATATGGCTTGGCAATGGGCGTTTTATCCCCAACTATCAACGCTTGGACCATAGATTTGAGTAATCCATTGACAAAAGGAAAATCGATAGCAACCATGTATATTGCTTTAGAAGCGGGAATAGGGTTAGGAGCGTTGTTTTCGGGTTTGTATTACCAAGATAATATAACTAAAATAGCTCATTCGTTTTATGCATGTGCTTTTATTGCTTTCTTAGGACTGATATATCTGTTTAAATTAAAAAAAACGAATCATCGATAAAAAAGAGGGGTTGGTCGAGTCTAAGTGATTGATAGTCTAAATGATAGGTTGATGTTTTGCTGTTTCATATACTTTTAGCCAACTAAATGTCTTGAAACTATGAAAATTAAAAACTACCTTCTGAAAATTACGATTATTCTATTCCTTTTTAACCAATATAGTATCAGTGCTCAAGAAATTAAGAGTACCAGTTCGTCAGCTACACAAGGGGCGCCATTTAATTGTGACTATTATGCCTATTTATTTCAGTACAATGATGTATACTCAATAGACTTGGCTTCTGGAAACTCTTTGCTTGTTGCAGAAAATATAACTGATGGCAATATCAATGCAGCTGGATATAATAATGCGGATGGCTATATCTGGGGATCTCTTAGTTCTCCGAGTAAAAGTATCGTTAGAATAGGAAATGACTACAGTACAGATACCTATTACATTCCAGAATTGCCAACAGCCGGGAGATATATTGGAGATATTGATACTAATGGAATGTATTATTTGAAAAATGGGGGAACAACAGTTTATAAAATTGATTTGGATCCTAACTCTTCAAGTTACTTAGAATAGGCAGGAACCTTAACACTAGATACAAATATCACGATACATGATTGGGCCTTTAATTCATTAGATGGCGCTCTGTATACTGTTGAAAAAAATACGAATGTGTTATATAGGATAGATATTTCAACAGGAACTGTTACCAGTTTAGGTGAAGTGCCAATATTGGCAGGGAATAGTTATACTTATGGTGCTGTGTATTTTGATGCAGCGGGTAATTTTTATGTATCAGCAAATCAAACGGGAACCATATATATTGTATATGGGGTTCAAGATTTAACAGGGTCTAATGCGTTAAGTTCAAACTTTTTTGCCTTCGGACCGGCCAGTTCAAGTAATGACGGAGCTAGATGTCCTACCGCAGCCGTTGCACAAGAAGATTGTTCAAACGGAATAGATGATGATGGTGATGGGTTGGTAGATTGTGATGACTTGTCATGTTCTGGTGTTGGAGACTGCGAGGTAAATACCGGAGCTTCTGGAGGAAATAACGGAGGATTAGAAAGTAATAATAGACTCTCTCAGAAAATAAATAAACGTAATTACTGGAGAGTAAAACAAAATTTCACTTTTAATAAAGAAAAAGCAACGAGAATTAAAAAAACATCCAAGTATAAAAGTAAATCAGCACAAAATGTTGAATTAAGAGATTTTATCCCGTTAGATGTATTGGTAAATACAGAAACAATTGAATCTACACCAAGTGATTTGTTAGGAATTACCAATGCCATAGAAGTACTCTCTGTAGATTACTTAAGAAATTCAAAAAATATAGCAGCCATATTAGCCACAAAAACAACCAAAGGAGCGTATGAGCATACTAAATATATTTGTGATCGGTTATTAGGAGCTGAAATACTATCAGTCTCAACCATACAATTACAAGAAAAAGACTTTATAAAAACATTGATTAAGCATCCGAATGGTGAAAAAGAATTTGTTGTGAGTTTTTCAATTAAACAACAAGCAACAAACACCTATATGGTTGATAGTCATTGGAATTTAGATAGATATGATGCAACGGCAGATTATTACAATTTTCAGGTTTGGAGTAATTCTATAGATGACGTATATAAACTTTGTGAGGAAATTTTAGCTTTGACAAAAGCCCAAAAACCAATTGAGAGCTACAATACTAGCCGGGCACCCGCGGTGTATGTTAAAAAAGGAGTTTACAAGAATGGAAAAATCGATTTACAAATTATAAATACAGATCGGTCAAACAGCCTTACAATAGACGGAGGTTTAAGAAAAACAGAAACAAGCGCTACAGAAAATGTAAACTTTTCAATGTCAATAAATAACAACTATAGCAATTCAGTTTCTCTTGAGTTGGGGTATTTATTTGATATGGGGTTTAGAATTCATTCTGGACCAAACAATACGCCAGATGATTTATTTATGTCTGATGGCTCTTGGGGAGTTGATGATGCAGCAACTACAACCCAAGTGAGTACATTTAATGTCACGCCGCATCAACAACAAACAGTAAATGAAGGGTTAATTGTAGAGAGAGACGTACATTTAAAAGCAGAAACTAGCGAATATGTATCGGTATATAAATCGTTTACACCAACATTTCAGCCAATTGATTTGACAGGATATAATACCTTGAATTTTAAAGCCTTTGGAACAGGTAAATTAGTAGTAACCTTATTAAAGAAAAATATTGAAGTTTGGGAAAGTCAATATAGAACACAGGTTAGTTTAACTAATGAAGAAAAAGAATTTACCATTTCTTTTGATGAGTTTTTAAGTAATACAACTGAAGATTTCCTTCCAAATGATATTACCACAGTTATATTTACCATGATTTCTGAGGATGGAGCGCTTTTAGAAAAAGTATTGACTATTTCAAACATAAATTTTTCAATGGGAGAAGTGTTATCAATTGATGATATTGGCTTAGGACTTCAAAACAATAAAAGAAAAATAAATATAGCACCCAACCCAATGCGTTCGAAATCTACTATTTCTTTTTTATCTGAAAAAGAAGGTACTTGTGAATTGAGCATCTATAGCAGCTTAGGTGCGTTAGTAGCACGAAAAACCATCAGTGCTAGTTCGGGACTGAATACGTTGAGCTTTGAAAAAAGAAATTTAAGAAGTGGATTGTATTTTGTAAAGATAAGGATGCGGAATTTGAATTATAAAACAGGAAAACTGTTAATAAAATAAGGCACTAATTTAAGGTTAGCTTTTTATTCTTTATAAACTCGTAAATCTTATTGATTGTAAATGAGTGTGTTATGTAGGTGTTTGAAATAAAATAAAATTACTTTTTACTAAAAGATACTTTTGGCATGTGAATTGCATTTTTCTAATTCGAATTTGAAATACTGAAAATAAGATTTGTAATTGTTAAATTATTAGTTGGACTGGCTTATTGTTAGCTCATCATAAAATTCACAATGCTATCTCATGCTATTTTAGGTTTGTAAATAAATAAACAATCTAATTATTAAAAAGAATATGAAAAATTACAACATCACGAAATTGCTTTTTTCCTTTTGTCTACTATTATCATTTGCGAGTTGTTCATCTGAAGATGAGGTATCGGAACCAATAAAAATAAGTGTTACTGATTTTACAAAAGCCGATTTAGTGAAGCTAAATGGCATAACAGAAAAAAAATGGAAGTTAACCGAAGTGATTCTTCCCGAAGAATACAAAGACCAACCAACATTAATGAATGATGCCTGTGTTGCAGACGATATCTATACATTTTCAACTCCAAGTTCATACGAAAGCCTTAGAATGGTTGACATTGAGTTAGGAGACACGCGGTGTTTTTCTAGCTTTAGTGAAGCAGAACGTTTTGAAGCTAAATTGTTATATGTGCCATATAATGCAAACGGAGTAGATGTAATAGAAACTACATTAATTTTAAATAGTTGTAGTATTGAAGATACAGTAAATAGTGATGGTGTTAAGGGAACATTTACGAGATGTTCTGAAAGTGGATATCGCTTAGTTGAACTTACTGAGGATAGAGCGGTGTTTTCAAATGCCTCTTATATTGGAGAATATAAATTCGGGTATGTATTTGAAAGAGTAGTTGAATAATTAAAAAAATACAATTAGTAAAGGAATAAGCGAAATAGTATAATAATTGAACAGCTTTATTTCTTAAAATACAGGGATGTAAGACCATTTGTCAATTGACAAATGGTCTTTTTTTTGTTGTCCTCAGTTTGTAGTGCTCCTGTACTTTTTTTTGTTTCAGATTTGAAGACATTTAAACCCTAAAGTTGAGCTCAAAGCTATTGTTGAAACTGTTTTTTTTAATTTTCATAAGTTTAGTATATTTATAGAGAATTTGATGTTAATGGTTCTGAAATTACCTAGATAGGTGTACATTCGATGAGTTGTATTTCTTTTAGAGGCAATTGAATAGTAATTATTGAAACCAATCTTATGAATAAAGTTACAATTGCTTTATGCTTCTTGCTTGTAGTTGCTTTTAAGTATAGTCAAAAATCAAGACCGTGTAAGCAGTAGAAGAAGCAATTATCAATGCAAAGGTGGTTGCTGAAACTATGGAAGGTATTAATGGAAAAAAATCGGATGCAATTACCCATGATTTATTATAACAAACATTGAAAAAATTTAGTAGGTTAGAAAAATAACCCCTCATATAATTAAATTATTATCTATGAAAACATCTATAAAAATATATCTCCTAGCATTAGGATTGTTAGGAATCTCAACATCATGTAAAACAGAAAAAAACACAACAGTTCCTGTAAAAAAACAACCAAAAGAATTGCTGAGGCATACTATTGATTCAGATGGACATCCGATGGCTGTTTGGAACAAATCCATAGCGAACCCAAAAGGAATCATTCTCTTTGTACATGGTAGAACTTGGAGTGCCGTTCCAGACTTTGACTTGCAAGTTGAAGGTGAAGATTTATCTCTTATGGATGGAATGGCTGCACAAGGCTATGCTACCTATGCGGTTGATTTAAGAGGGTATGGAGAAACTCCTAGAGATAGTTCAGAATGGGCAACGCCAAATGTAGCAGCTAAAGATATATTGAATGTGTTGGAATGGGTTTCTAAGCGGCATGATCATAAAAAAATACACCTCTTTGGTTGGTCAATGGGATCGACATTGTCATTATTAGCAACCCAACAAAATTCCGAAAATATTGCCAGTTTAACACTATTTGGTTTTTGGAAAGATATGGATGTCCAATTCCCTGAAAATAAACAGCATCCTGTATTAAGAAAAACAGTGAATACAGCAAAAAGTGCGGCAAGTGATTTTATAGTTCCTGGAAGTATTAGCCAAAAGGCGATAGATACTTACGTGAAAATGGCTTTAGATAGCGATCCAATAAAAGTAGATTGGAAAAATGCACATGAATATAACAATATTGACCCTGCATTAATAGCAACGCCAACATTATTACTACAAGGAGCATTAGATCCAATTGCGCCAACAGCAGTGCAGGCTAAATTATTTACGCGACTAAAAACCGCAGATAAAAGTTGGGTTGTAATTGCTGGAGGAGATCATGCTGCATTTATGGAAACACCTAGAAAACTTTTTATTAGTACATTTGATGCTTTTATAAACAGGTTTAACAACTAATAAAATAATTCTTACTATTTCTATGAAACAAACATTCAATAACTCAATACTTACATTGTTAGTACTTTCTGTGTTTTTTTACTCTTGTAAAATAGATAAAAAATCTTCAGATACAACTACGAAAGCAAAAGATACCATTACAACTGCAAGTGGATTGAAATACTTTTATATCACTAAAGGAGCAGGAAGAAAGGTAGTGCCAGGTGCTAAAGTAACAGCCATGTTAAGTTTAAAGGTAAAGGACAGTGTCATTTGGACAAGTTATGCAGCAAAGGATTCTTGTTTTACCTACATTGCTGATAGAGGTGGTGTTATTAGGGGGTATAATGAAATGGCTATGTTGATGAGAGAAGGAGACGATGTTGCGGCTTTTTTACCAGGTGCAATAGCTTATGGAGAAAAAGGTTCGGGAAAAATAATTCCTCCAAACGCTACCTTAGAATACAATCAATTCAAAATTGTTCGTGTTGGAGAACCAAAGTTGGTATTGTCTGACTCATTATTTCAAGCCTTAAAAAACAAGGATATTGCAAAGATGAAATCCATATACAAGCAGATTACAACCACAAAAGATTCTGTTTTGTATCACAGAGGAACTAGTCAATTAAATGCATTGTGGAGAAAGTTACGTAGAGCTTCAATGTTTAAAGAAGGGTTTGAAGCATTTACGTATTTAGGTAGGGTTACAGACAATGCAACATTTAAATTCTATGTAATTAGATCTTTAGAAAATCAAGGAAAAATAACGGCTGCTATAGACAAAGTAAGTTCATTATTAAAAGGGAAGCTTTCTGCAGATCAAAAAGAATACTATCTTAAATATAAAACAGACTTGACTAAAAAGTTAGGGAAGAAGTAAATACGTAAAGTAAATATAAAAAAAAGGATGTTCAATTGAACATCCTTTTTTTTATTGTTGTATTTGCAGGTGTTGCAAACACTATTTCTTAAATGCAATGGCAGGTAATACTTTACCAGTACAGTCTCCAAAACCGATTCGTACTTCATCATTGTCACAATGTGCACGCATAATTACCGTATCATTATCATTGATAAATTTACGTTCAGAACCATCATTCATAGGAAGTGGATTTTGCCCTCTCCAAGACAATTCTAACATAGATCCGTAACTGTCTTTGGTTGGTCCAGAAATGGTTCCAGATCCCATCATATCCCCAGATCGTACATTACAACCATTCACCGTGTGGTGTGCCAATTGTTGTACCATCGTCCAGTACATGTATTTGAAATTCGAGTTAGCAACCACAGTTTCTTCTTTTCCTTCTGGTTGAATTCCTACTTGTAACTTAATATCGTAACTCTTTTTGCCATCCACTTTTAAATAAGGCAATGGTTCGTTTACTTGCTTAGGATTGTCTGTTCTATATGGCTCTAAAGCATCTAAGGTTACAATCCAAGGAGAAATAGTAGAGGCGAAGTTCTTTCCTAAGAACGGTCCTAATGGTTGGTATTCCCATCCTTGAATATCCCTGGCAGACCAGTCATTAAACAACACCATTCCAAAGATATACTCTTCAGCTTCTTCAATAGGAATACGTTCTCCTAAATGATTAGAATCTGTTGTAATAAATGCCATTTCCAATTCGAAATCTAATAAACGAGAAGGTCCAAAAGTAGGTGTATTCGTTCCTTCTGCAGGTCTAGATTGTCCATAAGGTCTTCTTATCGGCGTTCCAGACGGAATGATAGAAGAACTTCTACCGTGGTACCCAATAGGGATATGTAACCAATTTGGCATCAATGCATTTTCTGGATCACGGAATAATGTTCCAACATTTGTGGCGTGCTCTTTACTTGCATAAAAATCTGTATAATCACCTACGGTAACAGGCAATTGCATTTCTACATCTTCCATTCTAAAGATTACTTTCTCTTTATGACTTGCATTGTCACGTAAACCATTTGCTGTTACATCAAAAATATCTGCAATTTTATTACGAACCAAGCGCCAAGTTTTACGTCCGTCAGCGATAAAGTCATTTAAAGAATCTTGTAAGAAAATATCATCAGTTAATGGAATGTCTTTGAAATACCCCAATTGATGTAAAGCTCCTAAATCAATGGCGAAATCACCAATTCTTGTTCCAATAGTAATGATGTCATCCTTCGTGATAAAAACACCAAAAGGAATGTTTTGAATGGGGAAATCTGAATCTTTTGAAACATCTAACCAAGATTTTCGGTTCGGATTATTAGCTGTAATTTTCATTTATATTTATCTATTATTGGTTATTAACCAATGTTATTAATTTTTTATCAAATATACTAGAAAGTTGCAAGTTGCAAAATGATTTTTAGTACTTTTGAACATCTTTTATTAAAGCTTTATAAACATACAACAATGCAACTAGATAATCAAATTTTCGATCTTATTGAAGAGGAAAAAGAAAGACAACAAAACGGTTTAGAGTTAATCGCATCAGAAAACTTTGTGAGTGATCAGGTAATGAGAGCGCAAGGTTCTATTTTAACCAACAAATATGCAGAAGGATATCCTGGTAAACGTTATTACGGTGGATGTGAAATTGTTGATGTTGTAGAGCAAATTGCTATTGATAGAGCAAAAGAATTGTTTGGTGCTGAGTACGTTAATGTGCAGCCACATTCTGGTTCACAGGCAAATACAGCTGTTTTTGCAGCCTGTTTAAAACCAGGTGATACCATTCTTGGGTTTGATTTATCGCATGGAGGACATTTAACACACGGTTCGCCAGTAAATTTTTCTGGGAAGTTATACAACCCAGTTTTTTATGGAGTAACTAAAGAAACAGGTGTTATTGATTACAATCATGTAGAAGAGCAAGCCAATGCTCACAAACCAAAATTAATCATAGCGGGTGCCTCTGCGTATTCTAGAGATATCGATTTTGAGCGTTTTAGAAAAATTGCTGATAGCGTTGGCGCTATTTTAATGGCAGATATTTCACATCCAGCAGGATTGATTGCAAAAGGAATTCTAAACGACCCATTACCACATTGTCATATTGTTACTACAACTACCCACAAAACATTACGTGGACCAAGAGGTGGAATGATTATGATTGGTAAGGATTTTGAAAATCCATTTGGATTGAAATTAAAATCAGGAAAATTAAAGAAAATGTCAACATTGATCAATTCTTCTGTATTTCCAGGGAATCAAGGTGGGCCTTTAGAACATGTAATCGCTGCAAAAGCAATTGCATTTGGAGAAGCATTAACAGATGAGTTTTTAGAATATCAATTACAAGTTAAAGAAAATGCAGCAGTAATGGCAGCGGCTTTAATTGCTAAAGGATATGATATTATTTCTGGAGGAACAGACAATCATTGTATGTTAATAGATATGCGTAACAAAGATATATCTGGAAAAGATGCAGAAATCGCTTTAGGAAAAGCGGATATCACTGTGAATAAAAACATGGTTCCTTTTGATGATAAAAGTCCATTTGTTACTTCTGGAATTAGAATTGGAACCGCAGCCATTACAACACGTGGATTAAAAGCTGATGATATGCAACAAGTTGTTGATTTTATTGATGAAGCTATTCAGAATCATGACAACGATGAAGCGTTATCTGATATTGGAGATCGCGTAGAAGAAATGATGAGCGCCAGACGTTTATTTGTAATGTAAGTTATACCAACCAAATATAAAAAAAGCAGCCAATCGGCTGCTTTTTTTGTGCTCTAATTTTGTTGAAATGAGCCTTTGTGATTTTGTGCTCTCAACAGTTTTATTATAAACCTACATTTTGTTTGGATGAATAGTGCGGAACAATAGTTTGTCATATCTTTAGTGCATCTTTTAAAAAAAAATCTATGGACGCTTACCTTATTGCAACAATACTTATCTTATTATCAGGAGTTTTTGGATATATTAATACACGGTTTTTGAAACTTCCAAACACCATTGGATTAATGGTAATTACCATTGTGTTTACCTTAATTGTTATTGCACTAAGTTATATTGATCCAACCATTTTAAATCTTGAAAAAGAAATCATAGCCGAAATTGACTTTAGAGAAGTATTATTGGATGAGATGCTAAGTTTTTTATTGTTTGCAGGAGCATTGCATACCAATTTTAAACAATTAAAAATTCAACGTTGGCCAGTATTATTGTTTTCTACATTTGGTGTGTTAACATCCACATTCTTAGTAGGAATCGCCATGTATTATGTAGTGCAGCTGGTAGGAATGCCAATAGATTTTATTTATTGCTTGCTATTTGGAGCATTAATATCTCCAACAGACCCAATAGCAGTACTAGGAATATTAAAGAAAGCAAATGTTCCAAAAAAGTTAGAAACTAAGATTGTTGGCGAATCATTATTTAATGATGGTGTTGGGGTGGTGGTTTTCTTAACCATATTTCAGATTGCTTCATTTGGAACTAGTAATATTGAGGCTTTTGATGTAGTGCAACTATTCGTAAAAGAAGTATTTGGAGGTATAGTATTAGGATTGCTATTAGGTTGGGTAACCTATCGCTTATTAAAATCTATTGATGATTATCATATTGAAGTAATTATCACATTAGCAGCTGTTATGGGAGGCACCGTATTGGCTCAAAAACTACATCTATCTGCACCGTTAGCAATGGTTACAGCCGGATTAATTGTAGGGAATGACACGGTAAGAGACACTGCCATGTCAGTAACTACAGAACGCTATGTAGATAAATTTTGGGAATTGATAGATATTTTGTTAAATGCCATTTTATTTGTGTTAATTGGAATGGAAATGTTGGTGTTAGTTATAGAAGGTAATTATGTGTATGCAGGATTATTAGCCGTGCCGGTGATTCTGATTTGTCGATATATATCTTTGCTAATCCCCATTAATTTATTTAAAAAGAAATTAGATTTTGTACCTAATACCAATCTAATTATGACTTGGGGTGGATTGCGTGGTGGTATTTCCATCGCCTTGGCTTTGGGATTGACCCATGAAATGCACAGAGATTTATTCTTGGTAATTACCTATATCGTAGTAATATTTTCAATTATTGTACAAGGATTGACAGTAGGGAAGCTGGTTGAGAAATTAAAGTAATGGTTAAAGAACAACTTTAGCATTGTAGTTGATTAATCTAGGCAAGTGATCTTGCATGTTAAACTCAGAGCGCTTAAACGAATTAGATCTATTTCTTGCTTCTTCTTGGCGTTGAATACTTCTAGAAAAACGTCTAATACTATCTTCTGTATTTAAAATCAAACCAGGTACAAGCGCATTGCCTCCTTGTTCATCTTTTGCAACCATGGTAAAGTATGAAGAGTTACAATGTTTAATTTCTCCCGTTTGTATATTTTCAGATTCTACACGTACACCAATAACCATGGAGGTTCTTCCTGTATAATTTACCGAAGCTTTTAACGTAACTAATTGTCCAACATCTATTGGATTTAAAAAGTTGACTTTATTTACTGAGGCAGTGACACAGTAATTTCTAGAATGCTTAGAAGCACAGGCGAAAGCAATTTGATCCATTAAATTCAAAATGTACCCACCGTGTATCTTTCCACTGAAATTAGAATGAGAGGGCAGCATTAACTCTGTTATAGTTGTTTGAGAATCTTCTATGTTCTTAAATGATTTATTCATCTTCTGCACGTTTTATAATGGCTTCAGGCAACGATTTCTTAGCCTTGGCACCCAACTTCTTAATCTTTTCTACACTGGTAATCAGATTTCCTTTTCCATCAACCAATTTATTCATGGCAGCGTTGTAATCTGATTTAGAAGCATCGATTTTTTTCCCTATACCGATTAAATCAGCTAACAAACCATCAAACTTATCATACAAAGCACCAGCCTGTCGCGCGATCTCTATTGCATTACGTTGCTGCTTCTCGTTATTCCACATAGAATCAATGGTTCTTAGTGTAGCGAGCAGCGTAGTTGGTGTAACAATGACAATATTCTTTTCAAATGCTTTATTATATAAACTATTGTCAAAATTTAAGGCAATGGCAAAAGCAGGTTCAATGGGTACAAATAATAAGACAAAATCGGGTGAATCTATTTTATATAAATCTTCATATTTCTTTTCACTCAATTGATCTACATGTCGTTTTAAAGAAGCCACATGTTCTTTTAAGAAACGTTCTTTCTCTTTCTCATCATCAGAGTTTACAAACTGCTCATAGGCGGTTAAAGATACTTTAGAATCGACAATCATTTTCTTGTTGTCAGGCAAATTAATCACCACATCTGGCAATACTCTATTTCCTTCTTCGGTAGTAAAGCTTTGCTGCACATGATACTCTCTATCTTTCTCTAGTCCAGATTTTTCTAAAACTCTTTCCAGTACTAATTCGCCCCAGTTCCCTTGGGTTTTGCTATCTCCTTTTAAAGCTTTTGTTAGATTAATGGTTTCCTTACTCATTTGTAGATTCATCTCCTTCAACCCCAAAATTTGTTGACGTAAAGCTGCGTGATAATCGATACTCTCTTTATGTGTTTTATCAACTTTATCTTCAAATAGTTTGATTTTCTCTTGCAGTGGATTTAGAATCGTTTGCATATTTTCTTTATTCTGTGCTGTAAATTTGGTCGACTTTTCGTCCAATATTTTATTGGCTAGATTTTCAAATTCTTTGGTAAATTTCTCTTGTAGCTTTTCTACTTCTTGCTTGTTTTCTGAAAGCTTTATTTTTAAGTTCTCTAGCTCAGAAAAAAGCTTGGTGTTTTCAATGACCAAATTGTCTTTTTCTGCTCTGATGTTTTCTTTTTCATCGATAGCATTGATCAACTTGTTTTCTAATTCTATTTTTTGTTTATCCGAAATTCTTTGCCTTTCTTCTAGTGTAGACGTTTCTTTTTCAAATTTTAACTTTGAGATATAGCGCCCTACAAACACCCCAATGGCAATAGAAACAAGTGAAATGATAAATTCGATCATAGAAATTAATTAAAATTTATTTGTTGATATCCTGCTGTTTGAAAATGAACCAAGGCTGTTAATGCTGATAAAGAAACTAGTACATCTTTAGAAGTATGTTCTTTTTTATATCCTTTAGCATAGAGCGATTGTCCACATACAAATATATCAACATTTGCTTGTTTTAAGGCATGTAATAGCGCCGAATTTGGATTTTCTTTTCCATACTTTTCAAGATATGCAGCATCATTTAATGCATTTTTAGTAGCCGCGCCATGAAGTACCAAGGCAACTTTTAAGTTTTTTGTTGGAACGCCTTGTTGTACATGCATTTGTATATACCGTGCCACAGTTACAATGGAGCTATTTTTCTTGCTTTTCTTTTTTACGTCAGTAAATACATCAAAAACAACTTTATAAAGCTTGTCTTTTTGTAATACTAAATCGGGTTTTTCAATCTTAAAAACCTTTCCAAAATCTTCAATAGTTTTAGTTTTTTGCGCCTGAATTTGTAGGGTGAGTGCAAAAGTAATTAGTAGTAGGTGGGTGTTTTTCATGATTTTGTTTTAAAATATAATAGTACGAATATTCTTGATGTTATTTTGTGTTTTTTAGTTCAATTCTATCTAAAAAAACGTAATATTGAACTTTCACTTAATACGAAGCTATGCTTTCAAAATTTATCTTTACCAAGTTAATGGGATGGAAATTGGTAAACGATTTTCCAAAAGACATTCAAAAGTATGTTGTTATTGCTGCACCGCATACAAGTTGGCAAGATTTTCCAATCGGGATATTAGCAAGAAATACTGCTGGAATAAAAATTAACTTTATAGGCAAGGCCTCTTTATTTAAAGGCCCTTTTGGTTTTATTTTTAAAAGCTTAGGAGGAACGCCTGTAGATAGAGCTACCAGTAATAACTTGGTAGATGCTATTGTACAAATATTTGATAAAAAAGAGCAATTTAGACTGGCACTATCACCAGAAGGAACTAGAAAAAAGGTCGACAAATGGAAAACAGGGTTTTATTATATTGCCAAAGGAGCAAAGGTACCTATTGTAATGGCAACCTTAGATTTTGGTAAAAAGCAAGTGAAAATTTCTGAAGCGTATTATACGACAGATAATATGGAGAAAGATTTTGACTATTTTCATTCTTTTTTTAATTCCAATATGGCAAAAAAACCAGCACAGTTTTAAGTGCTAGTAACTTTTTAAGACTTATTTCAAAAAAGGATTTCAAATTTTGTAATTTTGGCACTCTAATTGTTATTAGATCGCTAAATTAAACTTTGATGAAAAAAATTACCTATTTCTTATTTTCAATACTTCTCATTACTGCGTGTAGCAGTGTGAAAACAACTCAAGAAGCAATCAATTCTGGTGACTATGATAAAGCGATTAGTCTGGCTGTGAAAAACTTGAGAAGCAGTAAAACTAAAAAAGGGAACCAACCCTATATTCCCATGTTAGAAGATGCTTTTAAGAAAGCAACTGAAAAAGATAAATCTCGAATTAAATTTTTAAAAAAGGATGGAAACCCTGAAAATTTAGAACGTATTTATAATTTATTTCAAACCTTGGATTATAGACAAGAAATGATCAAACCATTGCTGCCTTTAAGAGATATGACAAGTGGGAGAGTGGCAAAGTTTAGGATTAAAGATTATTCTTCAGATATCATTACGGCCAAAAATAAACTAACGGCAGTATTATATGCGAACGTAAAAGGATTGTTTAATTCAAACAATAAATACGATTACAGAAAAGCCTATGATGAGTTGACTTATATTGAAAAAATCAATCCTAATTATAAAGATACAAGACGTTTATTAACTGATGCACATAATAGGGGAACTGATTATGTGCTGGTTGCTATGAAAAACAGAACACGAAAAATTATTCCGAAGCGTTTATCTAAAGACTTGTTAAATATTGATACCTATGGGTTTGATGATTTATGGACGGTGTATCACAGTAGAAAAGATAAAAACATAGCATATGATTATGGCTTAGAGTTAACATTGAGGAATATCAATATTTCTCCAGAGCAAATTAGAGAAAAGCAATTTGTAAAAGAAAGACAAATTAAAGATGGCTGGAAATACTTATTAGACAAAGACGGAAACCAAGTAATTGATGACAAAGGAAAGAAAGTGAAAGTTGATAAAATGATAAATGTTAGATGTGAATTGTTTCAATTTACACAGTTTAAATCTGCAGAAGTAGTGGGGCAAGTGAAGTACAAAGATTTAGCAACAAAACAGTTGTTAAAGACCTTTCCAATAAAAAGTAAGTTTGTTTTTGAGCACAACTATGCAACGTATAATGGAGATAAAAGAGCACTGGTGAAGTCGTTTTTAGATATGATTATCTTAAGGTCAGTAAAGTTTCCATCAAACGAACAAATGGTATTTGATGCAGGAAACGATTTAAAGCAACACTTAAAAAACATTGTTAGAAGAAATAAGTTTAGAAACTAACTTATAATAAAATAGCATAAAAAAAGAGGAAGTGAAAACTTCCTCTTTTTTTATGTGTGATTAGAATATTAACCCTTATAAAAAGGCAATTTCACTACTACTGCAGGAATCGCTTTTTTACGTACTTGAATATATATTTCTGTATCTCGTTTTGTATGAGGTCTGTTTACATAACCCATTCCGATTCCTTTTCCTAAAGATGGACTCATGGTACCAGAAGTAACAGCTCCAATAACATTTCCTTCTGCATCAACAATATCATATCCTTGTCTTGGAATTCCTCTTTCTGTCAATTCAAAAGCAACCAATCTACGTGTAATTCCGTTTTCTTTTTGAGCCAATAAGTTATCTGAATTCACAAATTCTTTTGTAAACTTGGTAATCCAACCCAATCCAGCTTCAATAGGAGAGGTCGTATCATTAATGTCATTCCCATATAAACAATACCCCATTTCTAAACGTAAGGTATCTCTTGCCGCCAATCCAATTGGTTTAATTCCGAATGCTTCACCAGCTTCAAAAACCTTGTTCCAAAGAGCCTCAACATCTTCGTTTTTTACATAGACTTCAAATCCACCTGAACCCGTATATCCTGTTGCAGAAACGATTACGTTGTCCATGCCTGCGAAATCTGCTACTTGAAACGTGTAGAATTTAATAGTAGATAAATCTACAGAGGTTAATGATTGCATTGCTTCAACAGCTTTAGGACCTTGGATAGCTAATAAAGAATAGTCATCAGAAACATTTCTTAACGTTGCACCAAATTCAGTGTTGTGTTTTGAAATCCAATTCCAATCTTTTTCAATATTAGACGCATTTACGACTAACATGTAGGTATTTTCTTTAATTCTATAACAAATTAAATCATCCACGATTCCGTTGGTATCATTAGGAAAACAACTGTATTGAGCATCTCCAATTGCCAATTTAGAAGCATCGTTAGAGGTAACTTTCTGAATTAGTGCTAAGGCATGTTCTCCTTCCACTAAAAACTCTCCCATATGACTTACATCAAAAACACCAACAGCTTTTCTCACTGTTTCATGTTCAGCATTAATTCCTTCATAAGAAACGGGCATGTTATAACCAGCAAAAGGAACAATTTTCGCACCTAGCGCTTCGTGTACGTGTGTTAATGCAGTATTTTTCATTGTATAATATATCTATTTAGTTGTTCTGTATAATTTTTTGCTAATGTATTGAAATTTGTACAATTATACACCCATTATTATGGATTAGCATCCTCATTTATTAGCGAATTTTTTGTGAATATTAACACTTTTAACAAAATGAATACGTATTAATAATAGTACATTTGGGCGATTCAAAATTAAAACAGCATCTCATGTATTTAAAAAATCTACTTTTAACACTATCCTTTTTGGTTGTAGCCACAGGATATTCTCAAGGGAAAGAGCTTCCAACTGATTTCTTGTCTAAAGAATTCCATAAAGAAAGAAGGGCTGCTTTGAGAGAAAAGCTCCCAAAAAATTCGGTAGCCATTTTTTTTGCAAATGCTGCAAGAAATAGAGCGAATGATGTGGATTATGTATACCATCAAGATCCAAATTTCTATTATTTAACAGGTTATAAAGAACCCAATGCGGTAATATTGATTTTCTCTGAAAAACAAAAAGATAAAAAAGGAAGTTATACTGAATTGTTTTATGTGCAAAAAAGAGATGCCCGAGCAGAAATGTGGAATGGCTATCGACTTGGAGTTGAAGGGGTACAAAAAGAACTAGGAATTAAGAATGCGTTTAATGCAGAAGAATTTGTAAATCTTACGCTGGATTTTGCAAAATTTGACAAGGTGATTTTTACGGATTTTCAAAATGATGTTAGAGACAATAAAAGAGACAAAGCAGACCTGTATGATTTAATAGCACAGTTTAAAGAAAAAGTTTCTTATAAAACGGCAACGGCTAAAATACCGGCGTCAGATAAAAACATTAAACTAGCAAGCAATATTGATGTTAAGAGCATGCGCAGATATATGGCCTCGTTACGTGAAGTAAAAACCAAAGAGGAATTAAAACTCTTAAAGAAGGCTGTGCGTATTTCTGCAATTGGACAAATAGAAACGATGAAAGCAATGCATCCTGGAATGTCAGAAACGGAAGTGCAGGGAGTACACGAATTTGTATATAAAAAATATGGTGCAGAATATGAAGGGTATCCATCTATTGTTGGTGGTGGGAACAATGGCTGTATTTTACATTATATAGAAAACAGTAAAACAACACTAGGAAACGATTTGGTATTGATGGATTTAGGGGCAGAATATCATGGGTATACTGCTGATGTTACGCGTACGATTCCGGCCAATGGAACGTTTACTAAAGATCAAAAAGAAATTTACGATTTAGTATATAAAGCTCAAGAAGCAGGAATTGCTCAATATGTGATTGGAGGGCAAATAAGAACTCCGGGACAAACAGCTCGTAAAATTGTAAATGAAGGATTGGTGAAGTTAGGAATCATTAAATCTGTGAACGAAAGACATATGTATTGGGCTCATGGTACGTCGCATCATATTGGTTTAGATGTACATGATCCAGGGAATTACACAACATTTGAAGAAAACATGGTATTAAGTATGGAACCAGGAATTTATATTCCAGAAGGAAGTGACTGTGATAAAAAATGGTGGGGTATTGCTGTTCGAATAGAAGATGATATTTTAGTTACCAAAAACGGTCCAGTAAATTTATCTGAAGATGCTCCTAGAAAATCTGAAGAAATAGAAAAAATGATGAAGAAAACAAGTGTTTTTAGTCACTATACATTACCAAATTTAGACGAAAAATAAATTCAATAATAATATTATTACAAAACCCGATGAAAGCTGTGCTGAATTTATTTCAGTATTTCATCGGGTTTTGTTTTTTGTAATAAGAGTTAAGGTATTACCCTAAATGTTCTACATACTACATTAACACTGTTGCCTGTTGGTAGTTTTGCGCTCACCTTACTAAATTCAAAAGTATCACCACTTTTCAATTCTTTTAAAACAGATTTCAACTGCTCATTCAAAAGGTGAGAGGTTCCTTTAAAAGTTTCCACTCTTTTGTGTTGGCGTTTAATTTTTAAGGTGAACTTTGTAATTAAAGAACCAGCAGCACAACCAGCAACGCCTAATTTATTGGTTGTACTCATTCTTTCAAGTGTAATTTCTCCTCCAAATTCTCCTGCAAAGGTTAAATAAGCACCACCAATTTTTATAGCTGCGATTTCAATTGCTGAGTTGTTTTTGTCAGATTTATTTGTAGTAAATGCTACTAAAAATAAAGCCGAAATAAGACCAAATAATACGATGTGTTTTTTCATGATATAAAATTTAAATGAAACAATAGAACTCAAAACTATTTAAATAATACAGTTGATTTTTAATTAGTAGATAAACGGTACAATTTAGTATAGAAACGCTATGCAGTAAACCCGCTATTTATTAAAGTACAATTGAGATGTTATTGCTCTACATAAAGTTACAGTTGCTCTACAAAATTTTGAGTTCCATATAATTTTATAGATATTTACTAAAAGGAAATTTAATGGGTAGTAGTTCAAAAATTAATTCTAAGCAAGCGCTCTATCATGCTATTTTTTGGATATTCTATATCGTCACAGAATATGGGGCGAACCTTCCGCATCTAGACGGAATAGAACATAGAAATATGATTCGCTCCATACTATTATCACTTCCTTTATTAATGCTGCCAACGTATTTTTTAATAGGCTATGCAATCCCAAAATTGTTGCGAAAGAATAGAATGCTTTTATTTATAGTTCTCATTATTGCAATTGGAGTAGTGATTCTTTTTGGAAGAGTAAAATGGTTGGAGTTGATTAATTACTTAAATAGTGGGTATACGTTTCAGATGCCATTAGGAAAGGTATTGAAAAATGTGACTAGAGATTATTCAGTAATAGGCCTAATCATTTGTATTCATATTATTACCGATTGGAGGCAACAACGAATCATTAATGAAAAATTGATTCAAGAAAAACAATCTTTAAATGTAGAGCTATTAAAAAAACAATTGCATCCACATTTCTTATTCAATACATTGAATAACATCTACAGCTTGTCTTTGAAAAAATCTGATAAAACTACAGAAGGAATTTTAAAACTTTCACATTTATTAGAATATTTGGTATATCAAACTGGAGAGAAAGAAGTGCCTTTTAATGAAGAAATACAGTTGGTTACCAATTATATAGCACTAGAAAAGCTTCGATATGATAAACAATTAGAAGTAACATTAGAAATAGATTCTTTTAACGATGCAATTAAAACAGCGCCTTTATTATTATTGCCATTTGTAGAAAATTGCTTTAAACATGGAGGTAAAAATGAGAAGGGAATCTTTTGGATCACCATTAGTATACGGTCTTTTGAAAACGGAATTTACTTCTTTGTTAAAAATAGCAAATCAGTAAAAGCTAAAAAGAAAGCCCATACAGGTATTGGCTTACAGAACATTAAGAAGCGCTTACATTTGTTGTACAAAAAAAAGTATTCGCTCACAATTGAAGATAATGCGTATTTTTATGAAACAAGATTGTATTTAAACCTTACAAATGAAAATCTATAACTGTTTTATTGTTGATGATGAGCCTTTGGCAATTGAAGTGATTGAGGATCATTTATCAAAGCTTCAAAATTTTAAAGTTGTTGGTAGTTATACTGATTCTATAGAAGCATTTGTGCAGTATAAAAATACAGAAGCAGATTTGTTATTTATAGATATTGAAATGCCAGATTTTAACGGCTTAGAGTTTATCAAATCACTAAAAAACAAACCCGAAATTATTATAACAACCGCCTATAGAAACTTTGCAGCACAAGGGTTTGATTTGAACATTTTAGATTACTTGGTAAAACCTATTTCTTTTGAGCGTTTTATGCAGTCTATTGATAAGTTTATTGATAAAAAAAGCAATCAGAATCACAAAGAAGTAGTAGTAGAACAGCCGCAATTTATTATTGTAAGAGCAGATAGGAAAAATGTAAAATTGTTTTTAGACACTATTTTATATGTTGAAGGATTGAAAGACTATGTGAAAATTGTGTTGAAAGATAAACAGCTATTGACCAAGCAATCTATTGGTAATTTTGAAAAGAGTTTACAGTCAAACCGGTTCTTAAGAATTCATAAATCGTTTATTGTGGCACTAGATAAAGTAACAGCATTTACCACCTATGATGTAGAAATTGACCGCTTAGAAATCCCGATTGGGAGAAGCTATAAAAAAAGTTTTTTAGAGGTGATGCAACAAAATGAATTCTAGTAAGGTTTTTGGATTGTATTTTTTTTAATAGCAGTACATTTGTAAAAAATGAACCTAATTTTACTTCACTATACATGAGCCTAGAGCAACCAAACAGTCCTTTACATGGCATAAAATTGGTAGATATTTTAGAATATTTACACAAAGAATATGGATGGGAAGAAATGGGAGAAATCATCAATGTCAACTGTTTTAAGAACAATCCAACAATGAAATCGAGTTTAAAGTTTCTAAGAAGAACGCCTTGGGCAAGAACCAAAGTAGAAAACTTGTATTTAGACACGATTAAAAATTAAGTATACTACATGAAAATTGCTATTAAAACACTTGTAATCTTTGTATTGATTACATTGCAAAGCTGTACACAAGAAAAGAAAGAGAACATTGTCTACCAAACAGAAACCTTGGTAATTGAACAGGTAACACCTACAGTTTTTAAGCATAAAACCTATTTGCAAACCCAAGATTTTGGGAATGTTGGCTGTAATGGGATGATTTACATTACAAACAACCAGGCCTTGGTTTTTGATACGCCTACAAACGATACTGTTTCTAAAGAGCTAATTGATTGGGTTACAATTAAAAAGAAGGCAAGAGTTAGTGGTGTGGTGGTGAATCATTTTCATAAGGATTGCTTGGGAGGATTGAAAGGCTTTCATGATCAAGGAATAACTTCGTATGCAAATAATTTAACCATAGCATTGGCTAAAACTAAAAATCATGAGCTTCCAAAAATTGGATTTAATGGTGCGTTAGAATTAAGTTTGGGTTCTCATAAAGTAATTACACGATTTTTGGGTGAAGGGCATACCAAAGACAATACTGTAAGTTATGTTGAAGATGAAAACGTATTGTATGGTGGTTGTATGCTTAAATCTTTAAAAGCCAGTAAAGGTAATTTAGAAGATGCAAATGTGTCTGCATGGTCTACTACTGTTGCCAATGTAAAAACTGCATTCCCAACTATAAAAATAGTCATTCCTGGCCATGGAAAAGTGGGAGGCTCAAGTTTGTTAGACTATACAATTCAGTTATTTAAAGAATAAACTATGTACTTATAATTTTCAACACCAGCTCTTTCGTCAATGGTTTTCCACTGGCGATTTTTTTGATGGTATCAAAAGTAAATACAAAGTTGCAACCCGATTTGTATGCAGAGCAACCATAAGCTGTTTTTCCTTTTAAAACAGTTCCTTTTTTACATTTTGGACAGGTGATGGTGTCAGATTGTGGAGACTTCTCAACTGCGCTAGAAGAGACATCTTTTTTAGGCTCTAGTTTGAATTTGAAATTTTCATCAAAACGAACCAAACCTTCCACTTTTCCAGTAGCTGTAGTGAAACCTTTTAAGTTGGTGGTTGATTTTTTATCTAATAAACGAATCAATTGATTTTCTGAAATCTTTTTACCCAGAAATTCAAAAGACATGGTGAAATCACAGGTTTTATTGTATTCAGAACAGCCAAAAGCAGCAGTTCCTTTTAATAACTGTCCGTTTTTACACTTCGGACAAGCTTTACCGGCAACTTCTTTTTTAGTAGTTGGTTTCTTTTTTGTGGGCTTGGCTATAGTAGCAGATGAAGCCGATGCGATTTCATGAGAAATTCGAACCTTAGAAGTATTAGAACGTACTTCATAGACCAATTCGTCAACCATGGCCTTCATGTTTTTAATGAAAGTACCGGCATTAAAATCTCCGCGTTCTATCTCTTTCAATCGTTTTTCCCAACGACCAGTTAACTCAGCAGATTTTAAGAGTTCGTTGTCAATTAAATCAATCAATTGTATTCCTGTAGATGTTGGCAGAACCAACTTCTTTTTACGGGCGATGTATTTTCTTCTAAATAAGGTTTCAATAATACTTGCACGGGTAGAAGGTCTTCCAATTCCGTTTTCCTTCATTAATTCACGCATTTCATCATCATCTACTTGTTTACCTGCAGTTTCCATAGCTCTAAGTAAACTTGCCTCTGTGAAATTACGAGGTGGTTTGGTTTCTTTTTCTAAGAAAGAAGGCTCGTGAGGGCCTTTTTCTCCTTTTATAAATGAAGGCAATGTCAATTGCTCTGTGAGTTCTTTTTTGATAGCACTTTCTTCGGTTTCGAAGACAACACGCCAACCTTTATTGATAATTTCTTTCCCGGTAGTTTTAAAAGGTACATCTGCTGCTTTTCCAATTACCGAAGTATTAGAAACATCAGAATCTGGATAAAACACTGCAATAAATCGTTTGGTAATAATATCGTATACCTGTTGCTGATTGTATTGCAATTGCGTTTGCATTCCAGTTGGAATGATAGCATGGTGATCTGTTACTTTTTTATCATCAAAAACACGTTTCGACTTTTTTATTTTAGCTCCTAATAAAGGTTGAGTTAGTTTCGCGTAATTGGTCAGTTTTCCTAATATTCCTGCAACCTTTGGGTATACATCATTCGGTAAAAAAGTAGTGTCTACTCTTGGATAGGTAACTACTTTCATTTCGTATAATTTCTGCACCATTTTTAAGGTTTCATCCGCAGAAAAACCAAACTTATTATTACAATATACTTGCAGTCCTGTTAAATCAAATAGTTTTGGAGCATATTCTTTTCCCTTTTTCTTGGTGACAGAAACAATTTCAAAATCAGATTCTTTGACTTTTTTAGCCAAAATTTCACCGTCTTCTTTCTTTAAAAAACGTCCATCTTCATAATTGAAATTGGTGTTTCTATAGGTGGTTTGTAATTCCCAATAGGGTTGCGGTTTAAAGTTTTCAATTTCTTTAAAACGATTCACCAACATGGCAAGGGTAGGGGTTTGCACTCTACCAACTGATAGCACTTGTTTATATCCGCCAAATTTAACGGTGTATAAGCGAGTTGCATTCAAACCTAACAGCCAATCACCAATGGCTCTAGAAAACCCTGCATAATAGAGATTGTCATACTTTTCTGAGGTTTGTAAATTCTTAAAACCGTCTTTGATGGCTTCTTCTGTAAGCGAAGAAATCCATAAACGTTGTACTTCTCCCGTATAGTTACATTGATTGATCACCCAACGTTGAATCAATTCTCCTTCTTGACCAGCATCCCCGCAATTGATAACCACTGTTGCCTTGTCGAATAATGATTTTACAATATTGAATTGTTTTTGAATTCCGTCGTTGCTCGTAACTTTGGTTTCGAACTTTTCGGGAAGCATGGGTAAATTGTTCAAATCCCAGCTTTTCCAATGTGGTTTGTAGTCTTTGGGTTCTAATAGTGTACATAAATGACCGAATGTGTAGGTAACTGCATAGCCGTTACCTTCAAAATATCCATCTCGCTTGGTATTGGCGCCCAGAATATTAGCAATTTCTCTTGCAACACTCGGTTTCTCTGCAATACATACTTTCATTTATACGTTTTAAGATGCTCGAAAATAATAAATTATTTGGGAATAAAACGATTGTTTGGTTTTAAAATATAGATTGCTGGGTTGCTGTTGTAAATGCTTCTAAAAACTGCATTCCTCTGTGAGAATTCCCCTTTGTATTTAGTTGTGGACTCCAGACAGAAATCACATATTGGTTTGGATGTATGGCAACAATGCCACCACCAACACCACTTTTACCTGCCAATCCTACTTTAAAGGCAAACTCTCCAGATTCGTCATAGAATCCGCAAGTTTGCATCAGTGCATTGATTCGTTTTGACTGGCTCGTTGTTAAAACCTGAGTATTGTCATGTGTTGTTTTACCATTGTTGGCTAAAAAAGAAAACTGTGCTGATAATTGCTCACAGGTAAATTCTAAAGAACAGATATCAAAATAGAAGTCTAATACCTTATCAGGTTCATTTTCTAGGTTGCCAAATGATTTAATAAAATTGCACAAAGCAACATTTCTATACCCAATAGATTTTTCAGAAGCAGCAATTTTTGCAGAGTAGTTGATGTCTTTATTGGCAGATAAACTTCTAATGAATGCCAGCAACTCTTCTTTAGGGTTTTCTAAATGGCTCAATAATATATCTGCAATCACAATAGCACCTGCATTGATAAAGGGATTTCTGGGAACTCCTTTATCCTTTTCTAATTGTACCAACGAGTTAAATGCCGTACCAGAAGGTTCTACACCCAGTCGATTCCATAGATTTTCTCCTAATAATTTATAGCCCAATGCCAATGAAAATACTTTTGAAATACTTTGTATAGAGAACTTTTCTTGAAAATTTCCAATACCAAATTGTTCTGATTGTATGGTAGATATATGAACCCCAAAATTCTCAGAATTCACCTTTGCCAATTCAGGAATATAAGAAGCTTTTTCTCCTTGATTTTCAGAGGTCTTTATTTTTTCAAAGATTTGTATAATCAATTCTTTATATTTCATGGGGCAATCAATTTTGATGCGGAAAAGTAGTAAAAAGGAATTAAAAAAGCTGTGTCAGTTTTAGTGAAATGTTATTATTATTTAGAGATAGAATATTCATAATAATACATCAAATCACTTTCTGCCGCGATATACCCAAATGAGTTCCAAGAATTACTAGCTACAATTTCTTCCAAAAGAGTTTTAGCCTGTTCTTTTTTGTTCGTGTAGAAATACCAACTGGCCACACCGTATTTTACAGCATCTAAAGAAGGACTTTCACCATTAGGGTTTAGTATTGCATCTAAAGGAATCATCTTTTTGTAGAATTTACATAAATCGTAATAGCTCATGTTCTCAATAATATCTGCTTTTTCTTTGATGGGTTCTAATAGTTTTGTGGCCAACACTTCATTTCCTAAACGACGTTGATTCATATACAACCAATGTGTACTCGAAACAATATTGTCATCGTAATTCCCCGAATTTCTACAATTCAAGAAAGCCTCATATGATTTTTGATAGTTGTGTTTTAAATAATAAGCCAATCCAAGATGATACCAGATGTTTCCATGTAATGAACTTACAGGAATGTTTCTGGCATTTGGCATTCCGTCTTGTTCCATTTCGTTTTCTGTACCATCAATAAGTTTAACAGCGATTAAATAATCTGCAATGGCTTTGTCATACATTCTAAGGGATATATAACGATGCCCTCTATGTCGGTATAATTTTGGACTGTTTGGGAATTTTTTTATCCCATCAGAATAAATGTCAATGGCTTCTTTATAGTTTGCTAAATATGCGGTTCTTCTACCAAACCAAATAATGTTTTCTTCGTTGTTCGGGTTGTTGGTGAACTCTTTTTTTGCCTCGGCATATTGGTCCAGCATTTTTTGAGAAGGAGCCCTTTTTATAAACTTTTTTCCTAATGGAGAAATATATACATCATTAGAGGTCGCTTCGGTTTGAGCCTTCGGTTTCTTATTCTCATTATTTTTACAATTGATAAATGCAATACTACAGAAAATAAAGAGTAAGATACTGGTAAGTTGAACTTTCATAAGGTCTTGTATTCGTTGATATTTGTAAAGCGTAAGATAAATGATAAAATTAAGAGAAGCAAATATGGTTGCATAGTTAACTTTTTTTAGATTCATGTATTACTGAATCAAGTTCGGAACAATCCACAGGAATGACAACCTAAAATTGAATGTCATTCCGAACGAAGTATGACGAGGAATCTTGCTTTAATTTGTGCTGAAGTTTATCAGATTTCTCAATGACAAAAGGATAACTGTTCTCGATACAATTTTACTACCAACTTCAACTAGGTTAAGTTAACAGTAAAATCACTCGAACTGACATTTAGTTATGAATTTAAATACACTTTCAATTCTTCATAAGTTTTAATCTTCTGAAACTCTTTCTCTTTATCTAGTACAGATTCTATTTGAGAAGGAATTGGAACTTTTACGTTTAATGTTTCTTCTACCACATCTAAAAACTTTACAGGATGTGCAGTCTCTAAAAAGATGCATTGTACATTTGGGTTTTCTTTTAAGTATTCTTTTGCACCTAAGTATCCAACGGCTCCATGAGGATCCGCAACATAATTAGATTGAGCATACATCTCTTTCATTGCTTCTTTAGTTGCAGCATCTGTATAAGAGAAAGAAGAAAAACGATTCTTTAATTCTTCTATATTCTTGTTAAATAACTCTTGGATTCTGATAAAGTTACTTGGGTTTCCAACGTCCATGGCATTAGAAATGGTAGCTTTAGATGGTTTCGGTGTATAGACTCCATCATTCAAATACTTTAAAACTGTATCATTTACATTGGTAGCAGCTACAAAATGGGTGATGGGTAATCCTAATTTTTGTGCTAGTATTCCAGCACAGATATTTCCGAAATTCCCGCTAGGCACAGAAAATACCAAGTCCTTTTGTTTATTTTTTAATTGCTTATAGGCAAAGAAAAAGTAAAACATTTGCGGCAACCAACGTGCAATATTAATGGAGTTGGCAGATGTCAATGTTCTTTTAATGTCTTTGTCTAAAAATGCATTTTTCACCATGTCTTGACAATCATCAAAAACACCGTCCACTTTTAAGGCGCTAATATTCTGTCCCAATGTAGTCAATTGTTTTTCTTGAATGTCGCTCACTTTTCCATCAGGATATAGAATCACAACATCTACCCCTTTAACATTTAGAAACCCATTGGCTACAGCACCTCCAGTATCTCCAGAGGTAGCAACCAATACGGTTTGTTCCCTGTTTTCTTTATTGAACTCGCCCAAACAACGGGCCATAAAACGTGCTCCAACATCTTTAAAAGCCATGGTTGGCCCATGAAACAATTCTAATGTTGAAATGTTTTCTGTGATTGGAACAACAGGGAAATCAAAGTTGATGGTTTCTGTGATGATTTCTTTCAGTTTCTTTTCTGGAATTTCATTGCCTACAAATTGTTTGATGACTTCAAAGGCAATTTCTTCATTAGAAAAATATTCAATATTTTTAAAGAATCCTGCAGGTAATGGTGTAATGCTTTCTGGAAAGTACAATCCTTTGTCAGATGCCAATCCGTTGATAACTGCTTCTTTAAATGAAGCCTTTGGTGCTTTATGATGTAAACTATAATAGTTCATTTTGAATTTCTTTTAATTTGTTCTTGATACTATTTTTTCATTCTTCAAAAATCACTCGAACTGACAAACTCTTTGTCACATCGAGTGAATTTGATTTTTAGAGAAAATCAAATTTGTATCGAGATGCTATTATTTAATGATTTTTATTCCGTTTGCATTTACTTTTGATACATGTATATCAAAATCAATTTCGATATTTTTATAGACCAACGCCATTGCTTGACCTACTTTTCTTGCAGTTTCCTTACTTTTACTCAGTGCAAAAATCGATGGACCTGAGCCAGAAATTCCGCTTCCTAAAGCACCTGCTTCTAATGCTGCTTTTTTAGCATTTTCAAATTCAGGGATTAAAATAGAGCGGTAGGGTTCTACAATTTCATCATGTAAAGAACGACCGATTAGCTCATAGTTTTCAGTATACAAGCCACTAATTAAACCGCCTAAATTTCCTAATTGTGTTACCGTTTGTTGTAAACTAACGGTTTGTTTTAACACTGATCTAGCGTCAGCAGTTTTTACTTCAATCTGTGGATGCACAACTGTTGCATACAACGCCGATGGAGCAGCAATCTTAACAATATCTAATGGCTGGTAACTTCTAATCAAAGTAAATCCACCCAAAAGGGCAGGAGCAACGTTGTCTGCATGTGCTGTTCCGCTAGCTAACTTTTCTCCTTCCATGGCAAAAGGCACTAGTTCTTGTAACGAAAAAGGTGTTCCCAATAATTTATTAACGCCAAATACGGCTCCTGCAGAACTAGCTGCTGAACTTCCGATTCCACTACCAGGTTTGATGTTCTTATAAATTTCTATTTCGAAGCCTGCATCAGAATTCAATTTTTTTAGTAATGCTAGAACAGCAACACCAGCTACATTCTTTTCTGTGTCTAGTGGTAAATCCTGTCCAATTATTTTGGTGATTTTCACCCCTTTTATATTGGATCTTCTAATGACCATTTCATCTCCAACAGTGTCTAAGCACAATCCAAGGACGTCGAATCCACAGGAAACATTGGCAATGGTTGCTGGAGCAAAAAGTTTTATTTCATTCATAGTTTAACGATTTCCGATTCTTATTACATCTGCGAATATTCCCGATGCTGTTACATCTGCACCAGCGCCAGCGCCTTTAACTAGTAGTGGTTGCACTGGATATCTGTCTGTAAAAAATAACACAATATTATCACTTCCTTCTAAATTGTAAAAAGGATGATCTGCTGGAATGTGTTGCAAACCAACTGTTGCTTTTCCGTTTACAAATTCGGCCACATATTTTAATTTACAATTCTTTTCATTTGCAGCTTTGTAAATTTCTTGAAAATGTTGTTCAAATTCCCTCAGACTTGCATAAAAATCATCGTTATTAGAAGTGTTTAGGCTTTTTTGAGGTAAAAATGACTGATTGTCAATATCAGATAATTCCAATTCAAATCCGCTTTCTCTCGCTAAAATTAAAATTTTACGAGCCACATCAACACCACTTAAATCAATTTTAGGATCTGGTTCTGTATACCCTTCTTTTTGAGCTGCCTGTACCACATCATGAAATGTTGAACTTTCATTGAAATTATTGAAAACATAGTTTAAACTCCCAGATAAAACGGCTTGTATTTTTTGAACTCTATCTCCAGAAGCAATTAAGTTTTTTAAGGTGTCAATAATTGGCAATCCAGCGCCAACATTGGTTTCGAATAGGAAGGGAGCATTGTACTTTCTTGAGACCCTCTTTAATGTTTTGTAATTCTCAAAGTCAGAAGCACAGGCAATCTTGTTACAGGTTACAACAGCTATATTTTTACGTAAATAGGCTTCGTACATTTCAGAAACTTGCTGGTTGGCAGTATTGTCTACAAAAACACTATTACGCATGTTTAAAGAGACTGCTTTTTGATAAAATTCATCTAAAGTTGTGGGTGCTCCTTGTTGTAAATTTTCTTTCCAATTTGCTAAGTCTATTCCTTCTTCATTCACAAAACTCTTTTTAGAGTTTGCTATCCCAACAACACGAATGTTTAGTTTCAATTGTTCTTTTAGATAGTCAGATTGTTGTGCTATTTGTGCTAAAAAACGCTCTCCAACATTACCAACACCTGTAACAAATAAGTTTAGCTGCTTTAATTTTTCTTCGAAAAATCGTTCATGTAAGGTATTTAATGCTTTTTTAGCATCGTTTTTATTAACCACAGCAGAAATGTTCTTTTCTGACGCACCTTGAGCAATGGCTCTTATGTTTACATTGTTTTTCCCCAAAGCGCTGAACATTTTACCACTTAAGCCTTGGTGATTTTTCATGTTATCACCAACCAGTGCTAAGATTGCTAAATCAGATTCAACTATCACAGGTTTTACTTTGTGCTGAGTTATTTCTGTTTCAAAAGCTGTGTTGATGCTATGTGTTGCATTTGCTACATCTTCATTATATACTCCAAGGCAAATAGAATGTTCAGACGATGCTTGTGTAATTAATACAATGTTTATGTTTTGAAAAGAAAGTGTTTCAAGCAATCGTTTTGAAAACCCAGGAATGCCAACCATTCCACTACCTTCTAAGGTTAGTAAGGCGATATCTTCTATATATGTAATTCCTTTAACAGGTTTATTTTGTTCTGTTTTTTGTGTGATTAAAGTTCCAGCATCTTCTGGAGAAAACGTGTTTTTTATGACAATCGGAATTTCTTTTTCTAATACAGGCTGAATGGTTGGAGGATAGATCACCTTGGCTCCAAAATGCGACAGTTCCATGGCTTCTTGATAGGAGATATGCGGAATTGGAAAGGCCTGTTTTACTACAGATGGATTGGCTGTGAACATGCCGCTTACATCGGTCCAGATTTGTAATTCTTTAGCATCTAAGGCAGCAGCATAAATGGCCGCTGAAAAATCTGAACCACCACGGCCTAAGGTGGTTGTTTTACCATCTTTTGTACTGGCAATAAAACCTGGTAAGACAGTTACTTGTTCTTTTGAGTTGTTAAAATAGGCGAGACAATTGTTATTTGTAAGTTCAAAATTTACTTGTGCGTTTTGAAAGTTTTCATCGGCAATAATCAATGCTCTACTATCTTTGTATGCGGCATTAATACCGGCTACTATTGCGGCTTTAGAAACCACATAAGAAGACAATAGTTCACCAAAACTAGCAATTGTAGCAAGGGTTTTAGGGGTTAACTCTTGTAATAAATTGCAACCTTCAAAGAGCGTCTCTAAATGATTGAACAATCGTTTTGTATAACTAATTACTTCACTTTGATTGGCAACTGGAATTAATTCTTTTATAATATGAAGATGGTGGTTTTCTACCTCTTTTAATAGCGAATTATATGCTATACCCTGAACGGCATTCTGTGCCGTTTTTAATAATTTATCTGTTGTTTTTCCAAATGCAGAAACCACAACAATGGTTTTATCGTCTTTAGAAATTTGTTTTACTATTGCTAAAACTTGTTGTATTGATTGACTACTTGCTACGGAGGAGCCTCCGAACTTTAAAACTTTCATGTTGAAAATGTTACTATTGATACTTTTAGTTGAATGCTATTTATCTGATTTCAATTTTTCGAAAAAATAAATATAACCTAAGATGATATGTAGTAAAATGAACCCCTAAAGGGTAATCGTAATTGTAGTAGTAATTGTGCGAATATCTAATACAGTGCTACCTGCCACAGAAGTAGCTATAGTAGAAATAGTATTTGTTTTAGTAGTATTCACACTGCAAATGTATGCGTTATTTTAATATGACAAAACATAAAGTGAATTTTTATGAATATATCTAAAAATTCACTTCAACTTTTACGATATGTCAATGTTTTGTTGATTTCTTAAGATATCTTCAAACGTGTCTCGTTGTCTGATCAAGTAATCTACGCCATTATGCACCATCACTTCTGCAGGCTTGTATCTAGAATTGTAATTTGATGTCATGGAGAAGCAATAAGCACCTGCGTTATGGAAGCATAAGGTGTCTCCTTCGGTAATTTCACTAATTCGTCTGTTAGAGCCAAATGTGTCGGTTTCACAGATATATCCAACAACAGAGTAGTAGCGTTCTCTTCCTTTGGGATTAGAAATATTGGTGATTTGATGATATGAATCATACATCATTGGTCTAACCAAGTGATTGAACCCACTATCAACTCCTGCAAAAACGGTAGATGTAGTTTGCTTGATAACATTTACATTGGCCAGAAAAAAACCAGCTTCACTCACTAAAAATTTACCAGGTTCAAACATCAAGGTCAAGTCTTTGCCATAATCTTTACAAAAGCGATTGAATCTTTTAGATAATTGTTTTCCTAGTTGTTCGATGTCAGTAGAAATATCTCCTTCCTTATATGGTACTTTAAAGCCACTTCCAAAATCAATAAAATCTAAGTTTTCGAATTGAGCAGCTACATCAAATAAAATCTCAGTTGCCCTAATAAAAGTATCAATATCTAAAATATCAGATCCAGTATGCATATGTATTCCATTAATATGCATCCCTGTATTTTCAACAACTCTTTTAATATGCGGAACTTGATAAATTGAAATTCCGAATTTAGAATCGATATGACCAACAGAGATTTTACTATTCCCACCTGCCATAACATGTGGATTGATACGAATGCAAACAGGTATTTCTGGATGTTTTTGTCCAAATAACTCTAAGATAGATAAGTTGTCAATGTTAATTTGAACCCCTAATTTCGCAGCTTCTTCAATTTCTTCTAATGAAACTCCGTTTGGTGTAAAAATAATGTCTTCTGGAGTAAATCCGGCAGCCAATCCTAACTGTACTTCTTGTATAGAAACGGTGTCTAAACCTGAATTTAACTGCTTGAAAACCTTTAATATATTGATATTAGACAATGCTTTTGTTGCATAATTTAATTTCACCTGTTTTACCTTAGAAAAAGCATTGGTTAATCTATTAAATTGAGAAATAATTTTCTCTGTATCATAAACGTATAACGGGCTTCCGTATTTTTCTGATAGTGCAATTAATGCTTCATTGGTCATCATAATATTGTTTCTTTATGACACAAATGTAATACAACAAAGGGATTTAAAAATGGCTAATGAAAAAATATAACAGATTGTTTAAAATTGTAATAAAAAAGCTCTTTTCCCTTTTGAAAATGGTGTTTTTCCTTAAGGTAAAGGTAGATGAAATTGTAGTTTTGGAATCTGGAATAGGATTTAGAATGTTCAATATTAAAGGTATAGCTTAAATAATTGTTGTATGAAAAAATGCCCAAATTGCGAGTCAACATTTAGATGTAGAACAAAAAGAAAATGGATTCATAGATTCTTACTCGCTTCAAAAGCGTATTTATGTCATGATTGTGGTTCGAAATTTTTAAAAATACCTTTGTTTAAAAACACCATTTTATTAGCCGAAAACTATTAGCTAATTAAATTTCATTGCTACTTTTTCGGTGATTTTTACAATCACTTCAGTAGCTTTTAAAATTGATTCAAGAGGTACATATTCATATCGACCATGAAAATTATGTCCTCCTGCAAAAATATTTGGACACGGCAATCCTTTGTAAGATAATTGCGAGCCATCGGTTCCCCCACGAATGGCTTTAATTAAAGGGGTAATACCAATATCTCTCATTGCTTCTTCTGCAATGTCAACAATGTGCATTACAGGGGTTACCTTTTCTTTCATATTAAAATATTGATCTTTAATATGAACAGAAACTAGGTCTTTGCCTAGTTTTTTATTTAGTGCCTTTGCTGTGTTTTCAAAATCTAATTTACGTTGTAGGAACAATTCCATGTCATGATCTCTGATGATATATTCTAAGGTAGTTTTCTCAACAGTTCCATGCATGTCGTGTAAATGAAAGAAGCCTTCATACCCTGTAGTTGTTTCAGGAGTTTCGTTGGCAGGCAAGGCAGCGATAAATTCATTTGCAATCAACATTGAATTGATCATTTTTCCTTTAGCATAACCTGGGTGCACAATTTTACCCTCAATTGTAACATGAGCCCCTGCAGCGTTAAAGTTTTCGTATTCTAACTCGCCAATCTGGCTTCCATCCATTGTATATGCCCATTCTGCTCCAAATTTTGCAACATCAAACAAATGTGCTCCTTTTCCAACTTCTTCATCGGGGGTAAAACAAATTCTAATTTTTCCATGTTTAATTTCAGGGTGCTGAATTAAATATTCCATGGCAGAAACAATTTCTGTTACTCCAGCTTTATCATCTGCGCCTAATAGGGTAGTGCCATCTGTTGTTATAATGGTTTGCCCTTTATATTGTAATAAGTCATCAAAATAATCTGGAGACAACACAATTCCTTGTTCTTTATTTAGGACAATGTCTTTTCCGTTATAATTTTCATGAACTTGTGGTTTTACATTAGCCCCTGTAAAATCGGGACTTGTATCAATGTGTGCAACAAAACCTATAATAGGTACGTCGTAATCTAAGTTACTTGGTAAGGTGGCCATGATATAGCAGTTGTCGTCTAACGTAACATTGCTCATTCCAATTGTTTTTAGTTCTGCTACTAAAACTTTGGCCAAATCCCATTGTTTTTCTGTACTTGGAAAGGCAGGGTTGTTTGGGTCAGATTCAGTATCTATTGTTACGTAGCTGATAAATCTATTTAGAATGTGTTCTTTATTAAGGTGCATTGAAAGTGATTGAATTAAGTGTGTGTATTGCTTTGCAAAAACGGTTATTTACGTTAGAATCCCCGTATACCTCTGTTTTTATATGAAAAGAATTGCTATTGTTTTTGCGTACAAATATATTTAAAATTTGATAGGTGAAATTTCCTTTTTTACCACTAGAAATAGCGTATAAGGCATTGTTTCCTTTAAACTGAAACGTGTTTTGGCTTTTGTTTTTTAAGCTACGAATAGAATCATTTAACTTCAATTGTTTTTTAAAGTGCTCATCAAATTGATATCCAATTTGCAGTTGAGTGATGTCAATTAAAACAGTTTCTGTGAGTTGTTTTGTGGTGTCAGCCGAATAGATGGAAGATTGCAAGGTATCGTAAAATAAATTTGTTTTCCAATGTGTTGGAATTTCAATGGAGAAATTTTTCTTTACATCAATTACTTTCTCAGTAGTCTTGCTGAAAGATTGAGAACTACAAGAATAGGCTTGCTTCAAAGCTGTTTTATTACATGATATAATACACATCGAAATAAATACAATAGGCATAAAAGACTTCATACTTGAATAGTATCTTTACTTTAAAGTTAATTTTCCAATCTTTTTATTTCCAGACAACCAAGCGGTGTTTTTGTCTACAAATTGAATTGCGTAATACCCATCTTTACTAATATCTTTCCAAGAATGTCCTCCATCATTTGAGAAAGAGACACCGGTTTTACCGACTGCAATAACTTCTTTTCCATTTGTTCCAGGAATGTATTGCACGCAGCTTTTATAGTTTGGTGCCTTGCCACTTGCTACTAAGGTCCAAGTTTCACCACCGTCAGTCGTGACCGCTTTATTAGCGGTGTTTTCCTCTTGTTTAGAGAAGTTTCCTCCCATGATAATTCCGATATTCTCATTATAGAAATCTACAGAATAAATTCCTTGTGGTCCATTACCTTGGATGATTGGAGTATCAAAAATTTCCCAAGTTTTCCCTTTGTCAGAAGATTTTAATACGCGTGCTCTTGTGCCTCCAGTAACCACCCAAATGGTCTTGTTTACAAAGGCAATATTTGTGTTACTTGCGGCAAATGAGGCTTCCCCTTCTTTTACTTCTGGTAGTTTTGAGCAATCAATTTTAGCCCAAGTATTCCCGCCATCATGTGTCATTATGATAGAAGTACAGCCATTAATAGGATCTCCAATAGCAATGCCTGTTTTATCATCTAAAAACGTCATTGCATCATAAAATACTTTTTCATGTGTTTCTTTGTATACAATCTTTTGTTGGCCTGAAGTAATTTTATATAACAATGCAGGATTGGCTATAGATAATGCAAAAACACTGCTGTTTGTTTTTGCGATACTTCTAAAGTGAGGTATAATTGTGTCTTGATAGGTAATAAATTCAATATTCCAGGTTTCGCCTCCATCCTCTGTTAGTCCAATATCTCCTCTTGAACCAGCAAAAAGTACTTCGTCCTTATTTATGGCCAGAACGGCCCTGATACTCGTGCTATCCATGTCAATATTTTGAATAGTGACAGATTCCATACTTCTAACAATATATTCTTGTTTACACGAAAAACAAATGAAGGCTACACAAATTAAAAGAAGGAGTCTTTTCATGATATTTTTTTTAGATGCGACTAATTTACAATTTTGCTTGGTTTAACAGCAATTAGTTTATAAATTTCTTCCCTGATTCAAAATACATGTCAAAAACAAATTCTTATAAAAAAGCGTTGGTAATCTCTGGTGGTGGAAGCAAAGGAGCTTTTGCTGGCG
>Ga0209395_1000231_pt1 | contig 84276 bp, 71 predicted proteins | sample GOMGulsemesocosm_3_FD_184635 | JGI IMG/M metagenome (GOLD analysis project Ga0209395, IMG submission 184635) | Methane-oxidizing microbial communities from mesocosms in the Gulf of Mexico - GOM9D Gulf of Mexico (SPAdes) (version 2) | ecosystem: Environmental > Aquatic > Marine > Cold seeps...
ACTGATTGCTATTATTGGAATATGGTTCTTTAGAAAAGGAAAATGGAAAACCATGAAAGTTTAATTCAATTTTGTAATTTAGAATCGATTTTAAAAAAGCAGAAATGAAAAACAAAAGCTTGGGAATAAACACGATTTGCGCACATGTTGGAGAGGTAAAGGATACACAATTTAAAGGTGCTATTTCTCCGATATATATGTCTACATCTTATGCTTTTGATAATGTTGATGTACTGCGATACCCACGATATTTAAACACGCCAAACCAAGAAGCGCTGGTAAAAAAAATTGCGGCCTTAGAGAACACTGAAAACGCGTTAATTTTTGGTTCAGGAATGGCAGCAGTTAGCACAACACTTTTAGCTTTTTTAAAACAAGGTGATCATGTGGTTTTGCAACAAGCCTTGTATGGCGGAACGTATAATTTTGTAGTTGAAGAATTTAAGAAATTCGGAATTGAATATTCATTTACAAAAGAGGTGTCTATTAGCTCTTTTAAAGAAGTTATACAGCCAAATACAAAGGTGTTATATATAGAAACGCCCTCTAATCCGTTATTGACCATTACAGATATGCAAGCAGTTTCAGAATTGGCAAAAGCGAATGGAATTGTTACGATGATAGACAATACATTTGCATCACCTATCAATCAAACTCCGATAGATTTTGGTATTGATATTGTACTTCACTCTGCAACTAAATATATGGGGGGACATTCAGATATTTTAGCAGGTGCAGTTGCTGCATCAAATAGTCATATAGAAACCATTTGGAAAACGGCTATTAATTTAGGTGGTAGCTTGAGTGATTTTACGGTTTGGATGTTAGAACGTAGTTTAAAAACATTGAATTTACGTGTAAAATGTCAAAGTGAAAATGCGGGTATTATGGCAAGATATTTGGTGCGTAATCCAAAGATTTCTAAGGTGTATTATCCTGGATTGGAATCGCATCCAAATCACCAATTAGCGAAAAAGCAAATGAAGGCGTTTGGAGCAATGGTATCATTTGAATTAAAAGAAGGAATTGATGCGGTTGCATTTCAGCGTAAGTTGCAATTGATTAAGCCGTCTATGAGTTTGGCGGGCGTTGAAAGTACCATGTTGAACCCAGCAGTTGCTTCTCATGCATTACTAGGAGCAGAAGAAAGAAAAAAACAAGGAATTACGGATGGTTTAATACGCTTTTCCGTAGGAATAGAAGATACAGAAGATTTAATTGCCGATATAGAACAGGCACTAGAAAAAATAATATAACATAAATGAAACTAGATATATTAGCCTTTGGGGCGCATCCAGATGATGTAGAATTAGGTTGTGGAGCAACCGTAGCTAAAGAAGTGTCTTTAGGAAAAAAAGTAGGTATTATAGATTTAACGCGTGGTGAGTTAGGAACTCGAGGTTCTGCAGATTTAAGAGATGAAGAAGCAGCAAATGCAGCAACAATATTAGGTGTAGCTGTGAGAGAAAATGTGCGCTTTGCAGATGGTTTTTTCACGAATGATAAAAAGCATCAGCTAGAAATTATAAAAATGATCAGAAAATATAAGCCTGACATTGTATTATGTAATGCCATTGATGATCGACATATTGACCACCCAAAGGGAAGTAAATTAGTCTCTGATGCTTGTTTTTTAAGTGGTTTGTTAAAGATAGAAACCGAATTAGATGGGGAAGTTCAAGAAAAGTGGAGACCCAAACAAGTATATCACTACATTCAATGGAAAAATATTACCCCTGATTTCGTAATTGATGTTACTGGTTTTATGGATAAAAAGATTGATTCGGTAAAAGCATACAGTTCTCAGTTCTTTGATCCGACAAGTAAAGAGCCAGAAACACCAATAACTAGTAAGAATTTTATTGATAGCATTGGGTATAGAGCGAATGACCTAGGTAGATTGATAGGCGTAGAACATGCAGAAGGTTTTACCTCAGAACGTTACGTGGCTGTAGAAAATTTAGATAAATTAATTTAATTTTTTTGTTGTTGAGAAGTAAAAAATGAAGTATATTTGCACCCGCAAGTTACATGGTGGTTGTAGCTCAGTTGGTTAGAGTATCGGTTTGTGGTACCGAGGGTCGCGGGTTCGAATCCCGTCTTCCACCCAAAAGGTCTTTTCAGAAATGAAAGGACCTTTTTTTATAGCGTAAATTTAGGTTGAAAAATACATAAGGGATGAGAAGTTTATCTCGAGCGATAGTCATGAGGATTCCCGTCTTCCACTCATAAATAAATCCTTCTAATTTGATTGAGAAGGATTTATTTGTGTGTCTAATTTTAATTATTCAAGAACACTTTTTATTTTTATTGGAGAATTACTAAAGTTCCCTAATTTCCATTGTTCTCCATAAATAGAAGAGAAGATAACTTCGATTTTTACCTTTCGATTAAACCAATTTCTTAAACTTTTTATTTTTTCTTTGTTGTTTGATTGATGCATTACCATGTTTTTAACGGCATTCGCAGGAATTAACATGCCTTTACTCACGGAAGAATGACCAATGTCTTTATAGTCTTTAAAAAGAGAATCTTCTTTTACAATTACACGATTAAAAAAGGCTCTTAGATCATGGTTTTTGTAGGTAGAATCTTTATAAGTGATGTTTATTTCGTTTATTAATGCTGGCCCTATCCCTTTATTAGAGAGTGTGTATGAGTAGCTTTTTCCATCATTTGTGTTATATAAGGTTAAGTAAGGCAATACACTTTTATGCTGTTCTAATCGTTGCAATTCAAATTGTTTGTCCATCAAGTTCGTTTGACGGTAAATAATAAATAACGAACCCAAACTTGCAATAATTACTAAAAGGGTGGTCGCTTTTTCAAAGGAGATGTTTACTTTCATAAAATAATGACAAAAATATTTTTGATTTGTTACAATCTATTAAATAGAATGTAAAGCTTCTAGAACTTCTGCACGTTTTCTAACAGAAACAGGTATGGTGCTCTTATCTTGCAGTACTAAGTACCCGCCATCAGATTTTATATACTCTTTGATGTATTTAGTATTTACTAAATGACTTTGATGAACTCTTAAAAAGTGACTTTCTTTTAGTAAGTCCGCAAAGTATTTTAACGTTTTAGTGACCATCATTTTAGTACCGTTTTCAAAATAGAACGTTGTATAATTATTATCTGATTTACATTTTATAATTTCTTCTAAGGATACAACAACAATTTTATCCAACGTATGTAATGAAATTTTTGTTGGGATATTTGAAGGATTTGAGATTGTTTCTTGTAAAATATGCAACTGCTTTTTTTCGGGCTGAAGCTGGTGTAATGCTTTATTTATTGCAGTATTCAAATCTTCATCCGAATAGGGTTTTAAAATATAATCAATAGCAGCAAACTTAAAGGCTTTGATGGCATAGGCATCGCTAGCAGTAACAAAAATTATTTTTGAACGCAAATCTGGAATAATTTCTAACACGTCGAAGCCAGTACCATCGCCCAGCATAATGTCCAAAAATAAAATATCTGGTTGTTGTACGCGTAATAATTTTGAAGCTTCTACGACACTTGTAGCAGTACCAATAATTTGAATATTTGAATGCTTGTTAGAAATATCATTGCGTAACATTTCTAATGCTTGTGGCATGTCATCTACTAAAACGGCTGTTTGTTGTTTCATGGTATTTATTCTAATTCAAAAATTGTTATTTCTGGCCTCACATTAAACCGCACTTGCAGTAAATGACCTAAAGCTCTATTAATATATAAAGTTCGACCATCTTCTAAGTCAATTATTCCGGCTGAATACTTTTTATTTTTTACGGGTAAAATTGGTGGGTTTAAAAATGGAGGTTTTACTTGTCCCCCGTGTGTATGGCCAGCAAGGATCCACCCTTTATAATGATTCCAAACATTTAAATCACATACATCTGGATTATGACATAAAACTAGATTAGCCTGCTCGTTATTTAGCTGACTCATTATTTTTTGAGGATTAAAATTTAAGCCCCAATAGTCATCTAAACCAATTATGTTAAGCCCATTGATGTTTTTTTGTTCGTTATTTAAGATGCTAACTCCAGCATTTTCAAGAATGGATGTTATGTCATCTGCCACATGTTGTTCTGACCAGTTTTCACCATAATCATGGTTTCCCAAAACACCAAGTGTTCCCACCTGACCTTTAACAACATGCTTAAAAACTTCTCTTAATTGTTTTAGCTGTTCTTTGTTGTCGTATGAAACAAAATCACCTGTATACACTACATAATCTGGAGTGAGTTTTTGTGCTTTTTTAAAAGAGTCAATGATGTATTGATAGTCAAAACGATTGCCAACATGAATATCACTAATTTGCATAAGGGTTTTCCCTTTTAAATGAATTGGTAAGTTTTTAATCGTCATTTTCACCCTTACAAACTCCAACCAAAAAGGTTCTATTTGCCAAGAATAGATGCCGCCAATTATACTGGCACCTACTGCGCCAAAAAATGATTTTTTAATGAATTTTCTTCTCTTCATAGAATTAATAATCCGTTTTTAAAGGAATTTTAAATGCAACTTTAGTCCCTGTAATTTTATTTTTTTCTTGTAACTCAGAAATATCAAAGCTGCTATATTTTGTTAGGTTTTTAATTCGTTCTTGAGTCACCTTTAATGCCAAAGACTTATGATTTTTACTTGTTTTTTTAGAATGATTATAACCAATACCATTATCAATAATTACACAATGTAAGTAGTTGCTTTTTACAGTGAAATTAATAGTTATTTGCCCAGTTTCTGATTTTCCTTTAAATCCATGTTTAATAGCGTTTTCTATGAAAGGCTGAATCAACATGGGCGGAATTAAGATTTCTTCAAGGTCGATATTATTGGTATGTGTATTGAAAGTATATTGAAAAGCATTCGAAGACATTTTCTGTTCTAATTCAATATAATTTTTCAAGGTATTTATTTCTTGATGTAAACTAACTTCTTCTTCTCTAGAGTTGTTTAAAATTGCTCGTAATAAGGTTGCAAACTGACTTACTGTGGCATTTAACTCTGCTGTGTTTCCGCTGTTTCCAAGTGCTTTAATCCCATTTAAAACATTGAAAATAAAATGAGGATTCATTTGCAATTGTAATGCTTTTTGCTCTAAATTAATTAAGTGATTCTCTAAGGTTAATTTCGCGACTTTTTCTTTGTTTTTCTTATTGATTCTCTCAATATAGGCAGCGATACCTATGAATAGTATCACTACTATAAATCCAATTGAACTAGCAATAAACCACCCCTTTTCATACATGGGTTTGTCTATATAAAAATGAAATATTTTTGGCAGACTTTCTAGTTTAAAAGCATTTCTAGATGTTATAGTAAATGTATACTCTCCAGATTTTAAGTTTGGAAAATTGATGCTGTTTGTTGCTGTCCAATCTCCAATATCATCATTTAATTTCCATTGATATTCAACTCTGTTTGGATGTGTTAAATCGATTGTTTTATAGGTAAATGAAAGGTTGTTCTGTTTGGGATCTAATTGAATCGTATTCGAGATAATTACATTGTTTAGGCTATCAATTGATTGGTAATCAACCTCAATATTTTCAAAGTTGATTGTTGGTTTTTTCTTTAAAGGATTGTTGTTTGACGGGGTGTATTTTGTAATTCCGTTTTTAGTACCAAACCACAAATTAGTATCAAAAGCTTTAATAGCTGTATTTAAACTTGATTCAATTCCTATAAATCCGTCACTAGCATTGTAATGGGTTGATGCTTCAATGATGGCGTTTTTCAATGTTAATTTATCCAATCCTTTTTCTGATCCAACCCATAAGTTATTGTCTTCATCAAACAAAATTTGATAAACATTTAATGAGCTTAAAAAAGAATTATTTAGTGGTTTTAAGTTGTTTATTTGATTGCTATCGGCATTCCATATCCCACTACCTAAAGTACCGAGGTATAGCCTTTTATTGTTAATAGCGATAGCGTTAATAGCTGTTTTTTGCTTTAATACATTTGAGTAATGAGTAACTGTATTGTTCTTAACAAAGCCTAAATCTCCATTTCTTGTTGCATACCAAACCGTATTGTTATGGAGAATAGACGTGGTGATTGCATGTTCTTTTAAACCATTGTTTTTATTGAATCTTCGAATTTTTTTTACATAACCTTTGGTAAAATCATAATCTAGTTTTATAATTCCAGCATTTTTTGTTAGTACCCAAATAGTGTCTTTATTGATATGAATTTGCTGAATTCTATTATTCGGAAAACCATTTTGTGTATATAATCTTTCAATGGTATAATTATTAATATGTAGTGAATCTCTTTGCTCTCTGAAAATATAGATTCCGTTGTTTTTAGATCCAATCCAAAGATTATGTTGTTTGTCTGTGGTAATAGAAGCTATATTAAACTGATGGTTTTGTGTGCTTATACTTTGAATTCCTAAGCTGTCTTTTTTAAACAAATGATTGGCGTCTGAAAACCAAATGTCTTTATCGTTGGCATGTACAGCTGTAATCTGACCAATGTTTTTTGTGTCTGCGGTTTCATAATGCTGAAAATTTGTAGCAATAGATTTATAAACACCATTTCCTTCAGTTAATAACCAACTATTTTGCTGTTTATCTTGATAAACCTTTACAAGTTTTGTTGTATTTACAGCATGATGATTTTTATATTGCTTTAATAAACTGTTGTGTTTTTTGAAAAAGAGTAGTGCTTCATTTCTTGAAGCTTTTACAATTGATTTTGGATTTTGCAAGGTTCTGGTTTTCCACAATTGGTTTTGTGTTTGTATCCAATAATAAGCAGAAAAATAGTCGACTCTTTTAATACTAGATAGATCGATTTTTAAATTAGTTTTTATAGGAGCTATATAGTCTTTATTAAAAGTGTAGATGCCTTGTTGAGTGGCTAAATAGACTTCATTATTTAATTGATAAATACTATTAATTTTAGGAGAATCATAATTTGAAAATTGTTCTTTGTAGAGAATAGATAAGCCTTTATTGGTAGCAATAAATAAACTATCATTTTTAATAAACAACCCATTGGTAAAATTAGAAAGTAATCCATTGTTTTGGTTGTATATAGAAAATTTATTACCGTCGTATTTTGCAATTCCACCACCTTGGGTAGCAAACCAAATATAACCAATATCATCTTGTATAGCATCAAAAACATCTGACTGAGGCAAACCATCTTTAGTAGATATGTTTTTAAATTCAACGCTTTGGGCATGAATTAAACTGCTAATAATTAACAGCAGAAAAGAAATTACATTTTTTTTTAGGTGTAGCATAGAATCAAATCAAACATGAATGATGCCAAATAAATCATTTAACATTATTAAGAGAAAGATAGTATTTAAAATTGATTAACTTCACGTTTTTAACCAAACTTTTAGAATTATGAAATCTTTTTTTAGTGCCTTTTTGATGCTGTTTTCTGTAGTGGTTTTTTCGCAAAACGGCAGTGTACATTTTACGTTAAGACCTACACTAACTCCAGATGGGAATACCATTATTTTTAGCTTTGAAGGCGATCTATGGAAGGTTTCTTCAAATGGGGGAGATGCTTTTAGGCTAACAGCGATGGATGGAACAGAAACTAGCCCAAGTGTTTCTCCAGACGGAAAATGGCTGGCATTTTCTAGCAATCAGTACGGAAATAACGATGTGTATGTAATGCCATTAAACGGAGGAGAAATCACACAATTAACATTTCATCAAGCTAGTGATAGGGTTGATTCTTGGAATTGGGATAGTAAAACCATCAACTTTAATTCAGGTAGACATAACCAAATGACCAATTACACCATTTCTATTAAAGGAGGAACTCCGAAAAGAACGTTTAATCATTATTTTAACACGGTTCATAATGTAATTCAACATCCAAAAACAAAAGATATTTACTTTAATGAATCTTGGGAAAGTGCTTTTTTTGCACATAGAAAAAGATACAAAGGAGATTACAATCCAGATATAAAATCATACAATATAACAACTAAGAAATTTACTAAACATACCACATATAGAGGGAAAGACTTTGGTGCTACTATTGACAAAGCAGGAAATGTGTATTTTCAATCTGATGAATACAAAGGGGAATATAATTTATATGTTTTGCAAAATGGTTCTAAGAAACGATTGACAAATTTTTCTACTTCCATTATGTGGCCTAAAGTTTCAGCAAACGGAAAGAAAGTTGTCTTTAGAAAAGATTATCAGTTGTATGTGTATGATGTCGCTAGAAAATCATCTAAAAAAATTCGAATTAATATCAATAATAATTCAACAATTAACAAAGAACAATCCTATTCAACAAAAGGAAATATCACCAATTTTGATGTTTCTCCAGATGGAAAAAAGATGGCTTTTATTTCTCGAGGAATGTTATTTGTATCTGATGTAAAAGGAAAGTTTGTACGGAAAATTGAAACAAATTCATTAGAAGCAGTACAAGAAGTAAAATGGTTGAAAAATAATAAAAGCCTATTGTTTTCAAGATCAGTAAAAGGCTATTACAACTGGTTTGTAACTAGTGCAACTGGAAGTTCTAAAACAAAGCAACTTACAAAAAGTACGCAGAACAACAGACAAATTACATTCAACAATGACCATACTAAAGGAGTTTATCTAAGAGGTAGAAATGAAATACATACCATCGATTTAAAAACCTTTAAAAGTGAATTAGTGGTCAAAGATGAACTTTGGGGATTCTATAACTCAAACCCTTATTTTTCTCCAGATGGAAAGTATATAACATACAATGCGTATAGAGATTTTGAAGCAGATATTTTTGTATACAATATTGAATCAAAAAGAACGATTAATTTAACAAAAACCAAAGTTTCTGAGTCTGAGCCAACATGGTCTGCAGATGGTAAATATATGTACTTTTCATCAGAAAGAACTGCACCTAGCTTTCCAAGTGGAGGTAGTGGGAAGTCTAAGGTATATCAGATGGCTTTAGATAAATATGAGCAACCTTTTAGAATAGATAAAGTAAACGAATTGTTTGCTGAAAAAGAGAAGAAGGATGATAAGAAGGGTGACAAGAAGGATAAAAAAGATGCCAAAGAGAAAAAGAAAGAAACAGTTACTGTAAGCATTAATGAAAAGGGGTTGATGGACAGGCTAACAGCAATTAGCCCTAGATTTGGTGGTCAAGGAAACATTACTGTGATTAAAGATGGTGCTAAAACACATGTGGTATACCTGTCAAATCACGATCAAGGAAAAAACAAATTATGGAAAACAACTATAGAACCTTTTGAGAATAATAAAACAGTAAAATTAAGCGATAAGACAATGTTTGGTTATGGCTTTGTAACTTCTGGTAAAAAGCATTATATCTTGGTTAGCGGTACTATTAACACCGTTAATTTAATGGCTAATAAGTTAAAACCAATTTCTTTAAACTATAATTTCAATAAGTCACTATCAAACGAATTCGAGCAAATGTATTATGAAGCTTGGGCGGGTATGGAAGAGAATTTTTATGATGAAAACTTTCATGGAGAAAACTGGCAAAAGCTAAGAGATTCATATGCTAAGTATTTGCCATATGTTTCTAGTAGAGCTAACTTAAGATTGATTTTCAATGACATGTTGGGAGAGTTAAACACTTCTCACTTTGGGTTTAATTCTAACGGAAAAGAAGAGCGTGTGTATCATGGAACACAAACTTTAGAAACAGGAATTGTGTATCATAATAACAATCCGTTTGTAATAGAGCGTATTGTTTCTGAAGGGCCAACAGATGTAAAAGGAAAAAACCTACGAAAAGGAGACAAGCTTGTTGCTGTAAACGGAAATCGTGTAGATGCAAAGAAGAATAGAGAGTCTTATTTTACAAACCCAAAATTTAACAATGAAATTAGTTTGACATTCAATAGAAATGGAAAAGAGTTTTCTGTGAATGTGCATCCAGCAAACTATAGAAGCGTTAGTAGGTTACGATATGACGAATGGCAAGATAAAAATCAGTCCTATGTAGGCAAAAAATCAAAAAATAAGATCGCCTATGTGCATATGAAAAATATGACTGGCGGAGAATTGACAAAGTTTTATCATGATTTAATGAGTAATGAAGCTTATAAAGAGGGATTAATTTTAGACTTACGATACAATACTGGAGGAAATGTACATGATGCAGTATTGAACTTCTTACAACAAAAGCAATACTTAAATTGGAAGTATAGAGAAGGGAAATTAACAAGTCAATCTAACTTCAGCTATGGAAATAAACCCATTGTATTATTGATTAACGAGCAATCATTATCAGATGCAGAAATGACTGCGGCTGGTTTTAAAGAACTAGGCTTAGGAACTATTGTAGGAACCGAAACTTACCGTTGGATCATTTTTACTACGAGTAACGGTTTGGTAGATGGATCTTCTTACAGATTACCATCTTGGGGGTGTTATACCTTAGATGGAAAAGATTTAGAAACAAATGGTGTTGCTCCAGATGTATATGTGGCTAAAGGATTTAAAGATCGATTAGAAAATAAAACACCCCAATTGGATAAAGCAATTGATATCATTCTCAAAAAACTTAAATAATCTAAAAAGGCTGATCATATGATCAGCCTTTTTTTATTACTCTACAGTGTACAATCGTTTATTATCAATTTCTGGTGCTACATGTTCTAAATCTCCATAAGGTTTAATAATGGGTTTTAAAATACATACAACACTTGTTTTCCCTTTGATGATTAGGGTACCATCTTTAACATAAGACCTCCATCTAAATTTTTCTAAAGGAATATTATAATTACTAAACTCTTTAGAAATGTTTTCATCTTCAGAAATCCAATCCATAATTTCTTCTTGAGAGTTAAATTTAGGTGCAGATACATCAGAATTGCTAAAGTCTACAACCCATTCAACCGGAATGTTAAACTTATAGGTATATGCCTCTCCAACATAACGCTCTCTATCGTTGTATAATGTTTCTAACCAATCAATGTCTTTTTCTTTAGGATATCTCTTAGCAAATTCTTTAGACAGGTCAACCTTACCTGGCGAATGTGCCGTTGGATAAAATCCGTAATATGGTTTCGCTAAGTAATGACTTGAAAACTCTTTGCCAAAAATTGTATAAAATGGTGATGCTACAATTTTAGGCGTGTTATTGGTTGTAAACACACTTTTAAATAGCTGCATTAGGCCGGTGTTTTCTCCAAGTCCGCAAGAATGAAAAACAATTTTTGAATCTGTGGCTATTACGTTTCCTAAGGTTGGTATAGTCCCTTCAATGGCGTTTTTCTGTAAAGTTTCTACAGTAATTCGTTCTCCTTTAACCACTGTTTCTAAACTCATTCCTTTCCAAGGGTTGCTATGACTAACAATATGAATTTCACCGTATAGTCTATCATCATAATTTCTATTTAGCCAGTTGATGATTTCCTCTAAAGAAAAAGCATCATCTACTACTTCAAACTCCTTTTCTATAAAGTACTGCCTGGCACTTTTATAGAAATCAGTTTCTCCTTTATCAACTCCTGTAATAAAAACCAAGGGTTCTCTAATTACTACGTTGACATTTGCTACTTCAGTTGTCGTTACATTATTAGCAATGGTTGCTTTTTTTACTGTTCTTTTACAACTTGAAAATTGTCCGATTAGCAGTAGTAATGTCATTACTAATCCTGCCATTTTAATTGTGTTTTTCATGGTGCTACTGTTTTAAGGTTATTACTATATTTTGATTGTCTATTAAGTTGTTTGGCAGGTTTTTAAAACTCTTTTTTAATTGGCTACCAATCACCCAAATATTGTTTTTCTCTTTTTCTATTTTTACGATTTTTCCACTAGCATCTATATGTATTTTAATCTGATTATATTTTTTTAAATACATGTTGATGATTGCTGAATAATTACTCTTGATCCACATTTTGATTGCTCTTTTTTGATTGTTACTTATAGTTGCTGTAATGCTGATGTTATATGATTTTTTAAATATTGATTTCCCTTTAATTTTTGCTGCTGCACCAACTGCAGATGCATTTACATTTTTAGGTAAAGGCAATGGTTGTTTAAGTTGTTTTAACGTTCCTTTTTTATTGATAACTTCATAATCTACGGCAACAAACGATGTGAATTCTGTTGCTAAATTATAACGGAGTCCTAAGTCGATTACTTGTTGTTTTATATCAGCACCAAAATTTCTTTTGTAGTCAATTAATCGGGCAATCTTTTTCCGTGCCCACAAGTACTTTAGTGCTTCATTATGGCGACTTAATTTTCCATTTTGAACTCGTATTGTTTGATTGAATTTACCGTTTCCTTGAATCCCTGAAATTTGTATACTTCCTGTTGGTCTTCCTTTGTATTTACCATAGATTAATATTGGTCGGTCTGCAAAAACATCTGGAATTGTCTTAGGTTCTACATCGTAGACTTCAAACCCATTTGTTTTCATTTGAATTTGCGTTAAAAGAGGCGTAGAGATGTAGTTTTTAAATGCTTTAGCAACTTTAAATGCTTCATTTTTATTTGTTGCAACAAAAGACAAACTGTTACTAACTCTTGCCATTCCATCAATTAAATACCTGTTAATTCCATTTCCAATTCCGAATGTAAATACATTTGCTTTGTTTAAATGATTCTCAATAAACTCAAAGACATTCTTTTCTACATTTATATAGCCATCTGTAATTACCACCACATTTCTTGCTGAATTCGGATTGCTTCTCGGTAGTTGAGATCCGGCTTTTAAAGCATTTAATAATCGCGTTCCGTGCCCGTAATTATTAAAAGTTCCTGTTAAAAACTGTAAAGCTTCTGTTAGATTTTCTTGAGTTGCTGGAATAGATTTTTCTTTAAAAACTGTATTATCAGCAGAAAATAATAGAATGTTAAATCGGTCATTTTCACCTAGATCACTGAGTAAATTTCTTAATAACGATTTGCTGACTTCTATAGGATACCCCATCATAGAACCAGAAACATCTACAACAAATAAATATTCTCTTGTTGGAATGTCACTTTTTACAGTTTTTAATGTTGGTTCAATTAACAATGAGAAGTAATTTTCTTGTTCTCCTTCATATAGCAGTAATCCCGAGTTTATTTTATTACTTCTCAACGAATATTTTAAAACAAAATCTCTATTTGACGGGTTTTTGTTTTCTGCCGATAATCCAATTTCAGCCGAATTTGCATCTGGATAATGTACATTAACTTTATGCGTATTAGATGTAATATTTTGAATAATCATTCCAGCATCAATGGTTATAGCAATATCATAATCATACGTTGCCTTTATACTTTTGTTGGTGTATGGTTGATTAAAAACAGTTTCCTTTTTTGTGCTTTCTCCTGTATATCTTGGCCCAACAACACCAGGAAACACAAATTGATATTCTTTGTTTACTGCTGTAATCATTTCGGTATAAAAAACGTCAATAGTAACAATTTCGTTAGGCATAATATTTGCTACTTTCATTTGGAAAACGTTTGGTCTGTATTGGTCTAGTTTTGCAGCTCTTTTGCCTTCTTTTATTGCTTTTTTATATACTTTTTCAGCTTTCTTTTTCTCGAAAATTTTGGCTTTTGTAATTCTATTTCCAACAGTTAGCTGCATATTGTGTACAGCTGCATTTGTTGACATCGGAAATACATAGGTGGCTTCTATAGGTTGCTTTCCTAAATTTTTATAGGTTTGAGTGAGTTGTACCTGAGCAATTGTGCCAACAATTTGAACGTTGGATTTGGTGCTTTTTAAAGGAATGTGTGCATGCTTAGTCAGTACTTTTAAATACGGGCTTGCTGCTTTTTGGCTAAAAACACATCCGCTTATACTTAAGAAGAATACTAAAATAAAAGTTCTCATAACTACAGGTTTTTAAATGATTATACATCTAAAGTAGTATGAGAACTGGATTAAATTTGGTGCGTTTTAGAATTCGTACCGATTGAATTAGAATTCGTGAAAAATGAAGAGATTAATTTAAAATCAATGGGTAATCTATATCTTCAACTGCAATAAACTGCTGTTTAAAATTAGTATTGATAGCTAATAGTGAATTTAATTCTTTGAGTTCTTGTTTGTTGAAAATTAAATACAAATTTTCGTGTAAGGTTTGTATGGGTATTTTTCGACTTCCTTTAATACTTGAGTGTGATTTCTCCCAAATGTCTGGTTCTATTTCTGCAATATGTTTTCTGAATTTTAAGAGTTGCTTTCTGTTAAATTCGAAGTAAATATTATTAAAAGCTAAATGATACATCTGACAGCTTTTGCAGATGGTAAGTTCTCCATTTTTTACTTTTGATATTGTTTTAATGCTATGACACATATTATTTTTAGTTTAGTAACAATCGGTTTTAATTTGTTTTGCTTTTTTAAATGTATGCAATGGGCTATCTAGTTGTTGTAATGTGATATTTTCTAACACCTCTAAAACCCCATTCATCATTGATACAGATCCACAAATCATAATGATTCCCTTATTTTTTAATGTTGCTGCAATTAAATCCTCTTTTTTTGCAATTAAATCTTGTACATATTCATTGTTTTCTTGAGAATACGCGATGTGCATCTGTTGCCTTTTTAGATTCTTTAGATGAGGTTTGTATAGGTTTAATGACTCATTTGTTTTGAGACCAATAAACAAATGGGTGTTTGTATGATTGGCATTGAGCATCCCTAAAAAAGGCGCAATCCCTGTTCCGTTGGCAATAAGGATCGACTCTTTCTTTTTGGGTAGTTGAAATGTTTTATTTGACCGAATTTTTGCTTTTACTTTATCATTGTTTTTAAGATTTAGTAAGGTGTTAGAACAGACTCCAAATTCATGTTTTTTAATACTTAATACAATATCATTGTCAATCTTACCTATAGAGTATAAGCGTTCAACATGATCTTCTTTTGGTCTTATTGATAATAAATCTCCAGAAGAAAATTTTGTTTTTTTACTTGGTCTTAAGCGAATCAAATAGGTATTGTCTTTGTTTAATTCGGTTTTATCTACAACAGTAAAGTGTTGCTGCTTTTTTATTTTTTGAATTGGTTGTTTTAAGTGGATTTCAGTGTTAATTGCATTTCCAAATTGAATCCCCCAGTTTTTGAAATCAGCGAATGACTGATTATTGATTTTATGAAGTGGCAAAATTGAAGTGCAATTTGGATGTGTTTCTAGTGCTTTATCTATTTGAACTGCAAATTGACAATATTGAGAATATGCTAATGACCCAAAACCAACAACTGAATAATTTATGGTGTTTTGAAGGTGGTCTTTCGAAAATCTAGATAAAAATTTTGCTCCATTTATCGGAGGCTCTCCATCGCCATAAGTGGCAGTTAAAACAATTAAGTTCTTAAGGTTTTTATAAGTTGTGTAATTATTTAGATTGTTTATATACACCGTTTTTTTTGCCACTAACAATGCTTTATATATAGAGTTTGCAAATTGATTTGTACTACCTGTTTCAGAGCCAACAAGGATCACAAATTCGGCTTTGTCTTTATGAAATTTGTTTTTTGATAGCTTATTATGCTGTTGTCTTCTTAGGCTGATGGCAAAGCCAGAATACATGAAGAATAGCAATGCGAAACAGCTTAGCATTAATAGTAATGACCAAATAATAGAGCCTCTACCAGTATGTAGTAGTAAACTCCAATTTGATAAAATTGTTTCAAGAGCTATATTTTGATCACTAATGGCTTTTCCAGAGTATTGATGAACAATAAACTCCTTGTTTTTGGTTTTTAAGAAGAAAGCATCTTCTTTATCTTCAGAAAAAGGGAATTCTAACGTTTTTACATCACTTAATTTAATAGATTTAAATAAAGAGAATTCTGTAGGTGAAATTTTTATTTTAGCTGGGTTTTCTGTGTAACTATACGTATGCGTTATTTTTGAGTCGGGTAGTAAAGAGAACTTCTCTAGAGATAAATAGACGCCGGTTAATGTAATTATGATGATCGGAATAAAAGTGAATCGACCAATAATAATATGGTAATATTGTTCAAAGTTTTCTTTTATAATTTTAGAAAAAATTCGGTGCATTCCACCTTGCCTTTTTACTATTAAAAGACTGCCAGTTATGGTAATTAATGCCAATAAGAAAGAGAAAAATCCTACTAAAAACCTGCCTGTAGATTTTAGAAATAATGACCTATGTAAATTTGTGATCCATGTATAGAATGGATTCTTATCTTTAACACTTGTTATTTTTTCTCCAGTAAATGGGTTTATATAGAATGTTTCGCTATCTCCGTTTTTTGTAACTACTGATGCTTCTACAAAATGGTTGTTATCAACTTTTAAAGAAATGACTTCAGCATATTGTGTATCCAATACAGCAATAGTTTTAGATAAAGATTGTGTTTCTAAATTATGAATAGCATAGGGTTCTAGCTGATTTGAAATGGGTTCAAAAGCTAGAATAATTCCTGTGATTGCAGCAAGAAGAATAAAAAGAGAAGAAGATATAGCCAGCGTTAGATGGCTATATCTCCAAATTGAAATGGTCATTTAAAAATTATTTTTGAGGCATCATACGTATGTATCTAATAAAACCTTTCCCTTCAGTTTTACTTTTTACTGATTGTGATGTTAGTTCAAATTCAACATCATCTTTGTAGTATTCTTTATCTTCAACAGCAGTTTCAAATCTAATTTTGTAGCCTTTGTCAATTTTATCATTTTCGATGCTTATGTGGCTAATAGCCCTGTTTCCGCCGCTAATTGTGGCGCCAGTTATTCCATCTATTTCTGCATGAACGCTCCCTTGAAAATTCCACCATTCCGTTATGTCATGATACCATTCATCATCATCACCTTGAATATATAAGGTTTTTACATATGCTCCTTTTGGGTTTAAAAGTGAAATTGCAACATAAGCCCCTTCACCAGCATAGTTTTTCATTTGAATCATGCATTTGTATTTGGTGCTGTTTGTGGTTGTAAAAGCAGTAATGACTAGTACAAGTATGAGTAGTGAAGTTATTTTTTTTACCATTATTGTTATTTTAAAAAGCTAATATTTACGTTTTTCAATGCTTCATTTTCTTTTGCTAAATCATACAACGATTCGTTAAAATCTGTTTTTACCATTGTATTTGCTCCTTTAGAGATTAAATACTTCATGATTTTATCATTTTTAGCGTTCATAACAGCTTTTTGCAACGCAGATAAGCCTTCAGAATTTTTAGCATTGATATCAATTTTATAGGTATTGATGAATTTTAGCATTGAAAAGTTACGCTTATCTACAGCTAAGTGATATAGCGTATTTCCATTTTTTTGAGGAGTAGCAACGTTCAAACCTTTGGCTTGTAACAACGCTAGTTTGTGTTGAAATTCTTTAATTCTTTTAGAACTATATGTATTGAATACATAATATCCTAAATGATTTCCTTTTTTATCTTCAATTGTTACATCCGGTTTGTTCTCCAAAAAATATGTAAATACTTCTATCTTGTTTCTTAAAGACCTGGTTAATGCAGACTGACCATTTTTATTTGAATGATTAATGTTTTTGGTATGGATGGCTAAAAGTTTAATAACATCTAATGAATTACGTGAAGCGGCATTTATTAAGGCAGTATTACCATCTTTATCCAGCTGATTTACATCATTTCCTTTATTAATAAAGTAATTAAAGTCTTCGGTTTTTTTGCTGCGATATGCTAGATTGTGAAGAGGTGTTTTTCCATCTTTATTTTTTATGTTTGGATTGATACCAAGACTTTCTAAATATTTAAAAAAGGCTAATGAATTTGATCTCTTTGTTGCAAAAAGCATTGCATTTCCACCATTCTTATTTAATGTTTTGTAGGGTAATCCTTTTTTGATAAGAATTTCTAACATTTTTATATTTCCTTTTTGAGCCGTATAATTAAATAGCCCATTCCCATGGTTGTCAGTACTGTGAAGAGATAGCCCTTTAGATATAAAATAATCTACCATTTTAAAGTCAGAAATATTCGGCGCAATTAATAAAAGAGCATTTGCACCTTTAGGTGTTTTGTCCTTTCTAATATGTACACCATGTTTTATTAAAAGATCATATAATTTTGTGTTTTTAACACCAGCACTCGCCGTAAAGTTTAAAACAGAATACCCTTTGTCATCAATAATATCTGTCTTCGCACCATTTCCTAATAAGTATTTTACAATTGCTATATTGTTTTTATATGATGCCCAAAAAATATAGGTTCTACCATCATGGGTTAGCTTATTAACATTGTTTCCTTTTTTAGAAAGTAAATGTTTAATAACCTTAGCATCTGCATTTTCTAGTAATGCATACACCACCGCATCAAAACCAGACCTATTGAGTATTGTGGCACTATTTCCTTCTTTTATTTTTTCTTCTACTTTAGCTATTGTTGGGTTTGTCTTCCAAAATGCTCTTTGTAAAAATGTGTTTTTAGTTTGTGAATTTATTGTGTAAACACTACAAAATAGCACTAAAAATAAAGTTGTTCTTATTAAAATTTTCATGATTACTTTTTTACAAATGATTCAATAATTTCACTCATTTCCACTTCTTTAGTGACTTTGTTAGAAAATAAATATTTATATAAAAGTTTATTTTTCACTTTCTTTTTAAGAGCTAAGTTGGTGTTTCTATTGTATACATCATCCCATTTATTACGGACTAATTGCCACTTTTGAGAATTTTTATTCCACCAAACTTGGGCAGCTTTACATTTGTTATCCGCAACTTTTACATAGGTATTATAGCCTTTTTCTTTCGCTATAATTTTATAAGTATTATGTTCTCTTAATACTTTATCGTTGTTTTGATCATGTACCCAACCGTTTTTTGTGATTTCATGTCTATTTCCTCTTGAAGTAATATTATAATCACTTCTTTTGGTATATTCTCTTCTAGGTAATGGCGCATTTGTCGTGTTTTCCCAATAGCTTTTTCCATCTACATGTACCCAAGTTCCAGAGCCTTCATAACGTGGACTATCATCTACTTGATATACTTTTTGAGTCCATTGTTTTCTAACTTCTTTTGGAGTTTTTTTGGTATAATCCCAAGAATTATTACCTGCATAGGTGTAAAAATCTTGATTTTGATAAATCCAGTCTTGTCTCCAATGTTTTACAATATGTGGTTTTGCTGGGTTTCCAACTTGTAATAAATGTTGAATTGAAATTTTATTGTTTTCATCCATAATTACCTGTGCCCATTCTAATGCCTTGTCTGTTTTGGTTTTTGACGGGTGGTAATTGTCATTTGGGCTATAGTTAAAAGTTTCTGCAAAATTGAATGTTACTTCAAAGCAACCACTCATTTCTTTTATAGCCATTCTGTCTTTTTTCTTCTTACTCTGTGAAAAAGTAGCATTTGATGCTATTATACAAATAGCAATTAATAAGATCGTTTTCTTCATTATTCTGTTTCTTAATAGTGATTATTTATTTTCAACAAAAATATAAAATTTATTTAGATTGAATAAAAATAAAGAATATATTTGCAAGAAATTTATAAAGAATGATTCTAAATAGTGATTATATATTTTCAACAAAAATATAAAATTTATTTAGATTGAATAAAAATAAAGAATATATTTGCAAGAAATTTATAAAGAATGATTCTAAATAGGGTTTTTGGATTTGGATTTACAATGTTGTTTTTTGTTGGATATGCCCAAGAAAGCAATCAAAATAAAATAGATACGACTAAAGTAAATCAACTAGAAGAAATAATAATTACAGCAACAAGAACCGTAAGGCAGTTATCTTCTGTACCATTGGCTGTGACGTTAGTATCGAAGAATGAAATTAAAAAAACAGGAACTACCCGATTAAAAAATATTTTACAAGAACAAACGGGAATTGTTTTTGTGATGGATGCAAGTGGCTTTGAAGGAATTCAAATGCAAGGCTTAAACGCAGCTTATACACTTATTTTAATTGATGGTGTTCCTCTAATAGGTAGGAGTTCTGGAATGTTAGATCTAAAAAGGATTACTGTAAATAATATTAAACAGATAGAAATAGTAAAAGGACCTTCATCTAGTTTATATGGATCTGAAGCCATTGGTGGTGTCATAAATATCATTACTGATACACCAAATAGAGCTATTAGTAAAGGAAATGTTCACTATTATTTTAAGGGAGGCAAGAGAAATGAATTGGATTTAAACTCAAACTATGTCTATAATAAAAACCAATTAGGACTTACAGCTGGATTAAACTTTAACTCAAGCGCTGGTTATGACTTATCTCCAAAGACTCTTGGTAATACAACAGAATCATATGCTAATTTTACTGGAAATTTTGGTTTGAATTATGAGTTTAATAGCAAATTAAAACTTCATTTTACGAATAGATATTATCAACAAAACCAAAAAGTACTATCAAATGTAAATGCTGTAAAAGAGTATAATTTGAATACTAAAATTAGTCATAATGTATCTGAAAAAGTGCATTTAGATTATACTTTTTATGCAACTACTTATAAAACTGAAAGTGTTTTTAATGGGAGTAAATCTTATTATAATCAGACATTAGTAAGGCCAGAAATAAGAGCGACTATTAAAATTGGTAGCAACGAAATTATTGGTGGTGTTGGAGCAAGTTTTGATGCGTTGGATAGAACCTTTTTTGATAAAAAAGAAGCATTTAAAACACAGTATGTATTTGGACAATATGATTTTAAACCTACTCAAAACTTAAATTTAATAGTAGGAGCAAGATATGACCATCATAATAAATACAAATCAGCTTTTTCTCCCAAGATTTCAGCGAGATATCAATTAAATGATTGGCTGGCAATAAAATCATCAATTGGTGTAGGTTTTAAAGCGCCAGATTTTAGACAATTGTTCTTCAATTTTAATAATTCAGCTGGAGGGTATGTTGTGTATGGCGTTAGAACGATGCACGATCTATTTGGTCAAAATTCTCAAGTGATAGATCAAGTTGCAAAAGATTTACAGCCAGAAAATTCTATTGGATATAATGTAGGTTTTCAATTGAAACCAGCGAATCATTTAAAAGTAAATGTAAATATTTTTAGAAATGACATCAAAGATTTAATCAATACGGCTGTTTTTAATGGTGTATTGCCTGGAATTAACCCTAATACACGTGTATTTTATTATGAAAATAGAAAAAAAGTGTATACACAAGGTGTTGAGTTTGATGCAAATTTTAAACTAACACATAATGTTACAATTTCAGGTGGATATCAATTTTTAATAGCCAAAGATAAAGAACAAGAAACATTAATAAAAGCAGGGGCAATTTACTATCGAAAAACGCCTAGTTCTCCATCTCAGAAACTACAAATCAAAGACTATGTTGGTCTGGCTAATAGATCAAAACATACAGCTAATCTAAAGTTGTTTTACCAAAACCACAAACATGATTTTAATGCAAATGTCAGAGTCATTTATAAAAGTAAATATGCCTTGTATGACACGAATAATAGTCAACAAATAATTGACAAGCATGACAATTTTGTGAAAGGAAATGTATTGATAAACACTTCTTTTTCTACATCAATTTATAGCATTGCAGAATTTCAATTAGGGATAGACAACCTATTTAATTCAAATGGAATTCAGAATGAAAAGTTATTCCCAAATAATGATGCTGTGTTAAGAATTGGTAGAACTTTTTTTGGAAGAATTCAACTCAATTTTTAGTAGCAGAAAACAATAGAACAATCAAAAATAAATATATATAAATTTTTAAATTAAGTTAAAATGAAAACTATTAAATCAATTTTTTTAATGACTTTAGTGTCATTATTCGCAACATCTTGTACTAGTAATGATGTGGAATTAGAACCTGTTGTAGCAAAACAAGCGTTAAATATACATGCACCTGTTACTACAGATTATACAATAAATCCACCAACTGAGGCAGGAACGTTTACAAAATTTAGTTTTGAAACTGGCACTGTAGTTACTGATGACACTTGGGATATTGCTTTTAGAGGAACTACAATTTTAATAAATGGAGGCGCTAAAGTTGGATTGACAGATGAACCTACAAGAACAGGAATAGGAGCTTTTTATTTGCAAACAGGAACATTTGGAGAAGTTTTAAATGCTCCAAATGACACAGAGTTTAAACAAGATCAACCTGGTACGTTGGCTTTACCTAAAAGTACTTGGTATAGTTATAATCCTCAAAACCATTTAATAAGTGCAGTGGCTGGAAAAGTGCTACTTATTAAAACACATAACAACCATTATGTGAAAATGGAGATCTTAAGTTATTATAAAGATCAAGATACATCAAAAGACGCTCGTCATTACGCATTTAATTATGTGTACAATCCGAACATAGGAGATAAAAACTTTAAGTAGTTGTTGATTAAGTACGAATAAGGCTGTGTAGGAGAAATCTTAGGCAGCTTTATTTATTATAAACGACTAGTTTTGTTGGGTTTTTAATTGTTGTTTCATCAGCAAAAGATAATACATATTGCTCCACTTTTTTTGCAACTCTTGGTTGAGGAAATAACAATACTTTATTCACATCTCCAGCCCATTCGTTTAAATAGAGTACCGTCATGGCCTCATTAGAACGATAATATTTTTGAACTGTTTTTGGTAACTTGTCTTTTAATGAATCGTCAATTTGAATGTAATAATAATCTAATTTCGAAGTAAAAAAACTAAAAGACAATAAATGATCCCAGCCACCAAATATATTACTGAATGGTAGTATAAATGTAAACATGAAAATCAGTCCTTTCTGTGGTGAAATAATTTTGTTGAAAAACTCAAAAACTGATGCTGTTTTTAAGAACCAAAACAAGATAATTACACTAAAAATATTCTGAACATTCCACGGAATCACATTAAAACCATAGCCTAAATACAATAACATGATAATAATGATGGCATGCATGGATACAATTCCGATTACAGCTAGCTTTCTTGTTTTGTTAAGGAGTAAGAATATTCCTAAAATGGCTTCTAGCCAAGGAACAGCATAGGTAAAATACTGAAGGATAGTAGTAGGGATAAAGCTAAAATGCTTGACTAATGCATGCATCCACTGTTCATAAAAAATGTCATTTAATTTATGAATTCCGCTCCAAAAATACGTAGCCAAAAAGATAAGAACAATTGTACTGAGTACTTTTTTAGAATCTGAGTTTTTAGGAAAAAGTACAATGGCCAATATGGTTAATGCACTTTGATAAAAATAAGGCTGTAATCTATTTTGATCTACCAAAGAAAGAAATAAGTAGAGTAGTAGTACGAACCAACCCAACCAACGTTTGGGTTTGAAAATGTAGGCTACTTGTCCAACAAAAAATAAACCAGCAAAAATAGTGTCAAAAGGAGAAGTCGGGATAGGAATCCAATCAAATAAAGAAATTACAGGGAAATTTTTATCTGTAATCCATAAATCTGGAGCATACAACATCATTGCTAATGTTGATAGAATAGCTATAATTCTAACGGCATTAATTTTTTGATGTGATTTTAATTCTAGCATGCTATGAAGTTACCAATTTCTCTTTTAAATACGTTGCAGTATATGATTTTTTATGATGAATCAATTCTTCAGGGGTTCCTTGAAACAATAGTTCACCACCTTTTTTTCCTCCTTCAATGCCAAGGTCAATAATATAATCAGCGCATTTAATCAATTCAATGTTATGCTCAATAACAATAATAGAATGCCCTTTGTCAATTAATGCATTAAAAGAGTCTAGTAACTTTTTAATATCATGAAAGTGCAATCCAGTAGTTGGCTCATCAAAAATAAATAGCGCTTTGTCTTTGGTGTTTCCTTTTACTAAAAACGATGCTAGTTTTATGCGTTGAGCTTCACCACCAGAAAGGGTAGAAGAGGATTGTCCTAATTGCACATAGCCCAACCCAACATCTTGTAATGGTTTTAATTTTTGAACTATTTTATGCTGTTCGTGTTCTGTGAAAAAAGCAACGGCATCATCAATCGTAGCATTTAAAATATCGTCAATAGATTTACCATAAAAAGTAATTTCTAGAACTTCTTTTTTAAATCGTTTGCCATGGCATGTATCACATTGTAAATGTACATCCGCCATAAATTGCATTTCAATTGTTACCACTCCTTCTCCTTTACACACTTCACAACGACCGCCTTCAACGTTAAAAGAAAAGTGCTTAGGCTTATAGTTTCTTATTTTCGATAACTTCTGATTTGAAAATAAACTTCGAATATCATCATAGGCTTTGATGTAAGTTACAGGATTTGACCTTGAAGAACGACCAATAGGGTTTTGGTCAATAAACTCTATATGTTTTAAGTTTTCAAAAGACCCTTTTATTTCTGTGAATTGCCCAAGCTTATCTCCATAACCAATAATCTTTTTTTGAAGAGCTGGAAATAATATTTTTTTAACCAAGGTGCTTTTTCCACTACCAGAAACCCCAGTAATTACCGTTAGGTTGTTTAAAGGAAAAGTAACATCGATGTTTTTTAAATTGTTTTCTCTAGCGCCAATTACTTCAATAAAGTTGTTTGTTTTTCTTCTTGACGTCGGGATTTCAATTTTTAACTGCTCATTTAAATATTTAGCTGTTAAGGAATCAGATTTAAGGATGTCTTTAAATTTTCCTTCGGCAACAACATGTCCACCATAAGTACCGGCTTCTGGGCCAATATCAATGATGTAGTCTGCAATTTTCATAATATCTTCATCATGCTCTACCACAATTACTGTATTTCCTAAATCACGTAAGTTTTGAAGAACGCCGATTAATCTTTCCGTATCTTTTGGATGCAGTCCGATACTTGGTTCATCTAAAATATACATGGATCCAACCAGGCTACTTCCTAAAGATGTTGCCAAGTTAATTCGCTGACTTTCTCCTCCAGAAAGGGTATTTGATGTTCTGTTTATAGTTAAATAACTTAGCCCTACATCTTGTAAAAATTGCAATCTATTTTTGATTTCTGTCAATAGTCTCTTTCCAATTTTTAGGTCGTATTTATCTAAGGTTATACGATTAAAAAAAGCTGCCAACTCATCTATTGGTAAAGAAACCAATTCAGAAATTGTCTTGTCAAAAACCTTGACGAAATTTGTTTCTTTGCGCAAACGATTTCCATGACAATCGGTACATGTTGTTTTACCTCTGTAACGAGAAAGCATTACTCTATTCTGAATCTTATAGCTTTTCTCTTCTAACTTTTGAAAGAAATGATGAATTCCATTAAAATTCTTATTTCCGTTCCAAATCAATTCTTTTTGAATTTCTGATAATTCAAACCAAGGTTTGTGAATTGGAATGTCAAAATTAAATCCATGATTAATTAAATCGTCTTTATAATCTCTAAAGGTGTCTGATTTAAAAGGTAAAATAGCATCTTCATAAATTGATAAGCCAGTATTCGGAATTACCAAGTCTTCATCTATTCCAATTACACTACCATAGCCCTCACAGGTTGGGCAAGCACCATAAGGATTGTTAAAGCTAAATAGATGGGTGTTTGGTTCTAAAAAAGTGATTCCGTCTAACTCAAACTTGTTACTAAACTCAATAATATTAGAAGTACTTAAATTCTCAATGGTACAAGTGCCATTGCCTTCAAAAAACGCCGTTTGGACCGCATCCGCTAATCGGTTGTAAAAATCTTCATCCTCTTTTAAAACAATTCTATCTATAACTAGTTGTAGTGCTTCTTTTTTATAGGTGTCAAAAGGAAATTCTTCAATTCGAAGAATAGATTCACCCATTTTAATTCGGGCATATCCTTGTTGAGAAAATACATTTAAAAGCGTTTTTAAATCTCTGTTTTTGTCTAAGTATATAGGAGCTAACAAAAGTAATTTCGACCCTAATTCATACTTCTTTATGTGTTTGATTACATCTGTAACCGTGTCTTTTTTTACTTCTTTATTGGAAATAGGTGAAAAGGTTCTACCGATTCGAGCATATAGTAACTTTATATAGTCGTATATCTCAGTAGATGTACCAACTGTAGATCTTGGATTTGTTGAATTAACTTTTTGTTCTATGGCAATTGCCGGAGCAATTCCTTTAATATAATCTACTTTGGGTTTGTGTAATTTTCCTAAAAATTGACGTGCATAAGAAGAAAGACTTTCTACGTATCTTCGTTGGCCTTCTGCATACAGTGTATCAAATGCTAAAGAAGATTTTCCAGAGCCTGAAAGCCCTGTAATTACTACTAGTTTGTTTCTTGGTATTACAACATCAATATTTTTCAAGTTATGCAATTTAGCACCTTTAATAATGATGTTTTCTTTCGGATTTATACTGTTTAAATCTAATTTCATTCCTAAAAAAAGTAAGCGTTAAAAATACCATTTTTTGAAATAAAAAAATCATTTATTTTACTTAATTATGTTATTTAATTTGTGTTTGTGGAAAATTTTCGTCATATTTGAATTAGATATTCACTTAAAATTACGCATATAGAATAAAATTACTTTAACCGTTTATTAAAAATAATAGGAACCAGAAAGCAAACTTGCTTTCTAAAAGTAATTTATAATGCGTAAAAACTCAACCTTAGACAGCACATTAGTAAGTAATTACATTCAAGGTAATGAAGCAGCTCTTGAAATTTTAATTAAGAGACATCAACAACGTTTATTTAGCTTTATTTATAGCAAAGTAAAAGACAAGGATATTACGGAAGATATTTTTCAAGACACTTTTATAAAAGTAATACGAACTTTAAAGAAGGGGAATTACAACGAAGAAGGTAAATTTTTACCTTGGGTTGTACGTATTTCTCACAATTTGATTATTGATCACTTTAGAAAATCGAATAGAATGCCAACCTTTAGAAATACTGATGAATTTGATATTTTTTCGGTGTTGGGTGATGGTGTTTTGAATGCAGAAAAAAAATTGATTAAAGAACAAATTCATTCAGATGTTAGAGAATTGGTAAATGAATTACCAGAAGAGCAAAAGCAGGTATTGGTAATGCGAATTTATAACGATATGAGCTTTAATGAAATATCTGAGAATACAGGGGTTAGCATTAATACAGCCTTGGGAAGAATGCGTTATGCCTTAATCAACTTGAGAAAGCTAATTGAAAAAAATAAAATTATTTTGGTGAATTAAATACTAAAAGTAAAAAAGTATCGTTATTAGGTTAATAATCAGGTAATAAAACCATTTATATGATGCAACTTTACTCTAAGAAGTCTCCCGAATTTAGGGAGCAACCTAGAAAAGAAACAATTCAATTTTTAGTTAACTTTTCGAAATCGTTAAAAGTAATAAAAACTAAATCCGACTTTGTCATTGAATTGAATTTGAATTAAGAGGGAAAAGCCTTAACTGCCAGTTAAGGCTTTTTTTATATCTTATTTTTCTTATAATATTCCTCTAAAACAGATTTTCTTCCAATGGTTTTGGTAATAATGTCGTTTTCTAAATCCCACCCTCTTGCGGGCGAATATTCTCTACCGTACCAAATAATTTGTAGATGAAGGTCGTTCCATAATTCTCTTGGAAACAATCTCTTTGCATCTTTTTCTGTCTGGACAACATTTTTTCCATTGGTTAAATTCCAGCGAAATAATAATCTATGGATATGTGTGTCTACTGGAAATGCAGGCACTCCAAATGCCTGACTCATTACAACACTTGCAGTTTTATGTCCAACAGCAGGCAGCTCTTCTAATCCCTCAAAGCTTTGAGGAACCTCACCATTGTATTTTTCAATTAAAATTTTTGACAAACCATAAATGCCTTTACTTTTCATAGGTGATAACCCACAAGGTCTAATAATTTCTTTAATCTGTTCTACACTCATCTTTATCATGTCAAAAGGATTATCTGCTTTTGCAAATAAGATTGGTGTAATTTTATTAACTCGAACATCTGTACATTGAGCGGATAATAACACAGCTATTAGAAGGGTATATGGATCTTTATGATCTAATGGAATAGGTATTTCGGGATAAGTATTACGTAAGGTTTCTATTACGAAATCTACCTTTTCTTGTTTATTCATATAAGAGGGTTACAAAGTTTCAAAGTCTGCAAGTTACAAAGTTAAAGTAGAATTAAAATTTATTTTTAACCAAAAACATACTTTGCTACTTTGTATCTTTGTATCTAAAATAAGAAAAATGACGACATTAAAAGTAGGGGATAAAGCTCCCGATTTTGAAGCGCTTGATAATAAAGGGAATATTGTAAAACTGGCAGATTTTATAGGGAAAAAATTGGTACTGTTTTTTTATCCTAAAGCAAGTACACCTGGTTGCACAGCTGAAGCATGTGATTTAAGAGACAACTATCAATCTTTTTTAGCTAAAGGATATGCTATTTTAGGGGCAAGTGCAGATTCAGCAAAAAGGCAGCAAAATTGGATTGATAAACACGAGCTACCTTTTCCGTTGTTGGCCGATGAAGACAAGGTTGTTATCAACGCTTTTGGTATTTGGGGACCAAAAAAATTTATGGGCCGTGAATATGATGGAATTCATAGAACAACGTTTGTTATTGATGAAAACGGAATTATAGAAGATGTAATTACCAAAGTGAAAACAAAAGAGCATGCTGCTCAAATATTATCATAAAAAAAACCGAGCGCAATGGCTCGGTTTACTAAAAAATAATCTTTTTTTTTAATCGTATAAGTAGGTTGCTGCTGCTCTTGCCATTTTTCGTTGGCTGTGACCAATACCAGGAATTACTTTTAATTTCCAATTGTATTTAAATCCTAATTTTTTGGCTGTTTGTAAACTATGTTTGTAAAAATAAGTGCCTCTAGCCAATCTATGTGTTCCTTGAATATCAACAGTTTTAGAGCGGAGCATTTTACCACCATTTTCATCAGCATTGTCTAATTCACCTAAAAATATCGTTAGCTTTTTTCTAAATGACTTTTTTAAGTTTCTCTTCTTTGTATTGGTGTTTTTAATTCCGAATGGATAAATTGTTTGATATTCAGTAGGGGTATAAGATCCGGCGTTAGAAGCTAAAATACGATCAGCTTTTGATTGTGGGTAAAAGATTGCAAACCGATGTAATATTTGTCCACCAGCGGAGTGCCCAAACATGTCATACTTTTTTGTGTTGAATTTTAGTGACTTTTTAGCCAATGAAAAAATTCTATCAAAATCACTGTAAATCCAAACACTTGGATCTGGATTAAAATTAAATTCAGCTATATTTTCATCCATCCAAACTTGATTTGTTCCTTTTTTGTACCGAAATCCTTTACTAATGTCTAAAACCGTTATCATGTTTCCTAAATGATACCCTCCATAATTGTAATTTTTTTCAGGATAGGAAGGAGAAAGGATTAGCACATTGTGTTTTTCTGAAGTTTCTACCCATGAGTCTCTATAACTATCGCCATTTCTCCCTGAACCAGGAATAACAAGTAACACTTTGGTTGATTTGCTGAAATTCTTAGGTTTGTGATAATACACGGTAAGGTCAACCTGTTCAAACCCTTTTCCTCCGTTGATTATAAAAGATCCTGATCCTTCATTGATTGCGATGTTGTTTTGCGCATTACTGTGGTTAATTGTACTTAAGATTGTTAATATCAATCCGATTAATTTAATTTTCATTGTTTCTGTTTTTTAATGATGTATATTTTATACTTCAAAAGTCATCAATAAACAAAACGGAATTAATAAATATCGTCAATTGTTACTTTATTGATGATTGATGATTGGATGGGGGATGTGTTTTTAATAGGTAGGTTGTTACGTGTAATTAATAGGTTGTAAATGGAAATTCATCGTCTTATCGTAATTCAATTAAGTTATTCTGTATTTTTGAGCATATGAACACATTTTTTACACCATACATTAATAGAATACTTCAAAGAAGAGTGCTAAGTCATGTTATTTTTTGGGTGCTCTTATTGTTTAGTTACTCATTAGCAATGATTAATGGGTACGACTCTTTTTATAAATCATTTAATCGAAATTTAATATTATTGATTCCACAAATATTGGCGTCGTATTTTATTATCTATTATTTGAACCCGAAATATTTATATCAAAAAAAATATATTGGTTTTGCTGTCCAATTTGTAATCGGAACTTACGTTTTTTCCATATTAGCGAGGGTGCTTTTAGTACATGTAATAGAAGAATTATATAGAGAGTTGCCGTTTCGGAAAGAGCCTCTCTATGAAATAGCAACAGATTTAAAAAAACTATATAAAGATTTTTTTTATAGAGTGTATTTACCCGTCTTCTTAGTAGTAAGCGTAAAGTTGATTAAAGAACGGTTTGAAGAAAAAAATAGACAAGAAGTTTTACAAAAAGAAAAGGTGACGGCAGAACTGAATTTTATGAAGGCACAAATTCACCCGCATTTTTTATTTAACACCTTAAATAATTTATATGTATTAACATTACAAAAATCAGATAAAGCATCAGAAACGGTGTTAAAACTGTCAGAAATGTTAGATTATATGCTCTATAAATGCAACTCTAACCGTGTTGCAATAGCAGAAGAAGTTCAATTAATAAAGAATTACATCAACTTAGAGCAGTTACGATATGGAGATAGATTGGAAGTAGTTTTTAAGTTGGATATTGATGCCGATCAAACTCAAATTGCGCCATTAATTCTAGTATCATTAATAGAGAATGCGTTTAAACATGGAGCGAGTGGCGCCGTTGTAGCTCCAAAAATAGCGATTGAATTTAAAGTTAAAAATAATGAGTTGCAATTTTCTATTTATAATACAAAACCATCGCAAGCTCAAAATGATGAAACTAATTTTAAAAAAGGAATAGGTTTAAAGAATATTAAAAACCAGCTAGCGTTAATTTATCCAGAAAAACATTTTATAGAAATTAAAGAAACGAAAGAATCCTATCTCGTAAATTTAAACATTAAACTAGGCTAAAAGTGAACATAAACTGTATAATTATTGATGACGAACCATTGGCTGCAGCTTTAATTGAAGCACATGTAGCGAATATTCCAAACCTAACTATTATTGCTATTTGCAGTAATGCCTTGGAAGGGTTTGAAGTATTGAAAACACAAACTGTAGATTTAATATTTTTAGACATTCAAATGCCTTTATTAACGGGAATTGAATTTTTAAAATCGTTGAGTAATCCGCCAAAAGTAATTTTTACTACGGCCTATAGAGAATATGCTATAGAAAGTTATGAATTAGAAGTAGTTGATTATTTGTTAAAACCAATTTCATTTGACCGGTTCTTTAAAGCAATCAATAAATTTTTTAAGACTATTGAACCTTTGGTTCCAGTTAAACCAAAGGTCGAAGCTCAAGAAACTACGGGTTTTATCTATGTAAATTCAAATAAGAAACACCATAAGATCTCTTTTTCTGAAATACTATATGTTGAAAGTATTAAAGATTATATACGGATTCATTTGCATGATAAAACGATTGTAACCAAAGATAAAATAAGTGAGTTCGAACATAAATTACCTTTTAGTTTTCTAAGAATTCACAGATCGTATATTGTAAATGCTGATAAAATCACTGCATATACAGTGCATGATGTTGAAATTGGAGATATTGAGATTCCAATTGGTATTAGCTATAAAAGACAATTGTTAGAAAAACTGAAAATGTAATTGGGTTAGTATTAATTGGAACCACAATTCTAAATTACTTTAATCTTTTTTTGAAATAATACCTCAAGTTTATTTAATTGAAACACTGAATGAAGGTTAAGGAAAAGCGATTAATCTTCAATTTTATTAAAAGTAAACCGACTGTTAAAAACCACTGTTTTTGAGTTATCATTGTTATTGAATTTAATCGTGTCACCAGAATCTAAATCAATAAAGTTGAACTCTTTTGTGGCTGTTAAAATATTTACTTCTCCATTATTTGGGTCGTTAACTATAAGTTTATTGTCTTTAATTTTTATATCTATTAGATAATCACCAATGCCATTTACTTGAAAATTTAGTTTGTATTTCCCTGTTAAACTCTTAAGTTTTTCTAATGGGATTTCAATAGTTTCAATAAGTCTTTGTTTGTTTATTCCCCAATTATATTTTTTAGAAATTGCTCTAAGAATTTCAGAGATTAATTTTCCACCACTGTCGGCATTAGTCATCACAATGACAGCGCTCCCTTTGTTTGCAAAAGAAATAAATTGGTTGGTAAAGCCTCTATTCTTACCACCATGTCTAAAAATTAGTGAATCCTTGGACCATTGTAAAGAGGGGCCTAAACCCCAATTATTTTTGTGTTTGGTAAGCATTTGGTCAATCGTTTTCTTTGTTAAGACTCCATTTTCTTTACCTGCTAATATTTGTTGTACTTCTATGGCGTACTTTGCTAAATCTGTTGGCGTGGTCCATAAACCTGCAGCAGCTTGTTCTGGATAATTGTTCCAAAAACCTTCTGCAATTTCTCCGTTAGAATTGTATGCTGCACTTGCATTGCTATGGTATTTTTTGCTAAGTGGTTGCTCATAGGTACTATTACTCATTCCCATAGGAGTTAAAATTTTTTCCGCCATATAATCTTCTAACGATTTTTTACTTGTGTCTTCTACGATTTTTTCCATTAATGAATAGCCGCCGCCAGAATAGCGCCAAATACTATTGGGAATGGTATCTACGAATATTTTTGAAGTATTTCCTTGGCCATTTAACACTTGTATTATTGTAGGAAAAGAATCTTTTTGCTCATAGCCGGGAAACCCGTGAACTGTCATTCCTGCTGTATGGGTTAACAATCTACGTAGTGTAACTTTTTCTGTAGCTGTAAATTTATTTATTGGAATTTGCCAGTCTTTCAAATACATATTTACATCGGTGTCTAAATCTAGTTTTCCTTCTTCAACAAGTTTTAATACAGATAGTGCAGCAACTGGTTTACTGATAGATCCTGCTTGAAAAATAGTGTTTGCATCTACCTTGGTTTTTGTATCGGTATTTGCCATTCCATAGCCCTTTGCCCATTTTATTTCCCCATTCTCAACTAGTGCAATACTCACTCCAGGCACTTTATAGTATTCCATTCTATCTAGTATATTATAGGTAAAGATGGAATCTCCTTTTATTTTATAGGTTGGTAGCAAACCATTTTCTATACCGTTTATTTCTTGTGAAATAGCAACTTTTTTATTGTCAGTACAAGAGATAAATGCTAATGAAGACATTAATAGTAGTAGATGAACTCTTTTCATGATTTGTTGTTTTTGGTTGATATTCAGTAGTTTGTGCAAGTGTCTAAGATACTAAAAAGAAAGTATTTGTAAGTTATTCTATTTTAAAATGAAAATGAACCTTGTTACGTGAATGGCAAGAAATTATTATTAAAGGTGCTACTATAAATATTTACCATAATTATATAAATAGTATCTTTTTAAAAGTAATAGATTCGCAAAAAATAAACGACCCTAATATGTTAAAAAAACTTAAGAGTATATGCCTTTTAATAATGGTAATTATAGTAGCTGTGAGTTGTACTAAAGATGAGATTGATGCGTCAAAAAAAATGGATAGCATTATAGGAACTTGGAGCCCTATTGTTGGGTTAATGACTGGCGAAATAATTGATGGTGACTATGGTAAAGAGTCGTTTAGGTATAATTTTGGTGAATGTGCTAAAGAAAACGGATATATTGCCTTTAAAAAGGATGGGAGTTTAGATTTTGTAAATTATACAGGCAGCCTAAGTGCTGGGTGTAAAATAATAGAAAGATCCAAACAAGTGTTTTGGGAAAGTGAAGGAGATTCAACATATATCGCTTCGGGAATTATTTCTCAAATTAATAATCAAAGTACTTATAATGATACTAATATTGATAATTTATTAATGGATCCTTATGTACCATATCCAGATCTAGTTGAGATTAAGAATGATACATTGATTTTATATTTTGATAAAATACCTAATACCAAACTTTATACTGAACGGTTTTTTTATAAAAGAAAGGACTAAATTATTATTGAAAATTGATGTATACCTCTAAAACTGAACGCCTATTTTAAAATTCAACACTCGGCCAGTCATGTAATTCGGAATTCCATACATAGTTTTAGAATACACATCACGTACCCAAGTATTGGTAATTGAGTTATTAATATCAAAAAGATTGAATAATTCCAATCCGGCGGTTAGTTCTTTAAAGTTACCCAACCAGTTAGATGCGGCTTTTTTAGTCTCGTCAACAAAAATATAAGAGATGCCTAAATCTGCACGTTTATAAGCGCCCAATCGACTCTGAAATTGATACGGGTTTGCATAACTTGGAGATCCACCTGGAACTCCAGAATTATATACTAAGTTTAAGTATGCTTTTAAATCTGGTAAATTTGGAACGTAATCTTGAAATAAAATTCCAAGTTTAAATCGTTGATCTGTTGGGCGTGCGATATTCCCTTGGTTGTTTATGTTTTCTTGTGTTTTTAGAATTCCTAAGCTTATCCAACTTTCATTCCCTGGCACAAACTCACCGTTTAAACGAATGTCAATTCCGGTTGCATATGCTGTTGCATTATTCTGTGCTTGATATCGTATGCGAACATTATCTACCGTATATGGGTTTACATTGTTTAAATGTTTGTAGTAAATTTCTGTAGTTAATTTAAAAGGTCTATCCCACATTGTAAAACTATAATCACTGCCAAGTACTGCATGAATTGATCTTTGCGCTTTTACTTCTGGGTGTATTGCACCTAAATTGTCCTTTAATTCTTTGTAAAAAGGTGGTTGATAGTACAATCCGCCAGAAACTCTAAATAAGATGTCTTTATCCCAGTCGGGTTTGATAGCGAATTGTGCCCTAGGGCTAAAAATAAAGTGATTTTCTTTAGCAACACCATTTGATTTTACAGACCAGTTCTGAAAACGTATTCCGAAGTTATACCAAATTTGATGTTCGTTTATAAAGTCTTTTCTACTAAACTGAGTAAAACCAGAGATTCTATTAATAGTAACATTATTGGTTGCTCTAATGCTTTGATATGGTTTGAGGCTACTTTTATAAGGATCGTACGGTTGATTATTTATTGAATGATGTGGAGGTCTAATGGCAAACCCAACAGAATCAATTACTTCCCATTCTATAATTCGGTCTTTGATATCTTCAATCTGATATTTAATTCCAGCTTCTAACTGGTTAGCACCTTTCTTGTAAGTTCCTTTTAATTGAAAATTAGCAATCAATGCATCTAAATCATTTCTTGCATGATTTAACTGAGAACCAATTCCTTGTGAAAATTCAACTTCACCAAAGTTTTCTGAACCTAAATTGCTGTCAACTTCACCTAAATTATACGAAGCCAGGATATCGTAATATTCTTCTTCTTGTGTATTGTACAATGAAGCTGTTGCTTGTAATGTTATTTCGTCATTGAGTTTATAATCGGCTTTAAAAGCGCCAAAACTTGTGAGGTAGCTGTCTTTTTCTTGGCCGTTATAAAATACAATCAATTCAATAGGGTTTACCAGGGTTCCAAAACGGGTTCTACGAGAAATAGGGGTATAGTTGTAGTTGTTCAAAGAAAAATTCCCTAGAAAATCTACAGTAAGTTTGTTGTTTACTTGATAACTAAAAAATGCTTGAATATCGGTAAAACTTGGTTTATAATTTGTTTCTATCTGTTTACTATTTACAAACAAACTGTTGTTTCTGTGTCTCAGTCCAATTATTCCGCTACCTTTTTTGTTTTTGGTTTGGCCTTCCATGGTTGCACTACCACCAACCAAACTCAATGTTACTTGCGTTGTTGTTTTTGTAGGTTTTCGATAGGTGATATCAAGTACCGATGATAGTTTGTCTCCGTATTTGGCTTGAAACCCACCTGCAGAAAAATGAATATTCTGAACCATATTAGAATTGATAAAACTCAATCCTTCTTGCTGTCCAGATCTAATTAAAAAGGGTCTGTAAACTTCAATTCCGTTAACATACACAAGGTTTTCATCAAAATTACCACCTCTAACATTGTATTGGGTACTTAGTTCGTTATTGTTATTGACACCCGCAAAAGTCATTAATAAGTTTTCTACACCAGCATTTACACCAGGCAAACGTTTTACTTTTGCAATGTCTATTGTTGTTATCCCTTTTGCTTCATTTGTCTTATTATTCACAACAACTTCATTAAGTTTGTTGTTTAAGGCTATTAAAACAGGAGCGTAGGTAAGGATTCTTCTACTTCTTAATGTTACTTTTTTTACATGTTTTTTGTAAGAAATATGACTGAATGTAATTCGTATGGTTTTTCTTATAGGGATAGTTAACTCGTAATAACCATCGGCATTAGAAACCGTTCCTTTACTATTGTAACTAACAGAAACGTTGTTAATGGGAAGGTTTTGTTTGTTTGTTATATGTCCTTTTATTGTAGTTGTGTTTTGTGAAACAACAAATGTTGGGAGTATAAAAAGTATAAGTAAAAGTTTTTTCACAAGGTATTTGTTTACGGCTGCTAAGTTATTGTTTTTTATAAAACGTAGCATTTAATGTATTCGTATTTCCAACATTATCTTCAACTTCAATTTTTAATTGATGTTTTGCTCCTATGAGTTCCTTGTCTTTAAAATGATATACGATTTGTTTCTTTTTTAAATCATATTCCATTAAAATCCAATCCCCATCTAAAGTAGCTCTATAAGATTTTATTCCTGTTCCTTTGTCAGAAATTTTGACAATTATTTTTTCATGTTTCGTAATCCATTTTCCATCACTAAAATTTTTTAGGTAGATGACAGGTTTTTGGTTATCTGTAGCTAATGTGTATGATCCTAAGGTTTTTGTAGTAGTGTAGAACTTATCTTTTTTCTTTCTGGTGTTTTGATATGAAGGATACTTTTTGTTATTAATATTGGCAATATACAATTGATTTTTTTCTTTTTCTGTATACTGAGATACATCAAAAGTTAAGGTATAACTTTTATTTAGAGGAATAGTTGGTCTATGTATTGTTGCAACAGAATCTTTTACTTCAAAATCTAAAAAAGTATCGTTGTAAAATGTGTTCTTTGGAAAGGCAATTGTAATTCCTTTTTTACTCCATTTATGAAATTTATTAGCAATGATTTTATAAGAAGTTGTGTCTTTTGCTTGTTTGAAAACAGCATTGCTTTGAACACCTTTAATGGGAATTCTTACAGTAGATGTGTTTCCTGCAAAATCAGTAACGATTATTTCTACAGTATAATTAAAACCATTTTTTACATCAACAACACCATTATTAAGTAGGTTTTTATATATTTTTAATTGGTTTGTTTTTACTTTGTGTGTTTTTTGAAATTTCTTTTTATAGATAGCATAATGACTGTAATCGATTAATAAGTTTATATACTTACTCTCTTTGAAAGAAAAGGTTTCTAAATTGTGATGATACACATTATGACCATTCACCCTCATTTCTATGCTATAAACCCCATTTTTATTATAAGCTCCATTTAGTTGATCATAGACATTAATTCCAAATCCTATTGGACCTTTTGCAGTTATTCTATTGGTAGTGTACACATGATCTTTGATTTTTTTAAAGGCCAAAAGAGATTTGCTAATATGTTGGTTTACTCTAGAAGAATCTGTCAATGGGTAGACCATGAGTCCTTTTATTTTTGGTGCAATACTATCCTTAACTTTGAGGCCAAATAGAAAAGGGTTGATAACTTTTTCTGTTTTTGTATCTCTAATTTCATAATGCAAATGAGGAGCAACAAAACCACCTGTGCTTCCTGTAAAAGCAATTATTTGTCCTTTTTTAACGGGTATTTCTCCTTTTTTAGGGAAAATATTTCCAGTTTCGTAGTTTTCATTCTTGTATTGTCTCTTTTTTACATAGGCTTCAATTCCATTTCCGAACTTACTTAAATGTGCATAAACGCTGGTATACCCATTAGGGTGATCAACATAAATTACTTTTCCATAGCCCCAAAGAGCAACTTTTATTCTTGACACATAACCATCACCAACCGCATATACGTTTAAACCTTCTTTTTGCTGTGTTTTAATATCAATACCTGCATGAAAGTGATTGCTTCTTAACTCACCAAAAGTACCCGCTAAAATTGTAGGAATGTCTAATGGATTTCTAAATTCTTTGGTTGGATATTTATTTTGCCCAAAGAAAGAGGTAGATAGTAAGATGACAATAAGAGTGAGTAGTAATTTCAATTTTTAATTTTAAAGCTAATGTAATAAAAAATAGAAGTAGAATTAAACAAAAGTTATACCATGCTATAAAACAGTTAATTATAAATAAAACTTTAAAAAGAGTCTGTTTTTTTGGGTTTTAACATTCAGATTGTTAACTTTGTAGGAATAGTTTTGATTCTTAATATTTGATGAGTAAAACATTAGAAGCAATTCATACACTGGAAGATAGGTTAAAAACCTTGTTAACGAATTATGAATTTTTAAAAGAAGAAAATGAAATTCTTTTGGAGAATGTAAATAAGTTACAGTATCAATTAATTTCGAATCAGCAAGAATTGGAAAATCAAAAGAAAAATTTTGAGGTTCTAAAAATAGCAAAAACTATTAATGGCAGTAAAGAAAATACAAGAGAAACAAAACTCAAAATAAATGCTTTAATTCGAGAAATCGATAAGTGTATTATTCAACTAAACGAATAAAAAGTTCATTAACAGTGTCAGAGAAATTAAAAATTAATGTGGTATTAGCTGGGAGAACCTACCCTTTAAGTGTACAAAATACGCAAGAAGAAGAAGGAATGCGTAAAGCAGCGGCAAATATTAATCAGTTAATTTCTTTATACGAGAAAAACTACGCAGTTAATGATAAACAAGATGTATTAGCAATGTGTGCATTGCGTTTTGCATCTCAAGTTGAAATCGCATCAATAGATGCCACAAGTACAAATGAAGAAGCATTAGATAAAATAAATACGCTAAATGAATTGTTACAATCTCATTTAGATTAAGTTCTTTAAAATAAAATTAAAATACACTGCCTACGTTAGTAAATAGTTTATTAAACTCAACACTATTCAATTATGAAGGATGAGTCTTAATTGCAAAAGCATGCCATTAGAGCTGAATATTTTTTCAGTTTCAAGATGGATCCTTGACCAGTTAGTTAGTCCTATAAATGTCATAATGGAGTTTAAAAACCCAACTGATGTAGGCTTTTTTTATATATAAATAGTAAATTATGGATGGAATGTTACTTCCCGCTTTATTGGGAGTTTTTATAGGAGTTGGAATTGGTTTTATCATTGCTAAAATGATAGAAAAGTCAAAAGACAAAAAATTAATCAACAGTACAAAAAAAGAAGCAACAACAATTTTAAAAGCAGCTAAGGTTGATGCAGAATCTTTAAAGAAAGATAAAATATTACAAGCTAAAGAAAAGTTTATAGAACTAAAGTCTGAGCATGAAAAAGTGATATTGACCAGAGAAAAGAAAATGTCTGATGTTGAAAAAAGAATTAGAGATAGAGAATCTCAAGTTGCATCGGAAGTAGATAAAAACAAAAGATTAAATAAATCTTTAGAACAAAAAGAAACTGACTTTACTTATAAGTTAGATTTTTTAGATAAAAAGGAAGATGAATTAGAAAAAATGCACAAAAGACATGTAGATATGTTGGAGCAAATTTCTGGCTTGTCTGCAGATGAAGCGAAGAAAGAATTGGTTTCTTCATTAAAAGAAGAGGCTAAAACAGAGGCAATGGCTTTTATTCAAAACTCAATTGAAGAAGCAAAACTTACTGCAGAGCAAGATGCTCGTAAAGTAGTTTTAAATACAATTCAACGAGTTGGAGTAGAACAATCAGTGGAGAATTGTGTTTCTGTGTTTAATTTGGAATCTGATGACGTGAAAGGACGAATCATTGGTCGAGAAGGTAGAAATATTAGAGCTATTGAAGCTGCAACTGGTGTAGAGATCATTGTTGATGACACGCCTGATGCAATTATATTATCTTGTTTTGATCCAGTAAGAAGAGAAATTGCACGTTTGGCATTACATAAATTGGTGACAGATGGTAGAATTCACCCTGCAAGAATTGAAGAAGTTGTTAAGAAAACTGAGAAACAGATTACTCAAGAAATTATTGAAGTCGGTAAGCGTACCGTAATTGATTTAGGAATTAATGGTTTACATCCCGAATTAATTAAGACTGTTGGTCGAATGAAATACCGTTCTTCATATGGGCAAAACTTATTGCAGCACTCTAGAGAAGTTGCAAATCTTTGTGGAATTATGGCATCTGAACTTGGCTTGAATGCTAAAGTTGCAAAAAGAGCTGGTTTGTTACATGATATTGGTAAAGTACCTGATTCAGAAAGTGAATTACCACATGCTTTATTAGGGATGCAATGGGCGGAGAAATATGGTGAAAAGCCAGATGTATGTAATGCAATTGGGGCGCACCACGACGAAATTGAAATGAAAACACTAATTGCGCCAATTGTGCAAGTTTGTGATGCGATATCGGGAGCTAGACCAGGAGCAAGAAGACAAGTGTTAGATTCGTATATACAACGATTAAAAGATTTAGAAGATATTGCTTTTGGATTTACAGGAGTTCAAAAGGCGTATGCAATTCAAGCAGGTAGAGAACTACGTGTAATGGTTGAAAGCACCAAAGTTAATGATGATAAAGCTGCTGAATTATCTTTTGGAATTTCTCAGAAAATTCAAAATGATATGACCTATCCAGGTCAGGTTAAAGTTACGGTCATTAGAGAAACTAGAGCCGTTAACATCGCTAAGTAACTAGAAAAAATATAGTATAAAATTAATTTCCCGCGAACCTGTCTACCGACAGGCAGGAGCGGGATTTTTTTTATAACAGTTTTAATTCCTGGGATGGTATTTCTCTACAACGTTTTTTAAATATGTTTTATCCAAATGGACATATATTTCGGTTGTGGTTATACTTTCATGCCCTAACATTTGTTGAATTGCTCTTAAGTCTGCACCGCCTTCCAGTAAGTGAGTAGCAAAAGAATGACGCAGTGTATGTGGCCCAATTTTTTTGTTCAAATTAATTTTTATGGCCAATTCTTTGATGATCATAAAAATCATTTGACGGGTTAAACTTTTCCCCCTTCTGTTTAAAAAAAGCGTGTCTTCATAGTCTTTTTGAGCAGTAATATGACTTCTAATGTCTTTGATGTAAAAATTAATGAATTGCTGTGTATTGTAGTTTATAGGCGCAAAGCGTTCTTTATTTCCTTTTCCTAATACTTTTATAAAGCCTTCTTCAAAAAACAAATCTGAAAGTTTTAGATGAATAAGTTCGCTAACACGGAGGCCACAACTATAAATGGTTTCTATAATGGCCCTATTACGTTCTCCTTGTGGATGACTTAAGTCTATGGCATTTATCAATTCATTTATCTCAGAAAATGACAAGGTATCTGGTAGTTTTCTACCGATTTTTGGAGTTTCTATGAGCTCGGTAGGATTGTTTTCTCGATAATTTTCAAAAACTAAATAGTCGAAAAAATTGCGTAATCCAGAAATCACCCTTGACTGTGTAGTTGGTTTCACCGTTTTTGCTATTTCATAAATAAATCCTTGTAGTATTTCTAAATCAATTTTAATTGGAGAAGTAGAAATACCCTGGGCTTCTAAATAACTCAATAATTTATGAATATCTCTAGTATAGCTATCAATAGAGTTCTTAGAAAGACCTCTTTCTATTTTTAAAAACAATTTATAATCTTTTATTGCGTGTAACCACTTCATGTCTTAACAATAATTTAAGTAAAAATTATGATTTCTTAAGCCGTGGGAATTTAAGTCTTTTTTATATTTGAAAACATTAATATTTAAAAAAAAGTTATGAAAAAAGTAGTATTGATTGCCATATTGGCGATTACAGGAGTATGGGGCGTTAAGGCACAAGAAAATGTTATTAAAATGAATCCATTAGGCCTAGCGTTTGGCTCAATAGATTTATCTTATGAAAAAGCATTAAATGGAAAAAGCTCAATTGAAATAGGGGTTGCTTATTCAAGTCTGAATGTTACAACATCTGGTTCATCTTCCAAGGCAACTGGATTTGGAGTAGAAGGGAAGTACAAGATGTATTTTTCTAACTCAGGTGCTGCACCTAGAGGATGGTATGGAGCACCGTTTGTAAATTATTCTAAAACGACCGTTACTGGAGGAGATTTATCTGCGTTTTCAGGAGGAGTTTTAGGTGGTTATCAATGGATATTTGGTGGTTCGGCCACAGGGTTTGCTTTAGATTTAAATTTTGGAGCACAATATGTGTCAGCAAATACATCAGGTTCAATTATTTCAACAACTTTCGATGGTATTTTACCTCGATTAGGGTTGTCTTTAGGGTATGCCTGGTAGAGAGTACTTAATATATTACATAAAAAAGGAAGCTATTTAGCTTCCTTTTTCTATTTTTACAAGCATGAAACTAATCATTATCAACGGGCCTAATTTAAATCTATTAGGAAAAAGAGAGCCAGAAATTTATGGTTCAGATACTTTTGAAGTTATTTTTAAAAAATTGAAAGAGAAATTCCCTGAAGTAGAATTGTCGTATTATCAATCAAATATTGAAGGAGAGCTTATCGATAAGTTACATGAAGTTGGATTTGATAATGATGGAATTGTATTAAATGCAGCTGCATATACCCATACGTCAGTGGGAATTGGAGATGCCGTTAAAGGAATAGAAACGCCAGTTGTTGAGGTACATATTTCTAACGTGCATGCACGTGAGGAATATAGACATACAAGTTATATTGCACCAAATGCCAAAGGCGTCATAGTTGGATTTGGGATTAAAGGGTATGAACTAGCTATTCAAAGTTTTTTATAAGTCGAGCCTCATTTTTATATCAGAACGTTCATAGTGTGAGTCAGGTTCTAGTGCTATTTCCTTAAAGCCTATTTTTTTATATAAATTTATTGCAGGAACCAACTTTCTATGTGAATATAATGTAATGCTTTCCCATCCTTGATTTTTAGAGAAGGAAATACAATAGTCCATTAATTGTTTCCCAATTTTTAATCCTTGGTATTTAGGCGAAACGGCCATTTTACTTAATTCAAAAAAACTGTTTTGCTTAATTAAAGCGACTGTTCCTACAATTTCATTATTATATTTGGCAAAGAAAATATGGCCCCCTTTGTCAATGATAAATTCTTGGGGATTACTGAGTACTTGTTGATCATAAGGTTCAATGTAAAAAAACTTTTTAAGCCATTCTGCATTTAATTCATAGAAATATTCTGCATGTTTTTGGGTATAGCTTTCAATCGTTACATTTTCTTTTAGCTGTGTCATAACTCTATGGTATAGTGAAGTGTGTTTTTGTTTTTTTTCTGTGGCAAGTAAGTGGTTCATGAAACTTGTAGGTTCGTGTGTGGTAATTGTGGTTAATTGCGTTTCTATAACCTTCCAAATTGGTTGTAACTTGTCAAATGTTTCTTCGCCTTTTTTTGAAAGTGCAACATTTTTTTTTCTTTTGTCGTTTTTATCTGGAATTATCTTAAGCAGTTTCTTTTTTTGCAAGGTGTTAATGAATTGTGTTATTGCAGGTTGACTTATGTCTAAAAAAATGGCTATTTCTCCTATGCTAAGTTCTTTTTCGTCAGCGATCGTTTTAAAAACCGGCATTAACGTGGGTTCAAAATCAATGTGCAAATGCTTGTATACTTTCTTTGCATCTTTCATTAATGTGTCGCTTAATCTCTTTAAGCGAGATCCAAAAGCCAATTCTCGAAACTGTTGTAATTTATCCATTACATAATTAGTTATATAAGTTCTTATGCAAATGTAAGTAAAAAATCCCTCATCAAAGATAATGAGGGACAATTTTATATTTTTGAATCGATAATTGCAATCATTTCTTGCTCTAATGCAATTGTTTTGGTGTAAATGTTATTGGCTTTTGCTAAAATATTTTCTGCAAAATCACGGTCTTTAATGTCTTTTGCATTAATTCTAACATTGAAATATGCGCCAATTACTGCTGTTCTAGCACACAATGCTCCAACACCCGAATCTGATAAGGAGTTTTGCAATCCGTCTTTAGCCATTGCCATCATTACCTCCATAGAATTGTAGGATGTTTCCATAACTCTAAACGGAATTTCTGTGGCATATTTAGTTGCGTTTTCAACGGCAAGTTGTCTAATGTTTTTTTCTTCTGGAGTTGATTTAGGTAGTCGAAACCCGTCGATAATCTTATTGAAGGCATTTGTGTCTTCGTCAACAAGAAATAATAACTCGTTTTTGTAAGACTGTCCTTTTTGGGCCCAATCAGAGTAGAATTTCCATCGATCATCCCAGCCAGCTTTGTGAGCAGATAAATTGGCAACCATAGTCCCTAATGAAACGCCTAAAGTACCAACATAAGCAGCAATACTTCCTCCACCTGGAGCCATAGATTCTGAAGCGGTTTCTTCGGCGAAATCTTTAACGCTAAAATCAATTAACTTTTTAGCAGCAGTAGAATTCATTACATACTCTATAATTCTTTCTTCGGGATTAAAAGGTTTTAAATCATCTAAGCCCAGCGATTTTATAGCAATTTTAATTTTCTCAAAGTCGCTAATTCCTAATGAACGTTCTTGTTTTGTTAAAAAATGATCTCCGGCATCTAACATAGCCTGTAATGGAACTAACCCTACCAATTCAGAACCTGTAACTCGTAAGCCTCTTTTAGTAGCAGATAGCACAGTTTCTTCAAATGCTTCATGCATTGATGTAATGCTAATATTTGTTAGGTTATATGAAATTTGTGCAATGCCATACTCTTCAATAAACCAGCCAATCCCTTTAACAGCTTTTAATTTTCCAGGAACTCGTTTAGGTTCTCCATGCTTATCCAAAATTTTCTTTCCTGTAATTGGGTTTCCAGCACGTAAAACTCTTCCTGCTTCGCGTACATCAAAAGCAATGGCATTTGCGCGACGGGTAGAAGTGGAATTTAAATTTACGTTATAAGCAACTAAAAAATCACGTGCAGACACAGCCGTAACCCCAGAAGATTTCACTTGATTGCTGTATTCTGTCGGGCCAAAATCAGGTTTCCAATTTGAATTTGACAGTTTTTCTTTTAAACCTTCATATTCACCTGCGCGTACAGTTGCTAAGTTTTTTCGATCATTTGTGGTCGCGGCGTTTTCATAAAAATATCCTGAAATACCTAATTCAGCACCAATACGATGTCCAAGTTCATGAGCAAAAATAGTAGTTTCCTCCATTGTAATATTTGCAATTGGCACTAACGGACAAACATCAGTAGCTCCAAATCGAGGATGTTCGCCAGTATGTTGGCTCATGTCTATCAATTCAGCAGCTTTTTTAATCAATTTTAAAGCAGCTTCGAGTACTTGTTTGGGCTCTCCAACGAAAGTAATTACAGTTCTGTTAGTTGCTTTTCCAGGATCAATATCTAATAATTTAACACCCTCAACGGAAGTTACGGTGTTTGCAATGGCATTTATTTTTTTTAGATCTCTTCCTTCACTAATATTAGGTACGCATTCTATAAGTTGTTTGTTCATTGGAGTTTACGTTTGGTTTTCTCAAATGTAAAATATTCAACGAAATAAATAATAAATATTTTAAAAAAATGCTTCTAAATAAATAGTTAAAAAAGGTATATTTGTTTTTTAACATTAATGTTAAGTGATTTATGGAACAAAAGTGGCTTTTTGTAATTTCCCCCAAAACTAAGCTAATTGATCTAAACTTAAAAGAAGTTTGGCAGTATCGCGATTTGTTGATGCTATTTGTAAAACGGGATGTTATAACTTTATACAAACAAACAATTTTAGGGCCTCTTTGGTACCTAATACAACCTTTGTTTACTTCAGTAATCTTTACATTAGTTTTTAATAATGTAGCCGGAATAGAAACAGGAGGAATACCTCCTTTTTTGTTTAATCTTGCCGGAATTACAATTTGGAATTACTTCAAAGAGTGTTTAACAGCTACTTCTGATACATTTAAAAAGAATGAACAAATTTTTGGAAAGGTCTATTTTCCAAGAGTTATAATGCCCATGTCTATTGTTATTTCTAATTTATTGAAGTTTGGAATTCAAATTTTGGTTTTTATTGGTTTCTATATTTATTTTATAGCTATTGGACATGATTTAACAGTCAGTAAATATATTTTCATTTTCCCGTTGCTTGTTTTATGTATGGGAATGCTAGGGCTTGGGTTAGGAATGATTATCTCATCAATGGTAACTAAATATAGAGATTTAACTTTCTTAGTGAGTTTTGGAGTACAATTACTCATGTATATTTCTTTAGTAGTTTTACCACTATCTTTATTTCAAGAGAAAGGATTTGAATGGGCTGTAAGGTATAATCCAATGGCTTATATTGTAGAAACAGGGCGTTTTATGTTGCTTAATGAAGGGGCTGTCTCTTTGTTTGGGATACTATATACCCTTAGTTTTTCAATAGTAGTTTTATTGTTGGGGATAATAATTTTTAATAAAACTGAAAAAAGTTTTATAGATACAATATAGCTGATGAAGGAGGATGTAATTTTAAAGGTTGAAAATCTAGCGAAACAATATAGACTAGGAACTGTAGGAACCGGTACCATAAGTCATGATTTTAATCGGTTTTTAGCACGAATTAGAGGGAAAGATGACCCTTATTTAAAAATAGGTGAAACTAATAATAGAGCTAAAAAAGGAAATTCTGACTATGTATGGGCTTTAAAAGATATTAATTTTGAGGTAAAACGTGGGGAGATTCTCGGAATTATAGGTAAAAATGGCGCAGGAAAATCCACCTTGTTAAAAATATTATCTAAGGTAACTGGCCCAAGTACTGGATGTATAAAATCTCGTGGAAGAATCGCTTCCTTATTAGAAGTAGGTACAGGGTTTCATCCAGAAATGACCGGGAAAGAAAACATCTTTTTAAATGGCGCTATTCTTGGTATGACAAAAAAAGAAATTTCATTGAAGTTAGATGAAATTATTGATTTCTCTGGATGCGAACGATATATTGACACACCTGTAAAGCGCTATTCAAGTGGAATGAAGGTGCGTTTAGCATTTGCAGTTGCTGCTTTTTTAGAACCAGATATTTTAGTTGTAGATGAAGTTTTGGCTGTTGGTGATGCGGAATTTCAAAAGAAAGCAATTGGAAAAATGCAAGATATTTCTAATACTGACGGAAGAACGGTCTTATTTGTTAGTCATGATTTATTAGCTATCAAATCACTTTGTAACAAGGGTATTTTATTAAGAGATGGAAAAATAGTGTGCCATGCAAAAATTGATAAAGTATTAGAAGAATATGAAAAGGTTAACGTAAAAAGTATCTTAAAAAATAGCAGTGGATTCTTTGAATTTAAAAAGAAATATGGAATTCAATCTGTAAGGTCTTTTTGTGAAACCAAACAAACAAGAGTCGTTAAAGCAGGAACTCGCTTTAAGTTAGAGTTTTGCTATGCTGTAAAAAATGATTTTTTCGCACCTGAATTAGGCATTGGGATCACAAATAATAAAAGAGAGTCTCTAATGAGATTTAACAATGTTCACATTGGAAATGAAATAAAAATAAAAAAAGGAAAAGGTCAGATAAATATTGTAATTGATGATTTTCCAATATACAAACCGGGTGAGTATTATATCACAATTTATTTTGGAGACATATCTTCTGAATATGAAATTATTGAAGACGCTTTTTCTATACAGATTGATGAATCAAATGTTTTTAATTCAAATAGACTTTTAGAAGAGAAACATAATGTATTGGTTCATAAGTCTATTGAATATATTCAAACAAAATAAGAAAAGATGTTCGTTTTACTTAATCTATTAGTTTTTGTTCTAATTGTATCTTTTTGCAGCAGCTTTATTAAAAGGAAATTGTTAAAGTATGTTCTTTCAATTGGTGCAGCACTATTTGTCAACTTGCAAATGCTTTCGATTTATATTAGTGGGAGCTTTGTTGATTACAAGTTTTATACGCATTCAAATTTCGATGATATTTTAATTTTTGCAAGCTTGTTTAAATGGCATATTATATTGTCATTTTTTGTAATTCTATTGTTTGTTTATTTGTTTTTCTTTCTCGAAAAGAAACTTCATTTGCTTACGGTGAGAATGCGTTTAATAAGTGGGGCGATACTGTTAATCGGAGGGACATCGTTAATGAGCTTTAAAGGAGGGATAATTGATGAGAGTTATCGGTTGTTCTCTATTCTAAATACTTCTGATAACACAGCATTATTTGAAGAATCTTTACAAAAGTTAAATATTCACAATTATGTACAGCCAGATAAAACGACATCAACAAAAGGGAAAAATATCATTGTAATTTCATTAGAATCTTTTGAAAAAGGATTTTTAAATGATAAATTCAGTCATTTAACGCCAAACTTAAGGGCACTTCAGAAAGAATGGAGTTATTTTGATATGAGCCAAAATTCAGGAAGTGAATGGACTAGTGGTTCTTTATATACTAGTTTAACTGGATTTCCAGCTTTTTTTAACAGCTTGAGTAATCAAACGTTTCAAAACTCATATGGAACTAAGATCAATTCAGTTTCAAATGTGTTAAAAAAATCAAACTATGAAACTACCTATTTAATAGGAAATTCAGATTTTTCTGGAACCGAAGATATGTTAACTACCTACGGTTTTGATAAAATAATTGACTATAAAGATTTAAATGGAAAGTATGATGTGTTTGATGTGAATGATCTTAGTGATAATAATATTCACGATAAAGATTTATTTGAAGAAGCAAAAGAAATTGTACAACAGTATCAGGGTTCAGAAGACCGGTACGCCCTGTTCATCTCTACAATATCAACTCATTTTCCTGATGGAATATTTGATAAAAGAATGCAACAGCATATCACAGAAAAAGCTTCTAAATTAGAATTCATGGTGGCTGCTGTAGATTATATGATTGGTGATTTTGTGCAGTTTTTAAAGAATGAAAAATTATTAGAAAACACCATAGTTTATATATTCCCAGATCATTTAAAAATGGGCAGTGATGCTATATTTGAAGGAACAGGAGATAGAGGACTATTTGTCATTTCAAATGCTAATAAGGAGCACATTGGTTTTGCAAACAACGAAGAAATTCTCCAAATAGATTTACCTAAGATACTGTTGAATGGGAGTAATGTTAAAAACAATGCTAAGTTCTTAACAGACTATATAGAAGGAGATAAAAATAAATTTATATCAACGCATTTAAACGACATTACTAGTGTCAATGTTACGGGGTTACAAAAAGTAAACAATTCAAGATATTCTACCGAGAATATAAGTAATGTTCTTAAGTATAAGTATAAAAAGACCTTTGATGTAGAAACCAAGCATTACCAGAAGTATGTTAAAGATACTTTGCGATTTATAGCGCATGCAGGTGGTATGGTAGATGGACAGACCTATACCAATTCATTAGAAGCTTTAAATGAAAATTATGCAAAAGGTTTTAGGCTGTTTGAGTTGGATATTCTTAAAACAAAAGATGGTAAATATGTTTCCATTCATGATTGGGAAAAATGGAAAATATTGACTGGATTCACAGGTGATACTCCTGTTTCTGAAAAAGAATTTATAGAACATTCTAAAAAAGGAGATTTTACATTATTAACCATGGACGATATAAATGCTTGGTTTTTGAAGCATGCAGATGCAGTTCTTGTAACAGATAAGATTAATGAGCCGTATGGTTTTTCTAAAGAGTTTATTGATAAAGACCGTTTAATGATGGAGTTATTTTCTTTAGAAAAGGTAATAGAAGGGATTGATGCAGGAATAGCATCGGCTATTGTTTCAGAAAGTGTGATCAAAAAGTTAAAGAAAAATAGATTCGGAACTTTGGTTAATTTAGGCATTAAAGACATAGCTGTATCCTATAGGTATATTGCAAAAAACGTGACTTTTTTAAAGAAGTTAAAAGCAGCTGGAGTTAATACCTATGTATATCATGTAAACTACGATAAAGGTGTTGATGAAGACTATATTGTTAAATATGAAATGGATTATATTTATGGTATGTATGCAGATAAATGGAATTTTAAATAAATAAGAATGATTCCCAAAATAATTCATTATTGTTGGTTTGGTGAAAATAAAAAACCGCAATTGGTTAAAGATTGTATTAAGTCATGGAACAATTTTTTACCTGATTATGAAATTATTGAATGGAATGAAAGCAATACGGATTTCACAAATTCTTTTGTGAAAAAGGCGTTTAAACTAAAAAAGTGGGCTTTTGTTTCTGATTACGTAAGACTTGAAAAATTAGTTGAATTTGGAGGTATATATTTAGATACAGATATGTTGTTGGTGAAAAATTTAGATGATTTATTAAAGGCTAGTATGTTTGTAGGAAGTGAAAATGATGCAACTATTAATGCCGCTATTGTGGGAGCTTCTAAGAATCACGTTTTTTTAGAAACGTTATTGATGAAGTATGATTCCATAAAATTGAGCAAGTTTACAAATCTCTATAATATTACGATACCGAAAATAATTACCAATTTATATAATTCTAAATATAATTACAGAGGTAAATTTGATACGATCCTTGAAAATAAAGACATGATTGTTTATCCTAAGGACTATTTTTATCCGTTGCCATCATCAAGTATTTATAAAAAGAGTGATTATAAGGATTTTTTAACTACCCATAGTTATGCTGTACATCTTTGGGGTGAATCATGGTTGTTGCCAAATGAGTTTGAGTTAATTAGAAAAAGACATTATGCAAAAGGATTGAAACAAGGACTATATGGTTTTGGCCATCAACAAAATAAGATGAAATATATTAGAAAAATTCTTTCTGCATTGAAGGAGTCTCTAAGGTCATAAAAGTACAAATATTCCAAACTAAAAGCGTTAAGGAGAAAGAGAATGAACTTATGAAAATCAACATCCATTATGATTAAACATATTATAAGTCTTATTAGAGTTAAACATTGGGTAAAGAATGTATTGGTGTTTTTACCAGCATTTTTTGGAGGCGTTATAAAAGATAAGGATGCCTTGGCTATTCTTGTTATTACGTTTGTTTTTTTCTCAATGGCCGCAAGTTTGGTGTATATTTTTAATGATTTGTTGGATATTGAAAAGGATAGACTGCATCCTAAGAAAAAGAATAGAGCTCTTGCTAGTGGGGCTATATCAAAAAATGCAGCTATTGGAATAATAGCAGTAATTTTGGTTGTTTTAGGAAGTGTTAGTTTATTATTGCCTTGGCAAGTTGTTGTTACCACGGCCATATACTTGGTGTTAAATATAATGTATACACTTGGGTTGAAACAAACACCAATTTTAGAACTTTTTATTGTGGCTTCTGGTTTTGTTTTTCGAATATTTATTGGTGGATTTGCGGTAGATGTTGAGCCTTCAAAATGGATAATAATGTTAACTTTTTTCGCAGCCCTTTATATTATATTATCTAAAAGAAGGGGTGAATTGTTAAATTCAGAAGCAATTAATAGTAGAGCAGTTTTAAAGCATTATACTATCGATTATTTAAACTTAGCTATGATTGTGTTGGTTACCATAAGCATCATGTCTTATATTATGTATACCGTTGAGCCAGCTGTTATAGAAAGGTTTGGTACAGATAAAATTTACTTAACCTCATTTATAGTTATTTTTATTTTATTGAGACATCTTCAACAAGGCATTATTTTTAATAAAACAGAATCTCCGGTTGAATATTTTTATAGAGATAAAATAAATTTACTAGCTATACTAATTTGGCTATTCACTTTTTATGCATTAATATACTTACCTTAAATGTTAGGAAATAAATACATTACGTACTTAAATGATAAAACAAAAGATGAATCATTTATAGATCGCTTAAAAATTAAATTTAGACCTTTAATATTCCCAATAGGATTGTTATTGGAACAGTTAGAAGAAAAAGATATTATCTTTGATATTGGTTGTGGATCTGGTCAATTTTCTCTGTTGGCGGCGCACTTTAAAAAAATTAAAAAGGTGTATGGTATAGAAATTAAGAAAGAACTTGTTGCGAATGCTAATAATCTATTTAAGAAGCATTTAAGTGATGTGGACTATAACTTTATTCAATACAACGGAACTACATTTCCCAATGAGATTACATCGAGTACTAAGATATTTTTGAACGACGTATTACATCATATTCCTGAAAATGTACAAATTGACTTTTTAAAAAATATATATGCTGCTATGAGTCCAGGAGCCATTTTTATTTTGAAAGATATTAATGCCTCAACACCACTAGTTTATTTTAATAAATTACATGATTTGATTTTTGCTGGAGAAATAGGTAAGGAACTAAAATATGAAGTAGCGCTAGCTTCTTTGCAAGATATTGGATTTGAAATAATAAAAACTGACAAAAGAAACATTGCTGTTTATCCACATTATACAATAATTTGTAAAAAATAAAGAATGAAAATACCATTTTCAATAAGTCGTTTTAGTCGATTGCTATTGCTATTTATGGCCTTGCTATTTGTGGTAACGACTGTATTCTTTTTAGGAAAAGGTCAATTGAATTTTTTTAACGCAACTTGTATAGCGGTGGGATGTTTAATTATATCCAATTATTGTATTGGGATTAAAAGAGATACTATTATTATTACTCTTTTAATGCTCCTTGGTATCATATGCACTATTGGATTGTCTAAACTTTACATAGACCTAACTTTTGATGGTCAGGCATATCACCAAGAGATGATAATTCAAATGAGCAATGGCTGGAATCCTATATATGAAGAGATTTCAGCAACAAATAATCAAAGTATTTGGTTGAATCATTATGCCAAAGGATATGAAGTTATTGGGGCTATTTTTTATTCGATATTGGGTAAAATAACCATCGTAAAGTTTTTAAATCTTGTTTTTCTAGGACTTTCTTTTTTATATCCATTTAATTATTTTAAAACTATTAAAAGTAAATCCACAGCTTTTTTATTAGCCCTAGTCATTGCATTAAACCCAGTAACGTTATCACAACTTATGACCAATCTAATTGATGGTTTTTTGTATGCAGTAGTTGTGATTACCTTATTTTCTTACTTACAAAGTAAAAACAAAAAGACATATCTATTTGATTTTACCCTAGGGATCATCCTGTTAGTTAATATAAAATTTACTGGTTTGGTGTATGCAGTTATATTGTATGGGGTACTATTTCTTTATGAAATGTTTGTTGTAAAAGTAAAGAGTAAAACCCTTGTTAAAAGAACGGTTGTTGTTGTTATTTTAATGCTGCCGTTTTTGATTATGCCTTATTTAAAAAATTTCAGTGAAAAGGGACATCCATTTTATCCATTAATGGGTGAAAATAATATAGATTTTGTGGAAGATTATGTACCTGATGTTCTAAAAGAAAAAGGACGTTTGGAAAAGTTACTATTTACAAACTTTGTATCCGTTGGAAATAGGAGTGACTCATTCTTAAAAATACCATTTTCTTTTTCTTTTAATGAATTGCAAAAAATGCGCAATGGAGCTCCAAGAGTTGGAAGTTTGGGAGTTTGGTGGGGAGGTATTTTATTGGTATCTATCTTGTTTTATGTATATGCTATTTTTAGAGAAAGAAAGAGGTTTACATTTTCTGTGTATGAAGTTATTATTGGAGTAATCTTGTTCTTGCTTATTGTAAACAAAGCAGGTTGGTGGTTGCGTTATACCCCTTTTGTTTGGGCAATTCCTTTGTTATTATATTTATCTGTAAGCCGTTATAAAAAAATGAAAAATGAATTGAAAATTTTAGGAGCTTTAGCATTGGTAAATGCTGGGCTTACCGTAATGGTAAGCTTAGGACTTAGATATTCAGATAGCAAAAAATTTATTTCTAAATTAGAAGACTTAAAGAATACAAAGGAGATTATTCATGTTGATTTTGGAGCTTATCTTGGGAACAAGGCATTATTTTTAGAATATGGCATTCAGTTTAAAGAAAGGAGTTCTACTGGATTTAAGAGCTCAAAACCATTTAACAATGTTGTAGTAATTGATCAAAAATTGGAACTGAATAATGAAGAATAAGAAATTATATTTGTTTGATTTTGATGGAACTATAACGAATAATGATTCTTTTATCCATTTTTTGACTTCTATTTTAGGTACCCAAAAGGTTTTTTTAAAGGTGGTGTATCATTTTCCGCAGATTCTTTATACATTATTAACAAATAAAAAGAAATCGAAGGTTAAAGAATTGTTGTTAGGTTTATTTTTTAAAGGAAAGACAGAACAAGAACTTTTTGATTTAGGCAAGAAGTATTCAGAACAGTATTTAGATCAAATTGTACGACCTAAGGCAATTGCTTATATCAAGGCAATAGATAAAGATGATTCGGATGTTTTTTTAATATCTGCCTCTGTTGATATTTGGTTAAGAAATTTTGCAAATTCGAATGAGATGCAATTAATAGCGACTAAATTGAATTATGAAAGCAATTTTTTTACCGGCAAATTTGAAGGAGAAAATTGCAAAGGAATTGAAAAAGTAAATAGATTAAGAAAAATAGTAAATCTGAGCGATTATCAAGAAATTATAAGTTTTGGAGATAGCAACGGAGATAAAGAAATGTTGGAGATTTCTTCATCAAAAAATTATAAACCATTTAGAAATTAGATAGAATATTTTTATGAAAATTCTTTTTGTTTGTCAACAATATATCCATTCAGTGCGATGGATCAATCAACTAAAAAATTCGGAACACGAAATTTTTGTATTTGATTGTTTAGACAAACCAATTCATGAAGGTTTATTATGGACAAACTATAAGACAGATTGGTCAAAAAGAAAAATTCCAGTATTGAGAGGAGAGTATTTTTTAGAGAAACGATTTCCAAGATTGTTTCGGGCAGTTGAGCCAATGTTAAAGATAACTGCTTCAGAGAAACTATATGAGCTAATTCAAGAGATTAAACCTGATTTAGTGCATTCACTAGAAATGCAATCTGAAACGTATCCTTTAATAAAGGTTCGAAGAAAATTGCCATTTAAATGGGCGTATTTTTCATGGGGCAGTGATCTATATTTGTATCAGCATCAAAAAGACCATCAACATAGAATTAAAGCTGTTTTAAGGAGGATTGATTTCTTGTTTACAGACAACAAAAGAGATGTGAATATAGCCAAAGAGCTTGGCTTTAATGGAGTTGAAGCACCTGTGTTACCTGGTGGTGGTGGATATGAGTTAGCAAAGTATAAACCATTGATTATGCCAATTAATGAACGAAAAACTATTTTAATAAAAGGATATCATCATTGGGCTGGAAAAGCACTATTTGTGTTAGAAGCATTGACGTTGATTATTAATGACATACAAGACTATGATATCTATGTATACTCCGCGCACAACCAGGTAATTGAAAGAATTGAGGAATTGAATGATACATATAATTTAAATATTAGTTATTCGTCAAGGTTTCACCAAATTTCTCAAGATCAGTTGTTAGAGAAATTTGGGAAATCTATAGTTGCAATTGGAAATAATAGTTCTGATGGTATACCAAATACCTTATTGGAGTCAATGATTTGTGGAGCCTTTCCAATACAATCAAACCCGGGAGGGGTTACAGAAGAATGCATAACTCATGGAGAAAATGGATTGTTAATAAACCAGTTTGATGATGTTAATCAAATTGCTCAAAATATAAAGGAAGCACTATCCAATAATGCCTTGATAAATAAAGCTTTTAAGATCAATCAAGAGTTGGTGAAAAAAATGAAAAAAACAACTATTGAAAAAAAAGTGTTAGACGTATACAAAGAAATTGAGTCTTATGAGTAAAACGATACTTTTTGTTGTAAATACAGGAATTATTTCCTCCAATGAAAATGGAGGAGCATCGGTGTATTTTAGCCATTTGGAATTGCTGAACAAGGCTGGTTTTACAATACAGTTATTGGCTGTTGAATGGCCAAATTCAAAACCGTTTGATAAAACAGATTATAAAGAAGTTGAAGGATTGGTTGATAGTATTCTCACATGTAAACCTGTTCTTAAATTGCCAGAGAAAAATCTAAAAAGAATAACCAATGCTATTTTTAACCCTGAGGTATTTGAGTATTATTTTTTGAATACCAATAATAAGACATACTTAAAAAATATTGTAACGAATCATGCAATTGATTTGGTGTGGGCCGAATGGCGATGGGCAGGAATTTGGGCCTGTTTTTCTCAATTAAACATACCTGTATTATATGCCCATCACGATTGGGAATATAAGCTAGCCAAACTAAGAAAAACGAGAACTTTATTGGAGCGGTTTCATACATTTCAAAAAAAGAGGACAGAATTTAAATTAGTGAAAATGGTGGATGGTTGTGTTTCTGGATCACATACTGAAACAAAAGAAATAGCTTTTCTAAATAATGCAAAAGCTTTATATCTACCAACAACTTACCATCACGCAGATGATGTCCTAGAAACACAGCAGGTACCGAATATAGTTCATTTAGGAGGGATGGGTACCACGGCAAATAGATTAGGCCTTGAACGCTTCTTAACGTTATGTTGGAACGAAATAAAAAGAAAGCATCCCCAAGTAAGACTTAAGGTAATTGGAAGTTTAGAGCAAGCTCCATCTTCCTTATTACAAAAACTAAATGATCCCAACATAGATTGTTTAGGATTTGTAAAAAAGTTGTCTGGAGTTATGCATAAAAGAGACATTCATATTATTCCGTGGGAATACAACACGGGGACAAGAACTAGATTGCCGTTAGTATTAAATTATCAACAAGTATTAGTGGCAACTGAGGCGTCTGTTAAAGGATTTCCAGAAATTAAAAATAATGAGAATGCTGTATTATGTAATACTCTAGAGGAAATGAGAAATAAGATTTGTGAGCTAATTTTAGATTCAAATCGGTTAAATACACTAAGCAAGGCAGGAAAAGAAACTTTTTTTAATAAATTTACTGTTGAGAGTCAAATTGAAAATTTGAAAACATTTATAGATAAGTTACTATGATATTTACTATTGCAGAAATAGCACAAGCACATGATGGAAGTTTAGGAATGGCACATGCCTATATTGATGCTGTTTCCAAAACAGGATGTAATGCCATAAAGTTTCAAACACATATTGCAGCGGCAGAAAGTAGTGTACATGAACCTTTTAGAGTTCAGTTTTCAAAACAGGACGCTACTAGAATAGCATACTGGAAACGTATGGAATTTTCTTTAGAAGAATGGAAAGGCTTAAAAAGCCACTGTGATGAGGTTGGCCTCGAGTTTTTGAGTTCTCCGTTTAGTAATGCCGCAGTTGATTTATTGGAAAAAGTAGGTGTTAAACGGTATAAAGTAGGGTCGGGTGAAGTGAACAATTTTGTATTGTTAGAGAAAATTGCGCAAACTAAAAAACCAGTTATTATATCATCTGGAATGAGTTCTTTTAGTGAATTGGATAAAACAGTCTCTTTTTTAAAAAATAGAGACGTCGCATACTCTATTTTGCAATGCACTACATCGTATCCAACAAAACCAACTCAATTTGGATTAAATGTAATAGGTGAAATGAAAAGTAAATATAGAGTTCCTATTGGTTTTTCTGACCATTCTGCTTCTATTGAATCTAGTATAGCTGCCGTAGCATTGGGAGCTGAGATATTAGAATTTCATGTTGTTTTCGATAAAAATATGTTTGGCCCAGATGCAAAATCTTCTTTAACTATGGATGAAACAACAAAACTTGTTGCTGCAGTTAATAATATTGAAACAGCATTATTGAACCCTATTGATAAAAACGATAATACAGCATTCGGAAAATTAAAAAATATTTTTGAAAAGTCTTTAGCCGTGAACAAGAATCTTTCAAAGGGACATATACTTACCTTTAATGACTTAGAGACTAAAAAGCCTAAGGGGTTTGGAATTCTTGCGAGCGAATATGAAGAAGTAATAGGGAAAGAACTAAAATCTGACTTGTATAAGTGGGATTTTTTAAATTATTCAGATATAAAATAGCATATGCAAAACAGGAAAATTTGTGTGGTTGTAACTGCACGACCATCATATAGTAGAGTAAAAACAGCATTGTTGGCAATAAGAGATCATGCCAACTTAGAACTACAACTTGTCATAGCAGGTTCTGCATTATTGGGTAGATATGGTAATGCAGTAGAGTTTATAGAAAGTGATGGTTTTGATATAGCAGAAAAAGTTTTTATGGTGTTGGAAGGTGAAAATCCAACGGCTATGGCGAAAACCACTGGATTAGGAGTGATGGAATTGTCAAATGTATTTTATAAGTTACAGCCAGATGCTGTTATTACTATTGCAGATCGTTTTGAAACGATAGCGGCAAGCATCGCTGCATCTTATCAAAATATACCGTTGGTACATTTACAAGGAGGAGAAGTTACCGGAAATATTGATGAAAAAGTTAGACATGCAAACACCAAATTAGCAGACTTACATTTAGTTGCCTCAGAAGACGCAAAAGCTCGTGTAATCAAAATGGGAGAGGAGCCGTTAAAGGTTTTTAATACAGGATGCCCTTCAATAGATTTGGCTAAAGAAATTAAAGAATCACCTGAATTAGATTTTGACCCAATTGTTAAATATGGAGGAGTTGGCCAAATTATAGATTGGAAGAAAGGATACATTGTGGTGATGCAACACCCAGTTACTACAGAGTATGAATCGTCAAAAGAAGATGTGTTAAAAACATTGGAAGCAGTAAATGAGTTGGACATTCCAACGTTTTGGTTCTGGCCAAACGTAGATGCTGGGTCTGATGGAACGTCGAATGGAATAAGAACTTTTAGAGAGTTAAAAAAACCAACAAATATCCATTTTTTCAAAAATATGGAGCCCAATGATTTTTTACGATTGTTAGCAAACAGTCGTTGCTTAATTGGTAATTCGAGTGTAGGAATTAGAGAATGTTCTTATTTGGGTGTACCAGTTGTTAATATCGGGACAAGACAAAACAGAAGACAAAGAGGTTCAAATGTGTTTGATACTACCTATAATAAAGAAGCCATAAAATCGGCAATTTCTGATCGTATCTCAACCAATTCCATTAAAAGTGAGGTAATTTATGGAGATGGAAACTCTGGAAAACGGATTGCTGATATTTTAGCAAGTGAACCTTTATCATTCCATAAAACAATAGCTTACTAATGCGAATTTTAGCAATTATTCCAGCAAGAGGAGGCTCTAAAGGAGTTCCTGGTAAAAACATCAAAGAATTAGGAGGTAAACCTCTGTTGTCTTACACATCTGAGGTCGCTTTAAATGCATCATTATTAACAAAGGTTATACTCAGTTCTGATGATGATGAAATTATTAAAGTGGCCAAAAATCTTGATGTTGACGTGCCATTTAAGAGGCCAGAAAACCTTGGGCAAGATAGTACACCAACATTGCCAGTTATAATCCATGCATTAGAATATTTTGAAGGAAAAGGAGTGTCTTTTGATGCCGTTTGTTTATTGCAGGTAACAAGTCCATTTAGATCTGTAGAATTTTTAAATTCTGCAATTGAAAAATTTATAGCTTCTGGAGCAGACTCGCTAATATCCGTGCAAGAGGTTCCTCATGAATACAATCCTCATTGGACTTTTGTTGAAAATAATGTAGGGAACCTAGACATTGCAACAGGAGATAAAGAGATTATATCAAGAAGACAAGATCTTCCTTTGAGCTATCATAGAGATGGGAGTATTTACTTAACAAAAACTACCGTAATCAAAGAACAAAAGTCATTATATGGCAATTCCATTTCCTATATTAAAAGCCCCAAAGAATTCTATGTGAATATTGACACTATCGAAGATTGGAAAAAAGCCGAATTATTATTAAAAAGTAACTAAATGTTATTCAATTCCCTAGAATTTTTATTGTTTTTACCAATCGTATTTGTGTTGTATTGGTTTGTTTTTAAGAAACTTCATTTTCAAAATATTTTAATTTTAGTTGCCAGCTATGTTTTTTATGGCTGGTGGGATTGGAGATTTTTATCGTTAATTTTATTAAGTACCATTATTGACTATACCCTTGGGCTGCAAATAAAAAGAACTACCCAAATAAAAAAGCGGAAACTGTTGTTAGGTGTAAGTCTATTTTTTAATTTGGGAATGCTAGGTTTTTTCAAATACTATAATTTTTTTATAGATAGTTGGATAGAAGCTTGGGCAGGATTTGGAGTTACCATGCATGCAAGTTCTTTAAACATTGTATTACCAGTTGGAATTTCATTTTATACTTTCCAGACCTTAAGTTATACTATTGATGTTTATCGTGGTAAGCTTGAACCTACAAAAGATTTTATTTCTTTTGCTAGTTTCGTCTCGTTCTTTCCACAATTAGTAGCCGGTCCAATTGAGAGAGCAACAAATTTGTTGCCTCAGTTTTATAAGAAGAGGTCTTTTAGCTATGACAATGCTGTATCTGGAATGAAATTAATTTTATGGGGACTTGTAAAGAAAGTAGTTATTGCAGATTCTTGTGCGATATTGGTTAATAAAATATTTGAAAATTATCATACCGAATCAGGTTTAGCTCTATGTATGGGAGCAGTTTATTTTGCATTTCAAATTTATTGTGATTTTTCTGGGTATTCTGATATTGCAATAGGTACCTCAAGATTGTTTGGGTTTAAACTAATGAGAAATTTTAACTATCCTTACTTTTCTAGGGATATTGCAGAATTCTGGAGACGTTGGCATATATCATTAAGTACTTGGTTTAGAGATTATTTATACATCCCATTGGGAGGGTCAAGAGGGAGTAAAATGTTTCAGCTTAGGAATGTGTTTATTATTTTCTTAGTAAGTGGCTTTTGGCATGGTGCCAATTGGACATTTATCGCTTGGGGAGGTTTAAATGCCTTGTTTTTTTTACCATTATTATTAACTAGTAACAATAGGAATAATTTAGATGATGTTGCCCCAAATGGTTGGCTACCAACAATGAAGGAATTCATTCAAATCATTGTAACTTTTGGGCTAACAACTGTTGCCTGGATCTTTTTTAGAGCAGAAACAATAACTGATGCCCTGCTATATATTCAAGGAATTTTTGATTGGGCAAATTTTATGCCAGCCACAATACGTCACAAGAAAGTAATTCCATTGTTATTTCTGTTTTTGGTAGTAGAATGGTTCTCGAGAAAACAAGAATATGCCATCGTATTGGATAAGAAATATAGAATGGTGTTTTATATATTATTTGCTTTTATGATTTTGTATTATGGATCTGTAGAGGAAAAATCATCGTTTATATATTTTCAATTTTAAAATATGAAATTGTTTTTTAAAAAAAATGTGCAATACCTTGTTGTGGTTTTAACCATAGCAATGCTTTTGAATTTCTTGGTGTTTCCGAAAAACACAAATGTATTATCATTCAAAAACAATTTGTTGAAAGATAGTTTGTCAGAGGTACTGGTGCTTGGGAATTCACATACTTTTTTTGGTGTTAATCCATCATTGATGGAACATAAAACGATTAATATAGCTAGTAAAAGTAGAAAAATAGAGACGGATTTTTTAATTCTAAAAAAAAATAAAGATAAACTTCGGCATTTAAAAATGATTGTTTTACCAATTTCTTATTACACCCTTTTTACGGAAGATTTAACCGTTGAAGAAAAGCGATTGTATTACAATTATTTTGAAATAGATTCTTATGATCAAGGAGCGCTCAGAAACTCATTGGTACTCCATGAATCATTTAAGGAACTTGTTGAAGATGCTTTAGGAAAACCTCTTAAAATTTCTAAACTTGGATGGAGGGCCAACTCTGAGAGTTATGAATTTAACCAAGATGAAATTATTGAAAGAATTGGAGACATAAACCAAAGAATATCTAGAAAAAATAGAATCAATGAAAATGTAACATATTTAAAAGGAATAGCAAGAATTTGTACGCAGTTAAAAATTAAATTGATGCTATTGTTACCTCCGTATCATCCAGATTTTTACAAGGCTACTGAAAACGCATACGACTCAAAAATTAAGCGTATTATTGGATCACTAGGATTAAAAAATGCGTCTTTAATTGATAGTAAAGAATTACATATAGTTTCTGATGAATTGTTTGAAAACGTAGATCACTTAAATAAAAAAGGAGCCCATTATTTTACCATTAAGTTAGACTCTATAATTACAACCCTTATAGATGAATAAATTTGTATCTAAAATAGTGGGTTTAGGGTGTGTTATTGGAATCACTTATCTGCTCTTGGGGTATCTTGCCGATGGTAAGACAGATCCCTTCTATTTACGTTTTACAAGTAAAAAACAGCACTCATTAATTATAGGTACATCTAGAGCTGCACAGGGAGTTGTTCCGAAGGTTTTAAATAGGATTCTTAACAAAGAAAAGTTTGAAGGTCCTATTTATAATTATTCTTTTACAGTATTGCATTCTCCATTTGGAGAGACCTATTATAAGGCTATTAAGGCAAAAATAGATGGAGCTACTAACAAAGGATTATTCATAGTTTCAATAGATCCTTGGTCTATTGGATCTAGAACAGATTTAAATTATTTAAGAGAGACAAAAATGGAATTGGCTAAAATTAGTTCCTACAATAATTACCCTAATTACGATTATTTGAACAATGCCTATCAAGGATCTTATTTTCATTTGTTAAAGAAAAAAATTATTTATGATGACAAATTTTTCTTGCATGACGACGGTTGGTTAGAGATATCGTTAATATTGACACCAGAATTAATCAAAAAAGGGAGTGAGCAAAAAATTAACAATTACAAAAAAAAGGAATTACCTAATTATAAAATTTCGTTAGAGCGAATTAAATACGTAGAAAAAACCATTCAAATGCTTAAAAAATATGGACAAGTGGTATTGGTTCGTTTGCCTGTAGATGAACGAATGTTGGAGGTAGAGCAGTTATTAGATCCAATTTTTAACCAAAGAATTAAAAAAATGGGAGAAAAACATGGATGTGAAGTTTTCATATATAATGACGAAGATTATTTGTTTCCAGATGGAAACCATTTACACAAAGAATCTGGAAAGACATTTTCAATAAAATTAGCCAACGATATCAATAGCATAATTAAATGAAGAAATTTATAGTAAAACTATTATATAAAATAGGGATGTTGTTATTGATGATAGCAGTGCTAATTGGAGGAGCTGTATTGTTGAATTTTGACCATAAAGTTGATTACCCTGCGGCTATAATAGGAAAGTATAAGAGAATGGATTCTTTAAAAGATAAAAACAAAATTTTAATTTGTGGAGGCTCAAGTTCTTCTTATGGTATAAATAGTTTTGCCTTAGGGAAAGAATTAAATTTACCAGTTGTTAATACAAGTTTGGCGATGAGTTTGGGAAGTCATTTTCATTTAAACATGACAAAAGATTATTTAAAAAAAGGTGATGTAATTGTATATATACCAGAATATGAATTTTATTATGGGAATGAAAAAGGAGATGATTTTTTATATACAACAGCCTTTTATGATCCTTTTATTATAAAAGATTTTTCTGATGAGCAACAAATGAAGGTAGTGCAAGAGTCTATTAGGTTGTCTTTAGAGTTTTTTTCTGGCTATGTTAGAAGATCATTTAGTGATGATAAGCAAGATAATTTGCAGTATAGAAGAGAATCCTACAATGACATTGGAGATAATATTAGTTTAGTGAAGGTTCAAAACTCAAGAATCTCTCCTCAAATAAAAAATAGGTATCAAAAGTTAAAGTCTTCCATTATTAGCTCTAAATTTATAGATTTTCTGAGTACATTTAATAAAGAATGTAAAAACAAAGGAGTGAAGTTAGTGTTAGCATTTCCTCCATTAGAAAAATCTCAATTTGACAACCGATTTTTGAGCGATATAAATACCATAAAAAAAGGCACAGACCTTGAATTTATAGGAAGTCCTGAGGATTATTTATACGATTCAGAATTGTTTTACGACAGTAGTTACCATCTTAATGGTAAAGGAAGAGAAATAAGGTCGCGAAAATTAATTAATGAACTTAAAACTCGATTGAATTAATATGTGTGGTATACTTGGAATTATTGGCGAGAAAGCGCAACAAAACACCCTGTTGACTATGGTTAATAGTCAGAAGCATAGAGGACCAGATTTTACTGGTACTTGGGAAGAAAGCGGTGTTTGTTTGGGGCACAATAGATTGTCGATAATTGATTTATCTGAAATGGCTAATCAGCCATTTTCTGATGATGAAAATCGCTATCAGTTAATTTTTAACGGAGAGATCTATAATTATTTAGAGCTGCGAAAAGAATTGAATTATAACTTTAAAACAAGTTCAGATACAGAAGTGTTACTTGCGGCCTATATAAAATGGGGTGAAGCATGTTTACATAAATTAAATGGTATGTTTTCCTTTGCCATTTGGGATCAACATGAAAAAAAACTTTTCGCAGCTAGAGATCGTTTTGGTGTGAAGCCATTTTTTTATCATATTGATGGAGATTCTTTTTATTTTGCGTCAGAAATTAAAGCCTTGCATGCAGCTCATATTCCCAAAACTCCAAATAAAAAGGTTTGGGCAAATTATTTAGCATATGGTAGCTACGGAATGCCGAATGAAACATTTTGGCAAGGCATTGAGCAATTACCAGGAAGTCATTGTCTTACCTATGTGAAAGGGGCATTAGCAATTAATAAATGGTACTTTTTTGAAAAAGAAATTGAAAAGTATCAACAGCGTAAGCCATATGAGCAAGTAAAAAAAGAATACACAGATTTACTTAGAAACAGCATAGATTTACGATTTAGAGCGGATGTTTCTGTTGGTTTTAATGTGAGCGGAGGTTTGGATAGCTCTGCATTATTAACGTTTGTAAATCAACAAGAAAAAAAAGAAAATATAAAAGCATTTACTTTTTATACAAATGATGTTAGATATGATGAGTTACCTTGGGTACAAGAAATGATTTCATTAACTGATAACCCATTAATAACCGTTTTATTGGAAGCAGATGAAGTTGAAAGTTTAACAAAGCATATAACCCATCATCAAGATGAGCCATTTGGAGGGATACCAACGTTAGCATATTCTAAAATTTTTGAACGTGCAAGAGCGGAAAATGTATTGGTTTTATTAGATGGACAAGGAATGGATGAGCAATGGGCAGGATATGATTATTATACCAAAAAAAATGAAGCCACCATACAAGGGGTAAATAAATCTCCTTTTAAACAAGATGTATTGTCTAAAGAAATATTGAAAATTTCAGAAAAACCACAGTACCCTAAACCTTTTAAGGACGCATTGTTAAATAAACAATATAGAGATTTATTCTATACGAAGATTCCAAGAGCGTTACGTTTTAATGATCGTGTATCAATGGCGTATAGTACAGAGTTAAGAGAACCTTTTTTAGACTATAGATTGGTTGAATTCGCTTTTGCACAACCGTTGGAGTATAAAATTAAAAATGGAATTCAAAAAAGCTTGCTTAGAGAAATAGTTTCAAAGCATTTAAATGACGCTATTTCATATGCGCCTAAAAGACCATTACAAACTCCTCAAAGAGAATGGTTGGGTTATGATTTAGAAGTTTTTGTTACTGATTCGCTACTTAAAATAGAAAAATCTGAAATGTCTTCTTGGTTTGATCTTGAAAAACTAAAAAAGGAATGGCAAAACTATTTATCTGGTGATAACCAATCTAGTTTTCATATTTGGCAATGGTTAAGTGTAAGTATGTGTACAAATAATACTGATACCTTAAAATGAAAAAGTTAGTAATTATACTGCCGAGAGGAGAATCAATTAAAAACTTCGTATACTCTGGTATTTCAGATGCCTTGAGAAAAGAGCATAAAGTTGTATTTTTTTCAGTGGTTCCCAACCAAGAGATTAAAACGTATCTAGCTTCGAAATGTGATGCTTTTTATGAACTTAGAGATAACAATTCTCAAAATAAGTTCGCAAATGAAGTAAAACAAGTACTTCAATTAGCACACCTTAAAAAATTAAATTCTGTAACTGGAAATTTAAAAATTGTAAAAGACGACCTGTTAAGTAAAAGAAATTTTAAATCGAATGTATTGCGTCGACTAAGAAAGATGTTTGCTTCTTTTTATTCATCTCAGGAAAGTTTAATTGGGTTAACAAATTATTTTATAAGGACTAACTATAAGAACCAACAAGTAAAAGAATATGAAAATATTCTCAAACAAATTTCACCAGATTTAGTATTTAATACGTCACACATCCATAATGCGATATCAATGGATTTAATGTATGCCGTAAAAAAAATGAAAATTAAATCGACAGCGTTTTTATTTTCTTGGGACAACTTGACATCTCAAGGAAGAATTTTACCAGCCTATGATAGCTATTTTACATGGAATCATAAAATAAAAAAAGACTTACTTGATTTCTATCCATCAATAAAGTCAGAAGATGTTTACGTAACTGGAACACCTCAATTCGATTTTCATTTTGATCATAATTTTATAGATTCAAAAGAAGAGTTGTTCACTGAATTAGGTATTTCTATTGAAAAGAAAATAATAGTATATTCTACAGGAATGGCCTATTATACCCCTAAAGAGCATGTGATTGTTAAAGAGATTGAAAAGGTATTGAGAAATATAGACCCTGATTTACAATTAGTAGTTCGCATTTATGCTAAAGATAACAATTCTGAATATTATAAGTTACGAGAAGAAAATAAAAACATTATCATCCCAGATCATTATTGGGAACTCAATCATTTAACTCCAACTTTAAAAGATATTACATTGTTTAATAGTTTGATAAACCACTGTAGTATAGGAATTAATGTTGCTTCAACTGTAAGCTTAGATTTGGCCGTGTTAGATAAGCCTGTTATTAATATTGCATTTAATCCTCCTGGTGAAAATATTTATCCAAATGATTATGAGAAAATTTATGATTTTGACCATTATAAACCCATAATAGAAAGTGGTGCTGTATCTTTAGCTAAAAATACAAAGGAATTAGAAAAACAGATCAGAATGTATATTGCAAATTCTGAGACACATAAAAGTGAAAGAAAAAGATTGATTGAACAGTTTTTTGGGAAAGAATTGAAAATGGATAAAAAAGAGCGATTTGTTTTAGTATTGAATGAATTATTGGCATAATGAATAAAACAATTACACTGGTTATTTTCAATGAAATAACAGAATTTGAATGGAGTTATGGAAAGAAATTTTCTGTAAACTATTCTGTTAACGCGTTAAAAAAGGTTAAAGCAGGAATTTTATTAGAAAACTCAGATTATATTCTATTTTGGGATGCTAAACTTGGAAATCCTCTTGAAAGTGAAATGGATAGCATTGTTAAATCTAATGGTGATTTATGGCATATTGGTGCCACTATAGGTGTAAATGAGGCTATAAAATTATTGGATTTTATACAGCCCACAAACATGCTTAACGTAAATGTTAATAAGGATATAGACCATAGTTCATGGAAACATACTTTCAAAGGAAGTTTAATGAAATTTAATGTTTTTAAAGAAATAAGTTTAGCAAATTACTCAAATTCTTTAGATACAATTGGGCTAGATTTTGGTTATAAGGCAATGAAATCTGGGGTGCTAACCAGGTATTCTTCTCTACTAACAAAGCCTGTTGTGGCGTTAGATTTTATAGATTTAAAGAAAAAAGATGAATTATTATTTATCCGAAATAACTTTGACAAGAAGGCTTTTTTGTGGTGCTATCTATTGTCTATTTTTAAAATTTCTCCTATTTCATTTTTTAAGTCCTATAAAAAGAAAGAAAAATATAAAGAAATCGTATACACCCAAAAAGTGGCTACCAATGATATCTTAAAAGGAAAAGATCTTTCCGTTTCAATAGTTATAGCTACATTAGAGCGATACGCTTTTTTAGAGAAAGAATTAGCAGAGTTAAAATTGTTGGGAATTCCCGTTAAAGAAATTATTATAATAGACCAGACCCCACCAGAGAAAAGATCTAAGCAGTTTTTAAAAGGTTTTAATGATTTACCAATTATATATGTAGAAACGGATAAAATCGGACAATGTTCAGCAAGAAATAAAGGAATTGAAGTGGCGAAAAGTAAATTTGTTTGGTTTTTGGATGATGATATGGAAGAGATTCCAAGTGATTATTTAGAGAAACATTTATTGACTATCTACTCATTAAATGCAGATGTCTCATGCGGGATACCAGATGAAATTGGAACCGATTTTATTGATAGAACTGTTCCGAAAGTTGAGTTGTCTAATGGTTTTCCAACAAACGATGTTTTAGTGAAGCGAGAATTATTAATTGAAGTTGACGGTTTTGATGTTAAAATGGATCAAAAACATAGTGAAGATCAAGAAATCGGTTTAAGATTAATAAAGAATGGAGTATTGAGTGTGAAAAATAATCAACTAAGAATTGTACATTTAAGAGCTGCAAGAGGTGGTTTAAGAAATCATAATGTACGGAAAATAACATTTGCGTCATCAAGAAGGAATGTATTTCAAAGAAGATTTTTACATCATTCAGAAATTTACTTATGCCTAAAGCATTTTAAAAAAACGCAAGTATCTAAATTGTTGTTGTTAAATATTCGTGGCACTTTTGTGGTTAGGGGTAGCATGGTTAAAAAAATAGCCAAGGTTGTCTTAGCTTTTTTATTATTGCCTCATTCATTAATTATTACATATAGAAATTTGAACATTGGGAAAAAAATGTTGAATGATTGAAAAAAGAAACCTTTTAATTGTAACTTCAGAATTTCCTCCAGAACCTGGTGGAATAGGAAATCACGCCTATAGTCTAGCAAATCAATTAGCAATTCATAAGTTTAATGTGAATGTTATAGCAGACCAAAGATTAGAAAAAACGGATACAGAACTTTCTTTTGACCAAGCACAGAGGTTCAATATTGTTAGAGTAAAATTAAATAAAATGAGATTGTTAATGTACATCAATCGTTTTATCCAAGTTTTTAAAGCTGTTTCTAAAAGTGAAGTAGTAATAGCCTCTGGTAAGTTTTCGCTTTGGAGTGTTGCTCTGGCGACCTTGTTTTATCGTAAAAAATTTATTGCTGTTATACATGGAACTGAGGTTAATTATAAAAAATACTATTTGAGAAAATCTATAGATCGATCATTAAAAAGATTTGATAAAATAATAGCCGTTTCTTCATACACAGAATCCCTTATTGATTACTTGAACTTACAAACGGTTGAAGTAATTCCAAATGGATTTAACCTTCCGAAGGAAAAGGATGTAAAGAAAAAAACAATTAAAGGAAACCCTAGTCTAATTACCGTAGGTAGCGTTACAGAAAGAAAAGGACAAAAAAATGTGATTTTAGCATTGCCAGAAATGATAAAAACGTTTCCAGAATTGCACTATCACATTGTTGGTAGCCCAGTTGAAAAAGAAAATCTTCTACAATTGGCAACAGATTTAAACGTTAATGAAAATATCACCTTTTATGGTATAGTCTCTGAAAAAGATAAATATGAACTATTACATGGAAGTACTATTTTTGTTATGTTAAGTGAAAATACAAGTAGCGGAGATGTCGAAGGATTTGGTATTGCACTGTTAGAAGCAAATAATTTAAAAATACCTGTAATAGGTGCAAAGGGCTGTGGTATTGAAGATGCCGTTAACAATAATAAATCAGGAATTTTAATAGACACAAAGAATCACCAAGAATTTGTTATTGCTACACAGACGATAATTGATAATTATGACTGTTTTAAAGAGAATTCCTTAGATTGGTCATTAAAATTTACTTGGGAAATAATTATTAGAAAATACATTAAAGCCATCAATTTTTGAAAATAGCAATTATATCACATACCGAACATTATAAGAAAAATGATGGGACTATAGTAGGTTGGGGGCCAACAATTAAAGAAATTAATAAACTATTAAATATCGCTAGCTCCATAGTTCATATTGCTCCTTTGCATCAAGAAGAAGCTCCAGAAAGTGCATTGAGTTACAACTCAGATAAAATTAAATTCATAGGGTTAAAAAAATCGGGAGGTAAAGGAATTGGAAAAATCTCTATTCTAACTACTGCTCCGTCCAATCTAATGAAAATCTCTAAAGGTATTAAAGATGCAGATTTTGTACAGTTTAGAGCACCAACAGGAATGGGCATATACATACTTCCATTCTTGAAGTTTTTTAATAGAAAAAAATATTGGGTAAAATATGCAGGTAATTGGAAGGATGCTCAAATGCCATTTGGAAATAAATTACAGAAATTTTGGCTTCAAAAATGTGTGCCAGTTCACACTAAAATAACAGTAAATGGACAATGGGAAAATGAAAAAGAAAATATAATCCCATTTGAAAACCCATGTTTATCTGTGTTAGATAGAGAATTTGGAGAGAAATTATTAAGACAAAAAGACTTAACAAAAAAGATAACATTTTGTTTTGTTGGCGCATTAAATGAACATAAAGGTGTTGATAAAATTTTGGAATCATTATCTCAAATAGAAGATAAAAGAATTGAAGAAATTCATTTTGTCGGAGATGGAAGTGAAAAAGAAAAATATATTTATAAAGCAAAGAAAAATAAATATAAAACTGTTTTTCATGGTTTTTTGCCAAAAGATAAAATAAATGAAATTTATTCTAAATCACATTTCATTCTATTACCATCCAAAAGCGAAGGGTTCCCAAAGGTTATTGCTGAGGCAATGAACTTTGGTTGTATTCCAATAGTTTCTGATGTATCATGTATAAGTCAATATATTAAAAATGATTTAAATGGTTTTTTATTAAGTTCTCCTACTTCAATTATTTTAGAAAGTACAATTATAAAAGCATTAAATTTAGGTCCAGCTAAATATTATCAATGGATTTCGTATAATTACAATTTAGCTGAAAAATTCACCTATGACTATTATAATAGAAAATTAGAAACAGAAATTTTTAAATAAAATGAAGTTGAACCAACTTTTTTTTAATCACAAGCTTAGTCTTATAATAATTCACATTATTATAGGGTTTTTGGCGACGATATCTGGTTTTCCCAGGATCTACGGAGTTGGTATATTAGTTATTGCGGCAATTCTTTTGTTTAGATCAAAAAATGAAAATGAAGAAGCATTTTCTTTAGCATCTTATATTGTTGGAGCTGAGGTTTTTGTTAGGATGATTAAAGGTTTTCCATCCTATGAAACAGGAAAGTATGCGGTAATTATTTTGCTACTAGTTGGTATGTTCATTGGGGGTATAAAACAAAAGTTTTCGATACAGTATTTGTTTTATTTAATGTTACTATTGTTAGGTATAGTTTTTACCCAAGTTCCTGAAGGAGAGTCCATTCGTAAAGCAATAGTTTTCAATTTAAGTGGTCCTATTGTTTTAGGGATAAGTGCGCTATATTTTTATAAGAGAAGAATAACAAAAGAACAATTGTTAAATGCCTTGTTTGCGATGTTATTACCATTGTTCTCGATGGTTACCTATTTGTATTTTAGAACCCCAGATTTAAAAGAAATTGTATTTGGAGGAAGTGCAAATTTTGAAACTTCAGGAGGTTTTGGACCTAATCAAGTAGCAACAGCAATTGGTACAGGTATTTTTATTATTGCTGTTTTGATTTTGTTAAAGCAAAAAATATCAGGGTTTGTTTTGTTGGATTCGTTCTTTTTATTGTATTTTATTTATAGAGGCTTACTTACCTTTTCAAGAGGAGGAATACTTACCGGAGCAATAGCCTTAATATTATTTTTCTTTTTCTACATTTTACATGAAAAAGGCTCCTTAAAATCCTTTTTTAAATATGTATTAATTGGTGGGGCCTTAACAACTGCAATTTGGCTATATACATCAGATGCAACGGGAGGGATGTTGGATAATAGATACGCTGGTAAAAATGCGAAAGGAGTGAAAAAGGAAGATATAACATCCGGAAGAACAGCAATATTACAAGAACAAATAAACAGTTTTTTAGAAGCTCCATTGGGAATAGGAGTGGGGAATGGAAAATATAAAAGACAATTGCAAGGTGAGCATATTACGGCTGCTTCTCATAATGAAATTGGAAGAATAATTGAAGAGCATGGTGGTATCGGAGTTATTCTTTTAGGGCTACTTATCATAATGCCACTAAGTAATTTCTTTAGGAGTAATAATTATCAAAAAGGGTTTATTATTGCATTCTATTCATTTTGGTTTTTAACAATTAACCATTCGGCCATGCGTATTGCTTTTCCAGGGTTTATCTACGCAATAAGTTTAGTCATTATAACAAATACAAAAATTGAATAAACATATTTTATATATTGGCAACGATTTAGTGGATAAATCAAAATACAATTCCTCAATGGAAACATTGAGTACATTATTATCCAATGAAGGGTTTAGAGTAAACAAATCTTCAAATAAAAACAATAAAATAATAAGATTATTTGACATGTGTTTGTCAGTAATAAAAAAAAGAAATAAAGTTGATTATATTTTAATAGACACCTTTAGCACAATTAATTTTTATTATGCATTTATTATATCTCAACTAGCGCGTTTATTTAAGGTAAAATACATTCCGATTCTTCACGGAGGAGATTTACCTAAAAGAATTGAGAAATCTAAATGGATGTCAAATTTAATATTCAATTTCTCTTTTAAAAACATAGCGCCTTCTAATTATTTAAAATCAGAATTTGAAAGAAAAGGGTATGAAACTAGTTTTATTCCAAATGTTCTTGAATTAGAGAAGTATGATTTTAAAAAAAGAAGCTCCCTAAGTCCAAAAATTTTATGGGTAAGAGCTTTTAGGCATTTGTACAATCCAAAGTTGGCCATAGAAGTTTTAGTTTTGTTGAAAAAACACTACCCAAAAGCAACTTTATGTATGGTTGGTCCTGTAAAAGATGATTCTTTTAAAGTTGTTCAAGAGTTGGTAATAAAACATAAATTAGAAGACTCTGTTGAATTTACAGGGGTTTTGTCTAAAGAGAAATGGCATAGTAAATCTAAAGATTTTGATGTTTTTATCAATACAACAAACTTTGATAATACGCCAGTAAGTGTAATGGAAGCAATGGCATTGGGGTTAACAATTGTTAGTACAAATGCAGGTGGGCTTCCTTATTTAATAGATGATAATATTGACGGTGTTTTGGTAGAAAAAAATAAGCCTGAACAAATGGCCAATGCAATTTGTAAATTGATCAGAGAAAACAACCTAAAGTTATCACAATCTGCTGGTAAGAAAGTTGCGTCGTTTGATTGGGAAGTTGTAAGGGAAAAATGGTTTTCTATTTTAAAATAATAAATGATGTATCCAAAATTTTTAGCGCATATATTATTGCCAATAGGAGATTTATTGAATAAATCTTCTTTCTGTAAGGACTTGTCTTTTTGGCGAAAAGTAGATACATTAAGTTCAGATGAATTAGTGAGTTTACAAGAAGATAACTTAAAGAAAATTTTGAAGTATACCTCTTTGAATGTTAAATATTACGAATCAGTAAATCTTTCTGGTAATAACCCTATAGATTGGTTACAGGAATTTCCAATACTCACTAAAGATATTTTAAGAAGCAATTCAGATGAGCTATTGGCAGTAAAAAACAAAGGCCTAAAAAAAATATCGAGCAGTGGTTCTTCAGGGATAAGCTCTTCAGTGTATATGAATAATAGGGACTTATCTTCCTTGAGAGCTGGATTAATACATTGGTGGGAATGGTATGGCTATCGTATTGGTAATCCTATAATCCAGACTGGAATATCACCCAATAGAGGTTTTCTAAAGTCCTTGAAAGACTATTTTTTTAAAACAATTTATGTAAATGCTTTTGTACATACAGAAGAACAGATTATAAAAATTTTAAATAAAGCGAAAAAAAATGACCGTTATATTTTAGCGGGTTATGCATCTTCTTTAAACGTAATTGCAGAAATAGCTGTAAAACATCAGTTTAAAATTCAGTTGAAGTCGGTTATCAGTTTGGGCGACAAATTATTTTCTCATTATAGAAAGAACATTGAAAAAACGTTTAAATGTAAAGTATATGACACTTATGGATCTGCTGAAGGGTTTTTAATAGGAGCTGAGTATGATTTAGAATACATGTATATACTCTCACCTCAAACCTATATTGAAATATTAGATGATGATAACAATCCTGTTCCAAATGGGACTCTAGGTCATGTGGTTGTTACGCGGTTAGATGGGTATGCGATGCCACTAATTAGATATAAAATTGGGGATTTGGGTATCTTATTGCCAGAAGATAAATATCCTGTAGAAAGAAAGTTTCAATATCCATTGTTACAGCAAATTGTAGGTAGAGATACGGATATTGTGAAAACTAGACAAGGGAAAATATTAGTGGTACATTCATTTACTGGGATTTTTGAGTACATACCAGAAATTAAACAATTTAAAATTATTCAAAATACCTTGGACGGTATTCTCATCGAATTTATAAGATCAGATGGGTTTACAAATTCTATATTGCGAGATGTTCTAAAAAAATTGCAATTTTATATTGAAGATGAAAATTTTAAAATCACGTTTAAAGAAGTGAAATTTATAGCACCGACGAAATCAGGGAAACCACAAATCATTGAATCATTAATTTAAGAATGAAAAACAAAAATATTTGGATAATCAACCAAACTGCGGGTAAGTTAGATTCTGGTTGGGGTGAACGACACTATTATTTAAGTAAGCATTGGGTTGATAAAGGATTTAATGTAAAGATAATTTCGGGTTCTCATAATCATTTGTTTGTAAATCAACCTTCGGTAAGTAAAAAGTGGTTTACCTATGAAAATGTGGATAAAGGGATCCAATTTTGTTGGATTAAAGTTCCTAATTACAACAATACCGGGTTTAAAAAGTTTCTAAGTAATTTAATATATACATTTAGATTGTTTTTTTTATCATCAAAAATACTTGGTAAACCTGATATAATTATTGTTTCTTCAATGCCAATTTTTCCGATAATAAATGGGATGTTTTTTAAAAATAAATTTAAAAGTAATAAGCTAATTATAGAAATTAGAGACCTTTGGCCGCTAACTCCAATGTATTTAAAGAACTATTCTAAAAATCACCCTTTAATTAAAATTGTTGGATGGTTTGAAAAATTAGCCTATAAAAAATCGGATAAAATTGTTTCTCTTTTACCTAATGCATCAACATACATAAATAATATATCTAAAGATAGTAGCAAGTTTCACTACATTCCTAACGGAATAGATGAAAAATTAATAGGTAAAGAAAATATTGATAAAAGTGTATTAGAGCGAATTCCAAAAGATAAATTTATTGTTGGATATGCAGGTACTATTGGTTTGGCAAACGCAATGGAATATTTTATTGAAGCATCATTAGTCATAAAAGAAAAAGATATTCATTTTGTAATGGTTGGAGATGGAAATTTAAAGAAGTCATTTCAAGAGAAAGTAAAAAAAGCAACAAACATTACTTTTATTGATAAAATAAAAAAATCTCAAGTTCAAGGAATGTTAAGCTATTTTGATGTTTGTTATTTAGGAAGGTATAAATCGCCATTATATTTACATGGGGTATCTTATAATAAGTATTTTGATTACATGTTAGCAAAAAAACCAATTTTAGAATCTTCTGAATTGATAAAAGATCAAGTTGAGTTATCTGGATGTGGAATTATTGTGAAACCTGAAAATGTACAAGCTATTATTGATGGTATTTTAAGCCTTTATAAAATGAAAAATACCCAACGAGAAGATTTAGGCAATAAAGGATATAAATTTGTAAAAGAATTTCATGATTATTCTTTTTTAAGCAATGAATACATAAAATTGTTTGAATAAATCCGTTGAACTTTTAAAAAACCATAAAATCTTCTTACTTTTGAGCTAATAAATTACTTCATTGATAGTGTCCCCAATAAATTATTATGAGTAAAAAGTCCTTGCATATAGATATTTCTGAAAGAAAATTATTGCTGCGCACACTAGATGTTGTTGTAATGATTCTAAGTATTTCTTTGGCATCAGTTTATTCTGAATTTAATTATTTAACGATTTCTAATAACCTGGTGTATGTATGGTTCATTGTGTTATTGTTATACTTTCTTTTATTTGGTGAAATATTTCAATTATATAGCTTAAAAGTTTCAAACAACAGATTTTTAGTTGTTCGTAGTGTTTTTATAACCGCCTCGGTAACTACAATTATTTACGTGTTTTCTCCTTTTGTAACGCCATCATTGCCTGAAAACAGATTACAAATAATTTACTTTTTTCTTTTAATAGCATTACCCGTTATTATATGGAGGTTTCTGTATATCTGGATTTTATTTTCTCCAAAATATTTTAAAACAATTGTAGTTATTGGGCACTCTTCGAGAGCTGAAAAATTAATAGAATTAATACAAGTAAAGAATTTTCATAACATAGCTAGCTATGTTTCTAACACAAAAATTGAAGGCTTAAGTAACTTTAATGCAGCCAATTCTGTAAATCTGTTAGAACTTGTTCGTTCTAATCTTGCTTCTGAAATTGTAATTTCTACCTCGGGATTTTCTAGTGAGACAATAAAAAATTTAAACAAGCAACTAATATTACTTTTTGAAGAAGGAATTAACATTAAGAGTTTTGAAACTTATTATGAAGAAGTAACAAATAGAGTTCCTAAAGAATACTTAGATTTTAATTTTTATAAACAAATAAATTTGAGTAAAAATAACGATAATCGTTTTTACCATTTTAGTCAAAGAATGTTTGATATAATTATAGCTTTAGTTGGCATTTTGTTTTTTAGTGGTATTCTTCCTTTAATTTTTATAGCAAACTTAATTGCTAATAGAGGCCCGATATTTTATATACAAGAAAGAGTTGGTTTTAAAGGAAAGAAATTTAGAATTTTTAAATTGCGATCTATGATTAAAGATGCAGAACAAAATGGAGCTGTTTGGGCAAAAAAAAATGACAAACGAATTACTTCTTTTGGAAAGTTCTTAAGAAATACCCGTTTGGATGAATTCCCACAGTTTGTTAATATCTTAAAGGGGGAGATGAGTCTGATTGGTCCAAGACCAGAAAGACCAGAGTTTGTACGAGATTTGGAAGAGAAAATACCGTTTTATGCAATAAGACACGTTATAAGGCCGGGTCTAACCGGATGGGCCCAAGTAAATTACCCATACGCAAATACCATAGAAGAACAAGAAACTAAATTGAGGTATGACTTGTATTATATAAAAGAGAGAAATTCTTTTTTAGACTTTAAAATATTAATAAAAACAATCTCTACTGTCTTATTCTTTAAAGGTCAATAAGTATTTTTGTAGGCTACCATACCTTATTAATAACAAGATTATAAACGGAATACTAGCAAGAGGTAGTTGTTGTACTTTACCTACCCAAACAATTGGGATAATACATAAAAGAAGCATTAAGCCAATGAGATAATTACGAACCCACTTTTTTGGAACTTCTTTTAGCAAACTAAATGCGACAAACAGATTTGGAGCAAATGCCCATAAAATATTGAAGTTCCTAGGCGTTGTTGAGTGATCTGTGAAAAACCATAAGAATACAATTAGTAAGCCAATTAAACCCGTAGAAAAGAACAGCAAAAAGTCTAACCATTTTGTTCTTTTCTTTCGTTTAATATCTTTGACAGTAATGTATAATCCAATTACTAATATGATGGAGAAAATGAATAGTGGATTAAATCTAGATGGTTTAAGTTTTAAATTTTCAAATTTTATAATGTAACGGTCCATTTTTATTAGTGCATCTTCTGTACCATGTACAGTTACTGTTGCATTATTAAAACCACTGTATACAAAATCAGGCAAATACATGTGCTCTTTTTCTGACGCAATATGATCTAGTTTACTTCCTAGTGCCAAATTAATTCCAAAACTACCCCAGGTATTCCATGGAATTTCATCATTCATTAATGTCCTGAATGATTTCTTTTCTTGAATATGATTTGTTTTAAAAGTTACTTTCTCTTGTAATATAGTTTCGGTTATTTCTCGTAGAATAGTTGCGCAATTATTGAAAAAAGGATCGTATAAATAGGTGGCGTTTTCTGGTTTTGCATTCGTTTCTAAATACTCATAAAACTGTTGTTTTTCTTTCATGTTTAGATTCAAAACTTGCTCTTTTATCCAGCGTCCATCTGTTTGATAGCTTCTAACAAAATAATGAAATGGATAGCTTTCTAATTTGTAAAGTAATTTCCCTTTTGTGAAATTTAAGAAGAAATTTGGAGCTTTAAAATCAAACATTCCATAGTTATAAGCCGTATCAAAATTAGTGTCTTTAATTCTAATAGTGCTATGCCCAAAATTTTCGTACAATATCTTACCTGGCCCAGCAGTGATGATACTAATTTCTGCGTCAGAACTTAATTCTAAATGTTGGGAATATCCAGTATTTACGGTAATAATCAATAGTAGAATAGCTAACGCTTTTTTTTGCATAACTTAATTTCTGAAGAATTTATAATCAATTTTAATCGAGAAAATATTAGAATATAAGGCATTGCCAACACTGCCAATATTTGTTAATGCATAGTCAATTTCAATACCGTTGTATTTAAAACCAACTCCAAAATTGGGTTGTAGAGACAGACTTTTACTGCCGTTAAATTGAGTTGTATTTTGAATGTTTCCAATCCCACCTCTTAAATATACTAATTCGGTATAGTCTAACTCAAAGCCAAACGTAGGATCAATACTCGCAAAACTGGTAGAAATGATATCATTGGTTTGTGCAAAACGCATATTTAAGTCAATTTCTGTAAGTAAATGAAAATCTCTTGCAACTCTAAATTTTCTTGCAATACCAACCTGCACTTTTGGTTTTGTGATTTCTGATGTTTCAGGGAGTTCTTGATTTTGGCCAGGAATTGAATTTTTAATTTTATCAAATGCTGTTTCGTCAAAACTCCAAGTGTTGTAAGTGGTAGTGATATCTCTTACCATGAGCCCAAATTTCCAATTTTTTCTTTCAAATTGTATTCCTGCATCAAAACCAAACCCCCAAGAAGAAGCAAAATCTCCTACAATCCTTCTAATTACTTTAGCATTTACACCAAAATGAATGTCTTTATGAATTAAATTTCGCGCATAAGCAATGTTAAAAGCGTAATCAGCGGCCGAAAAAAGGCTAATATTATTGAAATTAATGTTTCCTTGGTTGTCAATTAATTCTGTAGTATTGAGAATATTGTCTACACCAAAGCGAATAATGGAAATGCCAATGGCACTTTGGTTGTCAATAGGAACTGCTATAGCGGCAAAATTGTAATTCGCTATTCCTGCAAAATAAGATGCGTGCATTAATGAGCCTTCGTAATCTTCTAAATTTACTAAACCGGCCGGATTCCAATACATGGAATTAACACCATTACTTGTGGCAACAACAGATTTACTCATTCCTAGTGACGCTGCATCTACACCAATATTCAGAAACTCATTCGAATAATTTCGAAAAGTTTGTGCAGATATTTCGGCAGTACTGAAAATGATAAGTATTAAAAAATATTTTTTCAAAAGATAAAATTACGAGTTACAAATATCTAAAATCCTATTATAATAACTGCTGTTTTATTGAGTTATTGTAATGTGAATAATCAGGTGTTTTTACCTATTGTTTTTTGTTTGTGTATAATTTATCTTGGAAAAAAGAAAAATGTTATGTGTAAATGTCCTAATTGTAATTCTAAAGCATATCGAATAAAGAAGAGTACAGGATTATTCAAGTTGTTGTTATTGAAAAAAAGCCATTATTGCATTCATTGCTTAACTCGGTTTTCTAGGTATTCGTTTTTTGATAAATATCAAATAACAGTTAAAAGTTTTTAAGAATATTATCTGCTATAAACCGGCTTATTCGTTCTTCTAGCCACCTGCTTTCTAGTCTGTTAAAGGAGGATATGAATCCAACATGACCGCCATATTTTGTTATTTCCAGAAAAAACACATCAGAATTGAAAGCTTCTTCAATAGGGAAACATTCTTTTGCTAAAAAGGAATCATCTTCTGCATTGATGAGCAATGTAGGTTTGTTAATTTTTGATAAATATGGTTTTGAACTTGCTTTTTGCCAATAATCTTCAGGGCTATCAAAGCCAAATACAGGCACGGTATATAAATGTTCTAAATGTTTAAATCGATTGGCTTTGAAAAGTAGTGCTTTGTCAAGTTGAAATTCGGGGAATTTATGAGCTTTTTCCAATACTTTTAATCGAATTGTTTTTAAAAACTGATCTATGTATAATTTGTTTTTGATTTTATTCATTTGTTTTTCAGAGCTAGCAATGTCTATAGGAACTGAAGCAGCAATAGCGCCTTTTATTTTTGGAGATATGGTACTTGCATATTCTCCCATATATTTCAAGGTTAGGTTTCCTCCCAAACTAAAACCAATAATAAGGATGTTTTCATAGGCATACGTTTCTAATATATGATTCACAACAAAATGAACATCCTCAGTTTTACCACTATGGTACGTACCTAACAATAAATTATCTTCTCCACTGCAACCACGTAAGTTGAAAGCAACAGTATCAATCCCTTTGCTGTTTAATTCGTTTGTTGTAGAAATCATGTATTTAGATTCAGAACTACCTTCTAAACCATGAATTAAGATAGCCAAGGTGTCGGAATTTACTTTGGAAAAATCTAAATCTATAAAATCATCATCCCAAGTAAGAATTCGTTTACGCGTATAATTACTAACCTCTTTCATAAACAACGGTCGATACATGGTATTAAAATGGCCATTCCTAAATGGAAGAGATGGGGAGAAGTCAGATGTTAGTAGTGGCATTTTCCTTTTTTTATAGCAATTATAAATACAAATATGATAAAAATTAAAAGAAAGTGAAAAGGAGCAACTTGATTTTCTTATTTTCGCTGTTGAAACCAACTCTTATGAATATTAAAAGGCACATTCCCAATTTATTGACATTAGGAAATTTACTATGTGGTACTATTGCTACTATAGCAGCGGTTAATGCTGATTATTTAACAGCTGCTTCTTTAGTTGTTTTAGGAATTGTTTTTGATTTTTTTGATGGATTTGTAGCAAGGGTGTTAAAAGTGTCTGGAGAGCTAGGAAAACAATTAGATTCGTTGGCTGATATGGTTACCAGTGGCGTAGTTCCTGGGGTTATTATGTATAAATTAATGATTGAAAATAATAAAACTTTTTTAGGAGATATGGTTTCTAAAAATCAAGCAGCAGAATTTGTAATGTATGATTTATTAGCCGGATTAGGTTTAATTCTAACACTGGCTGCCTGTTATCGCTTAGGGAAATTTAATATTGACACCCGTCAGTCAGATTCTTTTATTGGGTTGCCAACGCCAGCCATGAGTTTATTTGTAATTGCATTGCCATTAATTCCAGTCTATTCTGACAGTCATTTTTTTATTGATTTGGTGCAAAACAATTATTTCTTACTTGGAGTAACGGTTGTATTAAGCTATTTAATGAATGCAGAAATTCCGTTATTCTCCTTAAAGTTTAAAACGTTTGGAGTCAAAGAGAACGTATTAAAATATGTCTTTTTATTCCTTTCTGGAATACTCTTAGTTACCTTAGAAGTAATTGCTATTCCTACAATAATCATCTTGTATGTTGCCATGTCAGTGGGAAGTAATTTGAGAGTAAAAAACGCCTAGAACTTTCTCTTTTTCAATTCGAAGTCTTTTCCTAAGTATACTTTTCGAACAGTTTCATCAGCGGCTAATTCTTCTGGAGTTCCTTCTTTAAGAATACTACCATTGTACATTAAGAACGTTTTATCGGTAATTGCCAAAGTCGCTTGTACATCGTGATCGGTAATTAAAATACCAATATTTCTATTTTTAAGTTGAGCTACAATATTCTGAATGTCTTCTACTGCAATAGGGTCAACTCCGGCAAATGGTTCATCCAATAAAATAAATTTTGGATCTGAAGCTAAACAACGCGCAATTTCTGTTCTTCTACGTTCTCCACCAGATAATAATTCACCTTTATTTTTACGAACATGTCCCAGATTAAACTCTTCTATTAAAGATTCTAATTTGTCTTTTCTTTCTTTCTTAGTTCTATCTGTAAATTCTAAAACAGACATAATATTTTCTTCTACAGATAATTTTCTAAAAACAGAAGCTTCTTGTGCTAAATATCCAATTCCTTTTTGTGCCCGCTTGTACATTGGATCTTGTGTAATATCTTGATCGTCTATAAAAATAGTACCTCCGTTAGGTTTAATCATACCCACAATCATATAGAAAGAAGTCGTTTTACCTGCTCCATTAGGGCCTAATAAACCCACAATCTCTCCTTGAGAAACTTCTAAAGAAATTCCTTGTACAACCTTTCGACTACCATAAATTTTTTGAATATTATCTGCTCTTAAAATCATATGTCAAATATAATAAATGAGAATTAGTGAACTCTTAATTTAATTATAAATTGTTTTGCTCTAATGTTTCCCAGTATTCATAAGCTTTTCGCAAATGTGGAATTACAATAGTACCACCAACTAAAGTAGCAATTGACATTGTTTCCATCATTTCTTCTTTTGAAACCCCATTTGTGTACGCGGTTTCCAAATGATATTGAATACAATCATCGCAACGTAGAACGGCTGATGCCACTAATCCTAGTAGCTCTTTCGTTTTTACTGGTAAATGACCTTCTTTAAAAGCATTGGTATCTAAATTAAAGATTCTCTTAATAACTTTGTTATCATTACTTAAGAGTTTATCGTTCATTTTTTGACGATAGGAATTAAATTCTTGAACTTTATTTGGCATTTTTCTGTTGCTTTTTTAATACAAATCTAGAAATATGAATGCTGATTTCGTATAAAATTAATATAGGTATAGAAACAATTACTTGACTTGCTACATCTGGTGGTGTTATAATTGCTGATAAAATTAGCACCAATACCAAGGCATGTTTTCTGTATTTTTTTAAGAAAGAAGGTGTAACAAGACCAAGTTTTGTTAAAAAATAGATTACTACTGGCAATTCAAAAACTAAAGAAATACCGAGCATAGTATTTGTGAAAAGGCTAATGTAAGAATCTAGGGTAAAGTTATTTACAATGTTTTCTGCAATTTGGAATCCATAGAAAAAGGAAACAGACATTGGCATAATTACATAATAACTAAAAGCGATTCCAACAAAAAATAGGAGTGACGCAATAAAAAGAAATCCTTTAGATTTGTTTTTTTCTCTTTTGTGCAATCCAGGAGCAATAAAACGCCACATTTCCCACAATAAGTAGGGGAAAGCCAATATGAAACCTAATATTAATGAAACCCAAAGAGAACTCATTAATTGTTGTGTTAACGATAGCGCTTGAAGTTTGCTTGGAATTTGAATGTCACAAAAGCTACTTTCTATTCCAATGCTGCCAAATACCTTACAAAAGAATTCATAAGTAACAAAGTCAGAATGTGTATGCGCAATTATAAAGTTCGTGTATATGGTTTCTCTAAAGACAAATAAAACAGTTGCTATTGTAAAAATAACAGCTGTACCTCTAACTAAATGCCAGCGTAATTCTTCTAAATGCCCTAAGAATGACATTTCTTTTGGTTGTTCACTCATGCTTAAAAAATTCCTTCTTTGATTAAATCATGTAAATGTACTACCCCTAAATATTGATTGTCTGAATTAGTAACTAGTATTTGAGTAATATCATTTTTTTCCATTGCTTCTAAAGCATCAATTGCCATTGCAGTATCAGAAATGGTTTTTGGGGCTGTAGACATAATGTCATTTGCCGTTAAAGAAGCAATGTCACTTGTTTTACTTAGCATTCTTCTGATGTCACCGTCAGTGATTATTCCAACAATATCTTCATTATCCATTACTGAAGTTACTCCTAACCGCTTTTCACTAATTTCAATAATCACTTCAGAAATACTACTGTTTCTTTTTACTTGAGGCGATTCGTTAGTGGCAATTAAGTCAGAAACACGTAAATATAAACGTTTCCCTAGAGCTCCACCAGGGTGATATTTTGCAAAATCATGACTACTAAATCCTTTTAATTTTAATAAACACACCGCTAAGGCATCACCCATTACCAATTGAGCCGTGGTGCTTGTAGTTGGCGCAAGGTTATTTGGACAGGCTTCTTTTTCTACAAAAGTATTTAATGTAAAGTCAGCATTGGTCCCTAAATAGGAATCCTTATTTCCTGTAATTGCAATGATTTTATTTCCGTAATTTTGAATTAAAGGAACTAAAACTTTGATTTCGGGAGTGTTACCGCTTTTAGAAATACAGATTACAACATCATCATTTTGGATGGTTCCTAAATCTCCATGAATCGCATCTGCAGCATGCATAAATATGGCCGGAGTACCAGTGGAGTTAAAGGTTGCAACAATTTTTGTGGCAATATTTGCGCTCTTTCCGATTCCTGTAACAACAATACGTCCTTTAGAATTTAAAATATATTTAACTGAATTTTCGAAATTTTCATCAATTAAATTTGCTAAATTAGCAATAGCGCTACTCTCTAATAAAATGGTTTCTTTAGCAGTTGAAATTATGGTGTTAAAATCTTTCAAGG
>Ga0209395_1000235_pt1 | contig 83337 bp, 84 predicted proteins | sample GOMGulsemesocosm_3_FD_184635 | JGI IMG/M metagenome (GOLD analysis project Ga0209395, IMG submission 184635) | Methane-oxidizing microbial communities from mesocosms in the Gulf of Mexico - GOM9D Gulf of Mexico (SPAdes) (version 2) | ecosystem: Environmental > Aquatic > Marine > Cold seeps...
TATAGCCAATGTGTGACGAACTATATGTTCAGTCAGTTTAGGCTGCCCTTTCCTTTGCCTGAAATAAAGTTTCTGAGTTATTAGTTTTAAACCTTCTGCTTGTAATAGCCTCAGTAACAGCCTTTCTATAGCCAATGTGTGACGAACTATATGTTCAGTCAGTTTAGGCTGCCCTTTCCTTTGCCTGAAATAAAGTTTCTGAGTTATTAGTTTTAAACCTTCTGCTCGTTACTTTGTCTATAAGAAAAGAATTTAGCTATTAGCGCTCAGTTATCAGTTTTGACCCTCATGCCTCTGCAATATTCGACATAAAAATTATATTAACTCCCCTTTATAGATAAGAATAAAATAATTGAACGAATAGCCAATCCTTCCATGTTAACCCCGTCACACTTGCTGTGTTACCTCTGTCACACTTATTTTTAGCTTAAAATTATGTGTAAAAATGCTTGTGAGAGATCGACCATTTTTCTGTTAGGTGATCGTTTGAATAAAATATAAATTTCACTATAGAAAAAACAAGCATAAGCTTAAGTTGTTGAAAGTTAAGTCTATATTGTTATTTGATGTTATTTAGACTGAAATTTCTCTGATCAAGTACAGATACTGACTAGTGCAAACAGGTATTATTTGTTTCGTAGAGAGCAGATACGGTTTTACAGGATGTAGAACTTAAACGAATCCACTCTTTGCAATTGTCAGGATGACATGTTGGACACTCTCAGGATGAGAGCAAATAAAACAGGATGTTTTATTGTTAAGGAAGACACAGGAACAAACTACAGGATGTAGTTAAGGAACACCTTTCAGGATGAAGGGAATATAATAACTAGGATGGTTATTATCAGTCAGGATGACAAGTGAAGGACACCTCCTAAGGAAAGGGAGATGATTGATAAGTAGGATGCTTATCTTATAAGGATGTATAAACGGAAGCACCCAATGGAATGGGAAGTGGATGCCTTGAATGGCAATTAGTCAAACGGATGTAAGCAGGGAGCATCAACTATCACGGACTGGATAGAGTGACTAAACTTAGGGCAGCTTAGGCTGCCCTTTCCTTTGCCTGTAAGAAAGTTCATTGAGTCGTCAACTATCAGTTTTAAACCTTCAAGCGATTAGCCTTATTACCTTCAAACTTATACTCAATATAGTGACTAGCTAAATGTTCAGTCAGCTTAGGCAGTCCTTTCCTTTGCTTGTAAGAAAATAATCTCAACCATTAGCTATCAGCCTCCAGCTCTCAGTTTTAAACCCTCTAACCAATAGTCAGCAACCTTTAAGCCATAGTCGCCTCAAACCTATCTACTCTCGTTTTAATTGTTTTAACAAACTTTCCTGTATCTGTTCATATTCAAATTGAAAACCTGCATCGATCAGCTTTGTTGGTTTTACATGTGTACTTGCAAGTAATAACTCTTTGCCCATTTCTCCAAATAGTAGTTTTACAATAGGGCTTGGCAGTGGAAATAGGCATGGACGATTGAGTTGTTTACTTAATGCCTTGCTGAACTGTTTATTGCTGACAGGGTTTGGAGAAACGAGGTTAATTGGGCCCATTAAGCTAGGCTGTTGAATGATAAAAAGAATGGCATGGCAAAGGTCATTAATATCGATCCAGCTCATGAGTTGTTTTCCTGAGCCAATTTTACCGCCTAAACCAAATTTAAATGCGGGTAGCATTTTTGCTAATGCTCCACCTTGTTTACTTAATACAAGGCCGGTACGAATCTTTACTAAACGTGTTTTTTCTGATTCTATCGGTGTACAGCAGGCTTCCCATTGTGTTGCAAGGTTAGAAACAAAATCACGGCCTGCAATACTATTTTCATCAACCACTTCTTGGCCTCTATTTCCATAAAACCCGATTGCAGAAGCATTAATAAATAGTTTGGGTGGGTTGTTTTTAAACTGCTCAACTAAGCATTGGGTTGTTTGTAAACGACTATTGAGTAGTTTTGCTTTTTTGGTATCAGTCCAACGGCCGCTGGCAATGTTCTCTCCAGCTAAATTAATAATGATATCGGGATGGCTGAATTCGTTGAGATGGAAACAACAAGGCTCGATACACCAGTAAGGGTGGTTATTTTGTTTATAACGTAATAAACGTCCCACTTCAAAGCCTTGTGATTGTAGATAGGGAGTTAATGCACTGCCAATTAAACCTGAAGAACCAACAATTAATATTTTCATTTTATTTTCTCCGCCTAAAAGCAAGTTTAGGTTAAAATGGTCGTTTATTTCTAACTGATTACAGGTTACACCTTTCATGCTACTGATGATCGACAATTATGACTCTTTTACATACAACTTAGTTCAGTATTTTGGTGAGCTAAAACAAGAGGTTATTGTAAAAAGAAATGATCAGATTAGTTTGAAAGAGATTACCGATCTAAATCCAGACCAACTTGTTATCTCACCGGGCCCATGTACACCCAATGAAGCTGGCATCTCGTTAGCGGCCATTGAGCGTTTTGCTGGTGAAATCCCTCTGTTAGGGGTTTGTTTAGGGCATCAAAGTATCGCCCAAGTATTTGGAGGTGATGTTGTACGTGCTAAGCAAGTTAAACACGGCAAAAATTCACTCATTAAACACGATGGTAAAGGGGTGTTTATGGGCCTTAATAACCCGTTAGATGTAACGCGTTATCACAGTTTAGTGGTACAACCTGAAACATTACCAAGTTGCTTTGATATCTCTGCAACGGTGTTTAACAGTAATGAAATAATGGCGATTCGTCATAAAACATTAGCAATCGAAGGGGTACAATTTCACCCTGAAAGCATTATGTCCGAGCAAGGTTTACAGCTACTTAATAATTTTATTCAACAAGTTCGCATTTAGTTTGGACTCTGTGCTCAGCACCTGTTAATTTAACTTTTTAATTACATACATTTAAAGGATTTTCTTATGTCAAACACTCAAATCACACGTCCACTCTTTGATCAACTTATGGTGCCAAACTATGCACCACTAAACATGATCCCTGTGCGCGGTGAAGGTTCTCGAGTGTGGGATCAAGAAAACAATGAATACTTAGACTTAACTGGTGGTATTGCGGTTAATGCACTGGGTCATGCACATCCTGAACTGGTTAAAACGATTACCGAGCAAGCACAGAAGCTTTGGCATGTGAGTAATATTTACACCAATGAGCCAGCTTTACAGTTAGCGCAAAAATTGGTTGATAATACCTTTGCTGAAAAAGTATTTTTTGCTAACTCGGGTGCAGAGGCAAATGAAGCCGCTTTGAAATTGGCGCGTCGTTTTGCGTTAGATAATTATAATGAAGAAAAAACAGAGATTATCGCTTTTTACCAAGGTTTTCACGGTCGTACTTTTTTCACAGTAACGGCGGGTGGTCAAAAAAGCTATTCAGATGGTTTTGGTCCGAAACCGGCTGATATTACTCATATTGAATATAACGATTTTGCAGCACTTGAAGCGGCTGTTTCTGATAAAACCTGTGCCATTATTTTAGAGCCATTACAGGGCGAAGGTGGTGTATTACCAGTTTGTAATAAATTTGCTATTGCAGTGCGTGCTTTATGTAACAAGCACAATGCATTAATGATTTTTGATGAGGTACAAACTGGTATGGGCCGTACAGGTAACCTTTTTGCTTATATGGGGTTAGATGTTACACCTGATATCGTAACATCTGCCAAAGCATTGGGCGCTGGTTTCCCGATTTCAGCAATGTTAACTACCACTAAATTAGCAAGTTGTTTAACAGTAGGTACACACGGCACAACTTTTGGCGGTAATCCGCTTGGATGCGCAGTGGCAAGTAAGGCTTTTGATTTGATCAATACGCCTGAAATGTTAGATGGTGTGAAACAAAAAGAACAGTTGTTCCGTGAATTGTTAACTGAAATTAATGCGCAATTCTCAGTCTTTGCAGAAGTGCGTGGTGCAGGTTTATTGTTAGGTGCAGTGCTTAATGAACAATATCAAGACCGCGCTAAAGACTTCTTTCTAGCAAGTGCTGAACAAGGTTTACTGGTATTAGTTGCTGGTGCAAATGTAATCCGTTTTGCGCCTGCTTTGAATATTAGTAATGATGAGATAAAGCAAGCAATGCTCAAGTTTAAAGTTGCTGTACAACAAGTTGTCGAGTCATAAAAGATACATCTGCATTTTTAATGGATGTAGGTATAATGGCCGACAATTGTTGCTATAGGCTATTATTAGTTGATAGTGACATACAGAATTTTTAGAAAAGTAGTTTTTCGAATTGGGAGCTCAACGAATGAGACGCGAATTAGCAATTGAATTTTCTCGAGTAACAGAAGCCGCTGCATTAGCGGGTTATAAATGGTTAGGTCGTGGCGACAAAAACATCGCCGATGGTGCTGCTGTAGAAGCGATGCGCCTTATTTTCAATCAAATCGATATCGATGGCGAGATCGTAATTGGTGAAGGTGAAATCGATGAAGCACCAATGCTATACATTGGTGAGCATGTTGGTACTGGTAAAGGTAAAGCAGATACAGACGCAGTAGATATTGCTGTTGATCCAATTGAAGGTACACGCATGACTGCGATGGGCCAATCTAATGCACTTGCTGTATTAGCCGTTGGTGAAAAAGGTAGTTTCTTACGTGCACCTGATATGTACATGGAAAAACTGATTGTTGGTCCTAATGCAAAAGATGCTATCGACTTAGAGCTTTCTTTAGAGCAGAACCTAAAAGCAATCGCTTTTGCATTAGGTAAGCCGTTAACAGACCTTACTGTTGCAACGTTAGCAAAACCTCGCCATGACCGTGTTATTAAAGATATGCAGGGTTTAGGTTGTCGTGTATTTGCTATCCCTGATGGTGATGTTGCTATTTCGGTATTAGCCTGTATGCCTGATAACCAAGTAGATGTTTTATATTGTATCGGTGGTGCACCTGAAGGTGTTATTTCTGCCGCTGTTGTACGTGCATTAGACGGAAACATGCAAGCTCGCTTGATTCCTCGTCCAATGGTAAAAGAAGCAACAGAAGAAAACATTAAAGCCGGTGAAGAAGAAATTCGTCGTTGTGAAGAGCAGGGCATTGAAGTTAATAAAGTATTAAAACTTGAAGACCTAGTGAAAAATGACAATATTATCTTTGCTGCAACGGGTATCACTAAGGGTGATTTAGTAGAAGGCGTAACTGTTGATGGCCGTATGGCAACCACTGAAACGTTATTAGTACGTGGTAAGTCACGTACTGTACGTCGCATTCACTCTATTCATTATCTTGACCGTAAAGACCCGAAATTAAAAGAGATTATTCTTTAAATTTTAGTTTTACTGGTATAAAAAAAGGCGCTTAATAAGCGCCTTTTTTGTGTCTGCTGTTTATGCTCAAACTAGAGCATAAACACATTACGCTTCTATTTTTTTTCCCAAACACCAGGTTCTAATTTTTTATCTAACTCAGGGAACTTAGAGCGATCAAACGTGGGTATTTGACCGGCATTAAGTTGTTGGTTGTAATCCTTAGCCAATTTAATTACCTCGTTAGAAAGTAATAAGATAGCCACTAGGTTTACAATGGCCATTAGCCCCATTGAGACATCTGCAAGCGCCCAAATAACGTCATTGCTTTGTAATGCACCAAAGATAATCATGCCTAATACAGCGATACGCAGGAAGATTAGTCCGCGTGTATTTTTGTGCATTAAGAAGATTAAGTTAGTTTCTGCATATGAGTAGTTTGCAATTAAAGAGGTAAAAGCAAAAAATAGCAGTGCGATAGCGACAAACTGACCACCCCAATCGCCGACTTGAGAATCAAGTGCACGCTGTGTTATTTCGATACCACCCATACCTGAGAATGACTCTAGGCCACCAGAAAGCAGGATAATAGAAGCGGTTGCAGTACAGATAACCATAGTATCAATAAATACACCTAACATCTGAACATAACCCTGAGAGGCTGGATGAGCAGGGTAAGGAGAAGCGGTTGCCGCGGCATTTGCAGCGCTACCCATACCCGCTTCATTTGAGAACAGGCCACGTTGAATACCCGTCATCACCATAGCACCAAAGGCACCACCGGTGGCTTCTTGCCAACCAAATGCAGAATCAATGATTAGTTTGAAAATAGCAGGTAGTTCAGTGATGTTTGTTAGTACAACAAAACCTGCGACTAATAGGTAAGCAAAGGCCATTGTAGGCACTATTTTCTCTGCAACTTTTGCAATACCACGGATACCAGTAAAGATAACTAAAGCAGAAATGGCGACTAAAACAACAGTAATCATCACCTTATCAAACTGGAATGACTCATGTAGCGCCGCTGTAATGGAGTTGGCTTGCACCGCATTAAATACTAAACCAAAGGCAATAATTAGGAAGATAGCAAATAAGCTACCCATCCAACGAGCATTCAAACCTCGCTCCATATAATAAGCTGGTCCACCACGGAAGTTACCATCCTCATCGTGTACTTTATAAGCCTGTGCAAGGGTACTTTCTGCAAAGCTGGTTGCCATACCTAAGATAGCAATTAACCACATCCAGAAGATAGCACCAGGGCCACCAACAGTGATTGCAATTGCAACACCGGCTAAGTTACCTGTGCCAACACGTGCAGCTAAACTGGTTGAAAGGGCTTGGAATGAGGAGATACCTTCGTTGTCTGATTTGCGACTACTGCGCATAACGGTAAAGGTGTGTAAAAAGTGGCGGATTTGAATAAATCCTAGTCGAACAGTGAAGTAAACACCGGTGCCGATAAGCAGGTAGACAAGTATTTGTCCCCATAAAACGCCATTGACGTCATTAAAAAGTGTGAGCATAAATTTTCCTATATATGCCAATTTATAAAGACGTGCTGAGGATCTGCTGGGCTTTATAAATGGGTATTAGTTAATAAGGGAAAATAAGTTCTTAAATCCGTGTAATTTGTTATTTTCGTAAAACGGCGCAAATAATAGCATTGTTTTGTATTACAGTGTATTGATCTAAAATAGCTGCAGGTTATTTACGTAGTTTTACGCTAGAGACTTGATGATTAGTGGCTTTCTTAAGGATTAGGTTGGCACGATCACGTGTAGGACGAATATTTTCTTGTAGGTTTATCCCATTTATCTCATCCCAAATTTTAGATGCCGTTTTGATCGCTTCACGCTCAGTCATTTTTGAATAGCAATGAAAATAGGCATTAGGATCAGTAAAAGCGCCTTCTCGGAATTTAAGGAAACGTTGAATATACCACTGCTTTAAGAGGTCAGTATCCGCATCAACAAAAATTGAGAAGTCGACAAAATCAGAAACAAAAACACGATGCGGGTGATCGGGATAGTTAATGGCTGTTTGTAATACATTTAACCCCTCTAATATAACAATATCGGGTTTTTCGACTGCTATTTTTTGATCGGGCAGAATATCGTAGGTTAAATGCGAATAAATAGGGGCTGAAACAGAATTTTTGCCTGATTTAATGGCAGCGACAAAATCGACTAACGCTTTAATATCGAAGCTTTCAGGAAAGCCTTTTCGGTGCATTAAGTTTCGTGCGACTAAGTCTTGGTTAGAGCGTAAAAAACCATCGGTAGTAACCAGTGCAACTTTAGGGTGCTGAGGCCAGCGTGAAAGCAATGCTTGTAATATACGTGCAGTGGTACTTTTCCCTACAGCGACACTGCCTGCAATACCGATGATATAAGGCACATTTTCATTGTTACTGTTTAAGAACTTATCACGTACGGTATGGCGATATTGCTGTGTTTCTACATAAAGGTTTAATAGACGTGAAAGAGGCAGGTAGATATCACTTACTTCATCAAGTGAGAGTGATTCATTGATGCCTTGCAGTTGTTGTAGGTCTTCTTCGGACAATGTGAGGGCTACGTTATCACGTAACTCCGCCCACTGTGTTCGCTCAAATTGCATGTAAGCGGTGTGGTTACAGCTCTGGTTTATCGTCATTTTCGCTATTTTCTTGTTCGATATAAACAGAGTTTGCACTGCCTTGTGGATCATCTGTATAAATATGGTATTGCGCTGCGGGTTTAATTAAACCTTCGAAGAGGTTTACTAATGCTTTCTGAGATTGTTCGATATCAACTTGGCTATCTAAGCGTGCAAAAGCCGCATCAAAATCACTTTCAACCCAAATGCTGTAATCGTAAAGCTCTAGGTATGCGCTCTGTAACAGGTAAACCCCTTCAATCAAAATCATATCGATATTTTCGAAGTTGTAATCGACCGTACGAGGGTTTAATACATCTTCAAGTGTTACAGAGGTTTTTACACTACCAAACAACTTAAGTGGCAAAATAAGTTCTTCAACCATCTCATCTAAACGGTAGGCGTTTAGATAGTACTCTTCTGGACTGTTCATGACATTAAAACGAACGCTGTCACAGGCTTCCCAGTCATCGCTATGCACAATAGCAACCGCTATGCCTTCTAACCGTAATGCATCAGCAACTTTTTCAGTTAATGCACGTTTACCGCCACCTTCAATGCCACTAATAGCGACAATTTTGGCTTTGTTTGAGCCTTTTTGGGTGTGTAAATCACGCAAAACAGACTTAATTTGGGCTGCATTATTAAATACGGTTTTCAAAGAGAGCTCTCCATTCATCTACGTTTGCGCATTATACCCGTTAGCTTTAAAGATGCAAAAAAGCAGTTAACAGCATGGGATAAGAAACAAAAAAGGTCACCGAAGTGACCTCATTGTGCAGATTTACTCTTGCTTTATTAATCTTTTTTCTTGGTTAAGAAAGCGACTAACTCAACAAACTCATCGGTGCTCTTTACTGAGTTGGTGATCACGCGGTATTTTCCGTTAACGATCAAAGATGGTACGCCACGGATTTCAAAGGTTTCGGTATTACGCTTCATTTGTGATGCAATCCCATTTGCAGGGAAACTTGCTAATGCACCTAGTGCTTCAGGGTTTGAGATACCTGCTTTTTCGAAAATAGCTAAGATACCGGCTTCACCATTGATAGGTTTGCGTTGAGTATGAATTTGGTCAAAAATAAGGCTAGCTACTTTGTCTTCAACTTCTAATAATTCAGCGGCTGCATAAGCTTGTGTGAGCTGTGGCCCCATCTCTTTACCTAAAAAGTTAACGTGGTTCTTTTTAACAGTAACATCTTCACTAAGTGACGCTTCTAATTGTTCCATTAGTGGTTCAAATTTAAAACAGTGTGGACAATAGAATGAGAAAAACTCGATTACTTCTGGTTTTGCTGTCGCTGTTTGTTTAATTACTTCGTAGTGCGTGCCTTTTTTAAAGTCGGCCGCTTGTACTGAAAGTGGTAGTAAAATTAACCCGACGAAAATAGCAAAAAACTTTTTCATTTTTATTCCCTTTTATAATTATTTTAATAGTCAGGCTGCACTGAAAGTGGTGCCGCTTGCATATTGATTATCTGTTGTTGCAGAGATTGTAACAACTCTTGCCAGTATTGGTCAGTGGTAAACCATGGAAAGTTCAATGGAAATGCGGGATCTGACCATCTTTTGTTGATCCAGCTCACGTAATGAATGATGCGCATGCTGCGTAGAGGTTCAATGAGCTTTATTTGTTGGTTATCAAACTCAAATTCCTGCTCATAACCCTCAATCAGGGTCGCTAATTGCAGTTGCTGTTCCTGTCTTTCACCACTTAATAACATCCAAATATCTTGTATAGCGGGTCCCATTTTACAATCATCAAAATCAACAAAATTGGGAGTATCTTCATCCATTAAAATGTTGCTTGCATGACAGTCGCCATGCAGGCAAATTTGTGTAAATGACTGTTTGTTGAATAACTGCGAGGTTAATGTTTCAATTTCATCCATTGCCACAAATAACGCTTCACGTACAAACACAGGAATCAGTGGGCTCTCTTTGAGTTGCTTGATCGGTGATGTGAGTAGGGTATCTATATCTAATTGTTCACGTTTGTTAAATGTTTGCTGTTGGCTCGTTTGGTGTAACTTGCCAATGGCTGACCCTACCTCAAAAAGGTGGTCGAGGTTATCGGCTTCTAAACTACGTGCTGTGATACTTTTAAATAGCGCGAAGTAGTAGCCTTGAAATTCAAATAAAGTTTTATCTTCAATACAGACTGGCTCAGCTAATAAATTACCTTCTTTTTTAAGGTGTAAACTAAAAGAGTGATCTTCTAATATCTGCGCTTCACTCCAGCGTTGTGGTCGATAAAACTTCACCACGTAACGAATTTTATTTTCATCGGTAAACAGTGAAACACGGTTTTCATAGGAGTTAAGCTGCATTAGCCCTGTTTCTGGATAAACACCGATACTAGCAAGCGCATCGAGTTGTAGTTCTGGTGTAAGTGATAAATAACTAAAATTAGAGTCTGACATGTGGGCCTTTTGAGTAGGCCAAGAATCGCTCCTGACCTACTTATATTGGGGATTAAGAGCCGGTGAAAAATGGGCTCTGTTGTTCTATCTCTTCGACATCACCGGTGGTGCTGCTGAGCTTGATAGTGATCATTACCTTTTTCTCTTTCATATCATAGGCATCAACAGCGATTGCAATGGGTTGCGTGAACATCTCTCCTGACTCTATAACAATCTGTTTGGGGCCAATTAACTGTGCATCTTCAAGGCCCGAAAATGAAATTTTATAGGTTTGTGTTGCAATGGTTTTATTAAGCACTTTTAGTGTGTAGGTATTCTCAATTAAACCTTCGCTATTTTCTCGGTACAAAGCGGTACGGTCGCGCACAATCTCAAGTTCTGCACTGCTTAAGTTAACCACATTAATAACAAACATCGCAATCATGATTAAAAGCAGTACGCCGTAACCAATGATTTTAGGGCGCATAACATGGGTCTCTTTACCCTCTAGCTTTTGCTCAGAAGTATAGGAGATAAGTCCCTTGGCATAACCCATTTTATCCATGGTTTCATCACAGGCATCAATACAAGCGCCACAATTGATACATTCATATTGCAAACCGTTACGAATATCAATACCGGTTGGGCAAACCTGCACACATAAATCGCAATCAACACAATCACCTAAACCAAGCTCTTTAGGATCCGCTTTACGGCGACGCGGGCCACGCTTTTCTCCACGTTTTGTATCGTAACCCACAATGTAGGTATCTTTATCAAACATGGTTGATTGGAATCGTGCGTAAGGGCACATATGGGTACAAACGATAGAGCGCATCCAACCAGCATTTGCGTAAGTACAGGCAGCGAAAAAGAGAATATTTGCCGTGATAGCAAAACTGGAATTAAAGGTTAAGAAATCAAAGTACAGTTCATCAACTGGCACAAAATAAGAGCAGAATGCGAGACCAGTTAATAACGATACAATTATCCATCCAGCATGTTTCGCTGTTTTCCGCCAAATTTTATTAAAGCTTAAAGGCATCTGGTCAAGGCGTTTGCGTTTATTGGCGGTGCCTTCAAAGCGCTCTTCAAACCAGATGAAAATAAAGGTCCACACGGTTTGTGGGCAGGTGTAACCACACCAGACACGGCCAAGGTAAGTAGTGATAAAAAACAGTGCAAAGGCGGCAATGATGAATATCCACGCGAGCAGAGTTAAGTCCTGAGGGAAGAGGGTCATATTAAAAATATGGTACTGCTGTTTGCTAATATCAAATAGAACGGCTTGATGGCCATTCCAACGCATCATTGGTAATGCTAAAAAAAGCAGGATAAGCCCCCAGCCAGTATAACGACGTAATTTTTGATATAAACCATAAACGGCGCGCACATAGATGCGGTTGCTTGGATTGTAACGATCAACACTCGATTGAGTTGATGTTTTTATCTCTTTGATCTTAATGCGCTCGGTCATTTTTTATACTCTCAATACATTGATAAGCGCATTATAAATTTATACACGTTAAAGCTAAAGAGATTATTGAGTTGCTATGATCACACCATGATGATGATCTTTTTTAAGGATCATTGATGGTCTTTCGGTATGGCTTCTGAGCTCATTAGTTCGGCTTAAACTGCTGTTGCACCAGTTAGTTTGTGCGGGAAAGTTTTGTACATCATCTAATTCATTAAAGAAGTGCGTGAAATCGATATTAGGCAGTAGCTGTTGAGTCACAAAAGATGCGCGAGGTTTGCTCAGTGGGTCAGCGATACGGTTACGTTGCCCCCAAGCAACAATATAATCACTACAGTTGGGTGAGTCGACTTTTGGTTGGATAACAAAAGCGCTATCCATTTTTATATCATAATAATAATTTAACAGGGTTGCTTGAAATAACATCGCCACATCTTCTGCTTGATGAGAGTACGCATAAAGGTGATTTGCACCCTCTTGTTCCATTAACAAACCAAGCTCTTCAGCGCTTTGTGATTTTTGTTCATCTGATGCTTTCTGGCCTAAATATAAAATTGCAGCATGTGTTTTTAACGTGCTATCACTGATTGGATAACCCTGCTTTAGTTGCCTGCTCAGCTGTATATTTGAGAACCTGTTTATCTCTGACCACAACGGGCTATCGCTATTAAGGGAGCCCATTAACTCTCTTGGCATAAAGTCGTTGGCATGCGCTAACTCATGAAACAGCAAACTCGCCACAGGGATAATAATATCGTCAATATTACGTTCTTGATCGTCACTTAATGAATAATATTGATAAGCTGCTTGGCCATTTTTAACAAAACGATGGAAAAAGTCATAACTAAGCCCGCTTGTAAAGGCGTTACGGTAATCTGGATCTTGGTTAATGGTTTTTTTTTCTTCATTAGTTAACCACAGGGAAGCGGGGTCAAGGTAGATTGCACCAGAGCCAGTCCAATAGAAAGAGGGGCGGATATTATCGGAGATTACAATAGCAGTGACTGACCCTAGCAATGTAAGAGTTTCATCGGGTAATAAAGAGAGTAAAGTTGCAAAACGTTGCCCCATCCAATCATGTGAAACCACCACCCGTGACATGATATCTTCAACGCTAGGGTTCGGATAAGTCATGGCAATAAAAGGTAATTCGGCAACACTGCAACTGCGCGTGTAGTCCACACAACTGGCGGGATCTAATCGTGGAGCAATAGGTGTTTGTTGTAAATATGAATATGTATGAGTTAATTCTGTGGCGTTGTTATTGGGTGACGAGGGCTCCTCGTCACAAGCGCTTATTAAAATAGTACTAAAAATAACAAGTAACAATTTGAATCTGTAACTCATATCAACTCCTTTAGAGGAGTCCGCGCGCCTTTAATAAAGCTGCTTGGAAATCATCCTCACAATCTTTCTTGATGCCCGGGATCATCTCACCCTCTTCCGTTTGATCCATTTTAAGGTGATAGATAATCACCTCATCGCTGAGCTTGTCTAATGGTTCTTCAAAACCAGACTCTTTACTAAGTAGGGCAAGTACCTCCATTAAGCTTAGCTCTTTATTCTTTAACCAGTAGGGTTTTAATAACTCTAGTACTTCATTGACTCTATGACACTGCATAATTTGTCCTTTTCTTAAGATAAGTTGTGGCGTAATTCAATTAATACCTGTTTCGCACCAGGTTTAATGGCGCGCCAGATTGCAAAACTTTCAGCCGCTTGGCCTACAAGCATGCCTAAACCATCAATCACTAACCGAGAGCCTAGCTCTTTTGCCCAACTATTAAAGGCTGTTGCTTCTGCGCTATACATCATGTCGTATATGGCTGTTTCTGGGCGAACAAGTGATGAACTAATAGGGGGAACTTCACCGCTCAAACTTGCAGAGGTAGAGTTGATAATAAGGTCAAACTCGCCATTGAGTTGTGAAAACTCACAGGCATTGATATTGCCGAGTTCATTAAAAATACCCGCTAATGTTTCTGCTTTACTAAAAGTTCTGTTGGCTATTACCAGCTCTTCTGGCGACTCGTCTAATAGAGGACCACAAACACCTCGTGCCGCACCACCTGCACCAAGCAGTAATATACGTGCACCTTTTAAATTTACATGGTTATTTCTCAGATCTAATACTAACCCTGCACCATCTGTATTATCGCCAATAATCAGCCCGTCATCGGTGAGCTTCAGCGTGTTTACTGCACCTGCTAACGTTGCTCGCTTTGTTAGTTGTTGAGCGTATTGAAAAGCTTGTTCTTTAAAAGGAACGGTAATATTGCAACCTTTTCCTGCCCCAGCAAAAAAATGATCAAGTGTGCCTTTAAAATCATCAATAGGTGCTTCAATTGCACTATATACAAGTTGTTGTGCAGTTTGATTAGCAAACAGGGTGTGAATAAAAGGTGATTTACTGTGCTTAATCGGGTTACCAAAAACAGCGTACTGATCCATGAAGGCTCCAAAATAGGTAATGATTTGAATGCCACAATTTAGCATAAATTGAAAATTTTCAATACATAGCAAAATAAAAAATTACAAAGGCACTAAAATGGATGTAAACATTTACCTGTAAATAAGGATGGTTATGAACAGCACTTTTTTTCCGATTCATATATTATTAAACTATGATCCATTTTGGGATCTTGCTAGCGAGCTTGGCTTATGAATTTTAGGGGAAAATATTGCTAGTGAAAAAGCGTATCGAGTTCCCATTGCTTGAGCTTTTGCTATTGATCATTTTGCTTTTTGTATTGGCTGTTTTTGCGATACCAAAATTACTTGATGTGGGTAGTGAAGCACGCATCAAGGCGCTAAATGCAGTGGCATTAAATATCAGCTCTGTAAATCGCATGTTATATAGCCGAGCAGTGATAAAAAGCGTACAAAATACTCCCTTACAGGGCACTGATGTATTAGGCGAAAAGGAAGCTGGTGCACACTTAGTATATGGTGAGTTACGTGCTCAACAGGAAGATTTAGAGCAGTATATTGGCAATGTGTTGTTCAGTTATGAAACAACGGGGAAAGCAGGGGAGGTACGTCTGTTTTTTGATAATTATAAAAGCGAAGCCTGTTATATCGTTTACCAACAGGCTTCTTTAATCGCTAATCCAGTAGGCCAAGACTCAATTCAAAAAGCTTTTTCTCGAATCAAAAGCATTGGCTGTTAATTTATAGTAAAGGTTAGCTTAACCATAAACGTAACCACATGCCAAATGGGGAAGTAAAACCAGTCGTTACCGAGGTTATTTCACCCTTATCAATAACAAAAATAGTAGGCGTAACTGATACTCCCCATGTCCGGCTTACTTCACCTTTAGGGTCATTGATGACAGTAAAGTTATACTCTTTAGCCTTAAGGTATTGTTTGATACGCTTTGGCTCACCCGAGGTAAGTGCCACAGTCACTACTTGGTAGTTATCTGATACCAAATCTACAGAAGGTGAAACACCGCTACATACTGCACACCAAGTTGCCCAAAAGTAGACCATAACTGGTTTCTCTTGGCTCATAGCGATCAGGTTTATATCTTCACCCAAAACAGACTGAGCAATTAACTCAGGTGCCTTCCCTGAGGCCATTGATTGGCTACGCCATAGATCAGCTCCTAAACCAATAACCACTACGATAGTGATAAAAATTACAGCCTCTTTTAACCAACCTAACCAGCCTTTGCGACGTTTTACAGGTTGTTTGGTTTTATTATCTTCACTCATTATTAATTTCCTTGAGACTGTGAAATAGCATTAATAACGGCACTGCTACTTAAAATTGTTGAGAGCTCAATACCTTGCGCTGAGTTTGGGCCGTAAACAATATTAAATGGCACACCATATCGTCCGTAAGATTGCAGGTATTGGGTTATTTCATCGGAACGCACTGTCCAATCTCCTTTCATTAAAATAATATTTTCAGCTTGTAGGGCGCTATACACAGGGTCTTGTAAAAGCACGCCAATTTTATTCGCTTTGCAGGTGACACACCAGTCAGCTGTGACATCCACAAATACCGTTTTACCTGAGTCCACATGCTGTTTCAGTTGTTGTGTATTAAGTGGTTGCCAAACAAGGTCATTGGCTAACGGTGTAGCCCATTTTTTTGCTGTTAAACTACCCACCAATAAAGCGCTCGCCGAGATTAGTAATAATGAAGCAAAGGTGATTAATAGAGTACGTTTACCGTGTTTTTTAGCGATTAAGATAAACAGGGTAATGAGCAGCAATGCACTGATCAGTAATACATAGCTAAGGCCAATGAAGCTAGTTAGTAGGCTTAATAACCACAGACTGGTGGCTAAAATCATCAGTGCAAAGATAAGTTTCACGCTCGCCATCCATCTGCCTGGTTTTGGTAATAACATGGCAAGTGATGGAAAAAGTGCAATCAATAACCAAGGCAGTGCCATACCCAAACCTAATGCGGTGAATATAATAAACAGTTCGGCAGTTGATGCACCTAGTGCAAAAGCAACGGCGGTACCAAGAAAAGGGGCGCTACAAGGCGTTGCAAGCAGTGTTGCAAACATACCCTGTAAGTAGTGACCTAGGTATGAATGTCCACCTTTAGTGGCTAACCATGTTTGCATATTGGCAGGCAGTTGAATCTCAAAAAGGCCCAGCATGTTAGCTGCAAATAATGCGGTTATGGCAACCATAACGACTATAAAGTACGGATTTTGGAACTGAATTCCCCAGCCTAGTGCTTCCCCTGAAAGTTTAAGCGCTAAGAGGAACAGGGCTAATAACCAGAATGAGCTTATTATACCGATAGACGAAGCTAAAAATTGTTTGCGAATCTGTGATTTCTCGATGCCGTGTGCATCTAATACTGAACTTAATTTCATGCCTAATACGGGTAATACACAAGGCATAATATTAAGGATAAGGCCGCCAAGTAGTGCGATTAAAAACATAGAAAGTAGACTGTTACTTTCATTTTGATTCATAATCACTTGATCGCTGGTGGTACTGATCAGCTCTGCGACAATATTTTCATCAATAACTGTCAGGTGAACTTTGGTGCCTGCTAAATTAACTTCTCCCGCCCAGCTATAGGCTTCAAAGGTTGCGGTCAGCTGTTTTTTGTCACTGTTGATTGTGGGTTTAGAGAAGAATATACCATCGAGTTCAGGGGCTTGCAGATCCACGAACAGGTCTGCGTTTTGCCAATCAAATTGGTTACCGATTTGCACGGTAAGTTGTTGTTTATTTTGATCCCAATAAGAATTCAGTGCTGTAATTGAAGCACTGTTTTTTGCACTTTCAACTTGTGTTTCATCAATTAAAATAGGTACTGATCCCATTGCTTGCGCGTAATTGAAAGCAATATCTTGTTCAAGTATCAGGTCATTAGGTGTAAACGAGAGTTCAATATCATAATCACTTAATACACAAATCGTGGTGCATGAAGCGAGAGTGAAACGGCCCTTTAGTAACGTTGCTTGATTTAATTCTTCGAGTTCAAGAGTAAGTGGGATATGTATTTTATGTTTGTAACCCAGTGTATCAACACCTAAAACAGGGTAGCGCTTAGGCGCAGGCCAAAACCAGTTGATATTTTTGATATTTGAAGATGCTTGCTGCCAAGTGAAGGCCGGTGCAACGCCACCTTCACCAGGTGAGCGCCAGTAAGTTTTCCAATCCCCCTCAAGGTTAATATCCAACAGCAGATCAGCAGTTTTACTTTTTTTGTCAACTTGCCCTGTTAGTTGCATCTGTATTGAAACAGGTTTGTGCAAGGGATTATTTAACCAACCAGTACTGGTCTGGATAAAGTCAGCACTTTGTACCGCTAAACTATTAAATATAAGTGAAAAAATGAATAAACGAATAAATAGGAAAAGCTTGTTCAAGGTAAAACTCCAAATGCTGTCGTGTCGATAAATAGGACAGGGTATCTTGCTAAAAAATTTCATTAAATTATCTGTTTTTTATCAGAGTGGGTAAACAAGAAAAAGTTCCATTTATCTGAGGCTGGAATAATTTGCTGTGAGCAAGGGGAGTTATTGATTGATGTTTTTATGGAGCGACTGTGACCATTTTAATGCGATTGCTTGAAATCGCCCATTATTGATTAATTTTTGTTTTCCTAAATCAAAGTCATTTAACAATTGTTGTCCTTGTTTATTATTTTTCAAAGCAACAACATATTCATTAGTAGATCCAAGATTAGCTAACTTTTGGAATTTTCCTACCCAGCCCTGTTTATTTAAGTGGTAGTCCCAGTTAAATTCGTAACCAACAAAACCATCTAAACGACCTTTTTCTAACATTTCAAATCCAGTGATAATATTTTTAACATATACCTTAGAAATGCCCTTAGTATCATTCCATTTATTACCATAATTATAACCGCGAATAACCCCTATTTTTAACCCAATTAGCGACGTTAATCCATGCCACTGCATTGAGTCAGTCGTATTTATATAAATAACAAAATGCGCTTCATTAATAGCCAGTTGTGAATAATTAAACTTTGCTAAGCGTTTTTTATTCTTGCCAGCAGGGAAAAGAAGGTCTACTTCTCCTGCTTCAAACTCTTTCAGTGCACGCGCCCAAGGTTCCACTTTCAGTTGAATGGTATAACCCATAATATGTAAGCTTTCTCGGAAAATATCCCAGCTATAGCCGTCAAAATAGGGAGTATCTTCACCGGGCTCTAAGGTGCTACGAATAACTTGATTATTAATGCTAAAAAGTAATGGTGCATAGTCACCAAGGGTGGCTACAGAGACTATTTTTGGGGCAGAGAATAGTGGCGAACATAGCAATAAAAGCAGTAGGGGATAGCATTTTTTTACAAACATGAATAACCCCTCTTTGCAGATGAATAATTTTAAGCATAGCCTAGTTTGCGAATGTCTATTTTTCGGCTGTATGCTGAATTTACCTCTAAACTGTATCTATTTTCTTCTTAATATTTATCAATAATAGTTACATCAAATAGGGATAAGGAAAAAAGATGAAATTAAGGGATTTAATAGTGGGTATGTTAGTGATGGCGCTTTGGGGCATTAACTTCTCAGTGATTAAGTTAGGCGTTAGTGAGATAGACCCTCTGTTATTAACGGCTTTACGTTTTACTTTAGTTTGTTTACCGGCAATTTTCTTTGTGAGGCGTCCAGATGTAAAGTGGTCCTATCTAATCAGTTACGGTTTGATTTTTGGCGTCGGAATTTGGGGAATGGGCAGTTGGTCCATTGAAGCAGGTTTATCGGTTGGTATGGCTTCTGTTTTATTACAGATGAATGTCGTGATTGGTTTGTTTTTAGGTTATCTGTTATTAAAAGAATCAATTTCTAAACAAAAATTACTGGGGGCATTAATTGCCATCGGTGGATTATTGCTTAGCTTAACAGTGAATGATGGTTCAGTAACACTCGCGGGGTTTAGCCTAATACTTTGTGCTGCATTTGCATGGAGCATCTCTAGCATTATTATTAAACGCTCTGGGACAAAACAGGTATTTTCTTTTGCAATTTGGTCTTTGCTTTTTGCACCGTTGCCACTGTTTTTTATTGTATGGTTACAAAGTGGAAGTGAACCGTTTGTTCTACTTACCTCGGAGCTAAATGGCAGAGTGCTCTTTTCTGTTCTGTTTCAAGCCTACCCTGTCACTTTATTAGGTTATTGGGTGTGGAATCGTTTGCTTATGAAATACCCACTCACAACTGTTGCACCATTAACATTGTTAGTGCCTGTTTTTGGATTAATAGGTGGGGCTCTTTTCTATAATGAACAAGTTGGTAGTGTTAAAGCGATAGCGTGTTTATTGGTGGTTGGTGGATTGCTCATTGGTTTATTAAGAATTAATACCATCCCAGTTCGATCACTATTTTTTAATAAAAGTTAACGGTATTATGTTTTTTTCCGAGGAGATTAACATGAACTACCAAGCTGCCATTTTTGATATGGATGGTCTGTTATTAGATACCGAACGCGTTTGTCAGCAAGCATTTCGTGATACCTGTGAGTTTTTATCTTTGCCCTTTTTTGAAGAAGTTTATCTGTCGATTATTGGCTGTAATGCAGTGGGTATTGAAAAAATCCTCAGCGCTGGATATGGCCACTTGATTAGTTATGAAACGCTGCGTAAAGAGTGGATGTCCAGATATAATCCAATTGTTAAAACACAACCAATCCCGGTTAAAGAGGGGGTTATAGAGCTATTAACTTGGCTAAAATTTAATAAAATACCGATGGCGGTTGCCACTTCAACGCACTATGAATTAGCGACAACTAAACTTAAGTTTGCTGGTTTATATGATTACTTTGAGCATTTAAGCACAGGCTGCGAAGTCCAACAAGGAAAGCCACACCCAGAAATATTTTTGTTAGCCGCAAAACGTTTGAATGTGGATCCTGAGAGTTGTCTTGCTTTTGAAGACTCTAACAATGGTGTGCGCTCTGCTGTAGCGGCACAGATGCAGGTATTTCAAATCCCAGATTTAGTTGCTCCCTGTACAGAGGTATTAGCCTTCGATCATATTGTTAAAAGCTCAATGTCAGAGGTTTTACAACATTTGATTAAACATGATGTTCGATCTCAGGGCACAGCTTAATAAAGTCGACCCAGGTATGTTTATCCACAGAAAGTTTAGCTAATAGGTTATCAATAATAGTTTCGTCTAAGCCTTTCTTTTTGACTAATAGATAAACTTCACTGAGTAGGTTCGCTTTATATAAAAGCGTCGCGAGAGCTGATGAATGAATATGGTGGTGTGCTTGTAAGGCATCGCAGTATATTTTGGGTAACTCCCACTCTTGTGCAATAAAGAAGGATATGTCCGATGACATTTCCGACATTAACTCTTTATAGGCACGTGTACCTGGCACGCAGTCTGGCAATGCTGAACTTAGTGCACCACATAAGCAGTTAAAAATAATTATTTTTCCAATATCGTGGATCAACCCTAAAAAATAAGCATCAAATTCATCTTCTTGGTCTGTTATCGCTAATGCTTTACACAAAAATGCGCATTGCATTGAATGTATCCAGATCTGTCTACCAAACATTTTGTAATAAATAGGTGCTACAGGGCGAATTTTTTCCAATAAAATGGTGCTAGATATACTGGCGATACCTGCAACACCAATGACAGAAACGGCTTTTTGTAATGATGTTATCTCTCCTTCACCTTTAAAATAAAGGGCTGAATTTGCAATACGTAAAACTTCAATAGCAAGCGAAGGGTCTTTATCTATTACCTCAGCAATGTCCATAAATTGCGTCGTTTCATCTTTCAGGACATTGAGCAGTTGCAACAAGACTGCGGGAAGTGGTGGTATTTGAGCGCTTAATTTTTTAGGGTTATTAAGAATGTTACGCACTTTTTTCAAAGCACTTTGTTCAACACTGTTTATCTCTGTTTGTAATTGCTCGGGCCCAAACATAGCGTCATAAAAAGCGGTCGATAATTCTTTTTGCACAGTGAATGCTCCCTTTATTAATTATTGTTAAGTGTAATACAAAGTATTTATTTAGTATTTTTTTGATATTAAGCAGTTAAAACTTATTAAAGACAAGTGCACTTTATGAGGAGGGGACTACATTATTAAGACTTTAATTAAAGTATGTTGATGATTTGTCGATAAAATATTATTCAAGTTTATATTCAAAGGAGTTTTGTGTGCTATCAAAATTAAGTTTAAGAGTAAAGATGGCAATGCCAGTGGCATTAGTTTCTATTTTATTTGTAGTTATTTTGTTTAATGTCTGGCTTGCATTTAATGCACAAGAAGAAAGTGATGATCTCTTAACAACGCAGGTGCGTCCCGTTGTTGAAAAACTCAATGATGGTTATCGTGACCTTTATCAAATTGACTCTTATACATCAGGCATTTTATTAGCGGATGGTGATCAAGCGTTAATCAAACATTATAAAGTAGAGTTTGCCGATGAACTTGAGAAAATATCTGATCGCCTTAATTCACCACAAGACTTGATTGATTCTGGTTTCATTGCCCAATCAAACAGTGCCACTATGCAATCATTGAGAGGTAACTTGAATGACTTGTTAAGTTTGTATCAACAATTTTTTGCGCTTAATAGTGGCTACGACAGTTATTATTCTACTAATCAAACGCAACTAAAACAGTTATTTGATGTTACTTATAAAGATATAAAAACGATAGTTGGGCAGATTGAGTTAGCAGAAGATAGATTAGAAAAAGAAAAATATAATGGCATGGAACACACCAAGATAGTAATGGAAGTTGGTGGTTTAATCGCTATTATTATTTCGGCATTTTTAACTTGGTACCTTTCCGGCGTTATCGTTGCGCCGATTAAACGATTAAATCGAGCGATGAAAGATATCTCATCGGGTGATGGTGATTTGACGGCTCGTGTTGCGGCGGAATCAGAAGATGATATTGGCCAATTAGCTAACTCTTTTAATCTCTTTGTAGAGAAAATCCACAATACTATTTCAGAAGTGATTGGCGCTTCGCAAGAGGTGCGCCATGAAGTAGAAAATATCGGCAAGGTTACTCACTCCATTTCAGGCGGTGCAAGTGAGCAGCAAAGAGAGAGTGATGCTGTCGCAACAGCGGTGCATGAGATGAGTGCAACCAGTGATACTGTTAGTCAGCACGCTAATGAAGCAGCATCTGCATCACAAAGCGCAAGTGATGAAGCGAGTAATGCTAAGTTAGTCTTAGGTGATACGGTTATCTCTATTCAATCATTATCAACTGAAATTGCTCAGGCTGGTGAGGTGATCAATACCCTTGAGCATGATGTAAAAGATATTAGCTCAATTCTGGATGTTATCCGTGGTATTGCCGAACAGACTAATCTACTCGCTTTGAATGCTGCTATTGAAGCTGCGCGAGCAGGTGAACAGGGGCGTGGTTTTGCTGTTGTTGCCGATGAGGTTCGCTCATTAGCAAGCAAAACCCAAGATAGTACCGGTGAAATTCAAAGCATGATTGAGAAGTTACAAAATGGTGCGCAACAAGCGGTGAAAGTGATGACCTCTTCGCAAACAAACAGCGAAGAAACAGTACAGCAAGCTGATATTGCTGGTAATTCATTAGATGCGATTGCAGGTGCAATTAATGTAATCAATGACATGAATATTCAAATCGCAACTGCCGCAACACAGCAGAGCCAAGTGAGTGAAGATGTAAACATTAATGTACAACATATCGCAGAAAATAGTCATCAAGTGGTAGGTATGGTTTCCGATGCTGAACATGCTCGTACTGCCCTTGATGCACAATGTAGTAAGCTGGATAACTTAGTTGCACAATTTAAAGTTTAGCTTATAAATTACCATTATTAATTAGGAGGCTAGCGTCTCCTTTTTTGTGTTCTCTGATAAGTTATTGTCTAAAGTTTGTCCGATATCTCTTTTCTAAAATAAGTTAATTTAGTTAATAAACTACACTTATTAGATATTTAGGTGCTAATAGCACCTTTTCTATGGGTGTTGCTAAGAGAGATAATATGGAAATAAAACAGAGTGCGCTAAACAAAGATGTGTCTACTAGTGACACTGAAAATAAAGCAGAAAAGGTTACTATAAAAAAGAAAAATAAAAACAAAGTGGTAGAAAAGCCAATTATAAAACAACCAGCTGTTAGCCCTCCAGAAGATGATAATGTTGTACCTATCTCTGAACATATTTATTTTATTGAAGATGATACCCAGCGTATTTTAGAAAACTTAGCGGAGTTAAAAAACCAAATATATCCACTGCATGATGGCTTTGGTGCAGAGGAACAAGCACAGGCACAGTTTCCTTCTGTTTGCTTAGTTGGGTTAGGCCGTTGTGGCTCAAATGTCTCCCTTGATCTCGCTAATCTTGTTTATAACGCACGTAACTATTACTTAAATGATTTTCAAAAATCAGATGTGAGTAAAAAGCATAAACCCTCAGCAGCTAGCCGCTGGATTAAAAAAAGCCTCGGTATCCAGAAACACTACGATAAACGTGCCGCTTTTTTAATTGAACCCTTCGTGATACTCGGTGATTTAGACCAAGATATTGATGGGCGTGTGCGTTATTCCTACATGGATGGTAAAAATAGCCTGTTAGACGGTTATTCAAAAATGAAAATTATGGACCTTTCTGAAGTGCACGCGGGGGGCTCCGGTAATGCACCGGTTTTAGGTCAATATTTAGCAAAAATTATTCTTAATAAAGGTGCTGAGCGCTTTTTAAATAAAGATTGGAAATCGATCCACTCCTACATGATTGACTCCTGTGGTATTAAAGCTAACCAGTCACGCCTATTCTTTTATATCTTCAGTGCGGGTGGTGGTACGGGATCCGGTATGGCATCGGAGTTTGGATTGGCGCAACAATATGCCTACATGAGTAAAACCCTACACACGGAGAAAAAAACCAGCAAAGAGAGTCATATCAGTGATGGTCATTCCTTTGTTTTTGAGCCTATTTTCAGTAGTGGAATCTGTATCCTACCCAATATCGCTTGCCAGTCTGTTGAGATTTCAGAAGCGTTACATATTAATGCAGGGCGATTATTGTGTAAGTATCTTTCAGAGGAGTGGGACTTCTCTTATAACTTAGATCGTGAGCAGGATGATAATAAACGCACTATTGTAGATCGTTTGCGCCCTTGGAATTCTATGATGTTAATTTCCAACGATATTATGCGTTATGCTGAAGAGGCAGATGGTGGCAACATGCAAAATGTTGATGTGAATACCATGGAAAAATATGCTAACCAATATATCTCACAGCAGATTTTTAATATTTTAACCGCCCAAGCAGTAACAAAAGATTACGATCAAGATTACTTCCGTAGTGCTGGTGTGGATATCAGTGAAACTATTCGTTTAGACGCCAACGATCTGTTTATGAGTTTAGCTGGACCGGTGACTATCGCTTACGCAGAATCAACAGTGAAGAAAACGGCACCAATTATTGATGGCAGCCAAGCTGATCAAAGTGAGCTGGTGGAGTTAGACATCGATGATCTGTTCTTCCGTTCGATTGATTTACCACACTTTAATAAAGATACCCGTGCCATTGAAGGAGTTAGTTTATTGCCAATGGAGGCGGAAGCTTACCGTGCGCATTTAGCAGAATGTCGCAGTAACAATTTTGATACCAGTAAATTAAAAGAGATTTTATTCTTTAATAAATGTTCATCAGTTGTTTCAATTATCTCCCTTCCAAAAGATTACAAGCTTTCCTACATGGATCTGAACAAGTTAAAAACACACCTTAATAGCTTATTCCCAAATACGACGTTGAAACGTTATGCATTAGTCATTGGTGCATCAGAGAACATCTCTTTAACGACGTTAGTTGCCAAGAGTCCTTGCTTGAGTGATGACTTCTTAACGCTGATCGTTTCTTATGTAAAACGTTGTTTTGCAAAAGGAGATTACAGCTTTGATGATAAGTTCGATGAAACATTTTTAAACATGATTAAAGATGAGCACTTTGATGAAGATGAACTTGATAATATTATCTCGGAGTTTGAAAACCCAGCTAAAATATTAGATACCAACTGGCATGCGATTAAACCTATGTATGAGAAAAAATACCGTGAAATATTAGGAGACGAAGAAGATAAATTTGTTTCTATTAATGATATTCGCTTAACCTCTGAAAACGTTAAACGCGCGATTAAATATCTACGTGAAATTTATCGTTACCGTGTGAGCAAAACTAAACTTATCTCTTTAAATCAGAGCAAGAAGATCAGCCTTAATAAGCTGTAATTCACATCAACATTGATAATATATGCCGAACTACAGCCATGTAGCTCGGCATTTTTTTTACAAACCAATGCTATCTAAGATCTCTAAAAATACTGACTCGCGTTGTTTAGCGCTCAATTTAGGATATAAACGACATAACCTGATCGCTTGTGAAAATTTTGCTTTTCCTAACACGCTTAAAACGCGCGTAAATAGCTGTTCATCTAAAAAGAAGGTATTCACTGCATGTTTTACCGCATCATCAAGACAAGTATATATGACCCCATCAAACTCAAAGGTTTCGTTATCTTTCTCTTCAATGATCTGATCATTTAAGATAACCAGTGGCCAACCCATATAGTTGATGCGTGCTTGCATCATTTTAAACATTGGCCATGCACTGCGCTTAAACCCCTCAAAGGCACTGCCCTCTAGTTCAGAGTCCTGTAACTCTTGCTCAGTCCAATTTGAACCAATACTCAGTACCTTCTGGTGCTTCTTAGTTAAAGCTTGTTTGATAGCCACACGATAGGCGTAGATAGAGGTAAATGCGCTACGTTGTACAATGCTTGCACACTCTTTACAGCTAGGTAGGCAGATTGGTTTATGGCTAACAATATTAGCTTCGTAAGCTTTTTTGGGGAATCCGATATTTTTGTCATTCGGCTCACCACAAAACCAACAGGTATTGCGATGATTAAAAGGAATTTCAACTAATGGGTAGCTGCTCATATTAATCTGCCTATGACAAGTTTATAAATAGCGGACTTTATCAGATGTCAGACAAGGGGCAAACTAAAGTCTACTTGCTAGTCTGAATCAAAACGAGGAAATCCAGTTGAATATTTATTACTTTGTGGAAACTAATACCTTAATCTAGAAATGGTAAGCGCCCAGAGCTAAGCCATTTATGCTTAGTTCAAGGCGAAAAAGCGCAGTTTAGTCGTTTAAATGAGCATTTTTCAACGTAGAAATAAGTTTAAATGGCGACGGGCTGGGTGATTACAAAGTTAGAAGCTCCATTTCAGTTGCACAAAGGCTAATAGACTGGGAGTTTCTCCAAATAGACTGTCTGATGAGCCATCAAATCGTTGTATTACGCCAAGTAACTGCCAGTTATCTGCCAACGAATAACTATTATTGATCCCTACAAAATAGGAGCCGTCGTCATAATAACTGCCGGAAAAGGTTAAACGACTTAACGCGTTTATATCAAAACCGATATCCGCATAATAGGTGCTATTAGTGAAACTCAATGTGCGTGCAGTGAGAGGCAGGTTAAGAAACTTAATCGCACTATCTTGATCCTGTGGATTAGAGATATACAAAACCGAAGCACGTAGCATCCAATTACGTTGACTTACAAAACTGTAATCCGTTTCTAGTGTCGCTACCATTGAAGACTCAAGCGTAAGTAACTCTTTTTCATTATCCCAGTTATCCTGAGAAGGCTCAAACCAAGTCATCTCTGCCCGTAAACCTGCGCCTTGAATATCACCAGCAAAACCTGCACCGAGAATATAATCAAGATGTGACTTCCCGGCAATTAACTGCATATCCCAAGCTTTGTGGTTGAATAGGTAGCGTGTTGCTAGGCTGTCTAAGTCGCTATCTTGATTAGGGTTATAAACTAACTCTACAGAACTAGCAAAACCGAGTTTGCGTTTCACTAAAATAGCATCACTGCCTGCTCGTTCCTCATAATCAAAGTCATAAATAGAATAACTGTTAAAAATGTCGTTAGGGTTCCATAGCGTACTCATCGCCCAATTGATACGTGAACGACCTAAGCGTGCCTGCCATTCTTGATTAGACCAATCAAGGTATAAACGATCAAACTGAGTATTGCCGATAAGATCATTTTCATCTAACCAGTTAAATGAGAGATTAAAATAACCGGGGTCGTTATTAATGAGGTCTGCATAACCTGGTATTTTAGCACTGTCGCCTGCCATTAATCGGTTACGCATGCCTATGTTAAAACGTAGTTGCGGGGTAAAGCGATACTCATAATTAAAACGCTGATGCACAAGGTGATCGATTGAGTTATCAACATCATCGGGCAGGTTTGCGCTGCCCATATATTTCACGTAACCGTTCAGATCCCAGTTTTTTGTTGGTGCTAATCCAGGAATTTGTGCATAACTTAAAACACTAAATAGCAACATAAAGAGACCAATCAGTCTCATTGCTTGTTATCCGTTGTAGCATTTGCAGTATTATCTGCTGTTTTTTTACCATCTTCAAATACGATCACGCGTTGTGCTCGACCAATAACACGTGGATCATGGGTGGAAAAGATAAAGGTTGTTTGCTCCTGTTCATTAAGCTGCTGCATAATATCAAGTAGCTCTGAAGTGCTTTTAGCATCAAGGTTGGCAGTCGGTTCATCGGCCATCACAAATTTAGGGCTGGGTGCTAGCGCACGTGCAACAGCGACACGTTGCTGTTGGCCTCCAGAAAGCTTAGCTGGGCGTTTGTGTAGATGATCTTCAAGACCAACTTTGATGAGCAGATCCGTTGCACGTTGCTTGCATTCAGCTTCACTATGCCCCTGCAGTTGCATCACAAATTCGACGTTTTCTAGTGCGGTTAACACCGGCAATAGGCTGTAATCCTGAAAGATAAAACCGATATTATCGCGACGATACGCGATCAGTTTTTTTTCTGCTAATTGAGTGATGTTATTACCATCGATAGTCACCTCACCAGAGGTTGGTGTATCAATACCACCTAACATATTAAGTAATGTGGTTTTACCCGAACCAGAAGGGCCCATTACAGCAACAAACTCCCCCTGTTTTATCTCTAGGTCAAGATGGTCAACAGCGTGCACCGGAAAATCGCTATCGCTGTTGTAGGTTTTACAAAGTTGTTTTATTTGAATACTCATCTTTTATATATCCATGTTCTAGTGTTTCTCTGCCATTGCATCAACCGGTTTCTGTTTAAGAATCTGCCAAGCTGGGTATAAACCTGCTACAAAACTGGTGAGCACAATGGTAATAAAAATGGTCAGGTAATCTTTAATGACTAGGCTTGGAAACAGAGTGGTATCTAAACCAAAGCTGCTTAGTCCCTCACTCACCATCTCAAGATTGATACCTGTGTGTTGTAAAATAGCCATTAATAAAAGTGAAGTGATCAGGCCTAAGGTTGCCCCCACTAAACCAAGCAGTGTTGATTCCAGTGAGATCAGCGCTAATATCTTCTGTTTTTGCATGCCAATTGCCATCAATACCCCAAATTCTCGGGTACGTTCAAAGAGCGACATCAGTAAAATATTAACGATAGCAAACCCCATCGCAAGCACAAAAATAGATAACATGATGAGGTTACTGACCGCCATTGAGGATGACATAGTCGCTAATAGTGGTTGTAGCTCACCCCAACTTTGTAACGTATTCTTTGCGTTTAATGATGGAGATAGCAGTTGTCTGAATGTTTTTAAGGTTTTAATGTCATTTAATAAAATAGCGATTTCATGATCACCTTTAACACCACTTAATGTTTTCAGATCGCTTAACCGTACAAACACATTGGTTTCATCAAAGCTGCTTGATACACTTTTATAAATGCCACGTACACGAAAAGCGGCGCCACTGACATCACCTTGAAAATCACTAAAGGTTAATACCACCTTTGAAGCAACTCGTAACTTAAGACGTTCAGCTGTTTTTTGAGAAACAACAATAGGATTTCGGCCTTTATCATCTATCCACTGTCCAGCTTGTATCTGCTGCTTTATTGGACGAACAGTGAGTTCCTTCTGAGCATCGATGCCATTGATGGTAATGCCACGGGTACTACGTGCTGAAGCGATCATTCCCTCAGCTAAGTGGCGCGTAGCCCAAGCTTTAACTTCTGTGCTGTTATCTAGCAATGTGCTGATTTGTATTTCATCGAGAATGATTTTGTTGATATCGGGGTCTAATTTATAACCCTGTTGATGAATCTGCAGATGACTGGTTTGCCAGTTAATCGCATTGTTGGTCATGTTATTTACCATGCCATTCATAAAACCGATCATCACCGTGACACTGGTTAAACCAAAAATCATTGCACCAAGCACGATAGAGGTGCGTAGCTTATTGCGCCATAGATTTCGCCAAGCCAGTTTAATTAGCATGAGCACCTCCTTTTAGTGCGCTTACTAAATCGAGCCTATATAAACGCCAAAGTGGGTAGATTAAACACAGGGCTAACAGTGATAGCACGATAGCTATTTGGTCGATAAAGAGTTGTGCAGAAAAGAGTACTGGCAGAACCGGATCATAACCCATCTCTAGCATCATAGTGGCAGTTTCACCGGTGAGGGTAATGGGATTAAATAGAAACCATAACAAAACTGGAAGCGCAAAAGTTAAACCAATACTAATGCCTAATACTGCAATCAGTAATGATTCTATAATAATCAGGTTTAGTAATTTATTACGTAATAACCCGGTTGCAAGCATGACCGCAAACTCACGTTGACGTTCAAGTGTCATCATCAATAAAGTGGCAAACAGACCAAAACCAACAATAACGTACAGTAGGTACATAATGAAAATACCACTCACACGGTCAATGCTTATCTGTTGTGCGCTTTCAGGGTTAAGGTCGGTCCAGTCGCGCACATTAACCTGCTTTTTATAATGCTTTTGAAGGTTTTCAACAACGGCTTCGATACTATCAAATTTGTCTGTGTGTAATACCCAAGAAGTGACTAAGTCACCGGTGCTATAAAACTGCTGCGCATCGCTTAACTTCATATATAGCATGCTGTTATTAAGTGCTGGCATTGGGAAATGTAGAATGCCTTGTATAGTAAATAGTCCTGCAGCAGTTTGGCCTCGGTAACCTTGTCCATATAAAACCAATTCATCACCAAGTTTTAAATTTAACTTCTGAGCGACGCCCTCTGCGATGATGACCGGGTTGTGTTCTAGTTGGCTGCTGGTATCCGTTAAATAGCTACCTTCTACTATTTTGTCTGCCAATGAGGAATAGCGATCTTCTCTATCAGCATTGATACCAAACACTAAAATTCCTTTTGATTTGTTTCCAGTCGCCGCCAGTGCAAAGGACTCAATACGTGGTAAAACCGTGTCGATGTGAGCATTTTTTTTGGTGAATTGAATAAACTCAGGGGTTGCAGGTAGTAGATCATCGATGCTCTGACTCTCCTTGAACTCGGGGTTTTGAAGCTGAATCAAACCCGTTGAAAGTCGTGCACCACTTTCAATATTGGCATTATATCCGCCCTCCTGAAAAGAGCGCATCAGAAGTGATAGTAACAAGGCTAATGCCAGTGCGGATGCGGTTAATAGTGTGCGTCGTTTTTGTCGCCACAGATTACGCCATGCAAGTTTTAATAACATTTAGTCCCTTAATGCTTTCATTTGGCTTTGCGAGAAGAAGCTTTCACCTATTTCAAAGTTAAACTGTGCTTGATGGGTGATCATTTCGGTTTTTTGATTGGGTTTATCGGCGGGGATCATCTGCATGCGTGTTGCTAACTTTCTGCCTCCTAACTCTTTAATATCGAAGGTTTGCATGGTATTAACCAGTTCATCAAACTCATCATAAAACTCCACTTTACGCTGTAGGTAGCTATCTTTTGATATCCATAAACGAATCTTGCTCCACACAACAGGTGCATCAGGTTTTGCAAAAGCATCAATCACATAGCTATTATCACCCTCAATTTCCTCTGTTGAGATCATAGTGTGCTTATAATCCACTACGATTGAAGATTGGTTGATAAGATCGTCATTGGTAAAGTCTGAACCCATCCAAGACTGACCTAACATAGAGGGGGCGATTTTAACTACCCGTTCAATGCTTGGCATCCAATTCCACATCTCGTTTTTACGCTTTAGGGAGGCACTACCTTTATCTTTAGCGGGAGCGGTTATTAACACTAGAGACAGATCAGTTCCCTTTGTCCAGCTCTTCATGCTCATTGAGCGGCTCCAATCAGGGCGAATAATATTCATGGTGGCTTCGGTATAACTAGCATCACCGCGCATCTGTTGGTCGGATTTTTGAACTATTTCAAAGGCACTCTCTTGAGCAAATAGTGATAGGGGTAATAATAGTAAGGCTAGCAATGATCGCATGATAAATCTCCATTTGTATAAGCCTAAATTATCATTATATTTTTATGTTTAATATGAATTAGCATCAGTTTATTAAGGTTGATAAAAATAAATGTAAATAATATTAATTATCATTTGCATTTGGTTTTGAGGGTTGATATTATCTCTCTCGTTGAGTTGGTGTCTTGCACAACATCAATTGAACTGCTTTGGTTAGCTAGAAACCTACCTAAATCCTTCGGGTAGGTTTCTAGCCCAATCCCACCTATTGAATGCAACTTCTCTTTTTATTACCTCTATTATTTCCTCTGTAAATTTATTATCCTGCCTGTTTCACCCTATAAGGTAGTAAATATGATTTCATTTATCGGTAATATTATTTGGCTGCTGTTTGGTGGCATTTTTATGGGGCTTGCTTGGTGGTTGATGGGCATTCTGGCCTTTTGTACTATCGTTGGCATTCCTTGGGCTAAAGCGTGTTTTATTATCGGTAATTTTTCTTTTATGCCTTTTGGTAAAGAACCGATAGATAGAAGGTACCTCACTGGTAAAGCGGATATTGGAACGGAAGAGTGGGGGTTAGTAGGTAATATTATTTGGTGTTTGCTTGCTGGAATTTGGCTCGCTGTTGGCCATTTTGTTTCTGCAGTTGCTTGTGCGATAACAATTATTGGTATTCCGTTTGCTATTCAGCATCTAAAACTCGCGATTATCTCTTTTGCACCTATTGGACAAACCATCGTTTCAAAAGAGATTGCGCAGGCTGCAAGAGTTGCTAACGATACCCGCCTTTAATCTGAAGCTTGCACCTGATTACGGCCGTTTGTTTTTGCTTTATAGAGCGCGTTATCGGCACGCTCTAAGAAAGAGGTCGTTGATTCATTTTTGCGTAACTGTGCTACACCAAAACTTGCGGTGATAGATATCCCATCTAATAATGGTTGACTCGCAATCAGTTTACATAGCTTTTCTGCGAGTGTTACTGCTTTATCTTGCTCGGTATCCATACATAAAATAACAAACTCCTCACCACCCCATCGCGCTACTTTATCTTGTTGGCGAATGTTTTCATTGATCGTACGACCAAACAGCATTAACACTTTATCGCCCACTGTGTGTCCATATTCATCATTAACTTTTTTGAAAAAATCGATATCTAAAAAAATCAAACTAAAGGGGATATTATGCTCTTGTGCTTTTGCTTCGCCTTCAACAAGGTATTTACTTAAACCAACACGATTTTTAAGGCCTGTTAATGCGTCACGTTTTGCTAGTTTCTCTAATTGTGCTTTTTCAAGCTGTAGCGCATCCATGACTTCATTTAATTTCTTTTGTTGGTTTTTAGAGTAGTTAAGGCGGTTATGAAAAGATTTTAATTGTATTAACAGTGCAATAACAGCGCTAGAGAACCACATGGCAATAACTGCAAAAAGGATATTTTCTTTGCTCACTAAGTTGTATCGGAAAGTGATCTCTTTTACGAGAATACTTATATCCCCTTCATCAACCAAACCACCCGATGCAATGGTTAAAAGTGGGCTATTGCTTATCTCAACCCCACGTAACTCAAGTGGAATATTTCGTGCCTGTAACCACCAAGAAACAACATTAAAGTCTTTAATTGGCACAAATTTTCCGTTGGGGTAATCATTCGGAGAGTATTGTACTTCGTTGATTTTAAGTGAGTTTCCGTCGGAGTTTAGGTTTGTGTAAACCTCATTGTAGTTACGAATATAAAAACGAATTTGATCATCACTGTCACTGATAGTGCTGATATTAAGGAAAACTTCAGTATAAGCAGAAAGATCAACCCCCTTTGCATAATCAAACGAACCTTGATCTGCTCGCTCAGCTAAATGTAATTTTAGTTCACAGTAGGGCCATTGGTATTCCAAGCTGATTTTACAGCTAAGTAAAATACCCTCATCGGTATAGTCAATCTCTGCTGTACTCTTCCCGCCTTGTGAGAGGTCTGTGTTTAGGCCCATTTGTTCTTGCCTAGTGAGGTCAACACTGTATGTTTTATAGATCCCGTTTTCATAAGCCAACAAAGCTAATAGCGTTGTAGCAATCAGTAGTAGCAGAGAAACTGTTCTCAAGCTGGGATCCATAACATAACCTTTGCAAACTTGTAAGTATAAATGAAGTGTAGATTAAAGTGCGCAATGGGTAAATTCAATAGTTTCATATCAGAAATATGCGTCAGGTAGATTTTATATTTTTTAAATGCGTATTGTAGCTAACTTGATGTTTTTAAATTTAACAATAGTCTGCGCTATTGTTAAATTTTAGAAATGGGTAAGTGTGATAGTTAGGTTATCTGAAGGAGTTAGCAGTAGATGCGCTTAAAAAATTAGTACAGCTTTCAGATAATAATCAGGTTAGTGGAGGAGTTAAAGTGGATCGGTGCAGAGCACCAATCCACCTGATATCTAGTAGTTTATTCTACAGTAACACTTTTTGCTAAATTTCTTGGTTGATCCACATCGGTACCTTTAATCAGTGCCACGTGATAGCTCAATAGCTGCAATGGAATGGTGTAGATAATGGGCGCTATGACAGCATCACAATGTGCTACCTCTAATACTTTCATTGTGTCATCACTTTCAAATCCCGCATTTTTATCAGCAAATACAATCATCAAACCACCACGTGCGCGAACTTCTTCAACATTTGATTTTAACTTCTCTAATAACGCATTATCTGGCGCAACCACAATAACAGGCATATCGGCATCAACCAGTGCGAGCGGTCCATGTTTGAGCTCGCCGGCAGCATAAGCTTCTGCATGAATATAGGATATTTCTTTGAGTTTAAGTGCGCCCTCCATCGCAATAGGGTATTGCTCACCACGGCCTAAAAATAGACTGTGATGTTTCTCTGCAAAATCTTCAGCAAGCAACTGAATCTGTTTTTCCATGGTTAATACCTGCTCTATTTTGGCTGGTAAACTATGAAGCGCAGCAGTTATATCTCTTTCCTGCTCGTTAGTTAATGAATGCTGGCGGCCAATCGTTGTTACTAACATTAATAATGCCGTTAACTGTACGGTAAAGGCTTTGCTTGAAGCGACACCAATTTCAGCCCCCGCTTTCATTAGGTAGGCAATATCGGACTCGCGTACTAATGATGATTCAGGTGAGTTACAGATAGTTAGCGTACTTTGATAATTGAGCTTTTTTGCTATTCTTAAGGCTGCTAAGGTATCGGCGGTTTCGCCAGACTGAGAGAGTGTTATAAATAAACTATTCTTTGGGGTGACCGATTTTCGATAGCGAAACTCAGAAGCAATCTCAACATTACAGCTAATACCCGCTAGTGACTCAAACCAGTAACGTGCCACTAACGCTGCATTATAACTGGTACCGCAGGCGATAATTTGAATATGTTGGATGCCTTGTAGCTTATCTTCAGGAAAACAATCGGCTGCGATTTTATTCTCTTCAATACGTCCAGCAAGTGTTTGCTGTAAGGCTTGTGGTTGTTCAAATATCTCTTTAAGCATGAAGTGTTTGTATTGGCCTTTATCGTTACTTTCAGAAGTGCTTTGTGATTCGATAATATCTCGTTGAACCAGTTCGCCTTTGTTATCAAATATATCCACTGAAAATCGACCTATTTGCGCAACATCACCCTCCTCTAAAAATGAAAATTGACGGGTAACAGGCAGAAGTGCGCAAGGATCAGAAGCAACAAAGTTTTCATCTAAACCATAACCTATTACGAGTGGGCTACCTGCACGTGTAACAATCATCTGCTCAGGGTTATTTTTGTCGATAACCACTGCACCATAAGCACCTTGTAGCTGTTTAATCGTTTTTTGTACTGCTGATAACAGCGATGTTTCATTTTGTAAGTGCTGGTGGACAAGGTGTGCAATCACTTCACTGTCAGTTTCTGATTGAAAAAAGTAACCGTCGGCGATGAGCTGTTGTCGCAACACATGATGATTTTCAATAATGCCATTATGCACAATCGCTATCTGCTGTTCGCTGATATGCGGGTGTGCATTTTGCTCATTAGCACTGCCATGGGTTGCCCAGCGGGTATGTGCAATGCCGGTTCCACCGGTGAGTGGTGTTTGTTGAACCGCTTGTTCAAGGCTACTTACCTTACCAACTCGTCGTGTTGTTTGTAATAGATTATTATTGGAAACAATTGCCAGCCCTGCGGAATCATATCCTCGGTATTCAAGGCGTTTTAACCCTTCGATTAAAATTGCCACTACATCTCTTTGCGCTACTGCGCCAACAATCCCACACATAATTCAGTTCCATCATTTAGTTATTATTAAAACAAAGGCAAACACGCATAACGTATTTCAATAAATGCATAATAGAGCATGTTGCTGTAAATAACATGCAAAATAAAATATTTATTGCATGTTTATGCTTGATTTGAAATGCATGTTGCAGGAAGTGAGACACAAAGTGATGCTGAATAGGGCAAAGAGGGTCGCTAAAATTTAGATAACTGTTTAAAATAACAGTGACATACTGTGGAGAAAATCATGCTTATAACGCAACTTAGCCAACTATTACTTTTGCTGTGGAAGCTTTCTTCTGTTTTTGTTATTCCACTGATCATGCTCGCTTATGTGATGCTGATGAATAGTTATGATGAGAGTTTCACTTTTGAAGACTTAGACCAAGGTAAAAATTTACATAAATGGTTAGTTTTTGCCCTTTACCTAAGTTATATCCTGTTTTGGAGGCGCAGCAATAAGCGTGTTACGTCTTACCTAAAAAAATTAGAGTATTAATGAACTTTTCCCCACTAGAAATATCCCTTGTAGCAGGCTTAGGTTTGCCTGCTTGTCTACTTTTATGGCGCTACCTTCGTACTAAGAGTCAACTTAATATCACTATTTTGCTCAATGAGCAGGAGAAAACCTTTCATCACGAGTCACTAGAAAATCAAATTGAGCAATTAGAAGCATCACAACTGCTAACAACAAGCTTACAATTGCAAAACAGTAAGCTCACAACACGCTTGCGTGAAGCTGAGGTGCGTTTGCAAGCGGGAGAGCAACGCTTACGCGATCAACAAGAGACGGAAGAGAAGTTAAGTACACAATTTGAGTTGCTTTCTCAACGTATATTTAATGACAAATCGGCACAGTTTAAAGCCTTAAATCAAGAGAGTTTAAATCAGTTATTAGCCCCCTTTAAAGTGCAACTTGATGGATTTAAACAGCAGGTTAGTGAGTGTTATATCAGTGAAAGCAAAGAGCGCTATAACCTACAGGAAGAGATAAAGAAACTAGCTAATATCAACCAGTTAATGCAACAGGAAACCAATAATCTGACCAATGCTTTGAAAGGTGATAATAAACAGATGGGTAATTGGGGGGAGGTGGTTTTACAGCGTATCTTAGAAAACTCTGGGTTACGTGAAGGCCATGAATATGAAACACAAAGTCATTATAAAAATGAGTCAGGTCAACGTTTCCTGCCAGATGTCGTGGTGCACCTTCCACAGAGTAAAAATATTATTATCGACTCTAAAGTTTCGTTAGTCGCCTATGAGCGATTCTTTAATAGTGAAGATGTGAATGAGCAAAAAGAGGCGTTAAAAGCGCATGTGCTTTCTGTTCGTCAGCATATTAAAGGGCTCGCTAAAAAAGATTACCAAAATTTGATTGGTACAAATAGCTTGGATTATGTACTGTTATTTGTTGCTGTGGAGCCTGCTTTTATTGCTGCTATTGAGGGTGATCCTGAATTAGTTAAGTTAGCCCTAGATAACAATATTTTACTCGCTAGCCCAACCAACTTGATGATTGCTTTACGTACTATTGAAAACCTTTGGCGTTATGATTCGCAGGAAAAAAATGGGCGTTTAATTGCCACTCAGGCAAGTAAGTTATATGACAAAATGCGATTGTTTAGCCACAATATGCTTGAGGTAGGGGCGCAACTCGGTAAAGCACAAGATAGTTATGACCATGCATTGAAACAGTTTAGCGAAGGGCGTGGCAATTTAATTTCACAGGCTGAGTCCCTTAAAAGCATGGGAGTCACTGTAAACAAACCTTTGCCAGAACAGCTTGTTGAATCATCGCAAGTAGAGGCTCAATAGAGAGGTAATATGATTCGGATTTATAAACCAGGCGATCTTTCCAGCGGATGGGCAGGCGTACGTGTTTCGGTAAGTGTTAATGGTAAATCAAAACAGGTTTATTTCTCATATTCAAAATACACAGATTCAGTTGCGCTTCGGCGCGCACAAGAAAAAGAGCGCCAGTTACTTAAATTACAGGAAAAACATGCGCGTAACGATATAAAATCGAAACGTTCTAATACGGGATTTAAAGGCCTCTCTTTTACTCATGAAGTAAAAACAACGGCAAGTGGTAAACACTACCGTTATCCAATCCTTACTTTTCAGCATACAAAAGATGGTGAGCTTACCTCAATGAAATGGCGCATCAATAAGCAATTAGAGATGCCTAAAAGTGTCTGGCAAGATATCTGTTTATTAGTAAAAAATAGCCGTACTTTAAATTCAAAAACCTATGAGTATATGCTTAGTCATCAACCTGATCCTGCATCTTACTTTAGCGCTACTGAGCTTTAACGACGCCAGAAATGGCGCGTTAGCATCACCACAACGGTTAATATCTCTAAACGGCCCATCAACATGCATAACGATAAAATCCATTTTGAAGCATCAGAGAAATGTGCAAAATTTCCAGATGGCCCAATTTCAGCTACTAACCCTGGGCCTACATTTGAAACAGCGGTTATCGCTGCGGTGAGGGCTGTCATTGCTGAAGCACCGAGTAGTGTTAATAACAACGCAGCGATAACAATGGTTGCAATATAGGCGAGTATAAATGCGATTAATGAGCGTAAAATATCGTCGCTGACTAAACGGTTGTTATATTTTTGCGAAAAGATGCCATGCGGGTGCATCAATAACATTAGTTGCCGTTTCAGTAGACTGAAGGCAATTTGAAAACGAAATATTTTAATGCCTCCAGTCGTTGAACCAGAGCAAGCGCCTACAAACAGCAGTGCAAAAAATAGCATCACACTGAAATCACCCCAAGTAATGAAATCATCTAAACCAAAGCCGGTGGTGGTGATCACTGAGACTACATTAAATAGACTTAAACGTAATGCATCTAACCAATTAAATTGCCCGCTGAAAGTTAAGTAAAGCGTTAAGCTTGCGGTACAGACAAGGATAAGTTTTAAAAAACCTTGAATTTGTGCATCTTGAAATAGAGGTAATACACTACGGCGATTAAGGGCGCGAATAAACAGCAGAAAAGGCAAACCGCCTAAAAACATAAATAGGATAGCATTCCAGTGAGCGCCTTCTGAAAAGTTACCCATGGAACTGTCTGACGTTGAGTATCCGCCGGTGGAGATGGTGGTCATCGCATGATTTAATGCATCAAAACTATTCATACCCGCCAAGCGGTAACCCGCAAAACAACAGATACTTAAAAATAGGTAAACGATTAAAATATCAATGGCAACACGACGTGTTTTAGACTCTGCTTTGTCTGACCAATCAGAAGATTCGGTTTGGAAAAGGCGCATGCCACCCACATTTAAGAAAGGTAAAATGGCGACTCCCATCACGATAAAACCAACACCACCTAACCATTGCAAAATAGATCGCCACAATAAAATGCTTGGGTGCATGCTATCTAAACCATGCAACACGGTACTACCTGTTGTGGTAATGCCGGACATGGTTTCAAAAAATGCATCGCTATAGCTAATATGCTCAATTAAAACAAAGGGTAGGGCTGCAAACAGGCTAGCCAGTATCCAAACGCCTGTGGTGAGTAAAAACATCTCACGCACTCCGAGTCGCGAACGTTGCTTTTCTCCACCTAAAAACAGAAACACAAACGAAGCAATGTGAGTGATCACTATTGCCGTGAGGAATTCCATTCCTCCTAAACTGTCTTCGTAAAAAGCCAGTGTCATTGGGAAGTACATAAACACGGCCATTTTAGATAAAACTAAGCCGGTGATAAAAAATAGCGGACGATAAACCATTTAATTTAACCTAAGCCCACCAGATCATAGAAAGAATGGGCTCGGCTGGAACAGTTTTTCTATATCACTGATGTATTTCTTATTTACTAGAAATAGAATCACATGATCATCACTTTCAACCACAGTACAATCATGGGCAATCAATACTTCACCATTACGTACAATCGCGCCGATACTAGTACCACGGGGGAGTTTAAGCTGGCAAAGTTCTTTACCTACTACTTTTGATGTCATGTTATCGCCACGCGCGATGATCTCAATCGCTTCAGCAACCCCTTCACGTAATGAATATACATGCTTAAGATCTGCCTTGCGTACATGTGTTAATAGGGCTGATATAGTCGCTTGTTGCGGAGAAATAGCAATATCTAAGATGTTGCCCTGTACTAAATCAACATACGCGGTACGTTGAATCAGTACCATCGCTTTTCGTGCGCCCATGCGTTTCGCAAGCATGGCTGACATTATATTAGCTTCATCGTCATTAGTGACTGTAATAAATAGGTCGATCTGATCGATATGTTCTTCGATTAATAGCTCTTGGTCTGAACTATCACCACAAAATACAATGGTATTAGAAAGGGTTTCAGAAAGGTATTCTGCACGTTTCATGTTCTTTTCGATCAATTTAACAGAGTTTTCTTTCTCAAGGCGTTTAGCGAGGCTTTCACCAATATAACCACCACCAACAATCATAATACGTTTATAAGGATGCTCTAGTTTCTGCATCTCACTCATAATTGCTTTGATATGCTGACTTGCAGTGATAAAAAATACTTCATCATCGGCTTCAATAATGGTTGTACCCTGTGGCCTGATCGCTTTGCCACGCCTAAATATGGCGGCTACACGTGCCTCGATATTAGGCATGTGTTCTTTTAGTGTGGAGATTGCATTACCAACGAGTGAACCACCGTAATAGGCTTTAATTGCCACTAAACCAACACGGCCTTCTGCAAAATGCGCTACTTGTAAAGCACCTGGATGCTCAATAAGTTGATAGATGTAATCACTTACCAACTTTTCTGGTGCGATGATGTGGTCGATAGGGAAGGCATCACTATTAAACAGTTTATCTTCATGCATGACCATACTTTGTGATCGAATACGTGCGATTTTTTTAGGTACGTTAAACAGGGTAAAGGCGATTTGACAGGCAACGATATTTATTTCATCAGAGTTGGTCACTGCGATTAACATATCAGCATCTTCTGCGCCTGCTTCACCCAATGTTCGTGGGCTAGAGGCATTGCCTTGCACAACACGTAAATCGAATCTGTCTTGCAAGTCTTGAAGCTGTTCATGGGAGGAATCAACCACGGTGATATCGTTATTTTCACCCACTAAATTTTCAGCGAGTGATGCGCCAACTTGGCCTGCGCCTAAAATAATAATTTGCATCGTTATTTATGTCCCTGTTTGTATCGTTGCACTGCATTTGTTGCCATTGTTATTACTTTGCTTTTTGTAACTTAGCGTAATAAAAACCATCCATAGCATCTTCATTAGGCAATAACTGACGGCCCTGTGACTCGTTATTATATTGCTCAGAAAGCGCAATTAATGTGGCATCGCTTCTACTTTCTAAAAAGCTTTTCACTTGTAGTTCATTTTCATCGGGTAAAATTGAGCAGGTTGCGTATAACAAGATGCCACCCGGTTTTAATTTATCCCATAATGCATTTAATATGCTTTTTTGCAGGTTAACTAACTCAGTTATATCACTATCACGGCGTAACCAGCGGATATCTGGATGACGGCGGATAACACCGGTTGCACTACATGGCGCGTCACATAAAATGCGATCAAACTGATCACCACTCCACCAATCATTTGGTTTAGAGGCATCACCATGTATTACAGTTGCTTGAAGTTTTAGACGATCTAAGTTTTCTTGTACGCGAATTAAACGTTTATCATCGGCATCAACAGCAACCATCTGTTTTATTTTTGGTTGTAACTCTAATGTATGTACTGTTTTGCCACCGGGCGCTGCACAGGCATCTAAAATAAGATCGCCTTCTTTAGCGCCTAAATAGTGGGCCGCTAATTGTGCTGCACCATCTTGTACCGATACCCAGCCATCTTCAAAACCTGGTAACTTATACACATCGGTTGCTTTCTCTAGGCGTAATGCATTTTTGTTTTCAGCATCAATGGCGTTAATACTTGCTAGTTCATTCTTATTTAATAGCGCTGTATATTCTGCGCGAGTATGGTGTAAATTATTCACACGTAACCACATTGGTGCCTGCTGATTATTCTCAGTCATGATCTCTGCTGCTTTAACTTCGCCATAAGCTTTCTGCAAACGCTTAACTAACCAGCCTGGGTGACAATATTTCAGCGTATCTTGTTGATCTGCTTTTTCGATTAATGACTCTTGTTCACGTAAAAAACTGCGTAATACCCCATTAACCATGCCCTTAAGACCAGGTGCTTTAAGTGCTTTTGTTGCATTAACTGTTTCACCAACGGCTGCATGGCTAGGTACACGCGTATACAAAAGCTGATAAAAGCCCACTAAAATCAAAAAGTGCATCGCACGTTGTTTGCCTTTAAGTGGCTTTTTCATCAATGAACGACAGAAAAAATCAAGACGAGGTAGGGTGCGTAGTACGCCATAACAAAGCATCTGTAACAGCGCTTTGTCTTTAGGGTTAAGCTCTTTTTGAGCAGCAGGCAATGCTTGTGAGAGTGACTGGCCTTGCTCAACAACTTGATTCAATACTTTGGCTGCTAGTGCACGTACGTTCATTATTTTTCACCTTGTGTGCAAAGGTTGGTACCGACAGCAAATAGTTCTCGTCGAGAGTTTAAGATGTCTTGTACGGGCATCGCTTTTTTACCAGAAAGTTGAATCACTTGTAGATTCAAAATTGCATTACCAGTGCTTACTTGGATACCGTTTTTATCTGCACTGATAATAGTGCCAGCAGTCTTTGTAGTTGCTTCATTTATCACGTTTGCTTTATGTACTTTGACTGGTTTGTTTGCAAGCTCAAAGTAACTCATAGGCCAAGGATTAAACGCACGTACGCACCGCTCAATAAATTCAGCGTCCTGTGACCAGTCGATTAATGCTTCCGCTTTACTTAGTTTTTTAGCGTAATTCGCCAGTTCTTCATTTTGCACTTCAGCTGTTAATTGGCCATTGGCAAGTTGCTTGATGGTATCAATCAACACTTGAGGCGCTTGATTGGCTAATTTTTCATACAGTGAGCTACTTGTCTCATCGCTTTCAATCTGGCAACTAACTTTTGTTAACATATCACCGGTATCAAGGCCTTCATTCATCTGCATAATGGTCACACCCGTCTCTTCATCACCCGCCCAAATAGAACGTTGAATCGGTGCAGCACCACGCCAGCGCGGTAATAGTGAACCATGTACATTTAGGCAACCTAAACGTGGTGTTTCTAAAACAATCGTTGGTAGAATTAAGCCGTATGCAACCACAATCATAATGTCGGCATTAAGTGCAGCAAGCTCTGCAACTGCTTCATCTGATTTGAAGTTTTCAGGTTGATAAACAGGTAATTGATGCTCAACAGCAAGCTGTTTTACAGCGCTTGCTGTTAATTTTTTACCGCGACCGGCTGGGCGATCGGGCTGTGTATAAACAGCAACTACATTAAATTCAGATTCAATTAATGCGTTTAAGTGTTTTGCTGCAAAGTCAGGTGTGCCTGCAAAAACAATGTTTAATTTTTCCACTGAGATCTATTACCTATTTTAATTTTGATGATGGGAGATCTCCCAGCCTACAAAAGTGAAGTTGTAATGTAGGCCGACCTTTAGGCCGTCAATAGGAGGTAGAAAATACTACCTCTAATATTTTGGCTTATGAAAATTTTGCGTTTTGACGTGCTAGTTTTTCAAGTTTTGTTTTAATACGCTTTTGTTTAAATGGCGACAGATAGTCGATAAACAGTTTGCCTTTAAGGTGATCTAACTCATGTTGAATACATACAGCTAATAATCCATCTGCACTTAAAACCTGCTGTTCCCCATCAATATCAAGGTATTGAACGGTAACAAACTCATTACGCTTAACATCAGCATGAGTATCTGGTACAGAAAGACAGCCCTCTTGTGACTCTTCTTCCCCAGATTGTTCTATAATCTCAGGGTTGATAAGAATCATTGGTTGATCGCGTTCTTCAGATACATCAATCGTCGCAATGCGTAAATGAATATTTACTTGAGTTGCAGCTAGACCCACACCATTCTCGTCATACATAGTTTCAAGCATGTTTGTGGTGATAGTTTTAATCTCAGGTGTGATCTGCTCAACAGCTTTGGCAACCGTTCTAAGGCGTTGATCGGGAAAATGTAATACTTCAAGTAAAGCCATGATATTATCTTGCTCTATAGTTAATGTTAAAGAATGCTAATTCTATACCCATAACATTTAGATGCAACAATGCATCGTGATGATATGGGATACTCATTTCCTAAAATAATAATAGTTTTACTTACTAAACAGGGATTGTTATGAAATTTAAACGACTTACCTCATTCTTATTAGGCGCAGCGCTCTCCTTAACAGCTTTTGCTGATACGCTGACACTAAAAGAAGATCACCCAGAAACCTATACGGTTGTTAAGGGTGATACCCTGTGGGATATTTCTGCTCACTTTTTAAATACACCTTGGTTATGGCCACGCCTATGGCAAGCTAATAGCCAAGTTGAAAACCCACATCTAATCTATCCTGGTGATGTATTAACACTTATTTGGGTTGATGGTGAGCCACAATTAACACGTAAAAAATTGAAAAAAATGTCTCCCACTCCTCGTTTAGAAGAGAAAGGTGAGCCAATTCCAACGATTCCTCTTTCTGCAATTTCAGCGTTCCTATCTAAGGATCATGTCATTGAGCCTGATTTATTAGCTAATGCACCGCGTTTATTAGGTGATGCAATTGGTTCTCCTCGTTTCTTTGAAGGTGATATCTTTTATGGTCAGGGCAAGTATGACAAAAATAAGCTTTATGGAATTTATCGTTTAGCTGATGATTTTTATGATCCAGAAACGGATGAGTTCTTAGGTAAAGAGTTAACTTTCATCGGCCACTCTGAAGTATCTAAAAGCTTAAATGTCAGCGCAACAGAAAAAGTGACACCACATGACTTCTTAAAAAGTACACGTGAAGCGCGTCAAAATGATCTGATTTTACCGATTCCAGAATATGAAACATTACCTGCATACTTCCTACCACAGCCAGTTTCAGCTGATGTCAAAGGTCAAATTTTAGCTGCATTAAATAATGCAGTTGCGATTGGTAAATGGGATGCAGTGGTTATCAACAAAGGTAAACGTGACAATGTTCAGATTGGCTCTATGTTCTCAATTTTGCGCTCAGGTCCTGGTGTATTAGTAACAAACAATAAAGTTGAATATCAAGATGACGCTAGCCGTTTTGATCAGATGGGTGATGCAGATATTGTTATTCCTGCTGAGCGTATCGGTGAGTTAATGATATTTAAAGTGTATGAAAAAGTAAGTATTGCACTAGTTATGCGTAGTACTGATGCAATGGGTGCTAAATATAAAATTCAAGGTTTAGAGTTTTAGTTTTTACCTAAATGGTGGCCATTTATGTTTAGTTCTACCTTGAATCAAACATAAGTGGTACTTTCTAATCGCTCGCAATAGCTTCTCTCTTTTAAAGTAAGGAAGGTATCTATTCAGCAAGATTTTTTTGAACTCGATGAAATACCCCTTTTATCCACTGAGCATATCAAAAGTTGGATGATTTTAGATGCCATCCCTGCTCTACAAAAGCGTACTATCTTTAAGCTTCTTCAGAAGCACCCGTTACATGAACTGCTAAAACTTCCTGTTCAACGATTACAAAGTTACCACCTCAAAGAAAATCAAATTCAATCTCTGTTACAGCCAAATCAAACACAAATAGATGAAAACCTCAGTTGGTTAGATGAAACCTCAAAGCGTTATATCATTTGTTTTGATGATGGGCGTTATCCTAAACAACTCAAAGAGATCAGCAATCCTCCATTATTGCTTTATTGTCAGGGGGATATTAGCCTTTTAAACAATCCACAAATTGCACTAGTAGGTAGTCGGAATTGCACGCCATACGGGCAAGAAAAATCATATCAGTTTGCAGCTGAATTGGTGCAATCAGGCTTTACAGTGACCAGTGGTTTGGCATTAGGCATTGATGGTTTTGCACACCAAGGAGCGTTAGATGCTGGTGGTAAGACCATTGCTGTTTTAGGGACAGGGTTAAATAATATCTACCCTAAACGCCATACAAAATTAGCCTTGCAAGTGATAGATAATGGTTTACTTGTCTCAGAATTTTGGCCAAATAGCCCCGCAATTCCAAGTAACTTCCCTCGACGTAATCGTATAATCTCTGGGTTGTCACTAGGGGTCGTGGTGGTTGAAGCCTCGAAGCGCAGTGGTTCATTAATAACTGCGCGTTATGCAAATGAGCAAAATAGAGAGTTATTTGCGTTGCCGGGATCCGTCGACAATAGTCAAGCTTGTGGTTGCCATCTACTTATTCAACAAGGGGCTAAACTAGTGATAAATGTCGATGATATAATCGAGGAGTTTGAACACCTTTGTAACCCCTACAAAACAGTTTCTTCGCAAGAATTACCGTTGTATCAGGAGGAGCATCCTCTGTTGGCATATATCGATTTTCACGGCACTACACTTGATCAACTATTGCAACGATCTGGGCTTGATATTATCAATTTGCAAAATCAGTTAATAGAGCTAGAGATAACTGGTAGAATTAGTGCAACCGCTGAAGGTTATATTAAAGGTAAAAGTATTAAATATGTTTGAAGTGATCATATATCTATTTGAAAGTTACATGCAACTTGATCAAAGCATCGAGGTGGATGCGCAAGAGATCACCGATGAATTATTGGAAGAAGGTTTTCAAAGCGGTGATATCTCTAAAGCATTAGCATGGTTAGACCATCTCGCTGGGTTGCATGAGCAAGCCCCGGAGGATCGAGTGCAGCTTGCCAAATCAACTTCTCACCGTATTTACAGTCAACTTGAACAGCTACGGCTAAATAGTGCCTGCCAAGGTTATATCTCCTATTTAGAGCACGCGGGTATTTTATCCACCTATAGCAGAGAAGTTGTGATTGATTGTGCCATGTTATTAGAGATGAATGAGCTTGCTCTGCACGACCTGAAATGGCTTATACTAATGGTGCTATTTAATGATCCAAGCAGTGAAGATGAGTTTTTACAGCTAGAGTCGATGTTAATGGACTTTGAAGATGGGTTGATTCATTAATATGAGTAAAGATGAATTAGTTACATCCCACCTGAAAACAGTCGATTTATGTCCTGATTGTGGTGCCGAACTGCATATTCGTAATGGTAAGCAGGGGGCATTTTTAGGCTGCACACGTTATCCATTGTGTGATTACTTACGTCCGTTACATGAAAAGAGCGACATAAAAAAAGTGCTTAGTGGCACTAGCTGTCCGCTATGCAGCGAAGAATTAGTATTGAAACAGGGGCGTTATGGCTTGTTTATTGGCTGTAGTGCTTATCCTGGTTGCGAACATACTGCACAATTAACAGAAACTGCAAATCAAAATGAAGAACAACAGCAAGATATTGGCTGCCCTTCTTGCAAAAAAGGCAAGCTAGTTAAGCGCCAGTCACGTTTCGGAAAAACCTTTTATGCCTGTGATAATTACCCCAGTTGTAAATATGCGTTGAATGATAAACCAGTGAATGAGTTTTGCCCCGATTGTCATTGGCCGATCCTTGTTGAGAGAAAAACTTCAGCAAACTTTCGCATAATATGTCCTAAAAAAGGGTGTGGTTATAAAAGCAAGCCTATATAATCCTGTGTTTATAGGGTGTGTAAATCGCACGTTTAGTACGATTAACGGTAAGGGAACAACCATGGCTAACTTCAATTTATCAGATGCTTTAACGGCGTTACGCACTCAAGGTGTTATTGCTTATCCAACCGAGTCTGTGTTTGGTTTGGGTTGTGATCCCGACTGTGATATAGCCATTCAAAAAATACTCGATTTAAAGCAACGCCCGATGCATAAGGGTCTTATTTTGATTGCTGCCAACATTGAGCAATTAAAAAGCTATGCTGATTTTTCTGCATTAACAGAGCAGCAAATTACTGACATTAAAGCTACTTGGCCAGGACCATTTACTTGGATCGTACCGGTAACAAAAAGCCTTTCAAAGTTAGTGAGTGGTGATTTTGATAGTGTTGCTGTCCGAGTGAGTGACCACCCTGTAGTGCAACAACTGTGTACTGATTTTGGTAAACCTATTATTTCCACTAGTGCTAATCTATCTGGATTAGAAGCCTGCGTGAACGCAGAGCAAGTAAACGAGATGTTTATTAATAATCCGTTATTAACAACGATTATTGAGGAAGATGTATCAGGTCTAGATAACCCTTCACAAATTCATCATGCTATATCAGGCAAACGTTTACGTTAATGATACTTTTTATTATCTCTACTAGCCCATATTCAATTCAAAGATAGCTCTGATATAACAATTTGTAATATCTTGTATATCAAAATCGATATTTATCTATAACTATATTAATAGCAAAATAGGCCATACTAAATGTATGAATATAAGCGCTTAAGCTATTACGTTCATGCTAGAAAATTTGATTTGATTGGAGTTAACAATGAAAAAATCCCCGTTATCAATAACAATAGCAGGACTACTACTCTCTACTAATACCTTTGCCGCTGGGCTTTTTTTATCACAAATTGGTACCGCTGAAAGTGTTGCGACTGCGGGCGCATCTGGGGTAACAAATAACCGAGATTCGTCTGCTGTGATTACTAATGCAGCTGGTTTAAGTGGCATTGAAAAAAGCAGTGCAATTCTAGGGTTACAATACCTTGATGTTAAAAGTGAGTTTGAGCGTGATGGTGGTGGAAGCACAATAGGTGAATCAGGTATGTTTATGCCACACCTCTCTTATGCACAGCGACTTAACGAAGAGTGGGTAGTGGGTATGGCTGTTCACTCTGCTGGTGGTTTAGGTATGGACTACAGTAATGGCCTAAATGGTGGCCCAGTAGGATCTGCTTTGGTTGAAACAAGCATGCTTGGTATTGTTAACCTAACAACTTCTGCTGCGTACCAAATTAATGAACAATTGTCTGTTGGTGCTTCTCTTATTGCACAATATGCAATGGTTGAAACAGAGTTCGCCTTTGGTAATGCCAACATCGAAGAAGGTAGTTGGGCACCCGCTATTGCCTTTTCTGCAATGTACCAGTTATCAGGTACAGCGCATTTTGGTTTGACCTATAACTCTGGTAATAAGCATGAAATTGAGGTGTATCAGGCGACTAAAGTTGGTTTTAATTGGCCTCAAATGGTTGAGCTTGGTGTACAACACCAGCTTAGCGATGATTTAGCTATTATGGCGAATGTGAACTGGCAGCAGTGGAGTGCTTTTCTTGATGGATACGAAGATACTTTTGGTGCTGGCGTAGCGTTAAGTTATCAGTTAAGTGATTGGACACTACAAACAGGTGCAAGTATGGATTCAAGCCCTGTAAATTCAGATAATCGTGGTCATGCATTACCGCTTGATCAACAATGGCGAATCGGTTTGGGTGGTCATAAAACACTGGGTAACGGCATGGTGTTAGGGCTTGCCTACCAATACCAATCACTCGGTGATGCTGAGATTACAGGAACTGTGGCTGGTATTAACGATGGTGCTTATAGTAAAAACCGCGTGCACTTTATCACTGGATCTTTAAGCTTCTAAATAAGGTGATTCTGAGCTTGTTATGCTGCTCAAAATGACCTTTTATAAGTCAATACTGATATTGACCACTAATTGCCCTTTCTCGGCAGCAGGTACCGCACTACATAACAACACTTCATTAGGGCCTATCGGGGCGCCAATATCTTGTTTATAAAACACATTTCCAGATAATAATTGCACCGCACAAGCGCCACAGTTTCCACTGCGACAACTTGATATCGGAGATAATCCATGTTTCTCGGCAAGCTCCAGTAATGAGCCATCATTTTCCGACCAAGTTAGCATTACCCCAGAGCGGCTAAACATAACTCTTGCTTGTTTTGCAGGCTCAACTTTATTACCAAATCCAAACATAAATAACCTCTAACCTTATTAGAATTAATCAGATAGCCTATAAAGCTTAGCTGTTAATTTTAGTTTTTAATCTTTATTTTTCCAGCGAATATTCAAACTGTTATTTAGCCATACACCTTGTTGAATTCTAAATGTCCACAAGCGTTGCGCACCTGCAAAGTTTTGTATTTCGTCAGATTGCCATATGATCTCAACCTGCCCGGTGACACTGAGCATATGACCATTTTCAAAATCGATAAACAGTAAACCTGCTTGGCCGTTTTCGATGAAATTGCCAAAGGTATTAAAATGATTATTACCAGAATAATCGGGAATAGTTAATTGCATTTCATCATCTACCCGAATAAAACCCGGCTTTCCGCCACGATGGCTTACATCCGCTCCTTCACTGGCATTACCATGTTTATCAGGGATAAAGCTGGATACAAAAAAGGTTTCGCAGTTTTTGATGAGATTGATGGCGCGTAAATCAAAATATGAAAGCAAGCTTGCTGTGGGCTGTTTTAACTGCTGTGGTGGCAAAAAATAGAAATCGCGTGGTTTGATATATTGCGGGCAATTACCAAAAGACTGTCGCACTGATAATAACAGCCCCTTATCATTGTGCTCTTGTACCTGCACAGACAAACGATTGCGTCGGCGTGTTGCTAACTCAATACCTAATAAGCCTAATGCTGGCTGCCTATCTAACAAACGATTTAACGGATCGCCTAATACGGGTAACAAATTAAGTTGTAGGGTTTTATCATCAACAATATCCAGCACGCCGGCTTCATTGCTTAATAAAGAGACCCAAGCATTACCTGCCTGATCACTATATCCAGCAACCACAAAGGGCAGCTTTGCAAAGAACTCTTGGTGCTGCTGGGGCATAAAATCACGGATCACTTTCGATCCAAACTGTTCCATTTTGTCACGTACACCTAACATCTTCTGTATGGCTTGCTCCCCGCGATGAAAAGGGGACTGATTGATTTGTTTATGCATAATTTATATCCCCTTATTCAGGTTATTGTTAAGCGACTAGGCCAACGGGTGTTGATAACATAGGTACAAACCCAGGCAGGGCTTCAAAACGCGCCAGCCACACTTGAATGTTTTTGTATTCTGCTAATGAAACGTCACCCTCTGGTGCATGTTTGATATACGCATAGTTTGCAACATCAGCAATGGTAGCTTGTTGACCGACTAACCAGTCTTTGCCTGCTAAGTGAGTATCTAATTGCCCTAAAATTGTATGCGCGGTAGCAATGGCGAAGGCGTGGTCCAGTGATGCGCCAAATACATTAACTAAACGTGCGACTGCTGGGCCCGAAGCAATTTTACCCGCAGCTACCGACAAGAAACGCTGTATCTGTGCTGCTTGTAAAGGGTCGCTTGGTAACCATTGATTGCTGCTGTCATACTTATTGGCTAAGTAAATTAAGATAGCGTTGGAATCAGCAAGCGTAATATCAGCATCCTCTATAACAGGTACTTGCCCAAAGCTATTTTTAGCTAAAAATTCAGGCTGTTTATGTGCGCCACTTTTTAAGTCTACATCGATCAACTGTGTCTCTAACCCTAATAAAGACAGGAACACCTCAACACGATGTGAATGACCTGAAAGTGCATGGCGGTATAATTTAATTGCTGACATATTGAAATTCCTAGTTTTGTCTTTACAACGTTGTAACGACTTGATGTGGCTAGTATCAACCTTATTGTTTTATTGATAAACAGGGGTAATATAGAATGATTATCAACGTATCATTGACAATGGAAGAGTGAGATGGATACCTTAGATGGATTTAAAACCGTTATTGCGGTGGTTGAAACGGGATCGTTTACCGCTGCTGCTGAACGCTTAGGCATGTCTAAAGCCTTAGTGAGTAAGTATGTTGGAGAGATTGAAAAACAACTGGGTATACGTTTGTTTAATCGCTCGACTCGCACGTTATCTTTAACTGAAGCCGGTAAAAGTTATTATCAAGGTGCACTGTCACTGAGTAATGAATACGCACAACTGGTTGATACCGTAACGGGGGAGCAAACGAACCCAAGAGGGTTAATCCGCATCAGTACCTCCGTTACCTTTGGGGATACTGTCCTCGCGCCTAAGTTGCCACTTTTTTTAAAACAATACCCTGATTTAAAAGTAGAAATTCAGCTAACAGATCGGAAAATAGATATGCTAGAGGAGGGCATTGATGTGGTGATCCGCATTGGTAGTGTTGATGACTCAAATCTTATTGCCCGTCAGATCAACCATTTCCCATTAATTTTATGTGCTTCTCCTGATTTTATAAAAAAGCAGGGAATGCCACAAAGCGTGTCAGATCTTGAAGCTGTTAATTGCATTGTTGATAGTAATTTTCGCATCGGAAAGCAGTGGCCTTTTACCGATAAAAATGGCCATACACAGATAGTCTCGATTAACTCCAATGTTTCAGTGAACAGTCCTCGTTCAGTGCGCGCCTTAGCCATTGCAGACGCTGGCATTGCTTTGGTGCCAAAGTTTATTGTACAAGATGCCTTAGACCAAGGTTTGCTGGTGGAAATATTACCGGAATATAAAACCATCAGTTTTGGTATGTTTGCCATTTACCCACATCGTCGTTATTTACCCCAAAAAGTGCGTTGTTTTATTGATTTTTTAAGCGAACAGTTTTCTGGGGCAATATAGATAATTTAGGTGTTTTGTACCGTTTTAGTTACTTTTATGCCTAAACGTTTAGCGGTGCGGCTTAAGTTGGCTCTATCCATATCTAAGCGCCGAGCGCTTGCTGCCCAGTTACCATTTTCTTGCTGTAGTGTATTTGTAATGAGTTGACGCTGAAACTGCTCTGTTGCGTGTTTTAGGTTGACGGTTTCATGTGGCTTGCTGGGCACTGGCAAGTGACTACTCGTTTGCTCAGAAGCACTGCCCGTTAATACTCCGCAATCTGTTTTTTCTATACAAACGGTATGTTGATGGCGATTTCGTGCACCGGCTTTTAGTGCTGCACGATTTATAACGTGCTCTAACTCTCGGACATTACCTGGCCAGTCATAATGACTGAGGTAAGTGATCGTTGAGCTAGTTATTTTTAACTGTTGAAAGCCTAACTTTCGTTTGCTTTGTTCAATAAAATACCCCGCTAAAATAGCAACATCCGTTTGTCGCTCACGCAAAGGAGGAACGGTAATAGGATAAACACTTAAGCGGTGGTAAAGGTCAGCACGAAACTTACCCTGCTCTACCTCTATTTTTAAGTCGCGGTTGGTGGCGGCTAAAATACGCACGTCCACATGTTTGATTTTATCTTGGCCAACGGGTTGAATCTCGTTGTTTTGTAAAGAACGTAATATTTTACTCTGTGCGGCTAGTGGTAACTCACCTATCTCATCTAAGAACAAAGTACCGCCATCGGCCAACAAAAATTTACCATCACGGTTTTTATCCGCGCCAGTAAAGGCGCCTTTAACATGTCCAAATAACTCACTTTCTATTAAGTTATCGGGTAGTGCTGCACAATTAACGTAGACCAAGGGACCCTGATTACGTTGTGATTTTTGATGCAAGGTGCGCGCGACGAGTTCTTTACCAACGCCCGTTTCTCCATAAATTAACACGTTAAAATCAGAGCCTGAGACAATATCAATCTCCTGTTTTAGTTGATTAATTTTAGGGCTTTCTCCGATAATATCCCCACCATCTTTGACCAGTGCTTGATGGGTTAATTCAGATAATAAATTTTGGTTATGTGTCGCTTGTTGTTCAAACTTTTCTATCATCAGTGCTGTATTTAAGGTGGTTGCTGCAATGGCGGTGATCACCTCTAACGTGCGTTCAGGAATATTGTCAAAAACATGTGGCGTGAGACTATCAATGGTTAATAAACCTAATAATTGATTATCAAAATAGAGCGGTAGGCCCATGCAGGCATGCACGGGGAAATCACCATCGCGATCAGATAACAAACCATCATAGGGATCCGGTAAAGGGCTATTAGCCGCAAATCGAACCGCATGTAATGCATTACATAAAATAGAAAATCGAGGGTGCTCACTCACCACAAAACGGCGGCCCAAGGTGTCTTGACTCAACCCTTGTAGCGCAAGAGGCTTAAGCATATCACCTTGAACAGCAAGCAAAGCAACCGCATCACACACAATGGTTTTACGTACGGTATCTAATAAGCGACTGTAACGGTCTTTCGCACTTAAACTTTTACTTGATTCAATCGCAAGCTCTAACAGTGCACTCGAAGTAATTTCATTCATAACAATATCCTAAAAGACTCTTTAGGGTCATTATGACTCCATTTTTCTAGAAGTCAATTTGACTCCATGAGTTTATCTTCTTTAATGCCCTATGATTTTAATTATACCAACCATTTGATTTTGCAGTGTTTTAAATTAATTTGTTGTTCTAGATCAATTTGGCACTCGCTTTGCAATTACCTAGTTATCAACAAACACTTTGGAGCTTCAATATGCCAGCAACCCTTTTTTTAACACAACAAAACAATCAGTTATCACACCTATTTTATCAAGCTGTGAGTCCTGGGTTAGCAGATGTTGAACATGCACAGGCATTTCAAAAGTGTTTAGTTGTTGGCAATTGGTTAATGATCTCTTCATTAACCATTATCACTGTTTGTCTCGCTATCACCTATATGTATGAGCAACACTTTGCCATGTTAATTCAAGTGGTTGCACATATCAGTACCATTGTTTTTGCTGCATTTTTAAAGATTGGTTACGTATTACGTTGCATCGCTTTGCACGCATTTTCACAAGACTTTTAATAATAAAAATTAACGACTTAACACCTATTAAGGGAAATCATTATGCTACACAACAAACACATTCAAATCATTAAACAGACGGTTGCGCCACTACTTGAAGAAGCGGGCAGCGCGGTAACAGCGCATTTTTATAAAAGAATGTTTGCTTTAAACCCAGAGGTTAAACATATTTTTAACCTCACCAATCAACATACCGGACGTCAACAAGTTGCTCTATTTGATGCCGTGGCAGCTTACGCTAAAAACATTGAAGATATCAGCGTGTTAAAAGCAGCGGTTGAGCGTATTGCACAGAAACACACCAGTTTTAATATCAGCGCCGAACACTACGCCATTGTGGGCCTACATTTAACGGAAACATTAAGAGAGCTTGCGCCAAAGCAATTCACAACAGAGGTAGAAGAAGCGTGGCTTGCCGCTTACCAGTTTTTAGCGCAGGTGTTTATTGACAGAGAAGCCGAGCTTTATCAAAATAATGGTGCAGCCTTAGGTGGTTGGTCTGGCTCGAGACCATTTACGGTTATAAAAAAAGTGGTTGAGTCTGAATTGGTTACCAGCTTTGTTTTACAACCCGTTGATCAACAGCCGGTAATTGATTTTAAACCAGGACAATACTTAGGTATTGAAGTCTCTCCAAGCAGTAGTGATTATAAAGAGATACGCCAATATTCACTGTCCGATAAAGCCAATGGTAAAACTTACCGTATCTCGATAAAACGAGAGGTTGGCGAATACACTGGAGTTGTTTCTAACTATCTGCATGATGAAATAGCGGTAGGTGATCTATTAAATATTAATGCGCCTGCAGGAGACTTTTATTTTGTGGATAGACAAAGCCCTGTGGTTCTACTTTCAGCTGGGGTTGGCATTACTCCAATGCAAGCCATTTTAGAAAGCCTAGCCGAGCAGAAATATGAGAAACCTGTGCACTACTTACATGCCTGCGAGAACAAACAGCAACACTCCTTTGCACAGCGAGTTAGTCAGTTATCTGCAACTCATAACTGGCAATACAACACTTGGTATAATCAGCAAGAGGCTGAGCAAGTCAATACTAAACAAGGGTTAATGGATCTATCAAAAGAGTCATTACCGATTGAAGAGGGTAATTTTTATCTGTGTGGGCCGATTGGTTTTATGAAGTTTGCTAAACAGCAACTATTAGACATTGGCGTGCATGAACAGCGTGTGCATTATGAAGTGTTTGGGCCACACGCGAGTTTATAAAGCAGTGCGTTATAGGGAGTTTACTACCCTATAACGCGCTTTTTTGTGTATGGCTAGGTGAATCACTCTGGTTTGTTTAATAATAAAGGCATATAAAAACACCAATTATAAAATTGCGCACAAATGTTCTAGATAAAAAGTACGTAATGCGTTTTATTGGGATGTACTAAACAGGGAGGGATCAGGTGCGCATCATTAAACAAAAAAATTGGATGGAGTTGAAGCGAGATAAAAATACAAATATTGAGACTATTCGTGCTCATTTTGTAGGGCATGCGTATGATCCTCATTGGCATGATAGTTATTTAATTGGTGTGACAGAACAGGGCGTACAGGAGTTTAATTGCCGTTCAAAAGTTCATACCTCAATACCCGGCACCAGTTTTGTTCTAGAACCTGAAGAGGTTCATGATGGTAACGCGCCGGAACAAGATGGCTTTACTTATCGCATGTTATTTTTAACACCAGATACATTTCAGCGAAAGCTGCGTGGTTTATTTGCCGATGTACCGGATAGCTTTGAACTGAGTGTGAATAAAACACTGTCCCAGGATCGTTTATTAAGTGCGAGTATCTCTGCTGCTTTTACTGCCATACATTATCAAGAGCCTAAAATAATCCAAGATGCCTGTTTAGATCAAATGTTAGCGAATATGACTCACCATATTAGTTGGCGTAAAAAAGAAAAGGTGGAAACACAATATTATCGTATCGCGTTATTAGCGCAGGAAATGTTGCATGCTAATTTAACAATTAATATTGGCTTACAAGAATTGGCTAATATGCTTGAGATTGACCGCTTTCAATTAACGCGTGCTTTTAAATCTGTTTTTTTGATGAGTCCACACGCTTATTTAATCCAATTACGATTAATACGTGCTAAAGCGCTGTTAGCACAAGGAAAAGCACCCAGTGAAGTCGCAACAGAGCTGTGTTTTTCGGATCAGAGTCATATGGGCAGATGGTTCAAACGCTGTTACCACTTTACACCCGCTAATTATCAACAATGCACATATATTCTATAACGATTAATTTCAATTCAGCATGATAGTGCTCATATAAAACCACGAGGCTTAATTATGTTGAACGATTACATTAACTTTATTTTATTTGCATTTGTTGTATCCATTACGCCAGGACCGACAAATTTAATTTGTTTTGCACTAGGTTCAAACAAAGGAATATTATCAGTATTACCCTTTGCTATCGGTTCCTCGTTTGGTGCCGCTTTTATTTTATGGTTATCAGGCTTTGGTTTAGCTTCATTGATGGTCAGTTTTCCAATCATAAAAGCAATCATGGCTTGGACTGGCGTTTTGTGGATAAGTTATTTAGCTTATTTGCTATTCATAACGGCAAACCAACAAGCGCTAAAAGCAGAACCTAATACGCTGGGTTACCGATCGGGCGCATTTTTACAGTTATTGAACCCTAAAACATGGCTTATGGCGCTGTCGGTAAATGGCGTTTTTAGTTTGCCACAAGTTGAGAATAATCATCATATGTTATATTTATCGGTGATCTTTTTTGTTGTAGCAATGCCTTGTTTATTCAGTTGGCACTGGTTGGGGCGATCTGTAAGGCTATTTAAACAATTTCCAAAATGGCAGATGTTAATGAATCGATCTTTAGCCTTGTTATTATTAGCCACTGCGTGGCTATCAGTATTAATGATGGATTAATCAACAGCCATCGCTAACAGCAATTATGCTTGGTAATTGCCAATATTAAATTGCACTTTAAAGCCTAGGCGTCGATAAAGTCCAAGTCCTGCTTCAGAGGCTTGCAAGGTAATAAAGTCAACTTTTAAAGAGCGGGCTGCTTCAATCACGTAATACATCAACTGACGTGCAATTCCTTGTCCTTGCGCGTTTTTGGCAACCCCAATTTGATGCACACCTAGTATATTACCGGTTTTATAGAGTAACCCGGTGGCAATGGGTTTTCCTTGCGAAAAAGCTAATAATAAAGAGATATCTTGAGCCGACACTAATGGGGCGATAACCTGTTTATCAATCTCATAAGCAAACGCCTCGCTAGCAATAGTTAACCAATGTTGTAATGTTTCGTCTGAATCAACCTCTGTGACTTGTATTGTTTGCGTTGTATTAATGGGTTGACCTTGCATCGATAAAACCATCGCTGTTTGTGAAAATAACAAATCTAAGGGCTGATCATCGATTTGTATACTATGACTTTGAAGTTGGTTTTCCCAAGTCGGTACAATATTATGTTTTTCTAATAGTTGAAAATTGCAATGATTAACTGCCATCCCAGTATTATCTTCTACCCAAATTCTATGTGGCCAACTCTTTGATCTAAAAACTGTATATCCATCTGACATTAATTCAGAAGTGACACCCATCCGTTTCCATAAAGCGGTTAAATTGGATTTGTTTTGTTGAGCAAGGATATTTTCTTGTTTGCGACTAGTTTGCATGAGATGGCCCCAAGTTGATTAAAATGACCCCTGAAATAAGGGCTAATACACCGATTATTTTTAATAGACTCAGTGGTTTTATCGGTAACTCAAACCAACCATAATGACTCGCAATCATGGCAATGATTATTTGGCCGGCTAAGGCGTAAGACATCATTGGCCCGACGCCCATTTTTGGGATAAGAAAGTAGAATAGTGCAACGGCAAAAGCACTGAGCGCACCACCACTAAACCATAAGTACCAAGGCACCGAACGAATAGTAGACATTTCTGGGTACTGTTTTGTTGTTAATATTAATACCGATAAGGTAAATATACAGCTAACCGTAAACGCAACCATAGTAGCAAACATTGAGTTTTTTAATAACAAACCAAGATAAGCATTCATGCTTGCCTGCGTCGCAATGGCTGCGCCAGCCATTAGTGCTAATAGTGATAAATAGGTCATGTTATAGACTCAATATCATCTGCTCAGGCGTAAAGCGTACTTTTGCTAGTGCTGCATTTTCATCGTCTGCATGGCGGACTCCTATCGGGCATAAAATAGAGGCCGTTAGCCCTTTTTCTGCCAGACCTAATACTTGATCAATGCCTTGTGCTTGAAACCCTGTCATCGGACAGCTATCAATTTTCATCATGGCGGCACAGGTTAATAAGTTACCTAATGCAATATAAGTTTGCTGATCTGCCCATTGATGTTTTTGATTGGCATCTTTGTTATCTAACACTCCTTGAAAATGATTCTCCATGTTAACTAAACTGCTTTTATCAACACCTCGGGCCTTCGCAAATTGGTGTGTGTAGCGTTGTACTGTATTTTTACCAATATCAGTTTGTGCCGCGATAATGATTAGGTGTGAGCAATCTGCAACTTTTTGTTGGCCATAAGCATGTTCTACTAACTGCTCACGCAGGGCTTTATCGCGCACTACAATGAAACGATAGGGTTGTAAGCCGTAAGAAGAGGCGCTTAAGCTACTAGCGGCTAATAATTCTGAAACCTGTTGCTCTGTAAGGCTCGCTTTTGAAAAAGATCGTACAGCGTAACGCCAGTTTAATGCTTGTTTAAGTTCTCTCATTTTATTCTCCAATGGCTGTTGTTTTGTTGTTAAAGAGAGAATACAGGTGGCCTTAATAAGGTTCATTTACATAGGTTGATAAAACAAAACTCATGGTATTGCTTTAAAAAAATTACAATAATGCCTTGCGGATACGGCTAAGTTGGGTGGGCGTTATGCCTAAGTGTGAAGCAATATGATATTGTGCTAATCGATTTTGTAAGGTGGGGAATTGTTCAACAAAACGTAAATAACGCTGTGTCGCGTCATCTTGTACTAGCTGGATTTCACGTGCATCTTTAGCTAGTAACCAGTTTTTCTCTAAATAATAAATTTGGTATAGCTTTAGATCGTGATGCGCTAATAATAGTTGTCGGTAAGCCTTAAAGTTAATCTCAATAACCACGCTATCTTCTAATGCTTCGATGGTCAAACGCGAGGGCTCATCTCGTAATAAACTCGAGATAGGGGCAGGGTACATTGATTCACTGAAAAACATTTTATTGTATTCATTGCCTTTCTCATCCAGTACAAAAGCACGTAATAAACCTTGGTAAACAAAACTAAATGAGTTTGCTTTAATGCCTACTGGATACAATATCTGCGTTTTTTTTAAGATACGTAAACTACAAACCTGGATTAAGGCTAACCAAGTCTGCTGGCAAATAGGTGTGTAGCTATCCATGCTTTTTTTTAATGCACAAAAAGCGTGTTCCTGTAATGACCTTTCTTCCATAATAATTTCTCCTTGATAATCATACCAATTCCATTAAATAACTGATCAATCTTACTGGTTAAAAAAAGCTATTTCCGCGTTGGAAGTTTTGTAAAGGGAGTAACCATTTACGGCAACTTCCGCCTTGAACTAGCGTCTTTTTCCTGCGCAATATTAGATCATTAAATGAATGGAATTGGTATCAATCATAACAAATAGTGATGTGAGTAAATAATAATTCGCCACTAGGTGATAAATCGTATTAGATAGTGGGACACACGCTAGTTTATAGATAAATAGGAGAGGGGGGCTACTGTCGTCGTTAATTGTAGCAATAGCCTACATTCATTAAACATTGTCCTGCTATGTCAAGAGATAGCCCTCTAATGTCAATCTTTCACACCTCTGCTTAGACATAATGCTTAGCACTTAACGTAGCAACTCATTAGGAGGTAAGCATGACCGTAAATAATAACGCAGTACCCAAACAGGCGGTACTTGGTGGCAACGGACAATTAGGCAAGCTGATCATTAAGCGCTTAATTGCTAATAATATTGCGCTGATAAATATTAATCGTAGCAAAGGCCATATTAAACACCCTTTAGTCACCAATATTTGTGGCGATATTAATAACGCACAATTCGTAGAAAAATCATGTTTACATTGTGAGGTGGTTTATTTGTGTGCCAGTCCAGCTTATGCAGATTGGCCGGCTCTGTTTATGCCAATGATACGCAGTGTGATCAAGGGGTTAGAGAATAGAAAAGTTAAATTAATTGTTGCGGATAATCTGTATATGTACGGTTCACATGTCGCGCCATTACAAGAAACATTCAATAATAATCCACTCGGGCCAAAAGCGGCTGTGCGTGCGCAAGTCGCTTCCTTTTTAATGGATCAGCATAATGAAAATGGCATGTCAGTAAGCATTGCACGGGCGTCTGATTTTTTTGGACCAAATATCTCCGAAGCGTTAATGGGAGACAATATCTTTAAAGCGGCACTTGAAGGTAAAAAAGCACTTTATGTGGGTAACCTTGATGTATTGCATAGTTTTACCTTTATTGATGATTTTGCTGATAGCATGTTACTACTGGCAAACTCACCGCAAGCGGCGGGAAAAATTTGGCATGTGCCTAATAGTCCTGCAATCACACCACGCGAATTTATCAAATTGGTTTATCAACAAGCAGGAAAAACATGCAAGATAAACAATATAAAAGGTGTGTTGGAGTCGTTACTTAGTTTTGTATCACCTGCGTTAAAATCGATTCAAGAAACACGTTATCAACGTGATAAAGATTTTGTTGTTGATAGTAGTTTGTATAAGTTTCACTTTATTGACCACTCTACACCTGTTCAGCAAGCGATTAGTCAAACGCTTGCTGCCTACTCAACCGCCGAATAAGGATATTCATATGTTGTATTTAATCTGTACGTTAGCTGCTAGTGTGTTTTTAGTAACTTTAGATTTTGTCATGTTAATCCCACTTAGCCCGGTTATCGCAGAACAAACTGGGCTAGGCATTGCTAATGCGGGGTTATTAATTTCGATGTATCCCATCTTAGCGATTTTTTCTGGTTTATTAATTGCGCCTTTTTCTGATCGTTGGGGGCGCAAAAAAATATTGATGATTTTAATGGTTGGACTAATTTTTTCATCCATTTTGGCCGCGTTATCGTCAAGCGCGACGGCTATTTTGGTTGCGCGTGCATTAGCGGGGTTATTTGCTGGCATCGTCATGCCAACCGCCATTGCTTTTGCTGGAGATGCGTATAAAAGCACTGCTCGTGCCAAAGCAGTGACTTGGGTTTTATTATCTATTCCACTTGCCTCTACGCTAGGCGTGCCATTAATGGCGTGGATTGCGAGTGTTTTAAGCTGGCAGCAGCCATTTTATATCGTGGCGAGCTGTGCAACGCTTATTTTTCTGCTTATCTGTAAGTTACCGAATATCGATCCAAACACTAAAAAACAAGATATTAGTGAACAATACAAAGAGTTATTCGCTTTATGGTTAGATAAACCGATTCGATTATTATTGTTATTAGAATTTTTATTGGTATTTGCTGTGTACGGTTTAGTACCACATATCGGTGCGTGGTTATCGTTAAACTATGCTTTAGATACCTTACAAATCGGCATGTACTTTTTAGTCGGTGGTTTAGGCGCGGTAACGGGTAATTTGATTGCCAGTTATTTTGTGCGTCAGGGTGCTAGATTATTACCTATTTTATTGGGCTCATTAGTATTGGTGTTGTTTATTGTTATTGCCACACAGGAATGGTTATCTGCCTTTTACATTAGTGGTTTGATGTTCTTTATCATGCTGGGGGATGCAAGTCGTTACCCTGCAATTCAAGTGATGTTAACCGAGGCGGTGCCAATTGCGTTACGTGGGCGATTATTGTTAATGAATATTATTGTGACCAACTTAGCGATGGCACTCGGTGGTTTATGGAGTTCATTGTTTGTTGTTGAGTTGCAGCAACGTTTAATTGGGTTAGATAAAGTGGGCTTGAGCGTTATTCTCATTACGCTACTACTGTGTTATTTACTGATTAAGTTGCGTGGTCAGCATCAGTCTGTTAGTGCTTATATTGCGCCGGCGCACAGCCAAACCAGCCTTTGAATGCGCGACTAAAAGCACTTTGCTCGGAATAACCCAATAAAAAAGCAATCTCAATTAACCCTATAGAGCGATCAAGGTATTGGATCGCGAGCATTTTACGGCGATTATCAAGCACAGACCTAAACTGTATACCATGTGTCTTGAGTCGTCGTTGTAGTGTTTTTGCGCTGATGTTTAAGCTAGCGGCGATATGATTAATATTGGCTCTGCCTTCAGGTAAGGCGATATTGAGCTGGTGGTTAAATTGGCTTATAAAATCATTTTGTTGTGGTACTTTTTCAAACAAGCTATTTGCATGTTGTAAGAGGTGTTTTTGTAAATTGAGATCGCGGCTGGGCATTGTTTGTTGTAATAAGCCCGTGTCGAACACTAATGCGTTATGCTTTTGGTTAAAATATAAAGGGCATTGAAAAAATGCTTGATGGACACTGGTATCGGCAGGTTGCTCATATTGAAAGTGTACCGCCTGTAGTTGCGATGTTGGGTTGTCTGGTAAGGCATTTTTTAACATCAAATAACCGCTAGCCAAACCTCCATCAATCATTGCATTGGGAATCGCGTGGCCAATATCATGGTATTGGGTCACTATTTTGGCTTGGTTATTTTCTACGATGAGCGATAATTCACTGCAATTAGAGATGAGTTGATAATAGCGGCTAGCATGGGTGATGGCATCTTGTAGCGTTGCACTCTGTAAAACGATATAGCCAGCAATAGAATATTCGCCTACTTTATGATTCGCTAGTTGCAAACCAAAGTGTTGATGGCCCAGCTGTTTTGCGATTTGATCATAAACGCGGCATAACAAAACAACCTTTACATAATCATTGGCTAGATTATCACGCTGTGCTTCAAAGCCCGCCTGTTCCAACAAAGGCAATGTTGCTAAACCTTGCATTTTCGCTTGCTCTAATACATTGTTTAATAGACTTTTAGCAACAAAGTAATCACTCATCATTTTCCCTGATTTTTATCTATCTCGATTATATTCCATGATAATGCTCAATATTATCAAATAGTAAGATTGAACAAAAATATGCTTGTGAGAGTTTCGCCATTGAGCTATCGGGAAATAGTAGTTATAAATTCATGTTTTTGCATGTGAGAAAAGAATTCACAAACATAACGCAATGAATTTAAAGGTTTTTTGTTTTTTCATTTTTTGTACAAATTGATCTTTTTTTAAAAAAAATAATTATGAGTGGTGTTTGTCGTTATTATTTTCCCCGTAGCAACGACATAGCTTTACAGGATGTAAGGTGATTAAGTTGCTCATTAACAACAGGATGTTGGTTGGTAAATAAGGATTGTTTGCCTAGTCAGGATGACTAAATGGACCACTACAGGATGTAGTTAAAGGACACCTCCTAAGGATTGGGGGAAGGTGGATAACCAGGATGGCTTATCTGACACGGAAGTAAAATGGATGCCCCAAAGGATTTGGGAAAATAGATTACCAGGATGGTTTTCTAACACGGAAGTAAAATGGATGACCCAAAGGATTTGGGGAAATAGATAACCAGGATGGCTTATCTGACACGGAAGTAAAATGGATGTCCCAAAGGATTTGGGAAAATAGATTACCAGGATGGTTTTCTAACACGGAAGTAAAATGGATGACCCCAAAGGATTTGGGAAAAGGAAGCCTTGGATAAGGCATAGTCAAAAGGATGCGTCGCAGGGAGCAACAACTATCAAGGACTAGATAGAGTGACTACTAGAAAGGGCAGCTTCGGCTGCCCTTTTTTATGCATTAAAGAAAATACTGTTTTTTACCCACACACAATGTACATTTTTTAAATGTAACCACTTTGTTAAAGAATTGATTTGAGAAGCTGGATCAACTTTGTATAATTCATGCTCAATTAACTACAGCGCTGGATTTACGTTTCAGTTAGCTAAAAGGAAAAATCATGTCAAACACAGTTGTGTGTGCGTTATACCGTTTTGTCGCTCTTGAAAACTTTAAAGAGATTCAACAACCCCTACTCGATATTATGAATACCAATGGCGTAAAAGGCACTTTATTGCTGGCTAGCGAAGGTATCAACGGTACTGTTGCCGGTAGCCGTGAAAGTATTGATAACCTAGTCAATTGGTTAAAATCAGATCCTCGTTTGGCTAATCTAACTACTAAAGAATCTTATGATGCTGAAAATCCGTTTTACCGCACTAAAGTAAAGTTGAAGAAAGAGATTGTGACGATGGGCGTAGAGGGGATTGACCCTAACCGTACCGTAGGTAGTTACGTTAAACCAAAAGATTGGAATGCGTTGATTAGCGATCCAGAAGTATTATTGGTTGATACGCGTAATGATTACGAAATTAGCATTGGTACTTTTGAAAATGCAGTTGATCCTAAAACGACTAATTTCCGTGAGTTTCCAGCTTACGTAAAAGAGAACTTAGACCCAGAGAAACATAAAAAAGTAGCGATGTTCTGTACCGGTGGTATTCGCTGTGAGAAATCAACGGCTTACTTAAAAGAGCAAGGCTTTGATGAAGTTTATCATCTTGAAGGTGGGGTTTTAAAATACCTTGAAGAGGTGCCTGAAGAAGAGACGATGTGGAAAGGCGAGTGTTTTGTTTTTGATAATCGCGTTTCGGTGAATCATCAGTTAGAAAAAGGCCAATATGACCAGTGTCACGGCTGTCGTTTACCGATTACTGAAGAAGATAAAGAATCAGAACACTACAGCGAAGGCATTAGTTGCCATCAGTGTTTTGATAGCATCACCGAAGAGCAAAAGCAGCGTTTTAATGAACGAGAAAAACAGATTCGTTTAGCAAAGGAACGTGGTCAAGCCCATATCGGCTCTGATGCTGTGGCACAACTTGAGAATAATCGTGAAAAGAAAAAAGCGTTAAAAGAAAAGCAACGTAAGAAAAAATAACAGCTCTTCACGTTATTGCAGAAAGGAGACTACTTAGTCTCCTTTTTTATTGGTTATGTTTCCTCCCGCAAAGAAAACGTATTTGTCGACTTACCATCCCGTATACTTTACTTTTATGTTTATCACAAAAGAGAGATGCCGTAATATCTGATAGTAATCAAGCAAATAGCTTTAATCAGTGTGCGGGTGATTCATGAAACTCAATAAGTTCAGTCAGTTTAAAAACAATGCAAGTCGCTTCCATAGCATCATCTCTGTTTTGAGTAAGTATGGCCTTGCTAATTGGATTAAAAAAGAAGATCCAAACTTTATAAAGGGCTTGGTGATTAGCGCGCAGGGCGAAAGTCTTGCGGGGTTACCTTTTGCGGTGCGCCTGCGTATGGCGTTGACTGAGCTGGGCACTACATTTATAAAACTTGGGCAGATATTAAGTACCCGCGCCGATATCGTGGGTCCTGAGATTGCTAATGAACTTAGCAAGTTACAGTCAGACACCCCGGTTGATTCCCCCGAGCAAGTTACACAAATGGTCGAGTCTGCCTTGGGCGAATCAATTAAAACGTTATTTGCAGAGTTTGATTTTAAACCGATTGGCTCAGCATCTATCGGGCAAGTGCACAAAGCAACCCTGCATGATGGAAAACAGGTGGTGGTTAAAGTTCAGCACAGCGATATTGAAGGTAAAATTCGCGCTGATATTGAAATATTAACCCTACTTGCAAGCTTGTCAGAAAAATATGATAGCCAATTACGTTTATATCAACCTAAGAGTTTGATTGAAGACTTTAGTGAGAGCCTGCTTAAAGAGCTCGATTATGCAAAAGAGCTACGCAATATGAGTCTCTTTGCGCAACACTTTGCAAATAACAGTGCCGTGCACATTCCTATCACTTACCCTGCGCTCTCTGCGAAACAAGTATTAACCATGGAGTGTTTAATGGGCTTTAGTATTGCAGATACTGAAAAATTAGAAGCATCTGGGGCAGACAGTAAAAAAATTGCGGCCTTAGGCGTTAATATCTACCTGGATATGATCTTCAAGCATCACCTTTTTCATGCCGATCCACATCCTGGCAATATTTGGGTATTGCCAGGTAACCGCATTGGTTTATTAGACTTTGGTATGATTGGGCGGATTGATAGTGAATTGCAGGAAGCGATTGAGATCATGTTACTGGCTGCCTCGGAGAAAAATAGTAACGATTTTACTAAACAGATTTTAAAAATATGCACCTTGCCAGAGGGTTTTAATAAAGCAAAATTACAGCGTGATGTTGATGAATTTTTACATGAATATTTAGGGCAACCGTTAGATGTATTAAATGTCTCTGAAATACTCAACCATATGAGTGCCATTATTCGTCATCACCGCTTGTTAATGCCCAGCGGAGCCTCGATGTTAATTCGTGTGTTATTAATGTTAGAGGGATCATCGCAGCGTTTAGATCGTACCTTTAGTGTTAATGATGCAATTGAACCCTATACCCAACAGATGCAACTCGCACGTCTCTCGCCAATGAAGTTCTCGCATAAATTGGGGCGCTCTTATCTTGTCTGGGAGCGCCTATTAACCGCTCTTCCCGATGATATTGAAAGTGTCGTTAGTAAAATGCGCAGTGGTAATTTTGATGTGAACTTGCAGCATCGTCATTTAGATGCGGTTATAAACCGGTTGGTTTATGGCATTTTAAGTGGTGCGGTGTTTGTGGGAGGCTCGATGATATTAAGTAGTTCAGTGCCTCCGCTCATCCATGGTGTATCGGTGATTGGTGGCGCATTTATTGGTATCGGCAGTTTGCTTGGTTATAAACTGTTACGTGCGATTGGGCAGTCAGGTGATTTAACCAATGAGAAGCATAAGTAATCTCTGCAGTGATTTATAAAGGCGTTTAACAGAGGCGAATTAGCTAATATTCTCTTTGTTTAGCGCATATATCTGTACTTGAATCCTTTTGTCATAAAGCATCTCTTTTTCTAATTTAAAACCATTTTTCTGTGCAACACGTATTGAGCCAATATTCTCTTTTTCAATAATGGAAATAAGGCGTGTTAAACCCATTTCATTAAAGGCGTGCTGTTGAACTGCTAAAGCAGCCTCTGTTGCTAGTCCTTTTCCCCAATGCTCTTTTGCTAAGCGGTAACCTAATTCAAGCTCTTCTACGCCATTAATTTTTTGTTTGTAAAAACCGCAGTAGCCAATAAGTAGACCTGTTTTTCTATTAATTACAGCCAGCAAACTCGGTAATTTTTTTTCCATTTGTTGGATGCAGTTATTAATAAATTCTATTGTTTTTTGCTCACTATAAGGGCCGTTCAAAGAAAAGCGCATCACTTCCGTATCGCTTAATATTTTGTGGGTAGCGTCAAAGTCGTCAAGGGTGACAGGGCGTAGAATAAGTCGTGATGTAGTAATAATCATAATATTGGTAAATGATGCCATTTAATGTGAAGGGGTGAGGTATTTGGCCCTTAGTATATTAAGAGTGTCGGTATTTTGCATCTTTATGAAACTTTGTTTTAACTTTTCTGAGTCAACATGTGCTTGGCGTTTTTTGGAGACTTGCACCCATGGTGTTCTAAGGTCAACAACTAAGGGTTCACCAAACTGTACATTTTGCCCTTCAATTTGTAAGGCTGCACTTAAGATAGGGTCCAACGGGCCAATGATAGCATCTGCTCTGCCCGCCATTAACATTTTAATGCCCTGTAAAAAATCATTAACCTGAAGCTTTTGAATCTTGCGGTTATTATCAATTTCATCGCTAAATTTAGCGCCACGTAAATATGCAATTTTTTTATTTTTTAAGCTATCCACTTCCTTGAAAATACTACCCTGTAAACCGATCACCACGGTTTTTAATGAGGGTAATGGCATAATATAATCGACGTAATCCTCTAGCTCTGGATAACGAAACATAATGGTCATATCAATCTTGCCATACTTTATCTCTTTAATAAGCCGTGCGTAAGGAGATACTTTATTATTAGCAATGTAACCCGCTTCTGTGACGATAATATTTGCTGCATCATAATAGATGCCACTTAACCTTCCTTGTATATCAATACCATAAGGTGAAAATCCAATAGTGCCAATATTAATGGTTTGCTGAGATGCGTTACTTACTGGCAGCATTAGCATAAATAGCAGTGCTAATAATCCTAATTTTTTACTTTTTTTTATTTTCATCCCCCCCCCTAAGTTAATTAGCTCCTATTAAATTAGTTCTTGCGATAGGAAATAACAAGTAGTGACTGTGATGTAAATATCAGCTTAAGGCAGTAATATTCTTAAGTTATAAAAATACTTTTAATTATCATCAGTGCAATGAATAACAGCATCATTCCTGCTACCTTTTCAAATAGATTAATCCTGTTTTGTAAGAGACTGGCAAACATAGGTAGACCAATCAGCTTTACTAATAATAGATTATAAAATAGCACCATCAAAATCATACATAGGGAAGCAGTGATTTTATGTAAGCTAGTGGACTGCTCACCTAATAACAGGCCAGTTAAGCTGAAATAAAATAGCATATTTTTGGGGTTCAATATTGCAGAGGTGAAGCCTGTAGTAAACTGTTTTCTATAACTAAAGCGATGATCAACAGTGGTATTGTTGAGTGCTTTACTGTGAGTTGTTATCAACCTATAACCCACATAAGTTAAATAGGTTGCACCAATTACCTGCATCACCAGTAACAGGCTATTTAACTGCGCTAAGGCCGACCAACCTAACATTGCAATCACAATATACAAGGCATTAGCGATACAGATACCGAAACAGATAAATACACTGCCACTAAAACGGCCACGAATAGCGTGTCCTGTAACAATAAAAAAATCAGGGCCTGGGCTAATTAACGCCAATAGGTGAGCGAGTAATAGCACTGGCAGGGCTGTTGGGATATAGGTAGAGATAAGTTCCGTTGCTAACATAATTTTCCTTAATAGGGGTGTTAGCAAAGCAGACTACGTAATTGCAACTGAGAGTTATTGTATAAAATTGACCTGCTGGTACTGTTTTGGAGTCATGGCACAAAGTTTTCGCATTAATACTATTGTTATTTTTGAATATAGTCGCTCAGCTACATTGGTAGTCTTCAAAAAAATAATAATTCGAACACTGATATACGCTTAACTCGCTAACGGTCCAGTTTAATATTCAAATTGAAGAAACAATAGATTATCAACCTATGTAAATGAGTCTGCTTATTAATATCCTTATAGTCTGTTCATCGAAAGACAATGCAATTACGCACAATTTATAAGGAATATATAATGAGAAAATTATTCGTATGGTTAGTAATATCTACCATCATAAGCGCTTCAACGTTAAGTTTTGCTAGTGATGTTAACGTTCAGGAAAAGAGAGTATTAATCGTTTTAACTAGCCATTCAGACTTGGGGGATTCAGGTCAAAAAACAGGTTTTTGGTTACCTGAACTAACCCACCCTTATTATGAGTTTAAGCAATCTGGTTATCAAGTAGATATCGCTAGTCCACAGGGAGGAATGGCACCGTTAGATGCTAAAGCATTTGATGAGCCCGACGAATTCCACCAACGTTTTTTAAATGATGCAGAGTTAATGGCAAAAGTAATGCGTACTGTTTCGTTGTCGGATATAGATCCAAAAAACTATGCCGTTATTTTATTTGGTGGAGGCTCGGGTCCAATGTGGGATTTTGTAGAGAATAAAGAAATCAATCGCATTGCATCGGCTATTTATGAAAACAACGGTATTGTCTCGGCGGTGTGTCATGGTAACGCTGCACTTATCAATATTAAGCTATCTAATGGTGAGTATCTGATAAAAGGCAAAAGTGTTGCTGCTGTCACTCGTGAAGAGGAAATCGATATTGGTCAGTTAGATATTATTCCATTTTTATTAGAGGAAAAGTTAGTAGAGCGTGGTGCGACTTATGTGTACGGTAAAGCGTGGCAAGAAAATGTGGTTGTCGACGGGCAATTAATGACGGGACAAAATCCGGCATCAGCTAAAAAATTGGCTCAAGAGATAATCCAGCAATTGCAAAAATAGTTATTTGATAATGTGAGTGTTATTTGTTGGCACCTTTATGAAAGGTGAGATGTAAATATTTCATCCTTTCATAAAGTGATCATCAGCTTTTAAATATATAAATTTATATTTACTGGCGAAGTTATGTTGGCTGCTTTTTAGAATATTACATAAGTCTATGTATAGTTACTGTAACTATTTAGGAGGTAGACTAAGTTGGTCGCTTTATGGATGCTGGTGGATTGCTCTTCTAATAACAAACCAGTCAAACTGAAATAAAATAGCATGTTTTTGGGATTTAAAATCGCATCGATCATCTGTATTGCAAGAAAAATATTATCCAACTGCGCTGAGGTAGACCAACCTAACATGGCGTATACGATATACGTGGTATCCGCAATACCAATATAAATAAACACACTGCCTCTAAAGTGCCCTCGAATAGCATGACCTGTAACAATACAAAATAAGGACTTGGACTTATCAGTGCTAATAGATGGGCTACTAATAATGCCGCTACTATGTAGGTAGAGAAAAAATCCATTTATTTCTTAATTAGGACTATTAAGCAAACAGTTTACGGACTTGATCTCGATGGTTATTGTATAAAATTGACCTGCTGGTACTGTTTTGGCGTCATGGCACAATAGTTTTTAAAGGTTTTATGAAAGTGGCTTTGATCGCTAAAACCCAGTTGCAGGGCGCTATCTACAACACTATGCCCCTGTTTTAACAAAAGTTTACTTTTCTCTATACGCACATTGTTGAGGTACGCTTTTGGGCTAATACCCAGTTGTTTTGTAAAGGCACGAATAATTGTTTCTTGGCTTTGTGAAAATTGTGAGGCGATATCACTGAGGCAATCGGGTTGTTCAAGTTGGCTTAATAGATGCTCTCGCACCTGCATAACTAGTGTGGATGGTTTATCAAGTTTAGGGTTGATGGTGCAATAAGCGCTTAAAACAGACATCGCAATGCGCTCGATTATCCAGCTTATCTGTTGGCTCTCATCAGTACCCTGCATTAAGCAAAGCATATCTTGGGCTAAAATATCATCTTGAAACTGTACATCTTGACAGCGAAAGTCAGTCACAGGCTGGGCGTACAAAGCAGATAGGCGCTCTAAACACCACTGTTTGTCTAAGTAGAGCATACAATAACTACGGCCTTGTTCGTTGGCTGGGTTACAGGTATGCACTTTATCTGGCTCGATTAAGACTAAATCACCCTGTTGTAGTTTCCACTGTTTTCCTTGGTATTGGGTGATCGTCTCCCCCGCTTCAACATAACCCAGTGATAGCTGACTATGGCTATGTTTTTTATAAGAAAGCGTAGAGTTTCTGGTGGATCGAAACTCAGCATAGGGAACAGATTTGTCTCGCCAAACTGTTTGCTGCGTTGTTGAGTTTTTATCCATCATGTATTAACTCTTTAGCTTTAAACGTTTGGCTAAGCGATGTAGGTTGCCTGCATCTATTTTTAGTACTCTAGCTGCTGCAGCCCAGTTATTGTTACTGATTAGCAATGCATCATTAATCAGCTTAATTTGAAATTGCTCCGTGGCTTCACTTAACCCCTCTTCTGTGATCACTTCGGGTTTAATCACTTTTGGATTATTATCAACATGTGAGGCATCCGCTATCAGCTCAAAGTGTTGTGGTTTTAGCACTAAAAATAGCTCGTTAGATTGTGATTTAGCGATAACAGCTGCACGGTTGATAGCATGCTCTAATTCACGCACATTACCCGGCCAGCTGTAAGCTTTAATTAGTTTACTGGTTGCATACTCCATGCTGATTGCAGTAACACGTAGTTTGGCACGACAGCGCTCAGCAAAGAAACCTGAGAGTAAAATTACATCATCTTCACGCTCTCGCAGTGGCGGTACATGCACAGGAAATACATTTAAACGATGATAAAGATCGGCTCGGAATGTGCCTTTTTTTACCTCCTCCTGCAGAGAGCGATTAGTGGCCGCAACTATACGTGTATTCACTTTTAAATTGTGTTCATCACCTACGCGTTGAATGTCACCATATTGCAGTGCACGTAACAACTTGGCTTGTAGCGTTAACGAGAGCTCCCCGACCTCATCTAAAAATAGGGTGCTATTGTTGGCTAACTCAAATTTACCTTTTCGATCACTAATCGCCCCAGTAAAAGCGCCTTTAACATGACCAAACAGCTCACTTTCAGCCACACTTTCAGGCAGTGCCGCGCAGTTTAGGTAGATAAGTGTATTTTTGTTACGTGGTGATTGTTCATGAATCGATGCCGCTACTAACTCTTTACCAACCCCTGTTTCGCCAGTCACTAAAACCGATAGGTCGGTATCAGCAACCGCTTTAATTTGACGTGTCAAATCAGCCATCAATGCTGACTGTCCCACCATCTGCACCGTATCCGTTGTTACGCTATCTAAAGGGTGTTGCTCACTAATTACACCCGCTTGTGACTCTAGTTTTTCTAAGAGTAGAGCGGTATGCAAACTCGCTGAGGCGAGTGCACTAATAATACGCAGGTCTTGATTACTAAAGTTGTCAAAGAGTTGTGGATTAAATGCATCAATAGTGAGTGCGCCAATGAGGTGATCATTAGCAAACAGGGGTAAACCGATACAGGAGTGCACCTGTAACTTACCCACCATATTTGGGATCAAACCATCATAGGGATCAGGCAGTTCACTATCGGCTGGGAAACGTACCACATCACCGGCGCGTGCAATTGCCTCTAACCTAGGGTGCTCATGAATATTAAAACGACGGCCCATCACCTCGTTATACAAGCCATTAATAGCAAGAGGAGAAAAATGATCATTTTGGAAAGCGAGCAGTGCAGAGGCATCACAGTTAAATAACTCGCGGATAACGGATAACAAGCTATTGAAGCGATCTTGGCTTGAAAAACCTTGGGTAAGATTAATCGCTAACTGCGTAAATGTTTCTTGCTTGTTTTTCATGAATAGCCCTGTTAATTCTTAATACAACAACCAATTGTCATAATGACACAGGGTTGTCTATATGACAATGTATTCTGGTTGTCATATAGACACTGTTGGTGCAATGGAAATAGGTTTATGTTATATAAATCAATGGCTTACAAAGTTGGCACCATAGGTGCAATAGAGGAACTATCAAGTTTAATTATTTTATAATAGATAGGAGCCAAACCATGGCAATTCACGTAAAAAACAATGTTCACTGGGTAGGACAACGCGATTGGGAAGTACGAGATTTTCACAGTACTGAGTATAAAACAACCCGTGGTACAAGTTATAACAGCTACCTGATTCGTGAAGAGAAAACCGTGTTAATTGATACGGTTGATCACCGTTTTAGCCAGCAGTTTATTCAGAACCTGGAGATGGAGATTGATCTAAACAGTATCGATTACATCGTTATTAACCATGCGGAAGAGGACCATGCGGGAGCGTTATCCGCTTTGATGGAAAAAATTCCGGGTACACCGATTTACTGTACCAATGCCGCCATTGATTCAATTGTTGGTCATCACCACCATCCCGAGTGGAATTTTAAAACAGTGAAAACGGGAGATAGTTTAGACATTGGTAATGGTAAACAGTTAGTTTTTGTTGAAGCCCCAATGTTGCACTGGCCAGATAGCATGATGACCTACTTAACGGGTGACGCGATCCTATTTAGTAATGATGCTTTTGGTCAGCACTATTGTGATGAGCGTTTATTTAATGACGAGGTGGACCAAAATGAACTTAAAGATCAGTGCTTACGTTATTACGCCAATATCTTAACGCCATTTAGTGGTTTGGTAACGGCCAAAATTCATGAGGTACTTAGCTTTGAATTACCTGTGGATATGATCGCCACTGCACATGGGATTGTATGGCGTGATAACCCGACACAAATTATTCATCAATACCTTGAGTGGGCAGATAACTACCAAGAAGATCGTATCACTATTTTCTACGACTCTATGTCCAATAATACACGCATGATGGCCGATGCAATTGCACAGGGTATTCATGATGTTGACCCTGGTGTTGCCGTTAAAGTATTTAATGTGGCACGTCATGATAAAAATGAAATCCTATCTAACCTATTCCGATCTAAAGGGGTGTTGGTTGGGTCATCAACAATGAATAACGTCATGATGCCTAAAGTCGCTGGTTTATTAGAGGAGATCACTGGGCTTCGTTTTAAAGATAAAAAAGCGGGCGCATTTGGTAGCTACGGTTGGAATGGTGGGGCAGTCGATCGCATTCACTCTCGTTTAACCGATGCTGGTTTTGAAACGATTGTTGGTTTAAAAACGAAATGGCGTCCAGATGGCAAAGCGATGCGTTTATGTAGAGAGCATGGACAAGAAGTTGCACGACAGTGGGCCAAAAATGATTTAAACGAGGTAAAAACAGTTAATCAGCAAGATGAAGTAGTGGTTGATATTACACCACAAAAAAGCCAAGTAGCTGACCATGCAAGTGATTGCCAATGCATGATCTGCACCGTGTGTAACTGGGTTTACGATCCTGAAATTGGCGAGCCTAACCAAGGTGTTGAGCCTGGCACCTCGTGGGGTGATGTACCCGATTACTTCTTATGTCCAGATTGTGCATTAGGCAAGGATGTCTTTATTAGCTACAACAAACAGGAGCAACAAGCATCATGAATAATCCAATAATTATAATTGGTAGTGGTTTTGCTGCATACCAACTCATCAAGACGATTAGACGCACCGATAAGGAGATAAAAATTAGCGTGTTTACCAGTGACGATGGCCATGATTACAACAAACCAGATCTAAGCCATGTATTTAGTAAACAACAACAAGCAAGTGAGCTAGTCACTATCGCTGCAAATAAGTTTGCTGATGACTTTCAAGTTGACCTGCATAGCAATGTGTATGTACAAGCGATTGATATCAGTAAACAACAGATAAGTGTCGCCGGGGTTAATTACTTCTATTCAAAACTAGTGATTGCAACAGGAGCAAAGGCATTTGTACCTGCGATAGAAGGGGATGCAACAAAGGAACTATTCACCCTTAATAGCTTAAAGGAGTTTGCCTCATGTCAGAAAATGCTAACTAATGCAAAGCGAGTCCTAGTGATTGGTGGGGGCCTGATTGGTACTGAAGTGGCGATGGACCTCAACCGTAGTGGTAAACAGGTAACCGTGGTTGACCCTAACCAACAGGTGATGGCAAACATGCTTCCCGATTTTATTGCGACTCCACTACAGCAGGAGATGGTTAATAGCGGCGTACAGTTTAAGTTAGATAACAGCGTTCATGATCTGAGTTATAAGCAAGATAATGGTAACAGAGGGATTGTCGCGACCTTTCAAAGCGGTGAGCAACTCACTATTGATGCTGTCATCAGTGTTGCAGGTTTAAAAGCGAATACGCAACTAGCACAACAAGCGGGCTTAAACATTAATAGAGGCATTGTGGTTGATGAACAATTAAAAACTTCTGCTAATAATATCTATGCACTCGGTGATTGTGCTGAGTTTAATGGCCAGCTACGTGCTTACCTGCAACCTATTGTATTAGCTGCAAACACATTAGCCAAAGTGCTACTGGGAGAAATAGCGAATCTGACACTACCAACGATGTTGGTAAAAGTAAAAACACCTGATTTTCCGATACAACTTGCAGGTGAAACAGGCGCACAGGTAGACACCTGGAAAGTACAGTTTGACCAAATGGGCTGTATTAGTAAAGCCTATAACAAAGAGTTGCAGCTGATCGGTTTTGTAGTAACACAGGATCATATGAAAGCCGCATTTCCACTCATTCGTGAAGTAAAAGTAGCATAAATAGGAGTTATATATGAGTCATCAAATTATTCCAGCAAACTGGACAATCCAACGCTCAACAGCATTTTTCACTAAAGACAATGTACCAGCTGCACTATTAACACACCATAATACTGCAAAAGATGTATTTGGACAGTTGTGTGTTATGCAGGGCACCGTCACCTATTTTGGTTTTGAAAATAGTGAAGCAACGGAGCATGAAGTTGAGCTTGTGATCAACGCTGGGCAGTTTGCAACCAGCCCACCACAATATTGGCACCGTGTTGAACTAAGTGATGATGCGCAGTTTAATATTAACTTTTGGTCTGATAGAGAGAAAAAAGACCAAGCAATGTTCCACAAACGCTAAAGTAACAGTGTAAACCTAGCCACAGGCTAGGTTTATACTAGTCTTTACCAATCTAATTCGCGCCCATCGTATTGCCAAAATCGGCCTGTTTGTTCCAGTGTAAGATGATTGATTAATTTAATCAGTCCGCTTACACTCTCTTCAACACAAATATCGGCCTCTTCTCCACCCATATCGGTTTTTACCCAACCTGGGTGAACAGGGCAAACGGTAATGCCTAAGCTTTTGTATTCTAACGCGAGCAGTTGCATCGCTTTATTCACAGCCGCTTTAGAAGTGCGATATGCAAAGCTTCCCGTACCTTCTCCTTTTAAGCTAGCCATCAAGCTAGAAAGCGTAACAATACGTGGGTTATCGGCATTAAGAAGGTTCGTTTTTAGGGCTGTGCATAACCGAAAAGGGGCAAGGGTATTGACGTTGAAGGTATCTAACCAAGCATCATAATCCATGTTTTCACAACTCTGTTGGTCACTGCCCATAATACCGGCATTATTAATGAGAATATCGATGCGAGTATTTGCTAATGCCGTTTTAAAATTATTGACCGAGAGTTTATCGGTAATCTCTAAGTTGAATAAACTGAGTTCCCCTTCTTCGGTCAGTGCTTTTAGCTGTGTTGCTTTGCTGAGATTACGGCTGGTGGCAATGACCCGCTTTCCTTGTGCTAGGTATTGCTGAGTGAGTTGCAAACCAATGCCACGATTTGCGCCTGTGATAACCACTGTTTCCATGTGCAATTTCCTTGTTTTAAAATTTAATATGTACGCTTAAACCCGGATTATTATCAAGCAGTTGTATCTGTCCGTTATGTAATTGAATAATCGCTTTTACCAGCGTCAAACCTAAACCAAAACCGCTGACTTGGCGACTTTTTTCAATGCGATATAAACGCTGGAAAACTTTCTCTTTCTCTTCGTCGCTAATGCCCGGACCATTATCGCTAATAATAAAACCTGTTTCGGTTAAACGAATCTCAATGTGTGCTTTTTCGCCCGCATATTTACTGGCATTTTCAAGTAAGTTATACACAGCGCGGAAGAGTAGGGTTGCATCACCATTAATCATTGTGGTTTCACTGTGTATCAGTTGTACTGTTTGCTGTTTTTCTTCTGCTAGAGGTTCAACAAGGTCTATTGCATCGGTGATCACCTGTTGCAGTTCAATCATTTTAAAATACTGACTTGTTTGCTCTTTTTGTTGCTGCAAACGGGTTAACTCTAACATTGCACTAAAGGTAAAAAGAATTTCATCGAGCTTTACTAACATGTTTTCGAGTTGCTCTGTGGGTAAGTTCTGTTTTAGCTTGTTATGTATCTCTGATTCAATCTGCTGCCTTAAATGACTCAGCGGGGTGCGCAGGTCATGTGCGATGGCATCGGTAATGCCGGCAATGGTTTCGAAGGAGTGCTCTAGTTGGCTGAGCATGGTATTGATATGCAATGCCATATGATCATATTCATCGTTATTTCTGGAGACCTCAACACGTGCACTTAATTGACCAGATTCCACTTTTAATGCGGTCTGATTAAAACTATTAATACGCTTTAATACTTTCATTGAGAAGATAAAACCAGTAATTAAACCCAGTAATAATGCTAATAGTAGTGCGATAACTGAAGCGCTAATAAATTGGGCTTTTAATTCATATAAATATTCATCATCAATGGCCACAATTAACAAACCATCGGCTAAAGGTTGTGCACAACCAGAGATGAGACGGATTTCATCGTACCTGTCTAACCAAATAGCAAAGCGGGTGAGTTTAGGGCAAAAGGATAAGTTTTTAGGAATAACACTTAGGCGCCCAACGAGTTGTGACTGCTCTGATGTTTTATATTGATAGGTTAAGATATATTGCCGAGAACTCGACGATTGAATTTGAAACTGCTCAATGAACTCATTGCCACTGAGTTGCTCGGAAAGTTGTTTTTGTTGCGCTATCAGACTGTCCATCTGCAAAACTTGCTGACGGCTCATCTGGCCAATACTTAATTGGTACAATACCACCAGTAGTACAGCTACAACGGCTAATAATAACCCCGTATATAAACGTGTTAAACGCCATACTGAACTGGCTTTACTAGCGGTTTTCCACCATTCGGTAACCCATGCCACGCACCGTTTCCAGTAAAGGGGTAAGCCCATCAAATTCTACCTTTTTACGCAATCGTGCCATATGCACATCAATAACATTGGTTTGTGGATCAAATTGGTAATCCCAAACCGCTTCAAACAATAACGATCGTGATAAAACCTGCCCACTGTGCTCCATTAAATAGCGTAATAACTTAAACTCTTTCGGTTGCAGGGATATCTCTGTTAATCCGCGAAATACCTTGTGTGAGAGCAGATCCATTTTAAGATCAGCGACTTGTAGGGTACTACTTTGCTTTTTGTTTGTTGATCCTTTACGTTGAATTAATATTTCAATACGAATTAACAGTTCAGAAAGGGCGAAGGGTTTTATCAGGTAATCATCACCCCCTTCACGTAAGCCTTTAACACGCTCAGAGACACTGTCTAAGGCACTTAAAATGAGTACCGGTGTCTGTTTACCTGCATTTCTTAATGTGGATAACACAGCTAAACCATCAAGTTTAGGTAACATCCTATCTAATAAGATAAGTTGATAATCCCCCTCTAATGCCAAGAATAAACCATCTTGACCGTTATCGGCGAGATCAACTTCATAACCTTGTTCTTGCAACGCTTTTTGTAAATATTCTCGGGTTGTTTGATTATCTTCAATAACAAGAATACGCACCATAACTCCTTATGGGGGATTAATATCCCCCTCTTTTTATTAGTGGCTCATCACTGGGATAATGCTGCCTGTTTTGATATCCACTAAAACACGCTTCATACCTTGCTCACCCATTAATTTGAACTTGTAAAAACTAATGCCTTTTTCACTCTCTAATTCAAACTCAAAAATGTCGGCATTGTATTTTTCTTTTAAACGTTGAATGGTTTCGCTTAAATTAAATTCAGCGCTCTGTAATTCTTTGAGTGCAAATAACTCGTCATCATCTAAGCGGTTAATACCTAATATTTTAGTACTTTTACTTTTCTCCTTTAAGATACTGCCATCTTCAAGGCTGACCTGTAACTTATGTTTCTCTTCGGTCACTAGGTTGATCATCTCTATTTCGTAGGTGGCTTGATTTTGATAATCATCGACTTCAAATTCTACAATTTGCCCTTGGTAATCGTTACTCACCTTTTCAACTGCTTGCTCAAGACTGTAATTAGCGCGTTGTAGTGCTAAAGCGGATAGGGCATTGTCATCATCTGCGATTGCAGAAAGAGAAGTAAACGCCAGTGCTGCACATAATAATTTAGGGTATTTCATTTTGTTATCCTCGCTGTTGGTTGATAACTGAAGTGTACGCCTTGACCATTTCAGCAAGGTGGAGAAAACATTACAAAAAGTTAATGTTGGTATTAAATCTCTTTTAACCATTGTATATAGCTTTGATAGGCGACTGGTGAAAAGTTTGTTGAGAGCTTATTCATAAAGCCATGTAAATATTCACTGTGTGTAATAGTTACATTTTCTTTTGTGATTAACCCTTTTTTAAACTCATTTATATCAAAGTGTTGCTCATGTTTTGGTAATACAAGTTCAACAGGTTTTGTTGGTTGAAGGTCTGGGTGGTGGCGTATTTGTGACGCGTAAAAGCAGACAACTCGGTTTACTTTTGTGGTGTTTAACCATTCAGAGCTTAACCAAGTCGCGGCTCCACCGACACTAAAGGCAATAATATTAAAGGGCTCTTTAATAATGCTTAGCTTTTCTTGTAGCTGCAAAGCATAACGATTTACTCCAACCTGCTCAGTAAAGTAATCGTAGGCTTGCTGTTCATTGTTAAAGTCGAAACATTGGCCTGCATAGGCATCGATAATTAAAGTGTTTTGACCTGCAACTTGTTCTGCTAATTGTTTGAGAGCTGGGCTATGACCAAAAATATCTGCAACCAAAATCGTAAGCATGTTTATCTCCTAGTTAATATTTGCAGAAAAAAACACTTCGTGTTTCTCATGGGGGCCACTGTTTTCGGCTAGATCAACCAATTGAAAGCCTTGCTCATGTTGCAGCTCTTTAACGATTTCCCGTATGAAGAAACTATTCGTTTCATCATTAATCAATTCATCAACATGGCACCACTTCGCTTCTGCTATCTCATCGGTATCTTGAATATTAATTTCTTCACTTACTGCTTTTAAACGGCATAGGAAATAGATATTCGATTTACCAAAACGAAACACTTTTTTTGAACCAAAACCCTGAATACCTAAAAATTCACTGCGAATGCCCGTCTCTTCATAAACCTCCCGCACTATTGCTTCCGATATTTTTTCACCTAATTCAACATGGCCACCGGGCAGTTTAAACCCTGCGTGGGTTGCTAATTTTTCTCGGATCAATAAAACCTGTTGTTGCTCATTAATAATCAGTGCACCCGCGCCGATGCTATGGGTTGGAACAAAGGGGGCATAGGCATCTTCTTGAATGCGTAAAATAAGGGTGATCTCGTCTTCTAAGCAATTATGAAAAACAAATCCAGCATCAGTAAGTACCTTGATAAAAGCGGATTGCTGGATAGATAAACTAAACCAAACCAGTTGTTTACCTTCACTTTTAATCAATAATAATAAACGATTAAACTGCTCCGTAAATTGCACGGTAGAATCGGTCAAATGCTGCCTGTTGATCACAACACCGTTGTAGTTATCAAATTCATGAATAATCAAAAGTAGTTCCTTTTACAAAATGATTGGGTGGGTAGTTTGCGCTGTTGCTTGTTGCATAAATTGTTTGCTTAATGAGGACACGACTTTAGCACTATAGTTTGGATGCGGTGTGGGTGTAACAGCAATCACGATATCCACAGCAGGCAATAGTGGCAGATTTGCTTCGTTAAGCACCCTAAAAGAGTCCGGCAAGACAGATGCAGCCATAGTGCCAATGCCTAGGCCTTTTTCAACCATCAATTTGATCACTGAAGCACTCGGGGATACGCCAGCTAATAGGTAGTCACGATCTGTTTTTTCTAAGCTATCAATGGCTGCACAATGTATTTTGCAATCCTCTTCAAAGGTGATGACTGGCAACGGTGATAACCCCGGGTGGTAATACTGTCCGTTATCAAACCAGACCGCCTGATCATGTTTTAATAAATAACCCTCTTCGCTTTCTGGCGCGCGGGTAAAAATAGCTAAATCGACCTCACCTTTATCTAACATATGGCGTAATTCAATGGTGTTTTCACACAATACGCGAAATTGTTGCCGCGGGTTTAACTCTTTAATTAATAACAGCATAGGGCCAAGCACTGAGTCTAGATAATCAGGGGGGCAGCCTATGATGACCGGTCGGTTATCAAGGGTATTTGTAAAGTTACTGAGTGCTTGATCGTGAAGGGCTAAGATACGTCGCGCGTAACTCACTAAGATACGTCCATCGGGGCTTAATGAGAGATTACGGCCATTTTTTTTAAACAGAGTCTTTCCGGTATCACTCTCTAACTTTTTCATCTGCATACTGATGGCACTTTGCGAGCGGAACGTTTGTTTGGCTGCACGGGTAAAACTGCCAGTATCTACAAAGGCAATAAACCCTCGGAGGCTATCTATATCCATATAAAATTCCTATCCATCAGTAAATCGAATATGTGTAATCAATTTAATTCGTTAGTTATCCAGTAGCTAACAGCCTAACCTAACTAGCCTAAATTTCAAACAAGGAGTTAGTGATGAATAAACGATTAATGTTACTTATCGTTTCACTTTTTATTTCAGTGGGTAGTTGGGCGGTACCACCTGCTACGTTAAATGAAACAACAAAAATAGATAAACAAGTGCAGTCGGCTGTAACAAAAGAGGGTAGTAAAAAACAAAAAACAAAAAAAAGGCTAGATAATTTATGTAGCTGCCCAAGCCTTTAATTAAGGAAAAATATGTCACTGTTATTTGCGATGTTTTCATTTTCATTGGTCATGTCAATTTCACCGGGGCCAGTGAATATGGTGATTGTCGCGTCGGGGGCAAATTATGGGTTTAAAAAAACGTTTTCTTTTGTTTCCGGGGCGAGTATTGGTTTTACCTTGTTATTGTTATTTATTGGTTTGGGGTTTAATCAAGTGATCGATTTATATCCAACATTGCTTCAATACCTTGCGCTGTTTGGCTCGCTATTTATTATCTATATGGGTTACTTAATTACCTCATCAACACCACAATTAACGATACAAAAACAGATGCAACCCAGCTTTACACAAGGTTTCTTATTACAATGGTTAAACCCCAAAGCATGGATTGCTTGTGTTGCTGGCGTGGCGCTATTTTCAGAACCCAGCAGCCATCAACTGTTTCTAACTTTTGTGTGTATCTATTTTGTGGTGTGTTACTTGTCACTATTTTTATGGTCTGTATTAGGTGACAAAGTCAGCTCTGTTTTAAACAGTGCATGGAAGTTAAAGGTGTTTAACCAAGTAATGGGAGGTTTGTTAATCGTCACGGCCCTATTTTTACTTTACTCTCAATTTATTAAGCCTTACTCGCTAGTTTAAATTCATTGCGGTAGGCACGTGGAGTGAGTTGCTTATAAGCTTTAAACTGGCGATTGAAGTTTGCTTGATTACGGTAACCGACTTGTTCTGCGATTAACTGCGCCAATTGAAAAACCTTTTCGCCTGATTGTGCTGAAAACGCAAGCCTCTTTTTAGCCCGCTTTA